>OLSG01000002.1_pt1 | contig 324406 bp, 296 predicted proteins | sample 1673041 | NCBI WGS metagenome assembly OLSG01 (sample SAMEA3136749, study PRJEB25190) | human gut metagenome | reverse complement strand
ACCTGCGACCCCTTGACCCCCAGTCAAGTGCGCTACCAAACTGCGCCACAACCCGTTCGGTTACTGCCCGAAGCAGCTCCGCTATAATAACCCAAACAACAAAGCGATGCAAAGGGATTTTTCAAAATATTTTTCCGAATTTATTAGATCCGATTGTATTCCCAGCTCAAGATGGTACTTAGAACTATTATTTAATTCGCCTTTGCCATGGAAAGGGCTTTGTCGAGAATGACATGAGCCAGTTCAGTTTTAGGGGCAGGGTCGATGTGTTCCGCGCCTGATTCGGTTACAAGCCAGATTTCATCGTCATCTTTTCCGAACGTTTTGTTTGCGCCTACTTCGTTTGCAACAATCATATCTGCGCCTTTTTTGGCAAGTTTCTTGCGTGCATTGTCGATTACGTCATTTGTTTCAGCGGCAAACCCAATTACAACTCGGTTTTCCTTCTTGTGGCCAAGCGTTGCCAAGATATCGGGGTTTTCGGCGAGCTGAATAGCGGAAAGTTCACTGTCATTCTTGCCCTTTTTGAGTTTCTTGTCAGCTGGGTTTGCGGGGCGCATATCTGCCACTGCTGCAGCAAACAGGGCGATATCTGCATTGGCAAATGAAGCCTCTGCAGCGGTAAGCATGTCGCGTGCGCTTTCGACGTACGTCGTCTCTACGCCGGCGGGCGCTGGGAGTGCAACGGGCCCAGAAATCAAGGTGACCTGAGCTCCTCGGTTGGCGGCTGCTGATGCAAGCGCATAGCCGAATTTGCCAGAAGAGCGATTGGTGAGGTAACGGACCGGGTCGATGGGCTCTACTGTGGGCCCAGCGGTGACCATTACGCGCTTGCCTGCAAAGTCGTTTTTGATTTCATTCTTTCCATTGAGCAGATCAAGGACGGCAGAAACGATACGTTCTGGTTCAGCGAGGCGGCCGCGCCCAACATCGCCACAGGCAAGGTAGCCGTCATCGGCTTCAACGAAATGGAAACCACGTGTTTTGAGGGTTTCCATATTGGTTTGCGTTGCAGCGTTTTCATACATATGAACATTCATAGCGGGTGCAACCACGATAGGCGCTGTGGTGGCGAGAAGGGTGGTGGAGAATAGATCGTCCGCGATGCCGTGTGCTGCTTTTGCCATAACGTTTGCCGTACACGGCGCAAGGAGTACAACGTCAGCTTCTGCTGCTAATGAAATGTGATGAATTGGATCGGAGGGGTCGTCGAATAGACCTACCGCAACCGGTTCATGGGTGAGGGAGCGGAAAGTGAGTGGGTCGATAAAGTGCGTGGCATGCTCGGTCATCATCACTTTAACTCGAACGCCGGCTTTTTGGAGTCCTCGTACGATTTCGCATGATTTATAGGCGGCGACTCCTCCGCTAACACCTATAAGTACGGTTTTCTGTTCCGCGGTATCCATCAAATTCGCTCCTTCAGCGATAAAAGGTACAAAAAAGCGCTGCCGATATTGTACGGCAGCGCACGAGATTCTTTGTTGGGGTATTGGCTAGTCGCGTTTGTTGTCTGCACTGCTTGGCGGTGTTTCCGGAAATTCTCCTGCGCCTTCGTTTCTTCCGTTATCGACTACGAGGGGACCTTCTACGGTTGTGTCTTTCGGAAGGGCAAAGGAGAGTACTACGGCAGAGAGGAATGTAAGGGTAACACTGTTACCTACGAAGATGTTCTGTAGGAGCTCTGGGAAGTAAACGAATATCTCGCCAACTTGAGTAAAGCCAATGCCTAATGCCAACGAAATGGCAGCAATAGTAATATTGCGCTGCGAAAAACCTGCGCTTGCTATCATTTGAAAGCCGCTCAGGATGATATTGCCAAACATCATGATGGTGCATCCTCCCAAAACTGCATCAGGGAGTGAGCCGAATACGGCGCTAATGACCGGAATGAAGCCTGCAAGTACCAGCACTCCTGCGCCGCAGGCGATAGCGCAGCGGTTGACGACTTTAGTCATAGCCACAAGGCCAATGTTCTGGGCAAACGTGGTGAGCGGAGAGCAGCCGAAGCAGCCAGCAATGGAGCTGGTAAGACCGTCGGCGGCTACCGCGCCCGAGAACTCGCGTTCGGTAGGGATGCGCTTGAAGCCGATGGCGGCGAGCGCTGCAGTGTCGCCTAAGGTTTCTGCGGCGCTAACCAGGTATAGAAGTGCAACGGCAATAATTGCTCCAGGGTGAAACTCGGGTGCGAATGGCATAAGTTGGGGCATGCTAAACGCACCGATTCCCTCGAATGCCGAGAAATCAACTTTGCCCATGATGAGTGCCAAAATATAGCCCACGCACAGACCAAACAAAACCGAGAGTTGTTTTGCGTTCCCCTTCACCAATCCTTGAAAAACCAGACAGGAAATGAGGGAGACGAAGCCCAGTGTTAGGTTTTCCGGAGAGCCAAAATCAGGAGCGCCGGAACCTCCGCCAAACGATTGCGCTCCAACTGATAGCAACGAAAAGCCGATGGAGGTAACTACGACTGCAGAGACAATGGGTGTGATGAATTTGCGCCAGTATTTAGCGAATAGGCCCAAAACGCCCTCGAGCAAACCGCCAACGATAACGGCTCCGACCGCAGCGGGATAGCCATAATTGACGGCAATTCCGCATAGCACGGTTACGAAGGTGAAGCTCACACCCATGACGATGGGCATTCGGGCGCCAATGCGCCAGATAGGGAATAGCTGTATAAAAGTGCCGATGCCTGCAACAATCATTGCATTTTGAATAAGCATCGCGGTGGTTGCATCATCGAAGCCAGCAGCAGACGCAATGATTGCGATCGGTGCAAGGTTTGCGACAAACATGGCAAGCACATGCTGTAGGCCGTAGGGGAATGCACGTGCTATGGATATCTTGCCGTCGAAGTCCTCTAGTTCAGATTTGGGTTGCGAAGTGGTTTGAGGGGATGGGGAGGTTAGTGTGCTCATCGAAAAGTTATCTCGCCTGATTCGGGGTCCATTGCATCAACAATGGCAAGAGATTCAAGCTGATAGCCGCGCTGACGAAGCTTCGCACCGCCTTCCTGGAAACCTTTTTCAATAGCAATGCCAATGCCCTCGATCGTCGCACCAGCGTCTTCGCAAACTTCAATGAGTCCGTTCATGGCACAACCATTCGCCATGAAGTCATCGATGAGCAGCAGGTGGTCTTCGGGTCCAACGAATTTCTTTGAAACTATGACATCGAAGATCTTGCCATGAGTGAAGCTCTGAACACGCGTGACATATACCGTTCCGTCAAGATTGATGCTCTGAGCCTTCTTTGCAAATACGACAGGAACATTGAATACACGAGCTACGATTGCTGCGATGCCTATGCCGGAAGCTTCGATGGTGAGAATCTTGTTAATGGGCTTGCCGTCGAAGGCACGCTTCCATTCCAAGGCCATTTCCTCAAACAAAGCCACATCCATCTGATGGTTGAGGAAAGAGTCAACTTTAAGGACATCACCGCTCTTAACGATGCCGTCGCGTTGGATTCGCTCTTCGAGCAGACGCATAGGGCGTCATCCTTTCTGGTGCCAGTGGGGACTGGCTTTGGGGTTGTGTATAAAGATGTCGTTAGTCTAACTCACTTTTCTTTTGTTCTGTGGCAAGGTGGAGCATTTTGCTGGGAGGATTGGCATTATTTTGTCTCTTTCGGGTAACGGGCTGAGTTCAAGCGCGTTGCTTTGCTATAGTCCTTTTATATGGTTGAGCAACACTACACATCACAAGAAAAAGGCCGCGAAAAGCCTTTACCTGCAGAAGCTGATTTCGCCGCTGCTCTTCGTCGAGCCGATGTATGCGACGGGTACCCCTCTGAACAGCCCGCTAAGCACATTAAGTCTTTGCGTGATTTTGGGGAGTTCCTGCTTAATTCGACGGTGGTGCGCTCATTTCGCGCCCAGCTTGCTCCAGGATATCTAAATCTCAGTTTCCTCCTTCTATTCTGGGTATTTGTTTCAGCTTCGGTTTTAGGGCTTGCCTTAGAAGATGTCTTCCATGTTCTGGTATATGGTGGCTACGAGAGTCGTGCTGGTTTTGTGTGGGGCCCGTTTTCTCCGATTTATGGCGTGGGGGCAGTGGCTCTGACCCTTTTTCTTAACAGGTTTTATTACACTCACGATCTGGTTATTTTTCTTGTTGCCATGGTGGTTGGCGCTTCCCTTGAGTATGGCGCCAGTTGGATGATGGAAACTTTCTGGCACGCCATTGCCTGGGACTACACGGGAACATTCGGCTCTATCAACGGCCGCACCAATTTCTTCTTTGGTGTCATGTGGGGTACGTTGGGATTATTCTGGGTTCGTTTTGTTCTGCCTATCATCAAGGGTGTTCAGAAGCGCTTTTCCAATAAGAGCAGTAAGGCTTTCAAGGTCATAAGCTGGCTTTTGGTGGTTTTTATCCTGGTTGATGCCGTTATGACTGTTTTGGTTTTGCATCGCGAAGGTCAGCGTACACAAGGCATTCCGCCGGCAACCCAAATTGACGTGATGCTTGACGATGTTTTCCCCGATGAATGGCTTCAAGAGCGTTTCCACAACATGACGGTTTCCGCTGATGTGGGTAAGCAGGAACAGGATCAGGCCCAGTAGGTTGACGATCGAAAGACGACTTCTGCTCTCTCATTTGGAGCACGTCTACTCTTACCTTATAACGGCAGGTTCAGGGTTGGAGCGAAATGTAATAGGCTACGGAGGCATTCGTTATGACGAAGCAGGCTGAAAAGAAAACTAACGCAATGCGAGAGCTCGAGCGTGCGGGTCAGTCCTATGAAGCGCATTCGTTCGAGTGTCCTGAGGCGATTTCAGGCGTTGAGGTTGCTCGGGTCCTAAACGAAGACCCTGATTGTGTTTTCAAAACTCTCGTGACTGTCGGCAAGAGCGGGGATCATTATGTGTTCATGATTCCTGTTGCTATGGAGCTTGATCTAAAAAAGGCCGCCGCTGCGGTTGGTGAAAAATCGGTCCATATGGTCAAATCAAAGGAATTGCTTGGTCTTACGGGCTATGTACACGGCGGGTGTTCGCCGTTGGGAATGAAGAGGCTTTTTACCACCACCGTCGATGAAACGGCGGCACTCTACGATCGCATTTATTTTTCTGGTGGAAGGATTGGTTGTCAGATAGAGACAAGTCTCGATTCGCTGAAGGCAGCCATTCCTGTTAAGGAAGCTGACATCACCGCATAACCATCTTATATTGCCTGTGTTTTTGTTCAGGGATATTCGAATTGGAATGAAGAGGCCCTGTGATTTTCCGTAGAAATCACAGGGCCTCTTTGAATCGAACTCGGTCTACAGATCGCGAGGGATTGTTGCCAATTCGGCTTCGGTGAACACTGGACCGTCAAGGCAGATGTATCGGCCTCCGATATTGCAACGACCGCATTTGCCCACGCCGCATTTCATTCGCGCTTCGAGTGTGGTGATGATGTCTTCGGGCTTGTATCCAAGCTTTGTCAGCGATTCGCGGCAGGTACGGAATAGGCTCGGTCCCCCGCAAAGGGTTACAGCGGTGTTTTCGGTCGAAAGACCTTCGTTCGCGACGACCTGTTCAAGATAGGGTGCCGTGTAGGAAACGGGCCCAGTCCATGTTTCGTTACCGTGGTACAGGCTTACATGGACATGGGTATCGGGTTGGCTGGGCCAAATGTCGAACAACTCTTCTTTAAATACCAGGTCATCATAGGTGGATGCGCTATATACCAAATCGATGCGCCCGTAGTCCTCTCGATGGCGCAAGCAATACTCCAAGAAGGAGCGTACTGGTGCCATGCCGATGCCGCCTGCGATGAAGAGCATGTTGCGACCGCAGGTGCTTTCGTAAGGGAACCAATTGCCGTACGGTCCGCGAAGCCCTACCGAATCGCCAACTCGGAGCTTGTGCATTTGCTCGGTAACTACGCCGACTTTCTTTACAGCCATCTCAACGTAGTCATCTCCTCGTGAGGTGATGCAAAACATGCATTCGCCAAATGGGGGTACGGAGAACATGCCTAGTTGCCCGGGTTTGCTGGCGAAAGGTGCATCTCCTTCTGGGGTTTTGAAAGTGAAGAGTTTTACGTCGTGGGTGAGTTCCTTGATGCCGGTAACCACAACGATGTTCGGAACAAGCGAAGATCCTTCGCAGATTCCCGCACATCCGTGTTCGACTACGATATCAGGCATGGTCTTATCCCTTCTGTGCGGGCTCTGCATTTACACGGTCGATAATCGCGGTGATGTCCATGGATGCGGGGCAGTCGACCAGGCAGCGCCCGCATCCCACGCAGAGCGGTTCTCCGTATCGTTCTTCGAAGAAGCACAGCTTGTGCATGAAGCGCTGCCGTACGCGATTTCGCTTTTGCTCGCGGGGATTGTGATTGCCTGCCATGAGCGTGTAGTCCTTGAACATGCAGCTATCCCAGCAGCGGAAGCGGGCGTTTTCTTCCTTTTTTCGTGCTTGACTGAGATCGAAGCAGTGGCAAGTTGGGCATATGAATGTGCAGCTGCCACAGGTGAGGCAGGCTGTAGAAACCTCATCCCACAAAGGGCTGTCGAACATTCCATGGAGCTTTTCGGCTACGCCTTCCATGCTGACTTTGGTAACGCATTCAATGGGCTGACGATCAACCTCTCCTTCTTCAAGGAATGGCTTCCAGGCATCTGCAAGCGCTTGGCCGCGTTCGGTCTGGACGTGAACCTCAAAGGCATCGTTGTCTTCGAGAAGCAGGATATCGGCTTCAGGAGCGGCGTTTGGGCTCTGACCCATTGAGTCGCAGAAGCACGCATCGCTTGTGCGAGGGCATGCCATTGCGACCAAGGTTAGAGCGTTTCGCTTTGCTTGGTAAAATTCGTCAATATAGCCCTTCGATAAAAAAACTTGGTCCATTCGTTCGATGGCGGCTGCATCGCATGGGCGAACGCCAAAGGCAACCAAGGGGCGGGGTGTTTCTAGGGCGCTGTTGATAAAGGTGCCGTCAGGACCTTTGCCCCAGGTGTAGAGTTTTTCGGTGGAGGGGAAGAGAAGCCCCTTTGGGGGAATCTTCGTGTTTTGCAGCTGGAAGTTCGGCTCGGTAACTTCTCCCTGTTCACCGTAAAGGGCAAAACGAGAAGTCCCATCCACTATGGCAGGAACAAACACGTCCATGGATGCCGAGGTGGTTTCAAGCACTTCGTTCAAATGGTTTTTCCTGAACAGCATGGCGGCCTCCTACATGAATTCTTCGATGTCGTCGGTCTTGAAGGTGCGCAGTGCATCGGGAGCATCGAGGGAAAGGCCGCCACCTTCGTAGGGGCCGAACAGTTCATTGATGTCCTTGATCTGCTTATGCATCAGTGTCATTAGCGGGAGACCCATAGGGCATACGCGTTCGCATTCGCCGCATTCAATGCAGCGATCCGCAACATGGAACGAGCGAGTAACGCCGTAGTAGCGAGCCTGCTCGACATCGAATTGCTTACCTTGCCATCCCTCACGCTCTTGCTCCGCGAAGCACACTTTACATGTGCAGCAGGGACACGCTTGGCGGCATGCATGACAACGGATGCATGTTTCGTACATCAGATCAAAAAATGCGCGACGTTCTTCGCGGGTCATAGCTTCAAGATTTCGCACGTCAGCAAAGCGATCGTTTTTTGGTTCTGGGGCAAGTTCTCCCACCAGTTCATCGTAGACAATTGGATTGCGGAACTGGCACTCGTAGCAGCGCTTGAGCTCGGCGCCATCTCGAGTAGTGCATCCTGTGCAAGGGATGCCAATGAGATACACGTCTTCACGCTTGAGTTGGTTGTCGGCGATGAGACGGTTGATTGCGCGGCTTTCGCATCCGCGGGTGATAAGGCCAACCCGCCCCTTGTCTTTCTGTTCGAGCACATATTTCCCCAATGCGTGCTCACAATGCTGATCGCAGACAAGGAGTGCAGCTTGTTCGGAGTCATTTGCGCAAAACGGAGTACGCTGATACTCGAAACGGCCTGCGGTCCAGCCGATCACGCAAGCGACGGTACCGTCCTCGATGAGCTGTGTTGCACGTTTGCGCACAATGTCAGTGAAGTTCATCACAGTCCCTCCCTTGCGTTTTTGGGGGTTGCAAGCCATTCGTATTTCGCAGAAATGGGATGGGGGATATCCTCTGGTGCAAGATTGGGAAGATCGTTGGAGAGCGGTCCAAGCTCACGGATGCGCTCAGTGACTTCCATTACGGTATCGCGGAATTTTCCAGCTTCGGAGCCTGAGATCCAGCGAACTATGAAACGGTCGGGCTCAAGACCCAAGAATTCCAGCAAGCGCTTGTATACCATCATGCGGCGTTTCGCATAATAATTACCAGTGGCATAGTGGCAATCGCCGGGGTGGCAGCCGCAAACCAAGACGCCGTCGCAGCCATCCTGATATGCTTTCAGGACATATTGCGGGTTAACGCGACCGGAGCAGGGCACGCGAAGCAGCCGAATATCAGCGGGGTATTCCATGCGATTGAGTCCGGCCAAGTCGGCGCCAGCATAGGTGCACCAATTGCAGCAGAATGCCAAGATTTTCGGTTTCCAAGTTGTGTCGATGGCGCCTTGCTCGGGCGAGCAGTTCGCGCCGTTTGTGGTCTCGTTCATCGGAGCAACGCCTCCATTTCGCGCATGATTCCCTCATTTGTGAAGCCCAGCAGGTCGGCGGCACCCGAACGGCAGGCAACGGTGCATGCACCGCAACCCTGGCACAGACCCGGATTGGGTTTTGCGACGGTGCGGATGACCTTCTGCGAGTTTTCGCGCATGGCGACTTCAACAAGCTCAAGAGCCCCATAAGGGCAGATGTCGGTACATGCACCGCATCCGGAGCATTTTGCATTGTCAACGTGGACGATCATGGGGTTTGACTCAATCTGCCCACGCGCCAGAAGGCCGATGACCTTAGATGCAGCGGCTCCAGCTTGGGCGACCGTGTCGGGAATGTCTTTAGGCCCTTGAGCCACGCCTGCAAGGTAGACGCCTGCGGTATTAGTTTCCACTGGGCGGAGCTTCGGGTGGGCTTCGGTGAAAAAGCCTTCGGGGCCACGTTGGGCGTTGAGTACGCCGGCGATTTGCCCAGCACCTTCATTGGGCACCATGGCCGTTTCGAGAACCACCATGTCAGCGTCTACTCGCACTACCTGACCTGAGAGCGTGTCTTCTCCCATGCAGACTAGTTTGCCGTTTTCGGGATAGATCTTCGAAACGCGCCCACGCACATAAACCGCCCCATCGTGCAGGGTGTTCATATAAAACTCGTCATATCCCTTGCCGGCGCAGCGAACATCCATATAGAACACAAAGCAGCGTCCGCCCTTGACCTTGTCAAGGTATTGGTGCGCATGCTTCGCGGAATACATGCAGCATGCGCGACTGCAGTAGGAAACGCCTTTGTGAGGGTCACGTGAGCCAACGCACTTGATGATTGCGATGGTTTTTGGCTCTTTGTTGTCGCTGGGGCGTTGGATATGACCTTCGGTGGGGCCCGATGCGTTTACCAAGCGCTCAAATTGAAGCCCAGTGATTACGTCGGGGTAGTTTCCACCGCCATATTCACCGTAGAGTTTTGTCCAGTCGATTAGATCGTAGCCGGTGGCAAGGATTATGGCGCCGAATGTATCGGTGGTGATGCGGTCGGTGTCATCGTAGCGGATTGCGCCGGTGGGGCAGATTTTTGCGCACACACCGCATTTGCCCTCGGTTAGTTTCCGGCAGGAGTTGGGGTCGATGGTCGGCTTGCTAGGAACAGCTTGGGCAAATGGCTTGTAAATGGCTTTACGTAGAGAGAGACCCTCGTCGAATTCGTTCGTTGTTTTGCTGGGGCATTTGGTTTCACAGGCGCCGCAGCCAGTGCATAGGTCGTAGTCGATATACTTGGCCCTTTCACGGATGGTGGCTTCGAAATTGCCAATATAGCCCGTAACCTTTTCAACCTCAGAAAGCGTTTTGATGGTGATGTTGGGGTGGTTTCCTGCTTCAGACATCTTGGGCGTGCAGATGCAAGCGGAGCAATCCATGGTGGGGAAGGTTTTATCCAATTTAACCATTTTGCCACCGATGGAAGGATTTCGCTCAACCAGGGTAACAGGGAAGCCCGCATCAGCAACATCGAGGGCTGCTTGGATGCCAGCGATGCCTGCGCCAACAACCAGCACTTTGCGGTTTACTGGTATTGTTTGCGTGTAGAGGTTTTTGTCGGTATCAACTTTCGCCACGGCCATGGCAACAAGGTCAATAGCCTTAGGGGTGGATTCCTCTTTGCTTTTGTGAACCCATGAGCATTGTTCGCGGATGTTTGCGATCTCAAGCATATAAGGATTGATGTCCGTTTTTTCGGCCAGCATCTTTCGGAAGGTCTGTTCGTGCATGCGCGGGCTGCAGCTGGCAATAACAAGCCTGTCGAGGTTGTGTTCCTTGATAGCATCTACAATTGCTTGTTGACCAGGGTCGGAGCAGGTGTACTTGTTTGTTGTTGCGAATGCTACGTTGGGCATCACCCTTGCAGCTTCCGCGACTGCTTCAACATCAACGGTTGCGGCAATGTTTGTTCCGCAGTGGCATACGAAAACGCCAATTCTGCTCATGCGATCACCTCCTTCGTTGCGTTGGCTTCGGGCTTCGTTCCTGATTTTGCTTTTGCAGCTCGGGTTGCTGCACGTGCTTTCCGTTGCGTCTCTTTGGCGGATTTTGCTGCTTCCTCGGCTTCTTTTTCAGCGGCACGTTGCTTGTTCCATGCGGCTAATGCCCTTTCATGGAGGTTTCCTGCCGGATGGAAGTGCCTATTGATGCCGGATTTAGATGCGGGAGCTCCCATGCTCGCAGCTAAAAGCTCTGTGAAGTAATAGATGGGTATATCAAGCGGTGGCAAACCTTCTTTTGCGCGCGCTGCGTTGATTTCCGCTTCGCGCATGTCGAGGTTGAGCATGCACAATGGGCAAGCGCAAGCTATGGCGTCGGCGCCATTAGCTGCAGCATTTTCCAAGATTCGACGAATCATGGTTCGGCCGGTTTTTGGAACGGAGATTTGATGCGATGCGCCGCAGCATTCATTCTTGAAATTCCATTCGATGGGGGAGGCGCCAGAAAGGGCGACGAGGTCTTCCATGGTGTGGGGCTGCTCGTCGTCATCGAAGTTGCAAACCTCAGTGGGGCGAAGCAGAGCGCAACCGTAATAGCATGCAACTTTCAATCCATCGAGGGGAAGGCATACGCGTTGGGCGAGTCGTTCTTGCGCTTCGGCTGGAAGGAAAGGCTCCAGGCCGTTGGCAACATAAGCCGACGCACTCCAAGGACGGTCGATGATGTGCTCGAGCTGAATTCGGACTTCATCGTTTTCCTGGGCGTGGGCGGTAGCCGTTTTCAGGTGCAAATAGCAGCCAGCGCAGGGTGCTAGTACGGGAGCATGGCCGAACGCTTCTTCCGAAAGAGCGAGCGAACGTGCGGGAAGCGCATCTCCCAATAGGTCGCTTTCGGCATGCGCAGCTGATGCGCCACAGCAGTTCCAATTAGGGATTTCTGTCAGTTCAATGCCTGCTGCGAGGGCGACGTAGCTATATGAATTGGTGTAGGAGATGCCCGTTGAATGCGCCGAGCATCCTGGGAAATAGGCATACATCATGGCTATGCCTCCTTTTCGGGGGAAGGCGTGTTTTGGGAAGCGACCATACGTGCGCGGTCGATGAGCTCTTTAACCTCATCGGCATTCGCCTGTTCCTTGCTGGTTGGGCCGATCATTCCGCGCACCACCATTTTCGGTGCACTCAATGCATCCTGCAGGAAATGGCCCGTTGTAAGGTTGAAACGCATGGCTAGAACGGCTTCGTCTGAGAGCCCCTTTTCGCGTACGCCGTTGACAAACAGCTGGTTGAAACGAGCGACCTCTCCGATGGGCTTGATTCCTTGCGCTTCGGCTGCGCGTCGGCAGGCGAGCATGAGATTGGGGAGGTCAACGCTTTGGGGGCAGCGAGCCAGGCACATGCCACATCCAGCGCAAAGCCAGGGCATGTTTGATTTTAAAACCGGCTCTACTTGCCCTAGTTGTAAATGGCGTAGCACTTCTCGAGGAGTCATGTCGGCATCGGATGCGACAGGGCAACCAGCCGAGCATTTCCCGCATTGGTAGCAATCCTTTGGGTCGACCTTGGCATCGTCCAGGACACTGTGAAGCTCATTGTCAAATTTTGCCGTCTGAGTGAGATTTCTTGCTTCCATGGAACCTCCGTTCTTAAAGACGTTTAGGTTGGTCTTTCTGGAGCTTCGTCGCGGCTATTTGGGACCGCGAGGTAGGATCCAGGGCTCGTTTGGAAGAGTTATGTTTCGCTCTGGTTACAGCAAACGCCTTAGAGGGTGAAGTTACCTATAGTGAACTCGCGTTCAGGCTTAAACAGGCATCTCAGCGGCTTTTGAAAAAGCGCTGAGTAAAAGCGTATTGCCGCTTGCGGAAAGGGTGTTTCAAAATGCAAATAACATCAGCATTCGTTGCGCAAAATGTGCTACCTGATTATTGGCGCCCGATTGTTTCATCTAATGTCACAGCAGTTGGAAAGCGTATCGGTTGAGCTGAATGGAAATCTTTCAGTAATGGGTGGGGTGCGATGAATCCCTCTGATGCGTTTCATCGCGATTTTTTTATTCCCTAGTTGTTAACTTCACGCAAAACTTCGACCACGTAGACATTTTCTGGGAGTTCGCTGTCCCACACTTCGGTGATCGAATAGAGGCCAGGGTTATTTTCGATGTGGCTAAAAGCTTTGTTCATGCATTCGGTGATTGATTGGCCTTCTATTCGGAACCCCAGATTTTCGCATTTTGGGAGCGTTCTTTGCATGAAAGGTTCTTTCGGAGCGGTATGTGTCATTCTACCTACTTCTACGTAGGCATTAGTTTTCAGCTCGTTTCCGGATGAGGCAATGGTAAAGCCCTGAAAGTAGAGAGGGGTTGCGCCAGATTCTTCTGCCGTCCGGTACAGCTCCGCCATCGCTTTTGTGTACGATTTCACTGAGAATTTTCTTTCCTTCCAGGGGGATATGAAGATATGCCTTTTAGCCAGAAATCGTGTGTAGGGAGCATCTTTGTGTCTGAGGATTTCCTGCTCGGTGATTTCATCGATGCAGGAATTGATACGCATAAGTGAATCTTCTGCGCGACGAATATTGGCGAGGGCGGTATCGCGGCCCGATATAAGCAATTCTTTCAGGTTGAGTGATCCTCGGTTTGTCTTGTGGTCCGTCAGTGACTTTAACGGGATGCCAAGCTCAATGCAGGTGAGTATTACATCGAGGTCTATCATTTGATTGGGAGAGTAGTAGCGGTAACCGCTAGACGGATCTACGTAAGCAGGCTTGAGGATGCCGATGGTCTCGTAGTATCGAAGTGATTTGGCGCTAACTTGTTTGAGTTTTGCTGCTTCGCCTATGGAGAGCAATTCATTTTTCATGGCGGCTCCTTGACTCTGCCCTTATGGCAGAGTTTAGCATGTACAACCGTTGTAGCACCGCGAGGAAACACATGATCGTTTCGTGCTTCCTTCGTCCATTTCTTCGAGAGGTTCGTATGCTTCCTTATCTCATGATTTGCGTTTCGGTGGTATTTGAAGTGTTTGGCGACACCATGATGAAAGTTTCGGATGGCTTTCGACGCAAGCTGCCCATTGTCGGCGTAGTGGTTGGCTATGCTGTTTCTTTCTGGATGATGTCCCATGTTTTGCTTCAGCTACCGCTCGGTCCCGTTTACGCGGCGTGGACGGGACTCGGTATCGCGTTGACCGCTGTGGTGGGCCATTTTCTGTGGAATGAGGGCTTTAACGCGAAAAAAATCATTGGTCTTGTTGCCATTATTGTTGGCGTGGCATTGTTGAAGTTGGGGGTTTAGGCATGAGCGTTGCTGAAGAAGAGAAGCAACTTGTCCGAGAAAAGGCGAAGTCGAAACGTCTTGCGTTTGTTCTGTTGGGAATTGCCATCGTTGCCGAAGTTACCGGAGCTATCTGCTTGAAGGCTTCAGAGGGCCTAACCGTTCCGCTGCCTACCTTGGTCACAGTGATTGGGTACCTCATCACGTTTACATTGCTGATAAAAATTCTGCAGAACCTTCCACTTGGCCTGGTGTATGGCATTTGGGGCGGCGTGGGTTCCGCTGCAACTATGCTGGTTGGCGTTGTGGTTTGGCATGATCCCTTTACTGCCTTTACTGCGGTAGGGGTGCTGTTGGTAATTGGTGGTGTGTATCTGCTCAACAAGGGGACCGATGAAATCGAAGCAGCTCGTGCCCAGCAGCAATAAGCTGGCGGTATATACCCTCTAGCTCTGAGCGGCTCTTTTTGGTGTTCGGTGCATTCCGACCGAGTATCGAGTGAGCTTCTTAATGATTCGCCGTCCTGCGAGCTGAAACTGCCGCTCCCTGGCTTCATCTTGCGTGATATGGATGCTAGTTTCACAATAGGGAACACAGATTCGATGCAGGGGTGCCTGCGGCGCGTCCAAATCGCGTTGGCATGGCTGAGAGGGCATTCGGCCTAACTCTTTGAACCTGTCAGTTAGTGCTGGCGTAGGGAGCATCTCAGGTTCATTCTGGGGCGCCCGCTATGGCTGGCGTCCCTTTTATTTGCGCGGAAGGAAAACGCATGACAGAGATGGACCAGTTAAAAAGCGGCATCATTGAAGCGGTTGAGAAAGTTCGAACCGAGAACCCGTTGGCGGGTTCGGTTACTAACGGCGTAACAATGGATTTCGTTGCCAACGCTCAGCTTGCTGTGGGCGGTAGTGCCGCAATGGTGTATTTGCCTGATGAAGGCGAATGCTTGGTTGCTGCAGGTGGAGCGGTTTACCTAAATATGGGCACATTGCTTCCCGTCTATCGGGAAACGCTGCCCCGTACGGCTGCAGCGGCTTTCAAAAGTGGCAAACCTTGGGTTTTGGATCCTGTTGGTATCGGCATTGGTCAGCTTCGTAGCGATTTGCTTCAAGAGCTGAAACAGTATAAGCCTGCTATTGTGCGCGGCAACGCTTCTGAGATCATTGCGCTAGCAAGCTTATGGGATATTGAAGCTAATGCTTGCGAATCTTCGCGTCCTCGCGGTGTGGATACTACCGACACCGTGGAAGCTGCTCGTGATGCAGCTGCCGCCTTAGCTCGTTATACGGGGGGTGCTGTTGCGGTTTCTGGTAAAAAAGACCTGGTAACCGATGGGGAAAAGGTTGTGTACTCCGAGGGCGGCTCCGAACTGATGGAAAAAGTTACGGGCTTCGGTTGCTCTCAGGGTGGTGTTCTGGCTGTGTATGCTACGGCAACCAACCCGTTCACTGCAGCGTTGGCGGCGGTGGCTCATTACAATGTTGCCGGCTCCCGTGCAGCTAAGGTTGCCGATGCTCCTGCATCTTTCAAGACGGCATTTATCGACGAGCTTTATCGCGCTACCGCTCGAGATATCGCCGATAATTCTTTTAGCGTTGAAGAGGCATAGCATGAATACGCTCATTGCTGTAGCAATAGCTCCTTTTGGCGTGGGCGACGAGCTTGCGCCTGAAGTGGCTGAAGTTGTAAAGGTGATTCGCGAATCGGGCTTGCCCAATCATACCTATTCCATGTTCACCGAAATTGAAGGTGAGTGGGATGAGGTTATGAGGGTGGTAAAGGATGCTACCTTTGCCTTGGCCGAAAAGGGAATTAGAACCGAAGTTATTTTGAAAGCGGACGTTCGTCCAGGGCGTACAAACATGATGAGTCGCAAAGTTGCCGCTGTAAACGAGATTTTGGAGCAAGGGGAATAGCATGCGCAAGGACCTTGATATTTCTGCCTATTTGGTTGTCGGCCCCGAAAACACGATGGGGCGTCCGGTTTCCGATGTTATTGCTCAGGCTTTGCGTGCTGGGTTCACTTGTGTGCAAATTCGCTCAAAGGAATGTTCGGCTCGCGATCTTATTGCGTATACCATCCAAGCGGCTGATGTTATTGCTGCAGCGGGGAAAAGCAAATCGGTTGCGCTTTTGGTGGATGACCGATTGGATGTTGCATTGGCTGCACGTGAAGCGGGAGCGAAAGTCGATGGCGTACATGTAGGCCAAACCGATATTCCCGTCGAAGTATGTCGCAAGCTCCTCGGTCCAGATTCGATTGTGGGCCTTTCCGCTCGTGCCGATGAAATGCTCGAATACGTGAAAACCGCTGATATGAGCTTGGTGGATTACCTTGGAGTTGGCCCCTTGCATGAAACGCCTACAAAGACCGATTGCGGTTTAGCGGCTGACGGAACCATCATCACTAAAAGCATCGATGATTTGAAAGAGCTGGTCTGTGCAAGTCCCGTACCCATCGTTGTAGGCGGTGGCGTGAAAATTGCTGACATTCCCTTGGTGAAGAGCACCGGCGTCGATGGCTTCTTCGTGGTTTCTGCTGTATGTGGGGCCGTTAATCCTGAGGCCGCAGCAAGGGAATTGGTGGACGCCTGGCGTGATTAACGATTTGCTCTTTATCGCGGTTATAGCTTTGATTCGATAAATAGTTACTTCTTCTTGGCGGGCCCCATTTATATGGGGCCCGCTGAACATCAGATTATTCCCCAGAGATTTTCCGTTGCTGAAAGTAGGGCAAACCAGATGGGCGGAATAAAGAGGGCGGGAAGCAGATTCATGGTGGAAATCTCCTTAAGCTTCAAGAGGTTTATGCCACTTGCAAGAATGAGCAAGCCTCCAATGATGGCGATTTCGGTCATCATTCCATCGCCCATAAGTGGGGCAAGCGCACCAGCGAGTAAATAGATAGCGCTCTGCCAGCAAAAAAGCACTACAGCAGCAATAGCGATCCCAAAACCAAAGGTAGCCCCGAAAACCATAGAGGAAACTAGGTCGAGGGTGGCATTGGTGAGCAAGTAGGTTTCATCACCGTAGAGCGCGCTGTTGACTGGGCCTAAAATAGAGAGTGTACCCACACAAAAAAGCATAATTGCAGTTGATAAGCCTTTTGCAAATTCGTTGCCATCCTTCGAATGCTTTGATACAGCTTTTTTAAATCGGGTTTCCAGATCGAGCGCTGTTCCAACTATGGCGCCTATGGCCATGCTGACGATGAACAGTACAGGGTAGGAGCTGTGGGGCATGTTTTGAGCGACGGCATTGAGCCCCATGCCAACAGTGGCAATGCCAAGAGCAGTGAAAATGGCTTCCTGGTACTTTGGTTTCAAGCCTCTCTTCGCTATTGATCCAATTGCGCTGCCCAAAAGAATGCAGCACGTGTTTACGATGGTGCCTAGCATACGGTCTCCTAACAAAATTGCCCTTCAACGGTAAAAGCTGAAGGGCAATCGTGCAAGAGGTGGCTTACCTGCGGTTTGGCGGAAGATGATTGGTGGGCACTGGAAGGCGCTTATTTGCTTCGAGTTTGTTGTTTTACCAGGTCGTCAGTATCTAGCCAGAGTGTAAAAGGGCCACTATTGGTTAGGCTTACTTCCATCCTGGCGCCGAACCAGCCAGTTTTTAGCTCTACGTCATCATCCCGAATGAGTTGTGCGAAGTATTCATACAGGCGGTTTGCTAGGTCAGGGGAGGCGCCTTTAGCGAACGAGGGGCGGTTGCCCTTACGGCAGTCAGCATAGAGCGTGAATTGAGAAACCAAAAGTACAGCACCACTCACATCGCGTAGTGATAGGTTGGTTTTTCCATCTTGGTCTTCGAAAATGCGTAGTTTTGAAATCTTCGACCATAGTTTCTCGGCGATCTCTTCGGTGTCGTCGGGGCCGACACCCAGAAGGATGCAGAAACCTTGGTCGATGCTGTTTGTGTTGCCTTCTCTTGTCGAAACTGAAGCTGAGGAGACGCGTTGGATTAATGCTCGCATGGTTTTCCTTCCGATGACGTATGGCGTGGTAGCTTGGGTTCTGCTGGTATGATTGGCTCAGTCGGTAATGATATCGCGGCGTAACAAAATGCTGAATGGGGGTACTATGCTCGATCCAAGGATTTATGCATATTGCGAAGAAGACATCACCAATATCAGCGGCTTTGATCGATCGGAACTTGTTTCGGCAGAAGAAGGTCGTTTTGTTATGCATGCCCACCCGGGTCCAGACTGTGGCAATAACATTGGCACGGTGCACGGAGGCTTCTTGCTTGCTTTGGCTGATACGGCCGGTACGGGGGCGATTGATACGTTGGGGCGTGAGAATGCCACCATGTCGGTGAATTCGAACTTTCTTCGTCCTGCCTATACCACCGATGAATATCTTGAGGTGGTTGGCACAGTTCTGAAGCGGGGAAAGAGGGTCGTGGTGGCCGAGGTGACGATTTCGCGTCCGAACGGAGAGCTATGCTTGAAGGCAACCTTGACTTCTGCCGTGTTTGATTCGAGGATCATCGATTTGCCTCGTCTTGCCAATATATAGTTTTCGTTGCTCTTGAAATATTCTCGACATATTGCGCTCCTAAAATACTCACGTTAAATAACAGCTGGCATCTTTGGCTGGCTCCCATACGTTTAAGGAGAATGTTCGTGGCTAAAGTCAATGAGAACTATGCAAAGCTGCCCGGTAGCTATCTATTTGCCGAAATTGCACGTCGTACTGCTGAGTATTCAGCGGCGCATCCCGATGCAAACCTGATAAAAATGGGCATAGGCGATGTGACTCGACCGTTGGCGCCTGCCGTAATCGATGCGATGCATGCGGCTGTCAACGATATGGCGAGCATCGAAGCCTTCCATGGCTACGGTCCGGAACAGGGCTACGATTTTCTTCGCAAGGCTATCGCCGATAACGATTTCCGCTCTCGCGGCGTTGAAGTGGACGAAGATGAGATCTTTGTTTCCGATGGCGCCAAGAGTGACTGCGGCAATATCGGAGACATCCTTTCCATTGATAACGTCATTGCTGTGTGCGATCCCGTGTATCCTGTGTATGTTGATACCAATGCCATGGCTGGTCGCGCCGGCGAATATGATGAGGAATGTCAAGGTTGGACAAATATTATTTACATGCCTACCACTGCCGAGAACCATTTTGTTCCCGAGCTTCCTGAAAAAGTGGCTGACGTAATTTATTTGTGCAGCCCCAACAATCCTACTGGTACCGTGCTTAATGCTGACCAGCTTAAAGTCTGGGTTGACTACGCCAATGAGCATGGATCCATCATCATGTTCGATGCTGCTTACGAGCGCTTTATTTCCGAAGAGGGAGTGCCCCATTCGATTTATGAGATCGAGGGCGCAAAAACCTGCGCAATCGAATTCCGTTCTTTCTCTAAGACGGCGGGTTTTACAGGTGCTCGCTGCGGTTACACGGTTGTCCCTAAAGCCCTTGAACGTGATGGTGAGAGCTTGAATGCCATGTGGAATCGTCGCCAATGTACCAAATTCAACGGAGCTTCTTACATCATTCAGCGCGGTGCTGCTGCTATTTATACTGATGAGGGCGAGAAGCAGATTGAGAAAACGCTCGATTACTACCGTGCCAATGCGCGTGTTATCAAAGAAGGCTTGGAGCGTGTAGGCTTTAAAGTGTATGGTGCGGTAAACAGCCCCTATGTGTGGTGCAAGGCGCCCGAAGGCATGGGGTCGTGGGATTTGTTTACTTTGCTGCTGGAAAAGGCGAACGTTATCACTACGCCTGGAGCTGGATTCGGGCCTTCCGGTGAAGGGTACATTCGTCTTTCGGCATTTGGTGACGCTGATGCAACCAAAGAAGGAGTTCGTCGCATCGAAGAGCTGTTCGCCTGATTATCGCTACAACGATGAGGGCTCTGCCAATTTCTGCTTGGCAGAGCCCTTCGTTTTGCGTAAAGGTTTTCTTTTTAGTAGGTGCCCATTGGCGAAACATGCTTTTCGTTAAAAACGGGCAGTTGTCTCTTCAGGCTCAATCAAGGAATCAACCGCAGCGCCCTGGTAATCGCGTAGGCAGCAGCAGCGCAAAGCGGGATTGTCATCGGTGTTGTAGTAATACGTACCCGTTTTTGCGGAGAAGCAGCTGGTGAAGATGGTTCGCTCCCACGTACCGTCGCCCATTTGGGCCGACCCTTCTACCATGGCTACATTTCCCAAGGTATGAAACATGCGCATAACGTTTTCTTGCTCAGATTGTTTGGAGGGATGATTTGCATTCAGGAAAGCCGCTTTGACGAAACGAGACGTAGTATATGAGTCTCCCGGTATGCTATGAGCTCCTGCGCCAGCTCCGAAAGGCGAAAGCGACGCATTGCCCCATTGGACGGTTCCCGGAAAGGCGCTTGTAGCATTCAGGTAGGTACGCAGGTTTTCCATGTGCCAGTCGAATGTGGGCTGGTTAGCCAAAGTATCGACTGGGTTGGGGTGTATCTTCATTCCTGTTGGCAGGTATTCAACAACTATACTTCGGTCTGCGTCACCGATGATCCAATGCAGCAGCGAAACACCTAGGTTCTCGCTTACTGGTTTCCCGACAATTGCCACGGAGCCAAGCGCCTCCTCAACTTCATCAACGCTGGAGAAGTTTGAGGTGATCCATGCTGGAAATTCGTAGGCGGCGACATTTGTTTTCCCGCGTACAGGAGCTTCTTCGTATTGCGCGTATCCAGGAAAATTTAAGCCTGCTACTGCTAGACCCGCGTCGTTTCCGCAATCAAAATAGAGCGGATATCCTTGATCGGTTATTCCCATGCCGATAATTGCATGCCCCGCAGGCTTGGTTGTTGACTCTTCGGGGAAGGCTTTCGCAAGGGGGTAACCCTTTGGGGTGATAACGATGTGCTCACCAAAAGGCGTGCTCCAATCAAGGTTGCGACCAAGGTACATTGCTCCATCGGTAGATGTGAATCTGATTCCAGTGCACATAGTGACTTCCTCCTTTTTATGAATGGGTGTATTTCTGTTATTTCATTCGAGTATTCGACATCTCGTACATGTACAGCCTGCTCCTAAAGGCGATGGTTCTTCCCTGGGAAGTTAGCAGTGTTGCTGATTTGTCATGGAGTCGTGGGCTGACGGTTGGTTGATGCTTTGAGGCTGGTTATACTGGCATCGTCCATTTGTACGTTTTGCAACATAATGGGCGGACAGTTCGAAACCCTCCTGTCGTTAAATAAAACTAGGCCATAAGCAGCTTAGGGCAGAGCCCTGCTTTCTTCATGCCTTGTTTATTTCCGACAAGTTGACTTAATTGAAGGAGCGCTTTATGTATGGCCTAAAAACTGAAAGTAGCTTTGATGCTGCCCACTTTCTTACTGATTATCATGGCAAATGCGAGAATCTGCATGGGCATCGTTGGCGTGTCGTGGCCTATCTTGCTCAAGAAAAGCTTTGGAACGAAGGCACGCATAAAGATATGGTCATTGATTTCGGTGAATTTAAGCACGTGCTGCGAGAACTCACTGAAGAGCTTGATCATTCTTTTATTGTTGAAGAGGGCTCGCTTATGCCTGAAACCTTGGCGTGCCTTGAAAAAGAGGGCTTTGCCCTTTCTATGATGCCGTTTCGTACCACGGCAGAGAATCTAGCTCGATACTTCTATGATCGAATGGCAGATTCTGGTCTTTCGATCTCGCAGGTCGAGGTTTATGAGACGCCCAATAATTGCGCTATTTATTACGGGGAAAACTAGCGATGTCGCATTGCCAAGCTTATTTCGATGAAGATAGTGAAGAAGCCTGTCTTTTGCCTGTCGTCGAGCGATTCGTATCCGTTAACGGTGAAGGGCCGCGAGCTGGTCGTTTGGCTGCGTTCATACGATTCGCTGGCTGCAACCTTGCATGTTCTTGGTGCGATACCGCATGGGCAAATGTAAACAAGTGCGATCACGAGGACATGAAGCCGCAATCCCTTGTTGAATGGATTTCCGATGCAGGCGTTTCTTGTGTGACGCTTACTGGTGGTGAACCAACGCTCCAACCCGGATTGCCTGCTTTGATTCTTGCCCTGCTTGGCTCCGATGCCTGGGGCTCTGGCAATGGTCGTGCTGTAGAAATCGAGACCAATGGGGCAGTCGACCTTTCTGCTTTGCATGAGATACGAAGTGAATTCGGGAAAAAGCGTGCAACGGATCATTGCGCGGCCATTGATGGGATCGATTGTGGCGCGATGCCGCTCGTTCCTGGTGCAGACGTATATTTCACGGTTGATTGCAAAATGCCGTCATCGGGGATGACCACCGAGATGCTTCCGGGCAATTATGAGTTGCTTGGTTGTGGAGATGCCGTCAAGTTCGTTGTTGCGAGCATTGAAGACCTTGAGTGTGCGAAGTCTGTTATTGAGCAGTATGACTTGTGCGCTCGATGCGAGGTGTTTTTCAGCCCCGTGTTCAGCTGCATCGAGCCTTCTGAAATCGTTTCGTTTATGGAGCGGCATGGGCTTTTCGGGGTTCGTTTGCAATTGCAGTTGCATAAAATAATTTGGCCAGATCGAGATAGAGGAGTATAGCAAATGGAAACGAGTATGCCTCAAGCGGCATCTTCCACTTCTGTCGGTTTTAATGCGGCAACGGGCACTGATGCGCCTATTCGCGCCTTGGTCTTGTGTTCGGGCGGCGTTGATTCCACTACGCTTCTTGCGATGGCGGTGAAACGCTATGGCGCGCAAAATGTTTATGCTCTTTCGATCAGTTACGGTCAGCGTCACGATAAAGAGATCTTCGCCGCTCAAGCGGTTGCTGGTTATTATGGCGTAGAGCAGCGCTTCCTCGATTTGTCGGCTATCTTTGCTGATAGCAATTGTTCACTCCTGGCACACTCGACGCAAGATGTTCCAGAGGAGTGCTATGCAGAGCAGCTGAGCGAAACGGATGGAAAGCCGGTAAGCACCTATGTCCCATTCCGTAACGGGCTGTTCTTGTCGTCTGCTGCATCCATGGCGCTATCCCTAGGTTGCTCGGTTCTTTATTACGGTGCCCACCACGATGACTGGGCGGGGAATGCTTATCCTGATTGCTCCCAGGAGTTCGTTGATGCTATGAATTGCGCGATCATTGAGGGGACGGGCGGCGAGCTTTCGATGGCTGCTCCTTTTGTGCAATGGTCTAAAGCTGATATCGTTCGTAAAGGATTGGAGCTTGAAGTTCCCTATGAGCTTACGTGGTCGTGCTATGAAGGAGGAGAAAAGCCTTGTGGGGTTTGCGGCACATGCATCGATCGCATTCGGGCGTTTAACCTTAACGGCGTAACTGATCCCCTTATGCAATAAACCATGTTTCTGCCTAGGCAAATCTTCCATTGTTTGAAGCGCCTCTTCAACGTCTGATTTATGGCCAGATTCCTACAAAAGGAGAGTTCAATGACTGATATATCGCGAGAATTGGAAGAGAGCATTTCCCTTCTTGGCAACCAGCACACTCAGTATCCAACAGATTATGATCCCAGCGTGCTGGAAACGTTTCTGAATAAGCACCCTGAAAATGACTATTTTGTTAAGTTCAACTGTCCAGAATTTACGAGTCTTTGCCCTATTACGGGGCAACCTGATTTTGCCACCATTTATATCTCCTATGTTCCGAGCGAGCGCATGGTGGAAAGCAAGAGCCTGAAGCTGTATCTGTTCAGCTTTCGCAATCATGGTGATTTTCATGAGGACTGCATGAACATAATCATGAAGGATCTTATTGCTTTGATGGATCCAAAGTACATAGAAGTTTGGGGAAAGTTCACTCCCCGTGGCGGTATTTCGATTGACCCGTATTGTAATTATGGCAAGCCTGGCACGAAATGGAAGGAAGTTGCATGGGAGCGGCTTTCTCGTCATGATTTGTACCCTGAAAAGGTCGATAATCGATAGATAGCCTACTATTAGTTGATTAATGCCCCAGATGCAGCAAGCCGCCAACAATGGCGGCTTGCTGCATCTGGGGCATTAATCAAGGTGAATGCTGCGTCGATGATTGAACTGATTGTAACGACTCGGCGACACGGCTACTCTTCTGGCTTTACGTTTTTCAGGTCTCGCATCAATTCTAGATGCCGTTGATGCTGTTCGAGTTTTGCTTGTTCGATAAGATCATGGCGTTTGTGATGCACTTCAAGCACGGCTTTGGCATAAGCCCGCTTTTTTTCGCGTCGTTTGCTGCCTATTTCGTTTGAGGTCTCGGTTAAGTGTGCATAGACCCAATGATCTTGGAGGATCTCGCCAATGTGATGGGGATCGTGGGCAACCTCGCGTGCCGCTTCGACGGGATGCGCATCAGCTACGCGATAGGTAAGCGAGGTGAGCAGGGGCATAACGAGAACCGTTATGGCGCCTGATGCTACCAGCACCGAAGCAACATCCTGAGACATTGCGCCTGCCTTTGTTGCTACGGAGGTAACAGCAACAATCAGGGGTAGCGCGGTGGTGCAATAAAGAGCTACGGTTACCCGGTTGTGCGAGGACATGGACCGTGTTTCACGATCAGTCGAGAGAGAAACAAAAATTGGTACTGCGCGGATAAGCAGCAGTGAGGCGATAAACCCTATAAGCAGCAGTGGATCCGCTAGCACTGCATAGAGGTTGATCTTTGCGCCTGACACAACGAAGAAGAGTGGCACGAAAAAGCCAAAGGCGATGCCATCGAGTTTATGCTCAAGGCTATTGTTGCCCTCGGGAATGATATAGCGCAGCACGAATCCAGCAGCGAATGCTCCGAGTACTGCATCAAGGTTAAACAGAGCTGAAAGAGTCACGAGCGCCACCAACAGAAGAACGGTAACACGCATGGTGGTCTGTGAGGTGGTGTTAGCGTTTTCGGCAAGGAAGCGATATATCTTTCCCCCAGCTTTACGGGCCTTTGCGGGAATGATTGCGACAAGTACGGCAACCGCCGCAAACAACATGAGGATAACTACGGTTTTCCATTCGGCGCGTGTTGAGAGAAGCAGGGCCATTGCGATAATGGGCCCGAGTTCACCCCATGTGCCGTAGGCGAGTACCGAATCGCCCACACGAGTTCCCAGCAGGTTTCGTTCTTTCAGTATTGGTATTAAAGTTCCAAGCGCAGTTGTTCCCAGAGCGATAGCGAATGCGACACCGCTAAGTTCGGTAGGTGAAACAAAGCCCGAAAGAGCAACGGCGCCAAAGCCTAATCCGAGACATACTAGCCATGTTGCGAACCCTCGTTTTCCCTGGTGGCCGGTAATGTTCTTCGGGTCAATCTCGTAGCCAGCCAAGAGGAACAGGAAGGCAAGACCGAGTTCTGATAGAAGGCCAATTGAATCTGACAGGTGAATAGCACCTACCATATTTGGACCCAATACGGCTCCTGCGATGAGCAGAAAGACTGTTTCCGGGATGGGTTTTTTGGGGATGGCTTGGGCAGCAAGAGGGCATGCTGCAGCAACAAGCACGATGACGGCTAGCGATATGAGGTCTTCAGTCATGGGGACGGCTTTCGTGTAGGGGAGGGGCGCTAGAAGATTGCGTTTAAGGGCTTTGAAATATCAATATCTTCCTGGCCATGGCACAGTTCTGTGACTTTCGTCAAAAATGACTCCTGGGTTCCGTCGAGCATGCGCAGGGTCAAAGTTACCGTATCAGCATATTGGGTATCTAGCGTTTTGGCGTTGCACTCAGCGGCGATTCTTACCATCTGATCATACAGAGGATAGGCGATACGTAAGGTGATGTCGATGCATACTGAAACGGTTACGCGTTCTGATTCGGCTATGGCGGACTGCGTAGCCTGGGTATAGGCGCGCACTAGTCCTCCAGTTCCAAGGAGGGTTCCGCCGAAGTATCGCGTGACTACGCACGCTATGTCGGTGAGGCCGGCGTGTTGCAAGGTCTGCAGTGTGGGGAGTCCTGCGGTTTTTTGCGGCTCGCCGTCATCGGAATAGCGGATGCGTTCGGACGCACCTTCTCCGCGTAAAATGTAGGCATATACGTTGTGACGTGCCATACGATGTTCGGTTCTAATTTCCTCGAGAAAAGAAAGTGCTTCCTCTTCGCTTTCTACATGAGCAAGATGAGCTATGAATCGGCTCTTCTTCTCTTCGATTTCGGCAATGGATCTGCCTGATATCGTTGCATATTCGGACATGAGCATCCCTTATTGGCGTGTTTTTGTTCAGCATCATTTTAGTGCACGTTTCCCCTTGCAATTGCCGATGCGGTAAATTGTTTGATCAAGCTGTTAATAAACTGCACCTGCAGTTCTTAAGCAGGGTGCTTGAAAAAGGAGCAATAGGGATGGATCCTCAACAGGTTGTCTCAAATGATTGTGAAACCCAAAAGGACTATATCGATGATGCTAGGTTAAAGAAAATGATGAAAGAAACCCAGCCATCATTTATGGAACGCTACGGTTCGTGTCTAGTCACGTTTGTCCTTATTGCGATTAATGTTGTTGTGTTTGGAATCGAAGTGGTTTTAAACGGTTTCAATCCCGATATTTCTTCTCTGGTTCTGTTCGATATGGGCGCTATGTTTGCTCCAGCAATTCAGGGGCAAGGGGATTTGTATCGTTTTGTGACGCCTATGTTCTTGCATGTGGACGTCATGCATCTTCTCTTTAACATGGCAGCCCTTTATAGCGCTGGTGTGCTGCTGGAATATTTACTTGGTCGGTGGAACTTCCTGCTGCTTTATTTTATTGGGGGTATCACCGGCAATGTCGTTTCGTATCTTGCCGATATCGTGATGGGTACCTATGGGGTTAGCGCGGGTGCATCTACTAGTATTTTTGGTCTGTTTGTTGCTATAGCCTTACTGGGGGTCTTGTCTAAGAAGAACCGTGCGTTTTTATCGCAGTACAGCAAGGGAATGCTTTCCGTTATTGGTTTGAACATTGCATATACCCTGCTTATGCCCAGTGTTTCGTTAAGCGGCCATTTGGGTGGTGCCTTGGGCGGCCTTATCGGAATGTTCATGGTGCCAAGCAAAAACCTACGAGTTCCTGCGGCAGTTCGTGCCGTGGTTTCGGTTTTATGGCTCTGCTCTCTGGTGTATCTGTGCTTTTGGTTAGGGCTAGCTGGGTAGCTGCCGATTCTCTTGTGCTGTTAAAGATTGGGCTCCGTGCCGCTTTACGGTACGGAGCCCAATACGTTTAGTAGAGACGCGCTATTTCAGGAGAGGTGAAAGCTCGCCGTTGCTGAAGATGCTAACTGTGCTAGTGGCACGCGAAATGGCGGTATACAGGCGACGACGTGAAAGATCGTTGTCAGGAAAATCTTCCTTGCTTGCATTTACGATTACAACATGGTCGAATTCCAAACCTTTTGCTAAGGGCAAGGCAAGCAAAATGCTTCCGGAATTAGGTAGTGTGTCACCTTCGCCGATAAGGGCGGGCGAATCGTCTCCAAGCAATTGAGCGGTGTGCGTTGCCGCTTCGGCGTTAAGGGCAACGAAAGCGGTGGTGCCTTTTAGCTCTTTTGACTCCCGAGCTGCTTGAACGAGATTCTGGATGTACTCGGACTCTGTTGCGCACTCATGGAACTCAGGTTCGGTATCTGCTCGCTGTACTGATGAAATCTGCATGCCATCGGCGGTTATGGCAAGCTTGGCGAAAAGCTCTGTGATTGCTGGCGTTGAACGGTAGCTTGTCATCAGGTGGCATTCGCTCACTTCACCGCGCGTTGCTTCGAATACGTGGCGGATTTCGTCGAAAGATGCCGTGCCAGGTTTGATTGCCTGGTTCTCATCGCCTAACAGTAAGAAATTCGCACGGCGAAAATATCGAGACAAGATGGCGAGCTGTGCGGTGGTGTAATCCTGAACTTCATCGATCATCACATACTTAGTGTCGGGGTTGCTCATGCCTGTGATGCGAATTTTCAGATAGAGCCACTCTAGGAAAGACAGATCTTCAATTCCCGCAATACGCTTCCCGATGCGATCGATGCGTAGCCAATAGTCGTTTTTAACCGCTTCAAACGCACTTTCATATTGCTGAGTTAAGAATTTGAGCGTGAAGGCCTTTGCGTTTTCTTCCGTATCCATGGTAATGGGCTCGCCGAAAATGCTTAGTTGGTCGTTGTAGGAGAGCTCACTTACCACGTCTTGGGCTGCAGTGTTGTTTGCCATTTGCCCTAAGCGGCTTTGCAGACGAGTTTCAAGCTCTTCGCGAATTAGCGTGATGCGATGAGGACCGGCTGGAGCGTTTTTGAATTTTGCGGCAGCTTTGGCGATTTGCTGGGCGTTGATCAGCACTGTACCTTGGCTTTTTATATCGCGGAAGTCCTTATCCTGGAGCTCAAGCGAATCGACTGCTTTGTCGATAAACTTTAGTGTTTCAAACGAGGTGTCGAAGCGCTTGAAATCGCGTCCGGGAGGGATTGTTCCTTCGGCGAATTCATTCCAAGTGAGGATGTTGGGGTTGCGCTCCCCCATATCGGGAAGAACATTGTCGATGTAGTCGCGGAATACGGGATTGGGCGTGATGAGGAACATCTGGCGCGGATCGAGGCTTTCACGTTTTTGATAGAACAAGTATGCGATGCGCTGCAGCAAGACTGACGTTTTGCCGCTTCCCGCAATACCGTTTACTAAAAGTGCCGGGACATCCTTATGACGGATTACGACATTCTGTTCCTTTTGGATGGTGGTCGTAATAGCCTGCATTTGGGAAGTGCGCTGTCTTGAAAGCGAAGCAAGCAAGAGTTCGTCCTGGATGGCTATCGTGGTGTCGAAGCAGGCATTGAGTTTGTTGCCGGTAATGTCGAACTGACGTCGCAGCTTAAGATCAACGTTGATTGTGCGGCCGTTTGCTTCGTATGAAGTTTTACCGTCGGCTTGGTTGTAGTACACCTCGGCTACTGGCGAGCGCCAGTCGACGATTAGTCGTCGATAACTGTCGTCGGAAAGACCCGCATTGCCTATGTAGAGCTCTTTGGGGGCAGCGCCTGGTTTGTATTGGAGCACCACTTTGGCGAAATAGGGCTGGGGCTTCAAGATACGTACCGCAGTAAGCTTTTCCGCATTGGCGCGTTGAGTGCGATTGTACGAATCGATGACGCTGTTCATATTTGCGTATTCTATATAGGTTTCCTGCTTCTCGCCGTCGCTTGCGAAATTCGAGGCAAGCTCATCAGCCATGTTACGCTTGTCTTCCTCTGCCTCTTGCGCGGTTTTGCGCATGTTTTCGAGGACGTTTCGCTCGATTTTCTCGATTGCTTCGTACGTCGAGGTGAGGTGGTTTTGTTCTTCTTGGAACACGGCATCGGCCGAGTTCTCGGTGTTCTGCGAAGCGGCTGCGATATTATGCAGTTCGGTGCCTGTCATAGTGGTTCCTTTCCGTTTAGCTGAACTATAGTACCGAAGGCTTGCGGTTATGTGGGAAACTCCTTGGCACCTCTATCGAAAACGCGAAAGGTTGCTCCTGGCAAAATCTTGATAGCGCGCAGCATTCGAAGGCAAAGCTCTTGGACGGGGCGAGGCCGAACTCCAATTCCCTATGGTGAAACTTGGCATTTACAGTGGTCTTACCGTTGCATTTTGCTGTACATTGATCACCTCTAATGTGCTCGCCACCAAAACACTTGATCTGGGAATGTTTGCGCTTCCTGCTTCCATTCTGACGTTCCCGATCGTGTATATCATCAACGACGTGCTATCTGATGTGTACGGTTTTCTTGCTATGCGTCGCACTATTGTTGTTGGATTTAATGCTATTACCGTTGCGGCTATCGCGTGCCATTTGGCAATTATTGTTCCCGGTATTCAGCCTGAAATGGCGGATGCATTTGCATTGATTCTTGGTGGTTCGTGGCGCATTCTTCTAGGCACATTTGCCTCATATGTGTTGGGCAGTTTGCTTAATTCGTATTTGATGGCTGGACTGAAGAGGCACTTTGATAAATAGCTGGTTTTTCGCTGTGTGGTTTTCACTGTTGCAGGTGAAACTGTCGATTCGTGCGAATTCCATTCAGTTGCTTTTGTTGGTGTATACGCTCCTGAGGTGATTTTGGTGATGATCGGATCCCAGATCCTATTTAAAACGCTGTATGAAATCGTTATGTACCTAATTGCGCGGAAGGTGCTTCTTGCCGTCCGCAAGCATGCGGGAGTTGAATGGGTTACGAAGTCAAGCTCGCAGATTTGTTAGCTTCCCGACAGTACTTAAATGGGGTTCCGAAGGTAATCGGAACCCCATTTGTTTTCCTCGAATCTGTGCGTGGGCTAATTCGCTTTGGCGTAGAGGCCAACGGTGTAGCGGGTGATATCTGTTCTGCTGACGATGCCAATCATCTTACCTTTGTCCATAACCGGAGCTTTCTTAAGATGATGTTGGGCAAGCGTTGCGCATACGGTTCTCATGTCGTCTTGCAAGTCAACAGTAAGGACGTTTTTGGTTGCAATTGTGCCGACTTTCATGCCGATAAGGGCGCTGGCTTTTTCTTCAAACCCTTGTTCATTTGAATCGATGGTGTAGGAATAGAAACTTGTGAAAGTGGTGTCTTGGTGCGCCAAGGTGCCGATGATATCGCCATCGCTGACGAATCCGCAAAGGTTACCGTTATTGTCGAGCACAGGTGCTCCGGAAATCTCTTTTTCAGCAAAGAGCCTTAGAGCCTCAAGTGCATTGGCGTTTTCGTTAACGGAGAAGACTTCTGTTTGCATAAGTGAAGAAAGCACGCTTGCGTCTGCGACGCTTTCCTCTTTCTGTGCAGACTGTTCCTTTTGCAAATTGATGTGGAAGGCGAGGAAAAATCCAAAAACGGCCATAATCAAGGTGAAGGCAAAACCGATATGTGATCCCTCGGTGAACGCCAGTGCTGAGTCGGTGCCACCAGCGGCAAAGTAGGTGTTTTGCCCAGCTGCAAGAAGACAGGTGGCAACCGCAGTGCAAATTGCTCCCAATACTTGTTGCAGGGTGTTCATAATAGTGCTTCCGTCGCTGTTGAGTTGCGGCGGGATCGAGGCAAGTGCATGTGTTTGGCAGGGCGACATAGCCAAAGGCACACCGATCATCATGATGATGTGACACGCCACCATGTACCAAATGGGAGTTTCTGGCGTAGCGATCATCAGCATAGCGGAAGCTAGCGCCGAACAAGCAAACCCGATTGAAACTGGGCCGCGCGCCCCAAAGCGATCGAAAAGGGTTCCGGCAGCAACACTTACTGCTGCATTGATCAAGCCACCGGGAAGCATAAGCACGCCCGCTGCTGCAACAGCTATGAGCATTGCATTTTGGTAAAACTGCGGTAGCACATACATAGCGGCAAGCGTAATGCCGAAATTGAGCATAAGGCACATTACACCAACGCGATAACCCTGATAGGTGAATACGCTCAGGTCGAGCACGGGGACCTTAATGCTCAATTGGCGTTTGATATATGCGGCAAGACACACAATACCAACCGCGAATGATCCAAGGGCAGGTGCAGAAGTGAGTCCAAAAAGGCTTACCATGCCAGCACCGAGTACAATTCCGCCAAAGCCGAAGCACGATGTTATGACCGATATAGTATCAATTCGAGGTTTCGTAAGCTCGTAAGGGCTCACTTCGAATTTAATTGCAAGCAAGATGGCAATTGCAAGCGTGATGCAAAAGCTGAAGAAAATCCAACGCCAAGAAAGGGTACCAATAAGGAAGCCAGCAAGGGTGGGGCCAATGGCTGGCGCAAACATGATTACCAGGGCTGCAACACCCATTGCCTGACCGATTTTATGAGGCGGGATAACCTCAAGAACCATGGCGAACATTAGTGGTAGAACCAATCCGGTGCCAATGCCCTGTATGCACCGACCCACAAGGCATATTTCAAAGGAACCCGCAAAACCGCTAATCAAAGCTCCGATAAGAAACGAGCAAAGAGCAAATAGGGTTATTTGGCGTGCCGTGAACCATTTCATAAGAAGACTTGCGAAGGGAAGGACCAAACCGATCACGAGCATGTATGCAACTACGAGCCACTGCACGATGTTCAGCTCGACGCCGAAGGCCAGCGAGAGCTGGGGAAGGGCGATGTTGAGTGCGGTTTCGCTGTACATGCCGGTAAAACCGCCAAAGTACAGACACATCATACTGAGGTACGGATGTTTGACTATAACGCGTGCTTGGGGGAGAGAGGGGTTTTGGGATTGTGTCACGTAAAAAAACTTCCTTTCTTTAAGGGCCGCGATGTGCTTTGCCCAATAAATAAAAAAGCGTTCGTAGCAACTGCTACGAACGCTTCGTATGGGTGAGCGACTTCGCTTTAATCAACGCAAGGATTATAAGCGGAATTGTGAGGTCTGTGTAAGTGTTGGTTTTATGGAATATATTAGTCGGCTTAGTTTGAGGCGAACATCTCGAATAAAACCTGGACTGTTGAATCACTCATGATGCCAATAATGTAGGCACATGCAAATGAATTCTTCCATGGAGGATCTGAAATCGAGTTTGGGGTTACTAATGCCTAATTCGTTGAGCGCCTGAGAAACCATGGGGTTGGTAGCGCATCCTCCAACCATTCCTGTGCCATGGAAATGAATGGTGGAAATCAGGTAATCGAAGCGGTCCTTTGACACTCCCAGCATTGATCCCATTTGCGAATAAAGCTTATCTAAATAATCGAAATATCCCTTCTTGAACGCCTTTAAGCGATCAAGGGTGACATTTGTTTCAATGATGGTCATCAAGATATCGCCGTATACAAACCAATCTTTATTTGCTTCTGCGATTTGAGCCCAGCTTGCTGCAATTGCAGAAGCATTGAAGTCAAAAGTAGGAGGAAAGGCTGAAAGTAGGTCCTCGAAATAAGCATTGCGGGCATCGGCTGACAGCTCTAAAAATATTTCTTCTTTGGTGGTCACATACTTGTAGAGGCTTGCCCGAGACCAGCCTAAGCGTTCCGCAATGGTGGTAAGAGTGATCTCATGATAAGGAAAATCTCGGTACAGTTGGGCAGTGGCCCGTTTGATGTCGGCCATTCGCTGGCTCTTCTGCTCACTGCTTCGCGCCCTTATGAAATCTTGTTTCATTGTTCTTCCTTGCCAGGATCTGTGTCTTTGATCGGCGGCCATTTATGTACCTTAGTATACCGTACCAAGCATTCTGCATTATATAAGTGACGGCACGTTGTTTAGGGATAACTGTTTGGTTTATTGCAATGGAGCGAATTGGATCCAGGGCGACCTCTTCGGTTTACGGTGTTGACGATTCCTGGAAATAGACCGGTAGGTAGCATGGTCAATGCATTCAAGCTTTAGGCTCATATAGCATGTAGCCAATAAGTCACGGGCGTGTTCAGGGGTAGCATTCTGAACTTACAATTTTGATCTGGCCTTTTGATTTATGGGCTGCACAGCAATAGATAAATACCCTATAGTGTCGTGAGCATTTCATCAAAAGACACTATAGGGTCATTTTATGAAAAGTAACAGGTGTTAAGTGCCCGGCAGGGGGTCAAGCTTGATCATTGTTATCTGCTGTTAGTGATTTGCTTGTAGGTCAGAATTAAGAAACCGCTTACCCATTTTGAGGTTCAAATGGGCAAGCGGTTTGAATCAAGCGGATGGGATTGAAAATAGCTACTGTTTTCTTGATTGCATCAATCAATCCAGGGTCTAATACGGTAGGTAACGCCAAGCTTGTCGCAGATAGTCTGACACCGCATTTCCTCTTCATGGGTAATTGTCGTTGCCGCAGTGCTCATGACCACATGGGGAACGAATTCTTTAACGTTTTGAGCGAACTCCAGCATGGCGGGGAATGCTGCTTTTCCGTATCGACTTCTTGTGAGGTTGAGATACTCTTCAGCGTTTGGGGTATTGAGACTGATCGAAACAGTGTCGATCAGCCCTTTGAATTCAGGAGTAATATCTCGCTTGTTGATAAGGGATCCTTGGCCGTTTGTATTTACTCGAATGGGTATATCCCAGCGACGCTTCGCCTCGGAGGCTACTAGCTTGAGCGTGTCAAAAGCTTCTGTTGGTTCTCCAAATCCGCAGAAAACAAGTTCTTCGTACCTGTCCATGTTGAATGCGCTGAAAGCCTCCATTACCTCTTCGAAGGATGGTTCGTGCTCTAGCCAAAGCGTGTCTGACTTTCCTACTGCATCGTCAGATTGGCGTACGCAGAATGTGCATGCGCATGAGCAACGGTTGGTAAGGTTCACGTACAGACCGTTATGAACTTCGTACAGGATGGTCATCGCTTTTTTCTTCATGGTTGGCTCCTTGGAAAGGTTCCCTCTGGTGCTTCTAAAACAGGGTGTGCAATTTTTCTTCAAAACACAGTCCGTCAGTTGGGGGTAAATTGAGTTCAATAGATCGCTTTACGCATTCTTTAACGAATGCTGAAGCTTTGCGGACAGACTCTTCAAAGGGGACGCCCTTTACTGCGTCTGCGATAAGGATGGCCGAGAATACATCCCCGGTGCCCGAGCGTTGGCCTCCAAGCCGTTTCGTGGTGACGGTAAATGCTGCTCCGCCTTCCTCCCAGCATGCGTTGGTAACTTCGGCTCCTTGCTCAATGCCGGTAACGATAACGCGCTTTGGCCCAAGCTGGGTAAGTTCATGGGCAAGGGCTAAGGCGTTCGTGATGGTGATAGTGTTGCTATAGGGACGATTGGCTAAAATACATGCCTCTGTGAGGTTGGGGGTGATTATATCGGCCTTGGCAACCAGGTTCCGCATTCCCTCGCACATTGCGGGTGTGTAGGTTGCGTAAGGACGGCCTTCGTCTCCCATCACGGGATCCACCATTACCACGGTATCGCCTGCACCGAAATCATCGATAAACGATGACACGATATTTATTTGCTGCTCAGATCCCAAGAAGCCTGTGCAAATGCCATTAAAGCGCAGGTTCAGCTTTTTCCATTCAGCTATGTGCTCTTTCATATAGGGGGTAAAGTCCTGGAAACTGTAGCTTTCAAATCCCGTGTGGTTAGAAAGGATTGAAGTGGGCAGCACGCAGCATTGAACACGCATTTGCGAGATGATGGGAAGCTGAACTGCAGCTGAGCATCGGCCGAATCCGGTTACATCGTTGATTAACGCTATTTTCTTCTGGTTATTGTGGCTCACGGTGATCTCTTGCTGTTTATACTCGTTTACTAATATGACGCAAAAAGTATAGGTCAAAAAACACGTTGGCCCCGGCAGTTTGCTGGGGCCAACGTGAGGTTTGCAAATTAATCTTACCTAAGCGTTACTCCCTCTGGCAGGTCAGAAGGATCAAACAGCTCTTCTTCTTGCTTCACCTCGGGCTCTGTGGTTGTTTGAGGCTCGGGTATGCCAAATGCCTCGTTGAAGGTTTCGAAGTGAACTCGAGGCACTGCGAAGACGATGTTTGCGATCGAGCCAGGATGGGTATCAATCCAGTCTTTAAATTGGGTAATAACTTGATTTGCGGGAAAGCCTTGACGACCGCACCCGAAAGCTCCGACGATGAGCGTATCAATCTCTTGAAGTGCTGCGATGTTCAGTAATGTTGTAATGCGATTGGCTAAGCTGGCGTCGCATTCTCGCTCGGATCGATGGTTTTCCAGCGCACGTGTGCGGTTTGGCTCGGGGATGACGATAACGTCTGCCTTGCGTATGGATCCTTCGCGGTTGAAGACGACATTTTTAACATAGGCGGCACGATCGGTGAATAGTTGCCCGCAAGCGTATCCTCGGTTCTTGCTGTGGTAGAGGGGCTTTATGCCCTGAAGGACGGGATATAGGTTGCTTTCGGAACAAAGCACCTGTTCAGGTCCGAAGGAACCGTCTTCGTAAGCTCCGCCGGGACGAGTAAACGATGCGGCATCAACGAGCGCGATCTTTCCTGATGCATTGTGGAGTGCCGATGTTGCAAAAGCGGTTGTTACGTTAGTTGTGGTTGAATCTGCGTTCGGTTCTGGCAATTGTGCGCTACGGGCTTCTCCATCTTCGTAGATGATTGTCGATTGGACGGATTCATCGGTTTCTTTGGAGAAAACCCCCTTCACGAACGAAAGGTGTTTGGCGGCTTGCGACGCTCGCTCTTCCTTCGATATTGGCATTGTTCCTCATTTCGTGGGTGATTATTGACGGCATCGGATCCGCTTGGGCGGCCATTTGCCCTATTTGCTATTTATGAATTTTACGACAGTGCTCATTCTGGTTGTCTTGGTGTAACCGATTTGCTATCAAATCAGGGGCATAGATGCAGCTTGGTGCTGTTGGGGGAGGTTAAGTCTGCTAAAGTGAAGTCACGCCAAATACACACGATTTAAATGAAGAAAGATGGCGACAATGCGAGAAGAACGCGCAAATTTCAGATTCCTTTTGGTTGCTGCCGCCCTGTTGCTTGTTGCCGCAATCGTTACCGTAACTTCCTTCGCTTCGTTGGTGAATGCCGGCGATTCATCTAATGCCGCTAGCGCGAATCCTGCCAACGTTTCCGGTCAGATCAACGACCTTCCAGAAAGCCAATCAGATAACGATTCGTCAAAGTAGTTTTCGTGACTGTGCATCCATTTTCTCACACAGCATTCCGCTTCGATAGGCTTCCATGAATTCCTGGAAATCCCGTTCATTTTGTTTGGCGTATTCTTCCGCAAATGAAACGATTGCACGGTCGAAAGTGTCGCTTTTCCCCAGATAACCTGCTATAGCAAATCGATTTCCAGTTCGAGCATGAGCGTGGGCAAGCGTCCAACCGCAGATTTTGCCAAGCGCAGTAAGTCCTTCTGCATCGATTGCGTTTAAATCAAACGACCCTTTTCCGTCCCATAGTTGGCGCACGTAGAAGTCGTGTACTTTTCCGTCTAACCCTACTGCCCGCGTCCATCCGAGAAAGATATCGCTGGCTGTTTGCATGGCTCGTTGGCCTTCAACTACTCGTTGTCCGTGCTGCAGGAACGGTGCCTTTCCCGCATAGCGCTCTAATACTGATCTCTGCGCTTCTTTGATTTGCAGCACAAGTACGTCATTCGAACTGCTTCCTTCAAGTACTACAATCCATGCTCGAGTGCCTACGCTACCAACACCTACTACTTTACGAGCAATGTCGACAGCACGATATTGCCTTACGAGGTGTCGTTTGTCACGAGCTAGGCTTTTACGGTATTCGGCGAGAACCAAGGAGATGAATTCTTCGTATTTGCTTTCGCCATGTTTGATAATAAGAGGATCTGTGCTGCATTTGATTAGTTCACGCATGGGAACGATTAAAGGTGGCTGATTTATTATGCGCAGTTTGCCATCTTCGATTTCCGTAAATTTGGATACCGCTCGAGCGCTGTTTTTCATTCGTGCCTTATCAACGGCTTTATTTACCGCTTTACGGTAGCTTTTTGAGGCTTGCTCTTTGATTATGCGGGATAGGCTTTCAATGTCTGCGTGGGCGTACCACACGTCAAGGGTTCCCATTTCCGCAAAGGTGTTCATTGCGTTGCGATATGCCGCGACTGCGGCTCTCGACGCGGCGTCCCTCTGCTCTCTCGTGAATCCTCGTTGCTTTGCGCAGATCTGAACGCTGGCGACGAGCCTTTTGACGTCCCACTCCCATGGTCCTCGAGCTGTTTCATCAAAGTCATTTATATCGAAAACGAGTCGCCGCTCTGGGGATTGGAACATTCCGAAATTGGAAATGTGGGCATCTCCGCAAGCCTGTACTCTGATGTTTGAATTGGGTGTGGAGGCCAGATCATTCGCCATAATCAATGCGCTGCCACGGTAAAAAGCAAAGGGGGATTCCGACATACGCTCATAGCGAATGGGGAGTAGCTCGGGCACTCGGCTTTCCGCTTGTGAGAGAAGTAAGCTAACAGGGCTGGGACGGTTTTCGGGCGTATTCCATGTTGCATGTGCGGATCGTGGGGTTTGGTTTCTTAGCTCCTTGCCGCGCTTTCTGCTTTCGTCTGAAGTGATCTGGTCATCGAATGCGAGATTGTGCCGAATGTTATTGCGTATTTGGTCAAACTGGGTTAAGTACATGATGTGCTTCTTTAGGCTTGTTATCCGATGCAGCGATTCAGGAAGGTATTCAGTGCATTTTCATATGATGTGGGGCAAGCAAACGATGCCTGGCAATGTCCTGCGTTTGGCGCAAAGAAAAACATGTTGCCAGTCGAGCTCGCTGCTATATAAGGAGAGGCCTCGGATCCAATCGGTGATACATCTTCTGTAGGCTGTTGGTCGACGACAAGGTCCGAAAGATCATCCTCGTGGAAATCTTCAATAACCTCTTGGAAAGTGTCCTGCGCTCTTGTGCGCGTGGCATCATCGCGATTCCTTGCTATTTTGTCATCGCTGTTGGGTTCCGCCTCAATATCTTGGCTTGATTCCTCTATTGATACGAGTGCGCCGGGTTGGTTGGCTGTTGATGGACCGATTTCGTTTGCATTGGTTGATGGCGTTTCGGTTTTAGGAGTGTTATCTGGCTGCGATTCGTTATTGCTGGAAATTTGAGTTTCTCGGTTCGCTAAATTTAAAGCCTCTGCTTTAAGAATTGCGATGTCTGTCATTACTTGCTTAGCGGTGACGGTATCGAGAATGGTATCAACATCGCAGCCAGCAGCCTTGGCAAGGTACATGCCCATATATGGCGGCGTGCAAGCGTCTTTTTCGCCGTGCATAATAAATAATGGCGTAGAAATGCTCTGCATGCTGGGAAGTATATTTCCTATACCTAGGTCATATCCTCCCTTGCTCTTTTTGAGGATTATTCGGTAAAGATCAAGCATGGGCTGGGGTTTTGCGAATCCTTTGCCGAAACGCAGTGCAGTTGCATTCCAGGTATCGGTATACGCCGAATCGCTTACGATGGCCCGGACCTGAATGGGAAAATCCTTCTCTTCTGCGGCGAATAGCGCAGCGGTAGCTCCCATTCCAATGCCATGGATAATGATCTGAGTTCCTTCTCCCGTTCGCGCGATAATCCAGCTGCACCATGCAATGACATCGCGCCGATCAAGCCAGCCCGAACCGGTCCATTCGCCTTCGCTTTCTCCGTGTGCGCGCATATCAACGAGCATGATGTTGCAATCGTGGGCAGCATAAATTCGCGAGAAGGCCAAGCTGTCTCGCCAAGACCCTCCAAAATCATGAAGCATAAGCACCCAGGGGCGCAACCGTTTGGTTCCAGGTATCATGCGTCCTGCCAAGGCGGTTCCGTCATCGGAGCGCACTTGGATGCGACGAGGCGTGCGTGCATTAACCACCCATTCGTTAACCAATACCGCTTCAGTAGCGCGATGCAGGTCTATAGTTGCTGCTTCTTTATCCGAAAGGGTTGGCGTGCTGAGCCTGATGGTGGTTTTGTCGGAAGAAAGATAGCGGCCCAGGGGGGTATCTTCGCAGACAGTGTTTCGATATCCCATGAACCGAGCTGCAGAAGCTCTGACAATGATTCCCAAGATGGCCAAACAGGCAAGACATACTGTGATGAGGGCAATTCCAATTGAGAACAATCCTTGGGAATACAGAAAGACACCCAGCAGGATGATGAGCAGCGCTATAACTGAGGCAAGTCGGGTGCGCCACATAACGGGCTTTACATATGTTGTTCCAACGCAGTCGATTGATTGCGCTTGGAGAGAGTTGGTGGCAAGTTCATTAGTTGGTTCATTGTTAGTGCTCATGGTACCGCCTTCCTGGATTTAGGGTACTCGGTTCGCTGTTTGTCGGGCGGCGGTATTTCTGATATTTGCCCCAAAACCGCGATAACCCCACGAAGCGGCTAGGGACTTCGCGGGGTTATCTATTCAGCTCGTCGATCCAGAAGGGGAGAGGGCGCTTCTTGTACCAGTTATTTCACAATCAGGACTGGGCAGTTCACGTTTTCGCTGACGCTGCGGCTAACGCTGCCGAGCAGCAATTCTTTGATGCCGCTTAGACCGCGTGATCCCATAACGACCAGATTGGCATCGGTTTTCCGTGCCTCTCCGACGATCGCGGCGGCAGCTTCTCCAGTGCAAACCTTTTCGGAAGCCTTTACGCCCGCATGCTCAAGTGTCTCGGCGGCGTGTTTAGTCGCTTCAGTGGCACGCGCTGCGCTGATTTCCGAAGTGCTCTCTGCAACGGAAAGCACTTCAATGTTTTCTACCTTCTTTAAATCTATTGCGTGCGCAGCAAAAGTTATTGCCTCGAGGGATGCTTTGGATCCATCCGTGGCAATAAGCAAGGTGTTTACAGAGGAATCAATGATGCGTGCCGCTTGTTTGTTGGCTAGGCGTGCGGCATCAAGTCGGCAATTGCGGAAGTATACTGCCCAGTTAACCGCTAGGCAGACGAGGTTGATGAAGTAAACGGCAAGAACCCAGTTGATCATGCCCGATGCAAACTTTGCGGCAATGCCAGCAAGATATCCAACAGTAATAAGAAGAATGAATTGCCAGCTAGTGCCTGCGGCTGTTCCTGCTTTAAAATTTTTATAGGCATTGATAGGCCATGAAAGACCGAAGCAAATCAGCATTGCGGCTTCAAGTACCTGGGCGATCACCATGATGCAATTCTCCTTGTTGGGCGTGGTTATATAACGGCAACAACCCTAGTCTTTGAACACATTCATTTCAAATATCGACTTTGCATAAAATGATGCAGTTTAGGTATGATTGGTTTATGGATATTCAGCAGCTCAAATACTTTCTCGATGTTGCCCAAACTGAGCATATGACCAGGAGCGCAAAGCGTCTCAATATCGCCCAGCCAGCGCTAAGTCGGTCGGTTTCTCGCTTGGAACATGAGCTAGGGGTTTCTTTATTCGATCGTGAGGGTCGTGGCTTGCAGCTCACTGATGAGGGTCGGTTGTTCCAACGTAAATTAATCCCCCTTTTGAACGAATTGGACTCGATTTGCCAAGAGATCAAGGGTGTTCATGCTGAAAATCGAGAGGTACGAGTTCATCTTGGAGCTGCTTCGCACATTGCCGCCGATGCGGTTGCTTCATGGATGTCAGCTGCCCCCAATCGTCGTATTTCCCTTTCTCAAACTGCTTCGCGAGATACCGAGCCTGATGTGGTTGTTGATTCGTTATTTCCGAGTGTTTGCGCAAAGGTGGAAAAGTTCTCGGAGCGTATGATGCTTGCGGCGCCTGAAAACCTGATGTTTTCGCGCGTTCCGGTGCCCCTTGACGAATTGAAGGGGCTCGATTTCGTTTCGTTATCTTCTTCTTCGGGCTTTACCCAGTTTACGAAGGAATTATGCGTATCTATGGGGTTTGCGCCTCGTATTTCTTTTGAAAGCGACAATCCTAGCGTAGTTCGTAAGATGATCGGGTTGGGCCTTGGCGTTGGTTTTTGGCCTGAGCGGAGCTGGGGAGGGACGAAAGGAGAGGGTGTTGCTCTTCTTCCTCTTGATATCCAGCAGAAGCGCGAAGTGTATGTCTGGCTTTCGTCATCTGCCGAGGATAACCCTCTGTCTTGTTCCTTCTATGACTACCTTTGCCATTATTTTCGGCGGTGTTTTTCTTAGCCGCTTCGTATAGACCCCTTGTTCAATCACCGCTTGTTGTTCTCTACGCGCCATCAACGTGGCGTTTTTATTGAACAAATAAAAAAATGTTAAACGAGTCCTACAATAAGGAGCTGCTCTTACCCAAAATTTAAGATAGGTACTCAATGGATTTAACGGAACTGTTAAATGCGGTAGACGCCGCTGTGTGGGGTCCACCTATGATCATCCTCTTGCTGGGATGCCATATTTACACCACCATTCGCACAAAAGTCATTCAGCGAAAATTACCACTCGCTCTTAAACTTTCCGTAACGAAAGACGATGGAGCCGAAGGCGATGTGAGCAATTTCGGTGCCATGGCTACATCACTTGCTTCAACGCTTGGAACCGGCTCCATCGTAGGTGTCGCTACAGCGGTTCTCTCCGGCGGTCCTGGAGCGGTACTGTGGATGTGGCTTACTGGCATCCTCGGTATGGCGACCAAATATACCGAGGTTTTCGCTGCTATGAAATATCGCGTGAAAGACTGGCGTGGCGAAATGATGGGTGGTGCCATGCATGTTTGGGAACAGCGATATAAGCGCCCCGACGGGACAGTGCCTTGGTGGGCTAAGCTGGCGGCTATTTGGTTTGCACTGCTCGCATGCATCACAATCTTTGGCATTGGCTCCGCCGTTCAAACCAGCGCTATCACCAGTGTCGTGCGTGCCAACTTTGGATGGGATCCTGCAATTGTTTCTGCATTTGTCTGCGGTACGGCATTGTTGGTTATCTTGGGTGGCTTGCAGAAGGTTTCTGGTATCTGCGAAAAACTAGTACCCATCATGGGCGGGGCTTACATTTTGGGATGTATTTACATCTTATTCTGTAATAGTTCCTTTCTTGTTGAGTCCTTCTGCCTCATTTTCGAATGTGCTTTTACTCCTAAAGCTGCTTTTGGCGGTGCGGTAGGTTCGGGCATTATGTTTGCTCTTCAATTTGGTTGTGCGCGCGGCTTGTTCTCGAACGAGGCAGGCCTTGGCACCGCGCCGCTCATCTCATCGGCTGCTGCTTCAAAAAACCCTGCTCGTCAAGCGCTTGTCGCAATGACTGGTCCTTTTTGGTGCACAGTAGTTATCTGCTTGGTCAGCGGCTTGGTAATCGTTAGTACGTTATGTGCCCATCCGAACCTTATTGCTGATGCAGGTGTTTCAGATGGCGCGACTCTCGCCAATGCTGTTTTTGGCACTATTCCAACCATCGGTACACCCGTTTTGATGCTGGGAATCATTTGCTTTGCGTATTCAACGATTCTCGGTTGGAGCTACTACGGAGAGCGTGTGACCTTGTATTTGTTTGGGCGTCGTTGGGTTCCCTTGTACATCGGTCTTTATATTTGTATGGGATTCCTCGGCGGCATTGGTGTAGGCGATATCGCTTGGACGGCAACTGATATTTCAAACGCACTGATGGCTATTCCGAACATCATCATGGTTTTGCTCTGCACCGGTATGGTTGCGAAAGAAACGCAGCATTACGTTTATGATGGCAATATCGATGAAGAAGACAGCCATCACGCACCTACTCTTGAGGAAAAGAGTGCATTCCTAAGGAATAAGGCGTAGCTGTTATTTAGCGCATTTACTAAGCCCTTCCATTCCTGAATTGCCTTGCGTCTCTTAGTATGAGGGATAGGGGGATAATTCATCGGCGATGGAGGGGCTATTTTATTTGGTTACGGTTTTTTCGGCTACGGCTTAAGCGGCCCTTTTCGATTTAGTTCGATTGGACAAAAAATCCCCGCTTGGAATCCAAGCGGGGAATGAAGAAGGGGCTTTGGGATTGATCGATAGTTAAATTTCGATTTTTGCGCCCATAAGTTTGGCGAATTCGCGACAGATAGCAGTGTTGCCGGGCCATGCAGGCGAAGTGACCAGATTGCGGTCAACGACAGCTTCACTAACATCAACTTCTTTGTAGATGCCACCTGCAAGTGAAATGTCGGGCCCAACGGCAGGATATGCCGTTGCAGTGTAACCTTCAAGGACGCCAGCGGCCGTCAGAACTTGAGGGCCGTGGCAAATAGCGGCAACCGGCTTGTTTGCAGCAAAGAACTCTTTAGTGATCTCGATAACGCGGGGATTTAAGCGAATGTATTCTGGAGCTCGTCCACCCGTAATAAACAAGCCTTCATAGTCTTCAGTTTTAACATCTTCGAACGAAGCGGTTAATGCAAAGTTGTGCCCACGAAGCTCCGTGTAAGTTTGCTCGCCCAGGAAATCATGTACAGCTGTTGCAACTGTATCACCGGCTTTTTTGTCTGGGCAAACGGCATCTACTTGGTAACCCAGCATCGATAAAGCCTGATAGGGCACCATTGTTTCGTAGTCTTCAGTGAAATCGCCGCAGAGCAGCAAAACTTTCTTAGTCATGGCAGCACTTCTTTCTGTGACATGATGGCAAATTGGTATTTGCCCCGTTAGGCTTATTTTAGGCCTTAGCCTGAACGTGTTCATAACTCAAGTAGTTTTCTTTTCGTACGGCAGATCAGCGCGGACTAACGGTTTGGAATTCCATGTTGCGTGGGCCAACCGGGCCTATCGAATTAATGCAAAAATAAGGGAGCCTCGCCATTCTTACGGCGAGGCTCCCTTGATGAAACTGATTGGTGATTCTTCTAGAACAGAAGATGAGCTACGGGGCAGACGATGATCAAGCTGATAATAGTGCGTTCCAGGAACAGGATGAAGAGCTCGACGACATTGACAGGGATCTTGGAGCCCAAGATAAGGCCTCCTACCTCAGAAAGGTAAATAAGCTGGGTAACCGAAACGGTTGCAACGATGAAGCGGCTCATCGGATCGGCGATTCCCTCTGCCGCGATAACTGAAGGCGTGAACATGTCGGTAAAGCCAACGATCATCGTCTTTGAGACTTCTTGCGCTTCGGGGACCTGGAGGAATTCGAGCAAAGGCATGAATGGAGCGCCCAATACGTCGAAAATGGTGGTGTAATTAGCCAGCATAAGCGCCAATGTGCCAACGCACATTACAACTGGTAATACCCCAAACCACATGCCTGCTGCATTCTTGATGCCATTCTCAAGGAATTGACCGATACCGCGATGGCCTTTTACGCGTTCGACAGCAAGTGAAAGACCATACTGTGCAGATGAGTTGTACCCCTCTGGCAGGGTTTCGGGCATTGCCTTCCCCTCAACCAAATAGGTGTCCTTTTTGAGGGACAAAGGGGGAATGCGGGGGACGATCAGTGCGCAGATGATGCCAACCAAGCAAATGAGCATGTAGTAAGGACCAAAGTATTGCATCAAGTCTACTTGCGCTAATACCACAATGCTGAAGGTGATCGAAACAGCTGAGAATGTAGTAGAGATGATCGAAGCTTCGCGGGCGGAATAGTAACCGCTTTCATATTGGTTACATGTAAGCATAACGCCCAAAGTTCCGTCGCCGATCCAGGACGTTACACAGTCGACAGCACCTCGACCAGGGATTTTGAAAAGAGGACGCATGACCTTGGTAAGAAGTGCTCCGATAAACTCGAGAAGACCGAAATCGAGAAGAAGAGGCAGGAGCAATCCGGCCAAGAAGAAGATGATTACCAGTACCGTAAGAAGATCGCCCAAAACGAAAGTACCGGTATCTTCGCCGCCAATTATTTGAAGGGGCTCACCATCTCCGACCAAAACACCTGCGAAGGCGATCCACGCAAATACAGCGCCAATGACGCGGATTATAACCCATGCTGGTGTGGTAGAAAATGTATTGTACATAAGTGGGTGTTCATCGATAAATTTCGGATGGAATAACGCTGCAACGCCTAAAACCGCTGAAATTGTAACGATGATACAGCAGAGAATCGGAAGAAAATCTGCCATGCAGCTGCCGATAAGGTCGGCAATTACTTTAACGATGACTGTCCAAGTGCCGTCAACTTCGACGGGAATCATGAACAGCACAACGCCCAAGATGGAGGGGATGACGAAGCCTAAGATGTGCTTCCAATTGTATTTTTCCAAAACACTTCGTTTCACGCGGGGATAGATACAGAAATGAAGAATATCAGATTTTTGCATAGTGGTGTTGTGTAAGCGCGCTACTGGTCGTTGTTTGCTTAGTATTCAGAGTAAGTGGCTGATTATGCATATTGGAGCAAGGGGGAGCCATGAGTAGAATGCCTATTGTTTATTCGAGCCGTTCTCGGATCGAAGAGCTTTCGAGGAACTTGTATCGAATTGATCTTCCGATGCCTGAGGCGATTGGACCGACGAATTCGTATCTGTTCAAAGCAGATGGCATTGCTGATTCTGGGCGCTCTCTTATAGTTGACGCTGGTTGCGACGAGCCCGAAACGAGAGAAGCCTTTGATTTCGCTTTACGTGAGCTGGGCATTTCCTGGGGTTCTGTCGATGTGTTTATTACCCATTTCCATTGGGATCATTGCGCAGGGCTTTCTCAAATTTGGAGGCCTGGCATGACAGTGTATGGGGGTATTGACGATTACATCGAGCGTGGGGTCCCCGTCATGTCCGCCGTCGAGATTGGAGCGCTTGAACGTCGAACTAGTGAGGCGCATGGTGTTATCGATGCGTATGACGCTTCATACTGGGAACCCATGACGCGCTCGGGGAGCGTCAATCCTCCCATTATTCGTCTATTTGAAGGGGAGGTGCTTTCGGTTGGTGGTTACAATTTACGCGTCCTTCAGACTCCCGGTCACGACTTGCATCATCTCTGCTTATACGATGCGGAGAGCGAGCTTTTGGTAGGTGGAGACCAGGTTCTCTGTGGTGGTTATCCTCCTATCATGGTCGAGACGGAGGCGGATCAGCTGTCCTTGTTGCTTCAGCAGATGGAGCGTTTAGGGAGGCTGCCAGCCTCGTTGATCCTAACTGGACACGGGAAAGAGGGATTTGACCTCTCTGCACGTTGTGATCAGATTATTGATCATTACAGCCGTCAAACTGAAAGCTTTTTAAGCTTATGCCAATTGGGCGAATGCGACTTAGGTGAGCTGTCGTATCAGTCAACCTTAGGGGATCGCCGAACGCCATGGGAGGCCAGATCGATATTTGGGAGAAGATCTCTTATCACTCAGACCATGGCATTTGCGACGTACTTTATGAGCAAAGGTATGTTGAGGAATGAATATGATGTAATTCCTTTAAGATAGTAGTTAGAGGCCTGTTTGATTGTGTGCTTCTTGTTTTGGAGGGTACACTACTCATTGCCGTGTACCGTATACCAAGGAGCTTCTATGCCCGCATTTGATTTTCAAAGCTACATTACCGATATTCCGGATTACCCAAAGCCAGGCGTGATTTTTAAAGACGTTACAACGCTGTTCAAAGATCCGGAAGGGTTCGCGGCTGCCATCGATGCTATTGCTGAGCACTTTGAGGGTAAGGGCATCACGAAAGTAGTTGGTGCTGAAGCGCGTGGATTCATGATAGGTGCCCCTGTTGCCTACCGCTTGCATGCAGGATTCGTTCCTGCTCGCAAGCCGGGTAAACTTCCTCGCGAAACCCGTTCGGAAAGCTATGAGCTCGAATATGGTTCTGATTCACTGGAAATGCATCTTGATGCTATCGATGAAAACGATATTGTGCTCGTGGTAGATGACCTCATTGCAACGGGGGGAACCGCGGCTGCTCAGGCTCGTTTGGTGTCAAAAGCAGGTGCCAAAGTCGAGGGTTTTGCTTTCTTATTGGAGCTTGCTTTCTTGAACCCTCGCGAAGCTCTCGCACAAAGCTCCACTGCAGAGGTCTATTCGTTGATTTCGGTAGACTAGGCTAAAACTATAGTGCAGCCATAACTTAAAGGGTGCTTTTGCGCCTTTAATTCATGACGCAAGAAAAGTAGTCAAGGTGAAGCCCAGAGCGGCTGCTCCAATGGTGCTAGCGTAGGTCGTTGCAAGGTATCCAAGGCCTTCTGCGTAATGCCTCTGCGAAACAAGTTCAACAGCTTCGAAATTCATAGTTGAAAGGGTCGAAAAACCTCCCAAGAATCCCATTGTAAGCGCAAGATACACAATGCCATCAAGCTGTATCTGGAAAGCCATTAACGCTCCTGCCGAGGTGCAGGAAAGAAGATTAATGAACAGCGCGGGCAACGGGAATCGTCCAGGAAAGCGGGGTTTCAAAAAGGACGTTGCCTTGCTTCTGCATAATGCTCCAAATGCTCCGCCAATGCCTACTGCGAGAAATGCGGCTACGCTCATGATCTACCGCCTTTAATAACTGTTGATTTTTTAGCAAAACGTTCTGCAGCTCGTTTTTTGCGGATGCGGCGTAAGCGATGCAGTGCTAGGTAGTTTGATGCGATTTTCCCGCATAGCGACGCGATGAAAGTGACGAAAATCGTTATAGCGATATACGCTGCGGCGAGTTCGACCTCTCCATCGCGGAAAAACCCCAGGCATTCAGTTGAGAAGGCTGAGAGGGTGGTAAAGGCACCAACAAGGCCTATTCCTAAAGATTTCACCAAAGGTCCGGGAAGATGGAGCCTGCGCCCGACGTATTGGTTGATGATTTCTAGCGTAAAACAACCAAATATATTTACGATGAGAGTCGCATAGGGGAATCCACCTTGCGAGGGAAGAGCTAATTCAAGCAGGTATCGAAGAGAGGCTCCAAGAAAACCCATAAGAAGAACTAGTGGGGCAAGAGCGCGGGGCGCTCGAAGAGCGGCGCTAAGGTGCGAAGCCGTGTGGTTGGATGCTTCTTCCTGCATTAATGCTTGGTTCCTTAATCGATTATCGGGTTTGTTGGTTCAGCGAGTATAACGCTAGGGTTACTGTTTTCGTTCTGGCTTAGAGGTAAGGTGCCAGCCGTTGCAATAGGGGCAGCGATAGGAGTGCAAGCCGGTAGTTCCATAGCTTGCACATGAGGTAATTGCGGCTTCTGCGTCCGATTTGCTCGTGTAGCGATTTTTCGACTCGCAGGCTTTCTTGCGTAATGCTGCTTCTTTTTCAGCACGGTTTTTTTGCTGACGCTTTCCTTCGCTGGCAAATAGGTTATCCATGCCTCCTAGGCTGGCATGGAACTCTGCTTTTTGCTTTGACCAGGACGAGCGTTTTTTGCTGCCCATTTCGCCCCTCCGTTCCCTTGTTGCGCTGAGCCTCGGTCTAAAAAAGCCGCGTAGGTAGAACGCGGCTTAATACGTCAGTTATTTGTGGTAAAAACGACGCTGCTCGAATTTAGGTTCGCATGATACGTTGATGCCCAATGTGCGATATAGGTTCTCATCGGTAGGCGAAATGATAACCGAGAAATGAGCATCACATCCCTTCAGCTTGTTTATTGAATCCATAAGTTGTGCAGCGATAGCATTGCCGCGGGAGCTGACCGCCAGCGCCAGTAAGGTTTCGTCGGAATGTAGGCGTGGGTTGGTGCTCTTTAAATGCTCGGTTTTCAAGTGGCAGATAGGGGCAATAACTTCATCATCAATTACAAGTAGATCGTCATCGACGCCTGCCAGTGCCTTTAATGCGTTCATCAGTAGGGATGATGCACAGCCCATGAGGTTGCCCGTCTTGCCGGTGACGACAGTGCCATTAGGTAGCTCAATGGCACCAGAGGGACCTCCTGTAGCCTCTTCTTTTTCCAGGCAGGCTTTACGCGCGGGCAGTACATCAGCGGAGATACCCACGCGACTCATTAGCAGTTCAATCTTGTGGAGCTCTTGTTCTCCTGCGCCGCTTCGCTTGCAATCCTCTGCGGAATGGAAGTAGCGGCGAACGATCTCACGACACGAAGCATCTCGGCACGCATCGTCATCAACAATGGCGAATCCTGCCATATTAACGCCCATATCGGTTGGGGAGTTGTAGGGGCTAACTCCCTGGATTCGCTCAAGCATTGCTTTTAAAACGGGGAAGATTTCAACATCTCGGTTGTAGTTGACCGTTGTTTCACCGTAAGCGTCTAGGTGGAACGGGTCGATGATATTGTCATCGTCGAGGTCTGCGGTAGCGGCCTCGTAAGCGACGTTTACAGGGTGCGAAAGCGGAAGATTCCATATCGGAAATGTCTCATATTTAGCATAACCTGCCTTGATACCGCGTTTATTTTCGTGGTACAGCTGAGAAAGGCACGTAGCCATCTTTCCGGAGCCAGGGCCAGGTGCGGTAACTACTACCAACGGACGGCTGGTTTCAAGGTATTCATTCTTGCCGTAGCCCTCGTCGCTCACGATATGGTCGATATCGTGAGGGTATCCGGCAATGGGATAGTGTAGATAGCTCGTTACACCCAGTGACTCGAGGCGGCAGCGGAACGCTTCAGCTTTTGGCTGCCCTGCGTAGTGGGTGATAACTACGCTGCCAACATAAATGCCCATGCCCGCAAAGACGTCCATCAAACGAAGCACGTCTTCATCGTAGGTAATGCCGAGGTCGCCGCGAACTTTGTCTGATTCGATGTGGTTAGCGTTGATAGCGATTACTACCTCAACATCTTCAGACAGGCTTTTGAGCATACGAATCTTGCTATCGGGCTCAAAACCAGGCAATACGCGTGAGGCGTGATAGTCATCAAAAAGCTTACCGCCGAACTCCAAATACAGCTTGCCGCCAAACTGGCCTATGCGTTCTTTAATGTGCTCAGCTTGCAGGGTGATGTATTTGGCGTTGTCGAACCCGATCTTCATGCTTAGTGATGCCTTTCATCTGTGTGTCTCTATATTTAATTGCAGATAAATGATACCCCATAGTGATGAATCCGCTTATGGGTTGAATACTCATTCAACAATATCTTTTAATGATCTACTTTTGCCCGAGAGGCAGTTCGTACGTTGTAAGGAAATAGAGGGTGTTTCGGTCAATTCGTGGGAATCTATCGCCTAGTTTTGATAGCTTTTGAATGGTGCTTGCTATTCCTTAATCTATTGATGGATCTTCTGCCCCATTACTCATAGGATGCAATTGCGATAATGCAGCGTTTTGCAAATGGGTTTCTATATATCTGATTTACCAAAATCACGAATTGAAAGAGAAGTCAAGCGACAATCTTGTAAAACATGTTCAGAATATGCATCGTCTCTATTTGAAATTTCAATGTATGAGATTTGCTAGATACGAAATTCGAAATGTTCCTCATGAGTTTCTGCTCAAAATACTCGATGAACGGTAGTTCAAATCAAGAAATGTGTGTAATAGACATGTTCGGTATCGTTTCTCTTGAAAATACATAATACCTACTTGACAAACAAACAGGTCTAAGCATGTATCGTACCTATAGGGTGTGCCTATAGGTACGATCGGAACACTCTATATGATTCACAATAAATGTTGTTCAAATAGTTTGACATTGATTTAGTCAAATCAAATAATAAATGGCGGTCACTTTGTGTGAGTGCTACTTCTTCACTAAAATGCAGTGCCGGCGCAAGGTGTCCAGGTTTCAGGATGTACCAAGTCTTGAAGCCATGCGCTCAGAGCGCAGGCCTCCCCAAGCCAACTCACCGGTTGACCGGTAACCCCTGTCTTGGCTTTCCGAGGCGCATTATCCCCCATGGATTCCAAAGGAATCCTCGATGCGAAAGGAAGGTTTCAATGGCTTCTGATGCTTTGAATTCTTCTTACCATGGCATCGCAGCTCGCTTGGATCGTATGCCCATCACTGGCTTCCACAAGAAGATTCTGTGGTTGCTCGCTGGCATTACGTTCTGCGACTCTGTTGACATGGCAGTAGGCGGCCCTATCGGTAACGTTCTTCAGTCCGAGGGTTGGATGACTCTCGAGCAGTTCGCCTTCTTCAACTCCATTACCATGGTTGGTTACCTCTTTGGTGGCCTCATGGCAGGCGCTCTTTCCGACGGCATCGGCCGCAAGAAGGCAGTTCTCATCTGCGGTTCTATCTTCACCGTATTCTGCTTCGTCGCTGCAGGCGCTCCTGACGCAACGTTCCTGACCGCTTGCCGCTTCTTCATGGGTCTGGGCCTTGGCGCTGCGTTCCCCGCAGGCTACTCCGCCCTCACCGAGTTCACTCCTCCCACGAAGCGCGGTAAGTACCAGTCTTACGTTGGCCTGATCGCTAACTGCGGTACTTTGGTTGCCTCCGCTATGAACATGATCGTTCTGCCCATGCTCGGCTGGCGCCCTGTGTTCGTCATCTGCGGTTGCATTGGCTTGGTTGTTGTAGTTCTCTGCTTCTTCTTCCTTGAGGAGTCTCCTCGTTGGCTTGCTATGAAAGGTCATAATGCCGAGGCCGACAAGATCGTTTCCCATCTTGAAGAAAAGACTTCCGCTAAGGGCGTAAACGTACCTGCCGTATCTGAGGAAGAGATCCACAAGCGTGAGCAAGCAGAGGTTGTTAAGGAGCTTCCTTGGGCATTCCTCTTCAAGAAGAAGATGATCACCCGTACGCTTACGGCTATGTTCCTTTGCTTCACGATGAATGTGTTGGTATATACCGTTATTTCGTGGACTCCTACCATTTTGACCAAGAATGGCTTTGATCCGCATATGTCTACCACTCTTACTGTGGTAATGCAGCTGGGCATTCCTGTTGGCGTTGGTCTTCTGACCTTCTATGTTGAGAAGGTAAACCGTAAAATTATCCTTTGCACCACTTACGTGCTTATCGCCATCATCGGTCCTATTTGGGCATCTTTGCCTACCGACAATGCGGCGCTCATCATGTTCGTTGGCTTCTTGCTCTGCGTATGCACCTTCACCAACTCCGTTACCACCGCAGCTATCTACCTGTCCGAGCCTTTCCCGACGGCCTGCCGTATCCGCGGCGCTGGTGTTGCTAACGCCTTCGGTCGTCTTGGCTCCATCTTCAGCCCAATGTGGATTGCTTACCTGATTACCACTTCGGCTGGTACGATGGGTGTATTTGCTATCAATGCATGTCTTTGCATTTTCATGGCAATCTGGCTTGCTGTATTCGGTGTTGAGACTCGCGGCCGTACGCTTGAGGACATCACCAAGGGTTTGCTTGACGACTAGTTGATAAAGTTAGCCGTTTCAGGCGTATCCATGACATTAAAAAGAGGAGCTCTAGGGGGAGCTCCTCTTTTTGCGTTTATGGGGGTGTTTATGATTTGCGTCGCGTGCCTGTTCGGTGCGAATTCGATATGGCAACTGCGCATTTTGCTTTTCTCGGTATACACATTGATGCACTGGCGGTTATCGATTAACTTTTTCGAGGCTTTAAGGGTATGAGTGGTACTTCTTGTTGATTTGCATAGAATGAAACAAGCCCCATAGAACTGACGTTTATGGGGCTTGCGGTGCTGGATTGCGAGTGAGTGGGGGCTATTCGAGACAGCCCACCATTTCTATGGTTAGTGCAGCGCAATCGTGGGCGGCTTTAGCTTCGAACGTTGGATAGTCGACGCTTGCTGAACCGTCTGCTTTGTCAGAGATTGCACGTACTATTAAATAAGGTATTTTGCTCAGGTAGCAGGTTTGAGCAATTGCTGCACCCTCCATTTCACAGCAGCTTGCTTGAAATACTGCTTTGATCCGTTCCTTTTCGCTCTCTTCGCGCACGAATCTGTCACCTGATGCAACGCGGCCTTCGTGGGCGCTTAGATCTAGCCTTAGCGCTGCGGTTTTTGCGGTGTTGCGTAGTGTTTCCGAGGCGGGGTAAGCTACTACTTCTATTCCTGGGGTTTGCCCTGGTTCGTACCCCAGATTCTGCACGTCCATGATGTGGTTCACCGAGTCGGTTGAAAGCACTACATCACCAATATCGATGCTAGGGTCAAGCGATCCTGCAATGCCGGTATTAATAACAGCATCGGCTGAGAACGAGGTAATAAGTACTTGAGCGCACAATGCGGCATTCACCATGCCTACACCGCACTGAACCACTACAACGGGAGTTCCGTTTAGGTTTCCCTCGTAAAAGTCTCTTCCAGCAATTGAGCTCATCGAAACCGTGCCCTGGCGTTCCATTGTTTGGATGAGAAGATCAATTTCAACCTGCATTGCTCCAATAATGCCAATACGTGTGTAGGGGAATGTATTTGCCATAAAGAGCTCCTAATTCAGGAGGGCGGGGTAGTGGGTGTGCGCTTCGTCAAGGCAAGAAAGCGTCTTTGCTACATATCGCTTTGCCCACCATTGAGCTTGTGCGATATCCGAGTCATGGTAGTTTCCGCATTCTTCGGGTTTGGCTCCTGGAATTTCACCCTCGAAGTCGCGCGCAAATTCAAACAGTCGTTTTACTAAGTTGGCAACATCGTTTGATTCATAGGCGCCAAATACGACTAGGTAAAATCCCGTGCGGCAGCCCATGGGTCCAAAATAGATAACGCGATCTTTCCACTCTGCGTCATTCCGAAGGAAAGTGGCACCAAGATGCTCGAGCGCATGTACGGCTGCCGTATCCATTACTGGTTCCCGATTTGGGGCAGTCATGCGCAAATCGAATGTAGTGGTGATGCATCCTGTTGCTTCGTCGGCATCGCTGCGTGATACATATATGCCTGGTTCGAGGACATTGTGATCAACGGAAAAACTGGCTATACGCTCCATGGGTACTCCTGATTTGAATTGTGTGATAGATAGCGGGCTATAAGGCGCGTTGAATCGCAAGTAATTGTTTGAGGTCGTTAATTCGCTCTTCGAGATCAGCGCCTTCATCGGTCTGCGACACCAGGACTTGGTGGTCGGGTTTGGTTATAGGACGTATGCTGCTATTGAGATCGATATGCTGTTCAATCGCGATGTTTGTACCCACGAATGGCTCATGCGTAGCAAGTGATATGCCCTGGGTGTCGGAAACAAGCGTGAACCCTGCAATGCCAGTCGTTTTCTGGTAAGCAGCTGACATGCCTCCGTCGATGACCACAACTTTGCCGTTGCATTTAATGGGATCCTCTCCGTCTTTGACCTTAACAGGGACATGTCCGCAGACGATGCGGGCAGAGGTTGGATCCATGCCGAAATCTTTGAAGATGCCATCTACCACGTCTTCATTTTCGTAAAGCTGGTAGAAGGGGTTCTTCACTTCTTTGCGTGCTTCTTTTTCGGCAATTAGGTAAAGCTCAAACGTTGCCATTTTACTTTTTGCAAATAACGGCGAACCAATACCAAGCCACAAATACCACAGCAGGTCAGCTCCTTTCCTCTGAGCTGCTGGATTGGGGTCGGTAAAAGCAGCGCGGACGTAGCGGTCTACCGCATCGAATAGCTCTCGCCCCTTCATCTTTTCGCCGTAGAGGTTGGTTTCCCTTAGGCTTCCATCTGCGTTCAGAGGGACACATGCGTGGAACATCAGTGTGTTGTTCTGAATTTTGTACAGGCTGCCTCGTTCGAGGAATAAAGCGATGTGACGCTGAAGCTTTTCGCATTTTATGAAAGCTTCTTCGAGGCTCTGCATAACAGCTTCTTCTTCATCTGTGAGTTGGTATGGATTCTCCCAATTTACAGTCGGGAAGACCGTGTCGGTGAGCTTGTATTCCGCGCCATCGACGACAATCGTGTTGGTTTCGCGATTGATCTTGTGGAGCAGTTTTCTGTCTTCAAGCTCGAACGATGGGTTGTCGTTGATAAGCTTGGCTTCGATCTTAAACTGCAGGATTGCCATTGCTTTTTGTATCTTTACGTTTAGGTCGTATTCCTCGGCGCTTAAGTCGGGATCCCCTTTGAGCTTGAATGCTACGCAGGGATCGTCTTTGTATGCCTTGGAAGCAAAGTTTGCCAAGGGCAGGATGTTGATTCCGTAGGCATCGCTTAGGATGGAAAGATTGCCGTAGCGAGCGCAGTTGCGTACTACGTGTGCAATGCACCCTCGTTGTCCAAGTGCAGCGCCCATCCACACTACGTCGTGGTTGCCCCATTGGATGTCGATTTCGGGATGCTCTTCGATTTCGTCCATGATCAAATCGGGATTTGGGCCGCGGTCGTAGACATCTCCCACGATGTGGACTTGGCTTGTTGCCAGCCCCTGAATTGTGATGCATAGTGCCCACGCTAAATCTTGCTCGGTTGCCGTGTCGAATGCGGCGTCAAGAAGCACTGTCTTGCGACCGGCGCTGTGTTCTGCGGACATGATTTTTTCAACGATGGGACCAAATGGTTTTGGGCATACATCAAAAACTGCTTCAGAGGGCTGAAGCTCTGCAAAGCTAGCGCATAGGGAGATAAGATTGCTAAAGGTATTCCTAAAATCGTCATTGTTCAGTTGATCGATGGATTTCTCGGGGTAATAAACCAAGGTTGCAAGGGCGCTGCGTTCGTCTTCATCAAGAGAGTCACTGAAAAGCGCATCAATATGTTTGCGGATAGAGCCGCAGCCATTTCGGAGTATATGGGAAAACTCTTCATATTCTCCGTGGATGTCGGAAATAAAAAGCTCTGTTGGTTTAGGGAATCTCAGCTCTTCACGTTCGGCGATGATCTCCATTGCTGTTTCCTCTGGAGTAGTGAATAGTTGCGAAAGGAGTCCCAGGTAACGCTCTTGTGCGTATGCCATTACTTACCTCCTGATTGATTGAATTCCAATGTTTTCATTTTACTGATATAAAGGCTTGATTGTGCGACAGTATCCCTTCGTTTGATTTTCTTGTTTTCGTTATAAGCTTGTACGTTCTGATGTGGGTTTATTGGCTTGAACAGGTTCACTATGGCATGAAATAGAGATACACTGAGCTGCGATTGGAAACACGATGAGGCTGGTGCGATCAAGGAAATACCTGGTGAAATTAAGCGCCGTGGCTACGGAAAAGCACTCGTTTGCTCCGATCCTGATCTGGTGAGCTTTAGCGTTACTGCAAAAGCTACCGATGAGCTCGATGCTTAAGGGATTTCCTGGTCGCTGTATGGCCAGATAAAGTCAAACCCAACTATCAAAACGTCAAAGATGGTGTTGCGGCCTTTAAAGCGTCCGGAGCCGATATGATCTTAGCAATTGGCGGAGGCTCTTCTATGGATACCGCTAAGGGCATTGGAATTATTGTCGAAAATCCAGAGTTTGAAGATGTGGTTTCCCTTGAGGGGGTGGCCGATGCCAAGAAGCATGCAGCATTCACCATTGCGGTTCCTGCCACCGCTGACACTGCAGCCGAAGTTACAATCGGCTATCTTGTTGCTGATCCGGATAAGGTTCGCAAATTTGTTTGCGTTGATGTGAGCGATATTCCGGATGTTGCTATTGCCGATCCCGATATGATGGCGTCTATGCCTGCTGGCTTAACGGCTGCTACTGGCATGGATGCGCTTACCCACGCCATCGAAGGCTATACCGCTAAGGGGGCATGGGAGCTTTCAGACATGTTCCACTTGAAAGCTATCGAGCTAATTTCGAAAAATTTGCGACATTCGGTTAAAGAAGCGAAAGCAGGAAAACCTGACTCTAGGCGAGAAGGTATGGCTCTGGGGCAATATATTGCTGGTATGGGTTTTCTAACGTTGGTTTGGGAATTGATCACGCTATGGCTCTTACGCTTTCGGCTCACTATGATACGCCCCATGGGGTTGCCTGTGCGATGCTTTTACCTATCGCCATGGAATTCAATAAGCCAGTAGCTGCAAAGCGATTAGCAGATGTTGCTGTTGCGATGGGCGTCGATACTGAAGAGATGGATACCGAATCAGCGGCTGATGCTGCTATTGAAGCGGTGCGTTAGCTTTCGTTCGATGTCGGTATTCCTGCAACTTGCGAGGGCCTTACTGAGGCGGATCTTGATCAGCTTGCATCTGAGCGATGTCCGATGCCTGCTTCCCGGGAAACCCCCGTGATGCGAGCCATGAGGAAGTAGTAGGCCTCTTCAAGAAGATTTTGGCTTAATTGTTTTATGGCTAAGTCGGTCCCTGAATTCAAATTCAGGGACCTTATTTTGCCCTCCAAGGCTTCAATCATTATGTGAATAGACGCAATTTGGGGTCGATGCGGTCGGTAAATCGCGGTTTGTTTCATTGAGGTAACACTCATGATTCTTCGGTGTTACGAGGCTTTTCCGTCATCGTTAACAAATGCATATGACGTCTTTTGAACGTGTTTCGAGTGCAAAGATCGTCTTGTCGAAAATGTGCTCGTTAGTAACAAGTTTAGGAGGTACGCACAATGCTTGACACAGGAGCAACCGCATTCATGCTGGTAAGTGCAATGCTGGTCTTTCTTATGACTCCAGGCGTTGCATTTTTTTACGGCGGACTTGCGCGTCGTAAAAACGTCGTCAACACCATGTTCATGTCGTTCGTGATTATTGGGGTGGTGGCAATCGTATGGATCTTGGCAGGATGGAGCCTGGCATATGGTGGCGATGGGTCTAATCCGTTTTTCGGTGGGTTTGACCAACTGGGATGCATGGGCGCTGTGACCGACATGCTTGCTGAGGCGGTCGATCCCGGCGATTCGACGTATCCCGCAATCGTCGATATTGCATTCCAGGCCGCATTTGCCTGCATTACTGCTGCAATTGTTGGTGGCTCTCTTGCTGGGCGTATGAAGTTTGGCGCTTTTGTAACTTTTATTACCATTTGGATTCTTCTGATTTATGCCCCTCTCGCTCATATGGTATGGGGCGGCGACGGTAGCTTTATTGGCGACCAGATTGGTGCACTCGATTTTGCTGGTGGCGATGTTGTTCATATCAGCTCCGGTCTTACTGGCTTGGTTCTTTGCCTTCTTCTTGGTAAGCGTCGAATCTTCGGTGCGGTCAACCATCGTCCCCATAACGTTCCCTTTGTGGTTCTTGGCGCAACCTTGCTTTGGTTTGGGTGGTTCGGTTTCAATGGCGGTTCTGCTTTTGCTGCTGACGGTATCGCTTCTTTGGCCTTGCTCAATACGTTCGTTGCCTCTGGCACCGCAATGATTTCCTGGATGATCGTTGAGACGATCAAGACTGGTAAGCCCACTCTTGTTGGTGCTGCGACGGGTCTTGTTGCGGGTCTTGTTGTTATCACCCCGGCAGCTGGTTTCGTTGAGCCTTGGGCATCTATTGTCATGGGTCTTATCGTATCCCCCGTATGCTACTTCGCCATCTCCTTCTGCAAGGCTAAGATTGGCTACGACGATGCCCTTGACGCTTTCGGTTGCCATTGCGTAGGTGGCATTGTCGGTGGCATCCTTACTGGCGTCTTCTGTGTTCCGGAGTTGTCTTGGACTGATTTTGGCGGCCTTATCTACACTGGCGATCCTACGCTTCTTGGGGCACAGTGCTTGGGCATCTTGGTCACCATCGTGTTTGTTGCCGTCGGCTCCCTTATCATCGGCCTTATCGTAAAGGCTATCTTCGGTGGTCTTCGCGTCACCAAGGAAGAAGAAGCGGCAGGTATGGACATGACGGCTCATAGCGAATCCGCATACCCCGCCTTTATTGGCTTGGATTAATAGAAGGGAAGTGTTTGACCAATGAAGCGTATTGCAGCAGTTGTTCGTCCTGAAAAGCTTGAGCCTTTGAAGGAAGCGCTCTTTCAGGCAAAAATTTCCGGAATGACCATTTATCAGGTTCATGGTTGCGGAAATCAGCACGGCTGGAAAGAGTACTTCCGCGGCAGCGAGGTCTTTTTGAATATGATCCCGAAGGTCAAGTTCGAAATCATCGTTGAGGATTCTCGCGTTGATGAAATCGTCGATGTGATTGTGGACGTTGCGCGTACTGGGGAAGTTGGAGATGGCAAGATCTTCATTTCTTCGATCGACAGTGTAGTTCGTGTTCGCACTGGTGAAAAAGACGAAGCGGCGGTTTAACCTCTCTTGTAAGGGAAACTCAACACCTCTCACACGCTGCTAAGTCATAGAAAAGGAGCCCCTGCCAATAGGTTGGGGCTCCTCTGCGTTTTGGGGAATAGTGCGTGCGGGCGGGACATGATGGGCATCGGCAATGTTTCTTATTGGTAACATGCTTTGATATGCGCGTTGATCGGCACCGTTTACCGAAAAATGCGCTATAGTTCTATCGTTAGTAATACAGACATAAGAAAGGATCGCAAGATGACTCGCAAGATCGCTATCTTCGACACAACCTTGCGCGACGGTGAGCAGTCGCCGGGCGCCTCCATGAACTCTGAGGAGAAACTGGTTATTACGCGTCAGCTACTGCGCCTTAACGTTGATGTCATTGAAGCGGGCTTTCCTGTGTCTTCCCCTGGTGACTTTAAATCGGTTCAGCAGATTGCGGCCGAGGTAGGAGATCGTGCTGTTGTCTGCGCTCTTTCTCGCGCAGTTGAAAAGGACATCGACTCCGCCGCACGCGCTTTGGCCGAGTGCAAGCGCCCTCGTATCCATACTGGTATTGGCGTTTCTCACAGCCATATTTACGACAAGCTCCGCACCACGCCTGAAAAGATTCTTGAACGTACTACTGCTGCCGTGAAATACGCTAAGAAATACGTTAACGATGTTGAGTTCTATGCTGAAGATGCTGGTCGCGCCGATTATGAGTTTCTCGCCAAAGTCGTTGAGGCTGCTATTGCCGCTGGTGCAACTGTCATCAACATTCCTGATACCACGGGATACTCCTTGCCCGATGAGTTCGGTCGTCGTATCAAGTATCTGATGGAACACGTTTCCAACATGGATAAGGCAACGCTTTCCGTTCACTGCCACAACGACCTTGGCATGGCAACGGCGCTTTCTCTTGCTGGCGTTGAAAACGGTGCGGGCCAGATTGAATGCACCATCAATGGTCTCGGTGAACGTGCTGGTAATACCGCCATGGAAGAAGTGGTCATGGGTATCAAGATGCACGGCAAGGAGCTCAACGCCCATACCGACATCAACACTCGTGAATTTGTTCGTGCATCTCGCCTCGTGTCTTCCATCACTGGCTTTATCGTCCAGCCAAATAAGGCTATTGTTGGCGCTAATGCCTTTGCTCATTCTTCTGGCATTCACCAGGATGGCGTTATCAAAGCTCGTGACACCTATGAGATTATTGATCCTCGTGAGGTTGGAGCAGGTCAGAGCTCTATTATCCTTTCAGCTCGTTCTGGTCGCGCTGCCCTTCGCCATCGTGTTGAGGCTTTGGGCTATCACATTGAGGGACAGGCATTCGAGGATCTCTACAATGCGTTCCTTGATCTTGCTGACAAGAAGAAAGAAGTATACGACGAGGATCTTGAATCGCTTTTGGGCGAGCATGGTCGCAATCAGGTTGCTCACTATACTTTGAAATCGGTTCAGATTTCATGCGGCAAACCCCTTACCCCGACGGCTACCGTTACTCTTGCCGATCCTGAAGGCCGTGAATTTGTTGCATGCTCGATTGGTACCGGTCCTGTCGACGCTTTGTACCAGGCTGTAAACCAGATCGTTGACATTGAAAATGAGCTTTCCGAGTTTGCCGTCCAGAGCGTTACGCGTGGAATCGATGCTTTGGGCGAGGTAACTATTCGAGTTACCGCGGCAGATGGTGAGGTGTTTACTGGCCGTGGAGCAGACGGCGATATCATCGTTTCCTCTGCTAAAGCATATATCAATGCGCTTAACCGCCTGATCTCCCATAAGCAGGAAAAGGCTCAATAATTTGTATTGCCTCGATTGCGGGACAAAGATTGAAGATGGCGAGCTGCAGTGTCCTCACTGCGGCTCGCTTGTCAATGACATGAAAGCTCGAATAGCTGCCGCGGAAGAGATAATTGTATATACCGATGCGGTGTCGCCTTCGCGGACGTCTAAACTACCTTTAGTCTCTGAACGCTCCTATCAAGATTATTTGGGCAATCCGCTTGATCCTTCAAATGAGGTCGACCCTTCCAAAGTGACTAAGTCGGCAAAGGATTTAAAGGCAATACCCACCATTGGTGACGAGGATCCTTTTATTACTAAGCCGATGCAGCGTATTGTCACTGATACTGGGCAAGTTGTTGCGGATGTTGATCGCGAGCCAAAAGCATATCGTCAAGCTCAAAAGCGCCGACACTTTCCGATCGGGCAAGTTGTTTTTGGCGTATTGGTGGTTGCGATTTTGGCATGCGGGTTGGTTTTTGGTTCAGAAATCAAATCTGCTATCCAGGCATTTGTTTCACCTGAGGTAAAAACCGATGCACCCTTCTCGCAAAGTGACCAGGGTGTAGCTTCGCCTGCTGAACAACCGTATTCGGAAGGGGACTTCTCGTCTGATCTCTCGTATGCTTATGCAAATCTCGCCTCTTTGCGTTCCGAAGTTGATGAAGCTGTGGATGATCTGGAGGGATATTATCGGGCTTCAAGCAGTGAAACGCGTGGTAGCTATGCCGATAAATGCGTTTCATTGATCGATGAAATTACCCAAGAGCGTTCTGAACTCTTATCATCAAGGGAAAAAGCTCAAATTAGCGCAGATAGCGAACTCTATGATAAATACCAGAAGGTTGATGAGCTATATGGCTACCTCCTTGATAGGTTAAGTGTGATTTCGCAATGTTGGGAAGTTAGCTTGAGTTTTGATAACCCCAAGAAACACGATTCTGAGATTCTAGCTCCGCTAAAAACTGACTTAAAGGGAGGTAATTCGGTTTCCGAAGCGGCATTCGATAAGCTTTATCCTGAAGCTGATCCCTCTAAATAGTGTTGATTGCAAGCTTTATTTAATCGCCACCCCCTTAAACCGCAAAGGGGGTGGCGTTGGTCTTCGCTTTATGATATAAAAATGTACGCATGTGAAAACATGATTGCTTTCGATGTTTGGAGGAAGTGGGTTTTTACCCGCTTCTTTTGTTTGTTCGGGGTTTTGAAGGAGGGACAACGTGCTAAGTGCAAAAGAGCGCAGGTTGCTTGAGGCATTGGAGCCTTTGGCTACCGCCCATAATGTTGAAATCGTCACCGTTGAGGTGGTCGGTTCTCGTAAAGCTCCCACAATCCGCGTTTATTTGGATTGCGATGGCGGAATCGGTTTTGATGAGCTTGCGGCCTCGCAAAAATGGGTTAACGAATTGATGGACGAACTCGATCCATTCCCTGGCGCTTACACGCTTGAGGTTTCTTCTCCTGGTATAGACCGTCCTCTTCGTACCCCTGAGCATTTTCAGCGCTTTGCTGGCGAAAAGGTGCAGCTAACTCTTATTCAGCCGCACCAGGGCAGGGCAAAGTGGACTGGCAAGCTTTGCGGTATGCGCGATGAAGACGTTCTTGTCGAAGTTGATGGCATCCAGGAAGCGTTGCCTTATGCGCATATTAAGAAGGCGCACATTATCGGTACTATTGATTTCAGCGGGTAGAAAGGATTTTTTACCATGGCAGCATCTGAATTGATTGAAGCCTTGCAGGCGTTGGCTCACGAGCGTAAAATTGATGAGTTTTACCTCATCGAGCGCTTGGAAGCTTCCCTGGCTAATAGCTATCAGCGCATTCTTGATCTCGAATATGATGCTCGTGTTACGATCGACCGTAATACGGGCAAGATTTATGTATACGAGCTTGTACCCGTTGGTGAGCCCGATGAGGAAACTGGCGAATATACCGAATTCGAAGAGCGCGACGTAACGCCCGATGACGTAAGTCGCATTGCGGCGCTTAACGCTAAGAATGTTATCGGTTCCATTGTGCGTGATGCGGGCCGTCAGTCTATCTATGAAGAATTTTCTAGTCGCGTTGGCGATCTGGTTACGGGCACTGTTCTGCAGGGAACCCCCGATTTCACCATCATCAAGATCCGCGATGGCGTTGAGGCTGAACTTCCTCATTATGACTTGAAGCGAAATCCTGACGAACGCAACGAACGTCCTCGCAACGAGCACTATCGTCATAATCAGCGCCTTAAAACTTTGATCGTTGAGGTTCGCGACCCTAGTTCTGATTTGCCTAAAATGCGCGGTGAACATACTCGCCCTTCGATCGTTGTATCCCGCACTCATCCTGATCTGATTCGTCGTCTTTTTGAGATCGAAGTGCCTGAGATCTATGATGGCTTGGTCGAAATCAAGTCTATTGCCCGTGAGCCCGGTGAGCGTTCGAAGGTTGCCGTTGCTTCCCGTGAACCCAACCTTGATCCGGTAGGTGCATGCGTAGGACCTAAGGGGTCCCGTGTGCGTATGGTTGTTGAAGGACTTCGCAATGAGCGCGTTGACGTGATCCAGTGGAATGAAGACCCCGCTGTATATGTGGCCAATGCACTTTCGCCTGCTCGCGTAACCCGTGTCGATATCGATGATGAGAACAATTACGCTACGGTTATCGTGCCTGATGATCAACTTTCTTTGGCTATTGGCAAGGAAGGCCAAAATGCTCGCCTTGCAGCTCGTCTTACTGGTTGGCATATTGACATCAAGTCTGCTTCATTTGCTGGCGAGCCGCTTGTTGCAGATACGTCACTAATAGATGAGCCTTTGGAAGAGGAATCCGAGGATGGCTTGTGCGCTTTTGAGGCCGAAGACGGTACTCGTTGTCGTAATCATGCACGTCCTGGATACCGCTATTGCGGCATCCATGCGGATCTGGAGGAAGGGGAGTAGCTTGGCAAACGTGGCTGGAAAGACACGTCAGCGAACCTGCATTGTGTGCAGAGAAAGCAACACGAAAAGCAATTTACTTCGTGTTGTTCGTACGCCTGAAGGCGCGGTTGTATTCGACTCTACGGGTCGTATGAACGGTCGCGGCGCATATGTATGCAGCGTTGCGTGCCTCGATAAGGCCATTAAAACCAAGCGCCTCGATTCAGCGCTTAGAACGAAGTTGACAGAAGAAGATTGCGAGCGTATCGCCCAGCAGCTGCGTGAGGCGCTCTCTAATGAGGATAAGTAGACGAGGAGACCATATGCCTGGCATGCGTGTACATGAATTGGCTAAGGAATTTGATATGACCAGCAAGGAGCTGCTCGATCGCTTGGCGGAGATGAAGATCCCCGCCAAGAGTCATGCCAGCATTCTCCAGGATGCCTATGTGCAGAAGGTTCGTAAGAATCTTGAGCCTGAGATTAAGCAGCGTGCGGGTAAGCTCGAGGACGAAGAAGCTCAGAAGCTTGCTGACGAGCAGGCAAAAGAAGCAGAGCGCAAGGCCGAGGAAAAGGCTGAGCGTCGTGCTGCGGTAGAGAAGGAACGAGAAGCCCGAGAAGCTGAACGTGCTCGCCGCGAAGCTAAAGCCCACAAGGATGAAGAAGGGGCTCCTGCCAAGCGCAAGATCTCATCTTCTCCGTTTGAGAGTCTTGCATCTCAGATCGAGCGTGAGCGCGAGCGCGTAGAGCGCGAAGCGGCGGAGGCTCGCGAGCGAGCTGCAGCGGCAGCACGAGCTGCCGAAGTTGCGAAGAAGCAGGCAGTTGAGGAAGCTCTTCACAACCGTAATAACCGCAAGCATGCGAAAACGGCTGCACCTGCCAAGAAGCATACACCTAAGGCTGCACCGGTTTCGACCGGCTCCAATTTCTCTTCATTGCTTGATCAGATCAATAATGAGCGTGAGCGTCTGCAGAATCAAAAGCAGGAGGCTGCTGCTGCAAAGAAGAGCTCTCGTGATAATAATCGCAAGGGTAAAAAGAACCATCGTAAAGGTTTTGAGCCTTCGGTGCCGGAGCTTGAAATCACCAACAACGAAGCTCCCTCCGAGGATCGTTATGCCCAGATGGCCGTTCAAGCTGAAAAGCTTCAGCGCGATAAGGTGCTTGCCGAGGCTCGTGCTGCCGTTGAAGCGGCAAGCCATGATGGACAAGGTCGTCGTAAGAAGCGTAAGGAAAAGCGCGAAGCCGAGGCTCGCGAGCGTGCAGAGCAGGAAGCATTGGAGAAGGGCTTAGATCCTTCGTTGGTTCTCGATGACTCTGTTGTTGAGATTCCCCAGGGTTCCACGGTTGCTCAGTTTGCTGAACTGGTTGATGCATCTCCGAATGACGTTATCAAGCGCTTGTTCCTTCTCGGTTCTCCTCTCACCCTTACGCAGACCATGAGCGACGATCTGGTTGAGCTTATTGCGGACGACCTTGGTCGCAAGGTTCGCGTTGTTTCTCCTGAGGAAGAGTTTGCTGTCGTTTATCACGATTCTGAGGATGACCTTCTGCCTCGTCCGCCTATCGTTACGGTTATGGGTCATGTTGACCACGGCAAAACATCGCTTCTTGACGCAATCCGTCAGACTGGCGTTGCCCAGAGCGAGGCGGGCGGCATCACTCAGCACATCGGTGCTTCTGTTGTTAATATCAACGGACGTCAAATCACCTTCATTGATACTCCTGGTCACGAAGCATTCACTGCTATGCGTGCTCGCGGTGCTCAGGTAACTGACGTTATTGTTTTGGTGGTTGCGGCAGATGACGGCGTTATGCCCCAGACTATTGAGGCTATCAATCACGCTAAGGCTGCCGATGTTCCGATCGTTGTTGCGGTTAACAAAATCGATAAGCCTGGGGCTACGCCCGATCGCGTTCGTCAGGAGCTTACGGAATACGGTATTATCCCCGAAGAGTGGGGTGGCCAAAACATGTTCGTCGATATTTCGGCTAAGAAGCGCCTGCATATTGATGACTTGCTCGAAACCATCCTTCTTCAGGCTGATGTGCTTGAGCTTAAGGCTAACCCGAACGCTCCTGCCTCTGGTTTTGTTATCGAAGCCAACCTTGACAAGGGTCGAGGCCCTGTAGCCACCATGCTCATCAATCGCGGTACGTTGCATCCTGGTGATGTGGTTGTTGCAGGTACCTCTTATGGTAAAGTTCGTGCGCTTATCGATCCTCGTGGTTCCCACGTAGATGCCGCTAAGCCGGCTGATCCAGTTGAGATCCTTGGTTTGAATTCTGTTCCCACCGCTGGCGACGAATTCCGTGTGTTTGAGGATGAGCGCGATGCTCGTCGTTTGGCAGAGGAACGTGCATTGCGCGCTCGTTTGGCCAAGCAGGAAGCTCGTTCTCATATGAGTCTGGATGATCTGTTCTCGCGCATCGAGGAAGGTAAGACTACTGATCTTAATCTTGTTGTTAAGGCTGACGTCCAGGGCTCTATCGAGGCTCTGCGTGATGCCTTCTCGAAGATGGATCAGTCCGAAGTTAAGATCAATATCATTCATGCTGCTGTAGGCGGTATTACTGAGACTGATGTCACGCTTGCTGCTGCTTCAGATGCTATCATCATTGGCTTTAATGTTCGCCCGACTGGTAAGACTCGAGAAGTTGCTGAGCGCGAAAAGGTTGACATCAGGTTGTACCGTGTTATCTACCAGGCCATTGAAGACATCAACGCTGCGCGAGTTGGCCTTCTTTCGCCTGATATCGTTGAAAAGGATACGGGCATCGCAGAGGTTCGCGATACCTTTAAGGTACCTAAGGCTGGCACTATTGCCGGTTGCTATATCACCGAAGGTGAGCTTAGCCGCGATGATCAGGTACGCATTGTTCGTGATGGTACAGTTATCTACGAAGGCAATATCGGCAGTCTCCGTCGATTCAAGGATGACGTTAAGACTGTTGCACGTGGCTACGAATGCGGTATTGGTATCGAGGGTTACCAGGACCTCAAGGTTGGTGACACCATCGAAGGCTTCCGTACCGTTGAAGTCGAAAGGACCGAATAATTATGAAACAAGGTTCTTCCAGCCGTAAGGTGAATGAGCAGGCTCGCGAAGTCATTGCAAGTATTCTGCTTTTCGAGATAAGCGATCCGCGTTTAAACATGGTGACTATTACGTCATGCGAGGTTAGCTTTGATCGTAGTGTAGCTAATATCTATTACACGACGGAGCCGTCGCGTTATTTGGAGGTTGCTGCTGCGTTTGAAGCTGCGGGCGGCAGGATTCGCTCCCTTATGGCTAAGAAATTGTCTTGGCGCATGGCTCCAGAGCTTCGTTTTATGCTCGACTCCAGTGTTGACGAGGCAGAACGTATTGCAAGCGCACTTGCGCGCGATGCTGCAAGGAATTCATCAGACGAAGAGGAATAAGTGCCTACCCTTCAGACGAATACTACGCTGTCCGAAATCGCCGAGCGCCTTAGTGCGCTCGACGATTTTGTGATATGCGGTCATATCAATCCCGATGGTGATTGCCTAGGTTCGCAGTTGGCGTTATGCCATGCTTTGCGCGCAATGGGTAAAACTGCCCATTGTGTTCTGGCAAAAGATGATCCCATCGAAGCAAACCTCATGTTTCTTCCAGGTGTTGACGAGATTGAGGTTGCTTCAGAATATCAAGGCCCCGTTTCGGCATTTATAGCGGTTGATGTACCCACAGTAGAGCGCATCGGTTTAGCGGCAGGTCTCCAGGCGAAAGCATCGGTTCGCTTTACCATTGACCACCATGCTACTGAAGGGGCTATGTCGGAATATAACTATGTCGACCCCGAATCCCCCTCGGCAAGTATGCTTGTTTGGGAAGTTTGCAAGCATCTAGACTCCTTAACTCCTCAGGTCGCTCAATGCGCACTTACTGGTTTGGTTACCGATACCGGAAGGTTTTCCTATCAAAACACCAACTCCCAAGCTTTCGTCAGCGCTTCGGAAATGATGGATGCTGGTGCTGATCCAACCCAGATCAGCCGTGAGTTTTTTCAAAGTAGATCACTTGCCAGTATGAAGCTCGAAAGCATTGTGCTGGATCGTATGGAGCTTCTTTGCGAAGGCGTTTTTGTCTATTCATATTTGGATAAGGAAGATTTCGATGCGTGCGGTGCGATCAAAGCCGATGCCGAGGCTCTCATTGACACTTTGCGCAATATTCGCGGTGTTCGTGTCGCCTTAATATTGAAGCAGACGGTTGCTGGCGAAGTTCGGGGTAGTCTTCGGGCCAAGGACGACGATACCGACGTTGCTCAAGTTGCACGCTATTTTGGGGGCGGTGGCCATAAGGCTGCTGCTGGTTTTACCTTTAAAGGCTCGCTCGAAGCCGCTCTCGATGAGGTTCCAACTGAGGTGTTGAAGCAATGCTTTTCTATTTCAGGTGGTGATTGCTGATGGCCAAAAGAGGCGAGTCAGGATTAAGCAGGCTTGTTGCCATTAACAAGCCTGTGGGCATGTCTTCCCATGATGTTGTCAATCGCTGCCGTAGGATATTTGGCGAACGTCGAGTGGGCCACACTGGCACGCTCGACCCGCTTGCTTCCGGTGTTCTCGTGGTTTGCGTTGGACCCGCAACACGCCTTGATGCGTATATGGTTGGACACGGTAAGCGCTATCGTATGGGCGTTCGTTTTGGAATTGGTACGGAAACTGATGATGCTGAGGGTTCAGTAACTAAGGAATGCCCTATTCCTCTTGAGGTATATGAAGAGGAATACGCACGTTCTTATGTTGCAAAGATGGTAGGAAAAGGCACTCAGATCCCACCTGTCTATTCTGCAATCAAGGTGAACGGCCGTAAGTCTTATGATGCTGCGCGTAAGGGTACAATTATTAATCTTGAGCCACGCGAATTTGAGATTTACGATGCTAAGTTTCTTTCTGTAAATGAGCTTATCGACGATGCGGGACGCCAGGTGGCTGAATGGGACGTCGAGATGAGCGTATCGAAGGGAACGTATATGCGCGCAATCGCTCGTGATCTTGGTCGTGACCTTGGTACTGCGGCGCACGTAAGCTTTCTTGAGCGCACGATTTCGGGAACGGTTGCGCTTGAGGATTGCGTTACTCTGGAAATGCTTGAGCAATCACCCGATTGCGGTACTATTGATCCCCTCCGCGCATTAGGTATACGTTATGCATTTGTCCGCGATTTTGCCGATAAAGTCACTAATGGCTCTGCGTTAAATCGTGATGATATTGCACTCAATGAACCTATCTCGCAAGACGTTTTTGATCCTTGCTGCTGCACTACCAGCGTGTTTGCATCGTCCACGCCTCCCGAAAATGGGGAAGTGGTGGGTATCATAGTGCAGAACCGCCTTAAAGCGTTATATGAATATCATGAGTCCGAGCATCGCTATCGTCCGCGATGCGTGTTTTCGATAGGTGTTGAACGTGGCACAGCTTTATAAAGTCGATGAATCATTCGACCATTCTTTGTTTGAGAATTCCTCTTGCGCCTTTGGCGTTTTTGATGGTGTCCACAGGGGCCATCGTTACTTGCTTTCCTGTGCGCAGGACACTGCAAAGGAAACGGGCGGTCAATCTATTGCTTTGACTTTTGATATTGATCCGGATGAAATATTTCATCCGGATAGATTAAGAAAACTGCTGAGCAATAAACGTCGCCTTCAAATGCTTTGCGATAGTGGCGTTGATGCTGTTGTGGCGCTCCCCTTTACTCGTGATTTCGCGAGTCTTTCGCCTGAAGATTTCTTAAGGGAAACGTTTAATGGTCATGCGCCCGCTCATTTGCATGTTGGACTTGATTTCCACTTCGGCTCTCGTGCTTCAGGTTCGGTTGCTGATTTAGGGGAGTGGGGAGCTGTAGTTGGCACCCATATTGATGCCCATAACCTTAAAAGCACCGATGGGGCTCCTATTACTGCTACACGAATTCGCAAGCTATTGGGAAAGCATGACTTGGATGAAGCGGCAAAACTTCTCGGTCGTCGTTTCACGCTTGTGGAAAAGGTCCGTCCTGGACGTGGTGAGGGTGCCGATATGGGCTTCTCTACAGCTAACCTTTTCATCAAACCGGAGCGTAGAGTGCTTGGTGAAGGCGTGTATGCCGCCTATGTAACTGTCGATGGCGAAAGGTATCGCGCTGCCGTTTCGATGGGTGTATCGCCAGTATTTAAAGATGAAACCGATGCAACTTGTGAGGTTCATATCCTTGATTTCAGTAAGGATATTTATGGCGAATACATTGAAGTTGAGTTTGTCGAGTTCCTTCGTCCAATGATCAAGTTCGACTCTACTGAAGAGCTTATTCGCACGGTTATGGGCAATATCGAATACTGTCGTAAGCTTCCTCTCTAGAGGCGGATCTACCCTTTTACATCGAGCAGGCTAGCGCTTGCTCGATGTTTTTTGATGGATTGCTCAGAAAGGGGGCATTATTTTTTCCGACGAAGACATACGTAAAGTTCGTGAAGCCAACGATTTGGTTGAGCTTTTTTCTGAGCGTTCAGTGATGCGTCAGAGGGGGAAGGACTTTTGGTGTTGCTGTCCTTTCCATCAGGAGAAAACGCCTTCTTGTAAAGTTGATTCTGTTTCTCAGACTTGGCATTGCTTTGGTTGCGGCGAAGGTGGCGACATCATTTCTTATGTTCGTAAACTTGACGATGTCGATTTTGTTGACGCCGTCCGCTTTTTGGCTCGCCGTGCAAATATCGAACTTACTGAGTCGGCCCAAGCCACGAAGGCTCACAGTCTCAAAGCTCGATTGAAAGCCGTTTGCTCCGAAACTGCTTCTTATTACCATATGCTGCTTATGCGCTCGTCCGATGAGGGACCCGCTTCAGCGAGGACGTATCTTTCCGGTCGTGAACTAGGTGGCTCCATCCCGGTATCTTGGAATCTCGGATATGCTCCTGGTCGAAGGCAGTTGGTTACCCATCTCCGTTCATTGGGTTATTCAGAAAAGGAAATGATCGAAGCGAATGTTGCGGTTAGGGGTTCTCAGGGGATCAACGACCGTTTTTTCAATCGTGTGATGTTCCCTATTAACGATGTCCGTGGCGATTGCATTGCTTTTGGCGGACGCGTTATTGGTCAGGGAGAGCCGAAATATTTCAATACTGGCGATACCCCCATTTTCCATAAGTCTGAAGTTCTATTCGCTCTTGATAAGGCTAAGGCCCGTATGACGAGTACGGGTGATGCCATTGTTGTTGAGGGCTACACTGATGTTATTGCTCTTCATGAAGCTGGCTTTACCAATGTTGTTGCCACACTAGGCACCTCTCTTACTCGTCAGCATATTCGACTCCTTTCCCATCATGCGAAATCTCGTATCATCTATCTATTTGATGGTGATGAGGCTGGTCAACGAGCTGCTGATAGGGCGCTTCAATTCATCGATTCATCCATTACGCCCGAGGCGGGTTTTTCTCGCGTAGATCTCTGTGCAGTGACCCTGCCGGATGGACTTGACCCTGCCGAGTTCATAGCTGCGCACGGTGCAGATGCTTTCAAGGAGGTTTTGGACGGGGCTGTTCCTCTTATCAAATTCGGTATTGATCGCCGCCTTTCTCGTTATGACCTTTCTACCCCTGAGGGTCGTGCCCGTGCCACCAATGAGTCGTTGGCTGTTTTGGCTCCAATCAAAGATTCCCTTCTGGCAAAAGATTATGCAGTCTACATATCGAGTCGCGTTCATGCTCGTGAGCAAGATATTCTTTTGCGTCTCTCAGATCTAAAAACTTCGATGCCCGTGGATTACTCCGATCGTTCTGTTGCTAATCGGCCACGTAAGTCTGCTGCGAGATCATTGAGTCCTGTCGAGAAGAACCGACTTCGTACTGAGCGCGAGTTCCTGAGTCTTTGTGCCCACAATCCCGCTATGATTTCTGATTTTATGAACGAATTGGGTCAGACCGAATGGCACGAGAAGGTCCACAGGGAGCTAAGTGGAATCATAATGGAATTAATTTCCGCGGATCCTGCCCTCACTGCTGCCGACTTGATAATGCGCGCTCAGGAGAAATGTAAATATGCGGCTCGAATTTTAACTGCATTAACAATTCAGAGTGAAGTACCCGCGCATGATATGTTGCGTTATCTTGCCGACGAGTTGGCTATTGGCGATATGGAATCTGCCATTTCTTCTATGCGAGATCAAATGAGCCAGACACAAAACGATGAAGAGCGCGATATGGTGTTTCAAGCTATTTATATGCTTCAGACCGAGCTTAACTCTTTACGTGCTAACCATGTGAAAACCGAGTAATCGGTAAACCGCTGTTATACTAACTATTTGGTAAATTATGCGCTCGAAACAATAGGTGAAGCGTTTTTGACAAGAGAGGGTTGCTCTATGAGGACCATGAATATCGTTCTTTCGCCTGATCCGGGTTTGCGTCAGGTTTGCGAACCGTGCCAGGTTGGCGATAAATCATTAAAGAAGCTCGCTAAGCAAATGCTCAATACCATGTATGCCAATAATGGCTGCGGACTTGCTGCGCCACAAGTTGGCCTTAATAAGCGCATGGTGGTTATTGATTGCTACGATGGCCCAAACGAAACCTCCAATCCTCTTGTGCTTATTAATCCTGAGGTTATAGAAGTGAAGGGCGAAAAGGTAACCGCTGAGGAAGGCTGCCTTTCTCTTCCTGGCATTTCCGTTCCGATAACGCGCAACGAGATTTCGCGTGTTCGTTTTTATGACCTTGATGGCAAAGTGTGCGAGTTGGAAAGCGATGGTCTTTTGGGTCGTTGCTTCCAGCATGAAATCGACCACCTGAACGGCATTACTTTGTTGGAGTCGTGCTCTCCCATGGACAAGGTCAAGGCCCTTCATGATTATCATGTTGCTCTAGCGAATGGTGCCAAGCCGGGAGAAACGGAATAGTATGCGCATTGTTTTTATGGGCACCCCGGCATTCGCTGCTGATATTCTTCAGGGGCTCATCGAGTCACATCATGAGGTTGTTGGGTGTTTTACCAGGCCTGATGCTGTTCGAGGCCGAGGGAAAAAACTGGTTTATTCTCCGGTTAAGGAGCGAGCCGTTCAAGCTGGGATTCCCGTATATGAATTCTCGTCTATGAAGAGCGACGAGGCCTTTGGGGCATTGGCTTCACTCCTTCCCGATGCTGTATGCGTTGCTGCGTATGGAGCGATCCTCCCCAAACGCGTATTGGAGTTGCCCCGATTTGGCTGCCTCAATGTTCATGGCTCTCTTCTTCCTCGCTGGAGGGGGGCGGCTCCTATAGAACGTGCCATTCTTGCTGGGGATGAACTCACTGGCATTGGCATTATGCAAATGGAGGAAGGCCTGGACACGGGCGATGTCGCTGAGGAGCGATCGACTTCGGTGTTTGGCAAAAGCTCTGATCAGCTCTATTCCGAACTTGCGGTCCTAGGCGGCGAGGCTCTGGTAAAGGTCCTGGATTTGCTTGAAAGCGGCGAGCCTGTTAGTTGGCATCAGCAACCTGAGTGCGGAGTAACGTATGCCGAAAAAATAGAGAAGGGCGAACTTGATATCTCCCCGTCTCTTTCGGCCAGCGATGCTTGGCGCAGGGTGCTCTCGTCAAGTGATAGTCATGCATGCCGCTGCGTAATCGCGGGCAAATCGCTTTCGGTATTAGAGGCACATCCCGTATTAGCCGATGATTGTCCCGCATCGGTCTCTCGTGGTGAGGTTGCCTTTGCTGCAAAACGTTTATTTTTGGGATGCAATGATTCGATTTTGGAAGTAGTTACCGTCAAACCTGATGGAAAGAAGCCCATGGAAGCAAAAGCTTTTGCGGCGGGCATTCAGGGTATAAAACAGGGCGGTATTGAATGGCAGGAGATCCATGGATAACAATAACGGCGAACATAAGCAGAGAAGCAGTGCTCCTCGTGGGGGTAGGCCAGCTGGTAAGGGTGGCTATCGCGGGGGGAAGCCTGGTTCCAGTAAGGGCAATTTCCGTGGGTCTAAACCCTCTGGAAAGGGTCGTGGCGGAAAACCTGGCTTTTCACCTAAGGGTGAAGACCGTGGTGGCTCTGATTTCAAGAAGCGTAACGGGCATGGTTCTAAGCCTCGCTATGGTAAGGGTGATAAGCCCTTCAATAAGGATGAGCACCGTTCTAAGCGGAACTTTAGCGATGATAGGCGCTCGGGGGATCGTGCTGCTGATGGCAGCTACAAAGGCAGCTATCGTGGGGGCGATCGCAATCGGCGCTCCGAAAAGCGAGGTTTCGAGGGACGCAATCGTTCTGACCGTGGCTACAAAGGCGGCAATCGTTCGTTTGAGGACCGTCGTCAATCTCCGCGAGCCAAAGAAGGTACTGGTTCCGATCAGCGCACGCCCAATGGGTTTGCGGGTTTCGATCGTGGCAGTCTGGGCGGTACTAAAAGCTTGGGTTATCGAGCTGGTCAAGGCAAGAAAAAGCGTTCCTTTACCAAGGCTACGCCTGCGCGTTTGTTGACCCATGAGGTTCTTACTTACATCCGTGAAGAAGGCTGTTATCTCAGCGAGGGCGTAGACAAGTTCATCACCTATTCTGACAAACCGGTAAAGGAACGTGCGTTTGCGCGATTGCTTGCAACAGAGGTTGTTGCCCGCAAGGGGTCCCTCGACGAGATGATTGATTCCGTTCTTACCAACCCAGAAGAGCTTGAACCTGATGTTCGAGATGCGCTCCGTATGGCATTTTGTGAGATCTTCTATTTGAAGAAGCCTGATCATGTAACCGTCGACCAGGGTGTTGAGGTGGTTCGCTCGTTTGCTCCGCAAGCAAAGGGTCTTGCTAATTTTGCCCTGCATCGTGCAGTTGAAATGAAGGACCAGTTCCCATTCGGCGATATCGAGACAAGCCCTAAAGCAGCGGCTTTGTCTGAGGGTTTCCCCTTGTGGCTTGCTGAGCGTCTTATTAAAGAGCTTGGGCATGATGAAGCATTGCGCTTTATGCAGCGGTCCAATAATCCTGCGCCACTGTTTTTCATGTTGAATCTTGCTTGCGTTGATGGCCCGAAGGCTCTTTCGGAAATGGTTCAGCGCCAGGTTAAGATTGTGCCCGTTTCGAAATCGATCGATCTCCCTCTGGCTTTTCCTGTGTTCGGCTTTGCCGAGCGTACCGCTGTAACCGACGAGTATATTGCAAAGCTATTGGCTGATGGCGGATTGGTGATCAGCGACGTTGCCGCTCAGTGCATTGCTTCGCTTGCGATGCCTGAAAACAAACCTGAGCGATTCCTTGAAATCGGTGCGGGTCGAGGGACAAAAACTATCTTGCTCCAGAATGCTGCTCTTACTCGTTTTGGCGAGCAGATTCAGCTCGACACGCTTGATATGGACGTGCAACGTACAGAAGAGCGTAAAGTGCAACTGGCTAAGGCGAACATTAACCAGAGCGAGGTATTCGTCAAAGACGCAACTAATCTGTCTTCTTTTGATTCGAATTCCTACGATGCGGTATTTGTAGATGCTCCTTGCTCTGGTATTGGCACGTTGCGACGCCATCCTGACATTCGCTGGCGCATGAATGAAGACGATGTTGCATCTTTGGCTGCTATGGGCGAAAAGATGATTTTGGAAGCTGCTCGTCTTGTTAAAGTGGGAGGCCAGCTTACCTTTGCTACCTGCACGGTTTTGAGCCAGGAAAACCAGCAGGTCATTGATTCGTTCCTTGAGAGCGAGGTTGGTTCTGGGTTTGAGGTGGTTCGCACGGTTTCCACCGATGCGCTGTCTCGAGAAAAGGTCACGGGTCCTATTTATGATGCCCATTTTGCATGCGTTTTAAAACGTGTTAAATAGAGAGTGTTCAGCAGGCCGCCATTATGGCGGCCTGCTTCTTTTCCCTAGACCTAATGGGCATATCGCCGTATAATCATCAAGACCTTTAATGGCGGTACAGAGAGACCGATAAGGTGCAAACATACGCTTCGCAAGTTTTGCGAAGTCTGACTGATTGCCCCTCTCTTGCTTGGGCATTTTTTGTATACGGGCAGGGGAGCGTCAAGGGTGACGTTCTTTAGGTACGTCTTTCTTGATTGCACGGCTTCTGCTGTACGCACTTCGATTTACAACGAAAGGAGCGTGCATGCAAGAAACGGAACTTGAGGAATCGGTGGTAATGGACGAATCCGAAATCGATCGGACGCTCGTTCGCATGGCCCATCAGATTCTCGAGCAAAACAAAGGGTGCCAGAATCTGGCGCTTGTTGGCATTGTGACGCGCGGTGATGTTCTCGCGCATCGCTTGGCAAAACTGATTGAAGGAATCGAGGGAACTCAGCTTCCCGTTGGCTCTCTTGACATTAGCTTTTATCGTGATGACTCAATCCTGAACATTGCTCCTGTTGTTCAGGGCACGAACATCCTCTTTTCCCTTGATGGCAAAACCATCGTGTTGGTGGATGATGTCCTGTACACCGGTCGAACCATTCGGGCTGCTCTCGATGCTTTGATGGATTTTGGTCGTCCCGCTCGTATTCAATTGGCTACGCTGGTAGACCGTGGCCATCGCGAGCTTCCCATCAGGGCTGATTTTGTTGGCAAAAACGTTCCTTCTGCATCAAACGAAAGTGTGCGTTTGTTCCTTAACGAGGTTGATGGAGAGTCCTGCGTTCGAATTTCGCGCGTTGCTCCTGGTCAGCATGTTGGCTCTGCGCCACTGAAAGGAGAGGCTGATGTTCGCTCATAAGCATTTGCTTTCTATTGATGACCTGTCTCCCGAAGACATCATGACTATTTTGAAGCAGGCACGCACGTTCGAGGAAATCAACGAACGTCCCATAAAAAAAGTTCCTGCACTCCGCGGGAAAACGGTATGCAACCTGTTTCTTGAGCCCTCCACACGTACGCGAGGCTCGTTTGAGCTGGCTGAAAAGCGCTTGTCTTGCGATTCTTTAAATGCGGGCGGTAGCACATCTTCTACCGTGAAGGGTGAAAGTCTTGTTGATACGGTGCGCACTCTCGACTCAATGAAAGTCGATATGTTCATCGTGCGTCATAAGTGCGCTGGAGCTCCGTATATCGTATCTCAGAACACTAATGCAGCAGTTATTGACGCCGGCGACGGCAAGCATCAGCATCCTACCCAGGCTTTGCTTGACCTTTATACCATCTGGAAGGAAAAGGGCTCTTTTGAGGGTTTGAAGGTTGGCATTGTGGGCGACATCGCTCATTCGCGTGTGTGCGGGTCCCTTGTTCCTGCGCTTCATCGCATGGGTGCGCACGTTACGTTAATTGCGCCTGCCACGCTTCTGCCTGCTCGTCCCGATGTACTGGGCGCCGATGCGGTTACCCCGTATCTCGATGAGGCATTGCCGGATCTCGATGTGGTTTACATGCTTCGTATTCAAATGGAACGCTTGGAAAGCGCTCCATTTCCCAGCCTTCGTGAGTACAACCTTTTGTACGGGTTGACTCGCGAGCGTGAGCGCCTGATGAAGGATGATGCCATTATCTGTCATCCTGGCCCTATCAATCGAGGTGTTGAGCTGGATAGCTACATGGCTGATGGATCTCATTCGGTCATTGTTGATCAGGTATTTTCCGGTGTTTGCGTTCGTATGGCGCTAATTTATCTCTTGTTGGGAGGCTCCGATGAAAACGCTCGTTAAGAATATTCGTGCTATCGATCCCGCTCTTGGCCTTGATGAGGTTTGTGACATCCTCATTGATGGCGATCGGATTGCCGAAGTGGGACAAGATTTGAGTGCCGATGGTGCCGAGATCCTTGATCGCGCTGGTTGTATTGCGGTCCCCGGTCTTGTTGATATACATGTGCATCTTCGTGATCCAGGCCAAGAGTACAAGGAGACTATCGAGACAGGCACGGCTGCGGCAGCTCATGGTGGTTTTACTGGTATCTGCTCTATGCCCAATACTATTCCTACTACCGATAATGCCGCCACGATCGATTACGTTCTTGACCGTGCTCGGAGCGCAGGCCATTGTCGAGTGTATCCTTCGGGCGCATGCACTATGGGACTTAAGGGTGAATCGCTTGCCGAGATTGGTGACATGGCTGCCCATGGTGCGGTAGCTTTTACCGATGATGGTCGAGGTGTTCAGAGCGCTGGCATGATGCGTCGTGTTATGGACTACGCGAAGATGTTCAACTGCGTGGTTATGAGCCATTGTCAGGATGAAGAGCTGGTCGGCCCCGGTCAGGTAAATGAAGGTGTGGTCTCCACTCGTCTAGGCGTGGCGGGTTGGCCCGGTGCAGGCGAAGAACTTCAGATACAGCGCGACATTGCTCTTTCTGAGCTTACCGGTTGCCCTATTCATATTCAGCACATCACAACTGCTCGTGGCGTTGATATTGTTCGTCAAGGTAAGTCTCGTGGAATCAAGGTGACTTGCGAGGCTACGCCCCATCATATTGTTTTGAATGAAGATAATCTTACTTCTACGTACAATACTAATTTGAAGATGAATCCACCGTTGCGTACTAAGGCCGACAATAAGGCTATCATCGAGGGGATCAAAGACGGCACTATCGATTGCATCGTTACGGATCATGCCCCCCATGCAGCTCATGAAAAAGCTCGTGAATTTGAGCTGGCCCCATTTGGCATGACGGGACTCGAAACCTCTCTTGGCGCTGTGCTGACCTACTTGGTTCGACCTGGACATATTGATTATGACCGTATGGTTGAGCTTATGGCTATTCGCCCTCGTGAGATTCTCCGTGTTGATCAAGTGCAGATCAAACCTGGCGATGTGGCCGATCTCACTATCTTTGATCCTGAAAAGAAGTGGGTCGTTAATGCGGATGATATGTGCTCTAAATCAAAAAACAGCGGTTTTTTGGGTTATGAATTGATTGGACGTACCAGCGATGTGTTTGTCGGCGGTACTTTGACTTGTAAGGATGGTGACATCGTTGAGTAAGCTTCTTGGCAATACCAGCGTTGGCAGCAGGCCTAAGGCGCTGCTGGTTTTGGAAGATGGCTCAGTGTTCGAGGGCTTTTCGTGCGCTGCGGAGGGCGAGGTTTTCGGTGAAGTGTGCTTTAATACCTCACTTGAAGGCTATCTTGAGATCATTTCTGACCCTTCGTATGCTGGTCAGATCATCACCATGACCTATCCTCAGATCGGAAATTACGGTGTGAATCTCGACGACCTGCAGGCTGATTCCCTGGCTCTTCGCGGACTTGTAGTACACGAAATGTGTTTTACCCCGTCTAACTGGCGCAGCACGCAGAGTTTGCCTGAATACCTCAAGGGCCAGAATGTTGTAGCTATTGGCGGCATTGACACTCGTGCACTTACATCTCACCTTCGAGATAAGGGCGCTCAACGTGGTGTGATTTCCACTGTCGATCTTGATCCCGCAAGCCTGCTTGCCAAAGTCCGTGAGTCGGAGAGCATTGTTGGGGTAAACCTTGCTAAAACGGTAAGTCGAAATGCTGCCCAGGGTTTCGATGAGCTCCCTGCAAGTCATTCCTTCGCGGTTGTTGGTCCTGCTGAAGAACGCTACAACGTGGTTGCTTACGATTGCGGTGTTAAGAAGTCAATCCTTCAGGGTCTTGTTCGCGTAGGTTGCAAGCTTACGGTTGTGCCTTGGGATACGCCTGCCGAAGAAGTTCTTGCGATGAATCCCGATGGCGTTTTCCTGAGTAATGGTCCGGGAGACCCCGATGCGGTGAGTGAAACGTATCATCAGGTCGAAAAGCTCATTGGCAAGGTGCCCGTCTTCGGTATCTGTCTTGGACATCAAATGATCTCCTTGGCAAGTGGCGCTCAGATGGAAAAGCTTAAGTTCGGTCATCGTGGTGGCAACCAGCCGGTTATGAATCTGCGCACGGGTCGCGTTGAAATCACTGCGCAGAATCATGGTTTCGGTCTTTTGTTCGATACTTTAGGTCCCCTCGTGCCAGAGCTTTCCGATGGTGTTGGCGAACATGTGTCCGACTTGCGTTTCTGGGCGGAGCGCAAGGTGGCTCCCGTTGTCGAAAATGATCGTTTTGGCAAGATACAGCTCACCCATGTGAATTTGAACGACGGTACAGCAGAGGGTATTGCGTTCCTTGATCAGCCGGTATTTTCTGTTCAGTATCACCCTGAAGCAAGCCCGGGTCCGACCGATGCCCACTATCTTTTCACGGCTTTCGCTCGTCTTATGGACGGCGATTCCGATTATCTAAACATCGATATCGCCTCCGACCGTCTTTCCGGTTGGGTTTTTGGCGCAGAGGAAGGAGAGGCACATGCCTAAGCGTACCGACATCAAGCGCATTCTCGTAATTGGGTCGGGTCCGATTGTGATTGGCCAGGCGTGCGAGTTCGACTATTCCGGTGCCCAGGCGTGCAAGGTGCTGAAAGAAGATGGCTACGAGGTTGTTTTGGTTAATTCCAATCCTGCAACCATCATGACCGATCCCCAGCTGGTTGATCGCACCTATGTTGAGCCAATTACCAAGGAATTCATCGAGAAGATTATCGAAAAGGAACGCCCTGACGCCCTGTTGCCTACCCTCGGTGGTCAAACTGCTCTTAACGCTGCTGTTGAACTTGCCAAGAGCGGCGTTCTGGATAAATTTGGCGTCGAGATGATTGGCTGTGACCTTGCGGCTATTGAACGCGGCGAGGACCGCAAGCAGTTTAATGAGGCGATGGCCGAAATCGGCTTGGAAGTTGCCCGAAGTGGCTACGCCTACTCCGTTGATGATGCTCTTGGGCTTGCCGACATGCTCGGTTACCCCATGGTGATTCGCCCCTCCTTCACACTTGGTGGCGCTGGTGGTGGTATTGCTCATAACGAGGAAGAGCTTAAGCTCATCGTTTCCCAGGGTCTTGACCTTTCTCCTGTTGCCGAGGTTCTTGTTGAAGAGAGCATCGAGGGTTGGAAAGAGTACGAGATGGAGGTTATGCGCGATCGTGCGGGTAATGGCATCATTATTTGCTCGATTGAAAACCTCGATCCTATGGGTGTTCATACGGGCGACTCCATTACTGTTGCGCCTGCCCAGACTCTTTCCGATGTTGAATACCAGCGTATGCGCGTTGCTTCGTTGGCGATTCTTGAGAAGATCGGCGTCGAAACGGGCGGTTCTAACGTTCAGTTTGCGTTGAATCCTGAAGATGGTCGCCTTATTGTTATTGAGATGAATCCACGCGTTTCGCGCTCATCTGCATTGGCTTCTAAGGCAACTGGATTCCCTATCGCTAAGGCTGCCGCAAAGCTTGCCGTAGGGTATACGCTTGACGAGATTACCAATGACATCACAAAGGCAACCCCTGCTTGCTTTGAGCCCACTATCGACTATTGCGTAGTCAAGGTCCCTCGTTTTGCGTTCGAGAAATTCAAGGGCACTGATACCACGCTTTCCACTCGTATGAAGGCCGTTGGCGAGATTATGGCAATTGGCCGTACGTTCGAAGAGGCATTTGGCAAGGCAATGCGCTCCCTTGAGAATGGTCGCTACGGCCTGGGCGGCGACGGCAAGGACTCCTTCGATGAGGACCATTTTGCTGAATTGGTTGGTCGTCCTACTGAAGACCGCGTTTTTTATGTTGCTGAGGCGTTCCGACGTGGCTGGACGGTAGATCAGGTTTTTGAAGCGAATAAGATCGATCGCTGGTTCTTGAATCGTATCCGAGACATTGTCATGGTTGAGCGCGCGGTTGCCGAGTGCGCGCTTGATGAGCTTTCGGCTGAAGATATGCTTACGGCCAAACAGTTCGGTCTTTCCGATGACCAGATTGCTTACTTGACTGGGTCTGACGAGCTCACGGTACGCGCTCGTCGTAAAGAACTGGGTGTTGTCCCCGTTTTTAAGACAGTTGACACTTGCGCTGCCGAGTTCGAGAGCCTTACTGAGTATCACTATAAGACGTACGAGTTGGGCAATTCTGAGATCCGCCCCTCTGATAAGAAGCGAGCTATGATTTTGGGCGCTGGTCCCAATCGCATCGGTCAGGGTATTGAGTTTGACTATTGCTGCGTGCATGCAAGCTACGCATTGCACGATGCTGGCTATGAAACCATCATGGTCAATTGCAACCCTGAAACGGTATCAACTGACTACGACACGTCTGATCGTCTTTATTTTGAGCCTTTGACTTACGAAGACGTAATGGACATTGTTGATGTCGAGCAGCCTGATGGGGTAGTGGTTACCCTTGGTGGGCAAACGCCGTTGAAGCTCGCTCGCGCTCTTCAAGATTCTGGTGTTCACATCATGGGCACTAAGCCCGAGGCCATCGATCTTGCTGAAGATCGCGATCGCTTCTCCGAGATTCTGGATGAGCTTTCTATTACGTATCCTGCTGCGGGTATGGCTTCTTCGTTTGAGGAAGCCTGCCAGGTTGCCGATCGCATCGGCTTCCCTCTGCTTGTTCGTCCTAGCTACGTTCTTGGCGGTCGTGGCATGGTTATTGCATATGATGCTCAGTACCTTGAGAAGTACATGGCAGAAGCTGCTCGCATTACTCCTGATCATCCGGTCTATCTCGACCGCTTCCTTGAAGGTGCTATCGAAAGTGACGTTGATGCTCTGTGTGATGGCGAGGATGTTTACATTGGCGGTGTTCTCGAGCACATCGAAGAAGCTGGTGTTCATTCCGGCGACTCTGCTTGCTGCATCCCTCCTTTTACGCTTTCCGAGGCTCAGGTATCTCAGCTCCGCAACATTACGCGTCGGTTGGCTAAACGCTTGGGAGTAGTGGGTCTTATCAATATCCAGTTCGCCATCAAGGACGCCGTTGTTTACGTTATCGAGGCCAATCCCCGCGCATCTCGCACCGTGCCTTTTGTTTCAAAGGCTACGGGTGTTCCTTTGGCTAAGCTTGCTGCTCGAATTATGGCCGGCGAAAAGATTGCCTCTTTCGGTCTTCCCGACGATGAGCGCCGTCAAACGCATTTCTGTGTAAAAGAAGCCGTTATGCCCTTTGGCCGCTTCCCCGGGGCTGACGTAATTCTCGGACCTGAGATGAAGTCGACGGGTGAGGTAATGGGTATTGCCAATAACTTCCCGTCGGCATACGCGAAAACTCAGGCAGCTGCTTCGATGGAGCTTCCCACGGGCGGGACTTGCTTCGTTTCGGTTTGCGATCGCGATAAGCGCGCAATACTACCCTTGGCTCGTGATCTCTCCCGCATGGGCTTCAAGCTTCTGTGCACCGAGGGCACCTGTCGTGCCCTTACTGCTGCAAGCATTCCTTGCGAGGTTATTGGCCGTATTGGTTCCGAGGAGCCGAATATTGGCACTAAGATCATGGACGGTGAGATTGATTTGGTTATCAATACGCCGTTTGGTCAGGAAACACGTGGCGACGGGTATCAGCTTCGTACCATGTGTGTCCGTCAGAACCTTTGCTATGTGACCACGTTGGCTGGAGCTCAGGCATTTGTTTCTGCCATTGAAAACCTGCGCGAGCAGAACCTGCCTGTGATTGCCCTGCAGGATCTCGAGCAGTGGGAAGAAAGGTAGCCTTTATGGCTCACATCTTAGACAAGACTGGGGTAGTGATATCCAATAGGCAGCTGTCTGATAGGCTTTGGATTATCGATATTAGGGTCGACGCTCTTGGCGCCGACCTTATGCCTGGGCAGTTTGTCCATATGCTCATTCCTGGGATGGAGGGCCATATTCTCCGTCGTCCTTTTTCGGTTTTCTATGTGAGCGAGGACGGCAGCGTTATCACTATCTTGTATCAGGTTGTTGGTTTCGGCAGCAAGCATCTGACAACGGTCGAAGCCGGTATGGCTGTTAGCCTGATGGGTCCTATTGGACATGGTTGGAATGCCCCTGAAGGTGTTTCTTCGGCGCTTTTGGTGGCTGGAGGTGTAGGGGCTGCGCCTCTGTTCCTTCATGCGCAGGAACTTGTTGCCTCTGGTGTTGACGTTGAGGTTGTTATGGGCGCTCAAAGCGATAAAGCTTTGGTTTGCGAGCCGAAATATTCAGAACTTCTTGGGCACGAGCCTCACTTGGCTACCGATGATGGTTCGCGTGGGCATGCTGGTTTTGTGACTGACGTAGTTGCAGGGCGGATTGCTGAGAAGCAATTCGATTATGTTGCTTGTTGCGGCCCCGAACCTATGATGCGCATTGTTTCAGAGCTAACACTTAATGCTGGTATTCCAACGTATGTCTCTCTCGAGAAGCGTATGGCATGCGGTATCGGTGCTTGTCTTTCATGCATAGTCGAAACCAAGCAGGGCAGAAAGCGATCGTGCGTTGATGGTCCCGTTTTCGATGCGAGCGAGGTGATTTGGTAATGGCTGTTTCTCTTTCTGTTAACCTCGGTGGGTTGCATATGAAAAACCCTGTAACCACCGCCTCAGGAACATATGCATCGGGACGCGAATACTCTGCATTTGTGGATCCTGCCTTACTTGGCGCTGTAACCACAAAGGGCGTTTCTCTTGATGGGTGGGCTGGGAATGACGCTCCTCGAATCGCCGAGACTCCGAGCGGGATGTTGAACTCCATCGGCCTTCAGAATCCCGGTGTTGAAGTTCTGAAAGATCGCGATTTGCCTTGGCTGCGCCAAAACCATGCAACCATCATCGTAAACGTTTCTGGTCATAGCGTTCCGGAGTACGTTTCGGTTATCGAGTCGCTCGAAGAAACCTCTGATGTCGATGCTTACGAGGTAAATATTTCATGTCCCAATGTGGATTCTGGTGGTTTGACCTTTGGCACCGACCCAAAGATGGTTGAAGAGGTTGTTTCTGCATGCCGCGCGAAAACCAAGCGTCCAATGTTTGTAAAATTGACGCCAAACGTAACCGATATCGTTGAAATAGCCAAAGCAGCTGAATCTTCTGGCGCCGATGCTATTTCGCTTATCAATACTTTACTCGGCATGGCAATTGACGCACGTCGCAAGAAGCCCGTTCTTGCCCGTGTCGTTGGTGGACTTTCGGGTCCTGCGGTAAAGCCTGTTGCATTGCGTATGGTTTGGCAGGTGCACAATGCCGTTGATATTCCTATTTTGGGAATGGGTGGAATTTCCTCAGGCACCGATGCGGTTGAATTTATGCTTGCAGGTGCCACTGCCGTAGCGGTTGGCACTGCGAATTTCACCAATCCTAAATCTACGCTCGATGTGATTTCTGGTATTGAACAGTACTGTATCGACATGGGCGTTTCCGATGTTAATGAGTTGATAGGAGCACTCGAATGCTAGATTTCAACAGCGTGCCTCGCAAGGATCGCATTATCGTTGCACTTGATTGCGATCGTAGTCGAGCTCTTGAGTTGGCTGATATGCTTGCCGGTAAGGCTAAATGGATTAAGATCGGCATGACCTTGTTTTATCAAGAAGGCCCCTATTTCATCAATGCGCTGCAAAAGCGCGGATTCAAAGTCTTTCTTGATTTGAAGTTCCACGATATCCCTCATCAGGTTAAGGGCGCTGCTAAAGCAGCCGCGGAAGCTGGTGCCGATATGCTCACCATGCATGCGGTAGGCGGAATCAAGATGATGGCAGCTGCTAAGGAAGGCTTGGCGGATGCTCGCTGGGTCGAAGATGAGCCTGTCTCTCTTGGTATTACCGTTCTCACAAGTATGAGTGCGGATGACCTCAGTGCTACAGGTGTTACCCGACCTGTAGTTGACCAGGTTGTTGAGCTTGCTCGTCAGGCCCAGCAAGCTGGATTGTCTGGTGTTGTAGCTTCGCCTCAAGAAGCGGCTATGCTGCGTGAGATTTTGGGCCCAGATTCATTTATTGTTACTCCAGGTGTTCGTCCGGCTGGTTCTGCTATGGGTGATCAAACGCGTGTAACCACTCCGCGTCAGGCTTTCGATAATGGTGCGTCGCACATTGTTGTTGGTCGTCCTATTACGGAAAGCAACGATCCTGCAGCAGCATTTGAGGCGATTGCAAAGGAGCTTTAGGCTATGGAAATTGCTGAGATCAAAGATCTATTGAACAAGATGAATGCCTTCGCCGAAGATGGCGATTCGCTCGATTCTACTGCGTTGATGCAAGATCCTATTGTATTGAATCGCCTTGCGGTAGAGCTGTTGCAACAGATTGACCGTGATGCTAAGCCTGAGTTGGTTATTGCTCCTGAAGGCATCGAATCTTATTTCGGATATTCGGTTGCGCTTGCTGCATGGATGCGTTTTGTTAGCGCTCAGGTCGGTAAAGATGGCGTATTCGAACTCCCTGCCGGTGTCGAAGTCAAGAAGAACGAAAAAACGATTCTGGTGCTCGATACTTATTCGGAAGAAAAGGCAAATGCGCTTATGTCTCTTGCTTTGGCAGAGGGCGCAAAGGTTGTTGCTGTGCTTTCATTGACTGGTTCCGATGCCCATGCTGATCATGGTTGTGTTTTCCATAGCCTTCTGTAGCATTCCGATACGTTATTTCTCTTAAGCCACCCAAAACCAGGGTGGCTTCTTTTTTTTGATACGCACTATTTTCAAATGGTATTTGAAAATAGTGCGTATTTTGTGTCTGCACTAGGTTAAAATCACAGTATTTCGTAGTATTAATGCAGTTCATGACGTTGTATTACGAATTTTAGTGTTTTGGACAAATACTAAAATCTGGGTAGTTTGTGACATATGAACATGTTGCAATCAAGGAGGCAAGACAAGTAATTGTCTTGAAATGGAAGAGAAAAAGGAGCATTACGATGGCAGTTCCCGAGTTGACGCCCGAAGAGCGACAGCAGGCGTTGGAAAAAGCGAAGGCTGCTCGCATTAAAAGAGCACAGGTTCGTGAAGACCTGAAAAATGGCACGCTTACGCTCAAGGATGTTTTGGCAATGAAGGACGACCCCATTGTGGGCCGCATGAAGGCTTCTACGCTTATCGAAACGCTCCCTGGTTATGGTAAAGCCAAGGCAGAAAAAATTATGAAAGAACTCGACATTGCCGAGTCCCGTCGTTTGAAGGGTTTGGGCGAACGTCAGCAGAAAGCCTTGCTTGAGCGTCTTGGTTAGTATGCGAAAAGGCAATCTATTCGTTCTATCAGGGCCTTCTGGCGCAGGTAAGGGAACTTTGGTGAAGCAGGTGCTTCAGCAAGTTCCCGATGCCTGGGTTTCTGTTTCTGCGACAACGAGACAACCGCGTCCTGGTGAGGTTGATGGGAAGGATTACTACTTTCTTGATCAACCTCATTTTGATGAGCTGGTTTCACAAGGTGGCTTTCTAGAATGGGCTCATGTTCATGGCAATTCTTACGGAACACTAAGATCTCGTGTTCAGGAGCGCATTGATAGGGGATCGCAAGTAATCTTAGAGATTGATGTGCAAGGTGCTTTTCAGGTAAAAAAGGCAATGCCTGAAGCGCATTTGATTTTCATCGAACCGCCTTCCCTTGAGGAACTTGAAAGAAGGCTTCGAGGTCGTGGCACTGAAACCGAAGAGGTCATTTGCAGTCGTATGAAAACTGCAGAGGTGGAGCTTGCACGCAAAATGGAGTATGATGTTCAGGTTGTCAATGATGAACTTGAACGTGCCACTGAGGAGCTCGTATCCTATATCGGCTCGTTTGCAGAAGATATGAGAGGAACTACCGAATAATGAGTCTTATTGATCCCAAGATCGATGTACTGCTCGATCAGACTGATAATGATCGTTTTTTGCTCTGCGCTCTTGCTTCTAAGCGTGCGCATGACATCAACGACATGATGCGTGGTCAGCGCAATCGAGCAATTCAGCTTCAGACCGCTGTCGATATCGCTCGAGCTGCCAAGCGTCGTCCTCTCTCTATCGCCTTTGATGAGATTGCAAAAGGTGATGTGTCATACAGCCCTGACACGATCGATATCCATAATCACTAATTCCCATGCATAATAACGAGCTCGAAGAAAAACAGGCTCTTCGTCGTGTCTGTTTGGTTCATTATCATGAAATTGGCCTAAAGGGTCATAACCGAGCCCAATTCGAAAAGCGCCTTGTTTCCAATATCAAGGCGCTTTTGAATGATGGGGTTAAGATTAAACGCATTTCAGGTCGTGTTGCGTTGTTTCTTGAAGAGGATGCAACGTTTGAGGATGCCTGCCGAATTGCCGACCAGATAGCTGGCGTACCTGGCATTGCTCGCGTTTCAAGCGGTTATCGCTGTGCCCAGGAGCTGGAATGCATGTACGATACCGCCATCAAGGCATTGTCAGACGCTGGTGAATTTGGCACATTCAAGGTTTCTGCACGTCGCAATCACACTGATTTCCCTATTGACTCTATGCAGCTGAACCAATTGGTTGGTGCTGCTCTTTGCCGCGCCTTTCCCGAGAAGTCGGTGCGTATGAAGAACCCCGACGTTGAGGTTCGAGTTGAGGTTATCCAGGGTTATACCTACATTTACGGGCGGAGTATTCCCGGTATTGGCGGTTTGCCAGTAGGAAGTGCTGGCAAGGCAGTGTGCCTTCTTTCTTCTGGCATTGATTCGCCTGTTGCTACATGGCGTATCGCGCGTCGTGGCGCTACCTGCATCGGAGTACATTTTTCTGGACGTCCCGAAACCTCTGCAACAAGCGAGTACCTTCTCGAGGATATCGCCGAAGTTCTTGAGCGGACTGGTTGTTTTGCGCGTTTGTATGTTGTGCCGATTGGAACATATCAGCGAGAGATTTCTGCCGTAGTTCCGCCTGAACTGCGCGTTATCATGTACCGCCGATTTATGTTTAAAGTTGCCGAGACTATTGCGCGTAAAGAAGGCGCAAAAGCATTGGTCACAGGCGAAAGCCTGGGACAGGTTGCATCGCAGACGATGGATAACATGCTGGTGACCAATGCCGCTGTTTCTCTTCCTGTGTATCGTCCTCTTGTTGGGTTTGATAAGCTCGAAATTATCGCCGAGGCTGAGAAGCTTGGTACTTTTGAAATCTCTTCGCAAGATGCCCCCGATTGCTGCACTTTGTTCATGCCTCGCAATCCTGAGACGCATGCTAAGCTTGAACGCGTTCTTGAGGTCGAAAAGGGTCTTCCTTTCGATGAGTGGATTAATGAGGCGGTTGCCTCGGTTGAGGTTAAGGACTATCGCTGCCCTTCGTATCGACCTCCCAAGGAACGAAAAAAGCAGGATGCTAAGAAAACTGAATAGCCTATGAAACGGGCCGATGATGGGCCCGTTTTTTATGTTTATTGCCTTTGAGTGAGCCCCTCTTTCGCTTTGCTTTAGCTGATTTTCGTCATCGAATTCAGATTAGGTCTATAGGCTTGTTTTAGAGGAGGTGGCTTCCATGACGTTTCTGGATGACGTGGATAGCTTAAAAGCAAAAGTCGGAATCGGCAGTACTAGTCCACTTGTTCTGTTTGGCCTTTCTGCCGTGATTATTGCCGTGGTGCTATCGATTGGCTTTATGGCTTGGGGGAGTTTTACTTCATCCGGAATTGTGGTTGAGCATTCAGAAAAATCGCCGCAATCTCAAGAATATGAAAGTTCATCTTCGCAGTTAATCTATGTTCATATTGCAGGTGAAGTTTCGAATCCTGGCATGTATGAGCTCAAACATGATGCTCGGGTGTCTGATGCGATCGATGCAGCTGGCGGACTAACCGAAAGCGCCGATCAGTTATCGATTAATCTTGCTCGCCAGGTCACAGATGGCGAGCAGATCGTTGTGCAGGCCTATATCGAAGCCGAGCCAGGAAATAGCAAGTCGACCGACGCTTCTGATAGCGGGCTTCCTTCATCATCGAATACTGAGGTTTTATCGAGCAAGGTAAATATCAACACCGCAAGTGCATCTGAATTGATTACTTTGGATGGAATAGGCGAGTCTACTGCCGCAAAGATTATTGCATATCGTCAGGCTAACGGTTCCTTTGCCTCAATTGAGGAAATTAAAAAGGTGTCAGGTATTGGCGATAGGAAATACGAAGCAATTAAAGATCGTATTACGGTTTAACTATGGTTTTGTCGCATGAACGTCCATTTCCACGTCCTGCGATTCCTTTGTTGCTTCAATGCGGTGTGGTGTTCTGGTTTGGTTGTTTGCTGTCTTGGTTACTGGATTACGATGTCGCTCTCAGCGCAGGGCTAAGCTTGGTATCGCTGGCCTTTCTTTTTGCGACCTATCGTATTTCCTGCAACAGTAGGAGCGGTTTCAAGCTTTTGCTTGCTTGGGCACTTTTCTTCTTTCTAGGTGCAACTCTGATGTCAGTTTCAATTAACGGGCTTCACCATAAAAGGGAGGTGTTAGCTGGTTCGGATGGAGCGTTATTTGCCGTTCGAATCCTTGAAGATCCCACAAGAGGGTCTTTTGGCTATTCGGTTCCCGCATTGATTGTTGAACCAAATTCGGATTTCATTCGAAAACAGCTTTACTCGTACAAGGTTGTGCTGAACTATGAAAGTGGATCTTTTGAATACGGTGATGAATTCCTTGCGAAGGTGGATATCTCCTCGATCGACGAGCATTATCTAGATTACTTCGATAGGAAGGGGATTGTTGCTCGCTGCAGTGTTTCTGATTTGCGTCCTGTGCATTCTTCTCAGTTTGGGCAGCTTTCTGAATTAAGATTAAATTTTACTTCTTCGGTAAGTGAATATCTTGATTTTGATACCGTTAATCACGATGCTGTTGCGCTAATTAAGGCATTGGTCGTTGGAAACCGTCAGGAATTGTTTGAGAGCGATTTCTATAATCAAGTTAAGACTGTTGGACTTGCCCATCTTGTTGCGGTTTCGGGCGCTCATCTGGTCATCGTAATGGGACTAATTTCTTCTTGCATGCGAGCAATTGGGCTGCCTCGATATCTTTCGGTTATTATTCAGCTAGGTTTCTTGTTTGCGTATTTGGTAATGGTTGGACTACCTGTTTCCTGTGTCAGGGCAGCTGTCATGGCTGGCGTAGGATTGCTTTCATTTGCATCGCATAAGCGTTCTTATGCTCTTTCTTCGCTTGGTGCCGCGATTATCTCATTATTGGTATTAGACCCAAGTGCTTCAAATTCGGTTTCATTTGGACTGTCTGCTCTTTCGACTTTGGGCATAGTATTATTTTCACCGCTATTATGCAGCTGGATTCCTGATGTTGGTAAGCGCGTAAAATCTTATGTTGCAGAGCCATTTGTAATGACCCTCTCTGCTTTGCTCTTGACGTTCCCTTTGAGCATGTCGTCCTTTTCCCAGTTCGCGATCATATCTCCGATTAGCAATATTGTTGCTGTTCCTTTTGTAACCATTATCTGCTCTGTAGGGGTATTGTCATTTCTCGTTCTTCCAATCGCTCCTGTTTTTCACTTGCTTATACAGATTACGTATTTTTTTGCCGAAGCGTTGGTTCGCGTAATTGATGCTCTTTCGTCAGCTCCCCTCGTTGCGTTGCCTGTCGACGCATCAATAGAATGGTTGACGCTGTTGTCTGTTCTGCTTTGCATTGTTCTCTGGCTAGCGTGGCCTAGAGCTTTTCCGACAAGGGCAATCGTCTCGATATGTGTAGCATTAGTGCTCTGTATCGTTCCTATGAGGATGCTCGATGCGAATAGCACTTCAATTGCGATGCTGGATGTGGGGCAGGGCGATTCCTTTTTAGTTAAAAGCAGGGGATTAACTTTGCTTATAGACACCGGCAATAACCCTAGGAAGTTACTTGCAGGCTTGGCCCGACATGGGGTGAACCGTCTTGATGGGGTAGTGATAAGCCATGCGGACGACGATCATTGTGGTTGTCTTGCTGATTTGCGTGGGGTGGTGTCTGTCGATTCGGTTTTTGTTGCTAAGGGATTAAGTTCTGTGGGCACAGACAAAGTCGACGATATGCGTCAAAGACGCAGAAAGGCTCTCTAGCGCATCTGGTATCCGTGAATTGGCGGTAGGTGACATGATCACTATTGGATCGGTGTGCTTCAAGGTGATTAGTCCTGAAGGTCTTACCGATAAGGGAGAAAATGACGATAGCATCTGCTTGATAGCGACAACTGACCTTAACGATGACGGGATGGGCGAGTGGCGTGCTCTATTTACAGGAGATGCAGAGTCGGAAGTGCTGGATTCGCTTAATAGAGAAGGGGCATTAGAAGACATAGATATTCTCAAAGTGGGTCATCATGGGGCGAAGTCCGCGCTCGATGAAGAGTTAATGGATGTGCTAAAGCCAGAAATAGCCCTAATTAGTGTTGGTGAGCGAAATCGTTATGGGCATCCGGCTGCAAACACCGTTTCCTTGCTTGAGTCTAGTGATGTTGAGGTGTTTCGTACTGATCTTCAGGGGGATGTGGTGTGTAGTTTGAGCCAAACCAGCATCTCGATTCGCACTATGAAGTAAACTGCGTCTATGGCTATTCAATCAAAACAATCTAGTCTTTTGCCGGTGTATCTCATCGCTGGTGAAGATGAGCTTAAGCGCGAAACGGTTATGAAGCGCTTGTTTGCCCGCTTATCGAAAATGGGCGACATGTCTTTTAATTCTGAAACTTTTTCTGGTCTTACTTGTACCGGCGAAGAAGTCATTACTGCAGCTAATACGCTTCCTTTTGCCAGCGAGGTGCGTCTCGTGCTGGTTAATGATGTGGATAAGCTTAAAAAGGCTGATTCAGAGCTTCTTATTGCATATTTGAAGGAGCCGTGTGAAACTACCGTTCTAGCGTTAGAGGGGCAGAAGGTTGCAAAAAATACCCGACTATATAAGGCTGTTTCAGCGTTTGGGAGTAAAGCGATAATCGATTGCGCTCCTTTTGCACGTAAGGATCTTGGCAATGCTGTTCGGTCTATTGCGGTTGGTCACGGAATAACGCTAACACAAGGTGCCGCCGCAACGCTGATCGATTTAGTTGGCACAAACACTGTTGCTCTTGATGCAGAGCTCAAGAAGCTTTCCCTTTCGCACAGAGGCACTGATCCAGTAAATGAGAATGAGGTTTTATCTCTTGTTTCCCGTACTGCTGAGATCAAGCCATGGGAATTTGTGGATGCATTTGCCTGCCGCAACGGAAAACGATGCATCTATTTAATGAACCGCATGGATGTGTCGCCGTTTGCATTACTTGCCATGTGCACTACGCGCATTCGCGAGCTTATCACCGTTAAAGCGCTCTCTGAGCGTGGCCAGAAGGCGCTTTGCTCTAAGGTGCTTAAGATGCCCGATTGGCGTCTCAAGAATCATTATTCATGTGCCCGTGGTTTCACTATGGATGAGTTGATCTGCGCTCTTTCCTCTGCGCGCGATGTAGAGCAGGAGATGAAAAGCGGATCGGACCAGATGCAATCATTTATTTCATGGTTCCTTGGGGTCTGCAAAAAAGGATCATTGTAGGTCTCGTTGCTCTAAAGAGCGTTTGATTTACTCATTCATACAAGGCAGGGTGTTGTGCAATCGATTTGATTTCTCTGGTTTTTGGTTGGATGACGTTTTTAGGCAATATCTTGACAACAAAAAGAGCCCGCTGAATAGCAGGCTCTTTTTTCTTGATATGCGAATGGGATCCGAGCGGATTCCAAGAAACGCTGATGTTATTCAGCAGCCTCTTCGGCCTCTTCTGCCTCTGCTGCGGCAGCCTCAGCAGCCTTTTTGTCGGCGGCAGCCTTTTCAGCCTTCAGGGTTGCCTCGCGGCGCTTAGCCTTTTCAGCAGATGCGGCAGCCATGGCTTCCTTGCGAGCAGCCTTAGCAGCAGCCTTCTTGTTGCCGTTGGAAGGAGCAACCTTCTTTTCAGCGGGTTTGTATGCTGCGATGTCTTCAGCAGTAACAACCGTGTTAGCAAGCTTCATAACGCCGCTCTTACGATTTGCAGCCTGGCGCTTATGGATAATGCCCTTGGATGCAGCCTTGTCGAGCAGACGGCATGCCTTAAGAGCTGCCGCATAAGCCGTAGCACCGTCCTTGGCCTCTACGGCCTCACGGACAACGCGGATGGCGGTCTTAAGCTCAGAACGAACAGCGCGATTACGCATGCGTGCCTTTTCGTTGGTGATGATTCGCTTTTTCTGACTTTTAATGTTCGCCACGTTTTATCCTCCGTATAAATATTTTTCTGTAGACGAAAACTCTAGGATCTTACCACAAGTTATAAATCATGCCCAGATAACAGTTGCTTTATTATTGCGAAGAAAGCTCCGCAATGCAACAGGTAGGGTAGAATCATTGCAATGCCGACATTTACGGCACTTCTTATTTTACGTGATTACAGGCGCTTTATGCGCACGTTTGGTTAGGAAACTATGGCACTCGATCCGCGCTTTATTCGAAATTTTTCCATTATTGCCCATATCGATCATGGCAAATCTACGCTTTCCGACCGTATTCTTGAGTTGACCGAGACGGTTTCAAAACGCGATATGAAAGAACAGGTGCTCGATTCGATGGACATCGAGCGCGAACGCGGTATCACCATCAAAAGTCAGGCGGTTCGTGTTGACTATCGCGCCGACGATGGTCAGCTTTACCATTTCAACCTTATTGACACCCCGGGTCATGTTGACTTCACGTACGAGGTCTCCCGCTCCCTTGCTGCTTGCGAGGGCGCAGTGCTTGTGGTGGACGCTACTCAGGGTATTGAAGCCCAGACAGTCGCAAATGCGATGATGGCTATGAATGCGAACCTCGAAATTGTTCCTCTTATCAATAAGATTGACCTTCCTGCGGCGGAACCCGAGCGCGTTCGTGCAGAAATCGAAGATGGACTTGCTATTCCGGCGGACGATGCGGTGTTGGCCAGTGGCAAAACGGGAGTAGGTGTGCATGATTTGCTCGAGTCCATCGTGTATAACGTTCCTCATCCCGTAGGCGATCCCGATGCGCCTCTTTCCGCTTTAATCTTTGACTCGTATTTTGATGCATATCGTGGTGTTGTGGCTTTGGTCCGCATCATCGATGGCTCCATGAAGAAGGGGCAAAACATTCGTATGATGGCAACTGATACCCGTGCATTGGTTGAAGAGGTTGGCGTTCGTCGCCCCACTGAAATTCCTTGCGATGAACTTGGTGTGGGCGAAGTCGGCTATTTGGTGACGGGCTTGAAGGATCCGTCAAAGGTAAAAGTTGGCGATACGGTCACTTTGGTTGATGGTGGTTGCGATGAGCCTCTTCCCGGCTATCGTGATGTCAAGCCTATGGTCTATACCGGTTTATTTCCTATTGAGGCCGATCAATACGAAGAGTTGAAGGATGCGTTGGCAAAGCTCTCTTTGAACGACCCCGCTCTCGTATATGAAGCAGAAAACAGCCATGCGCTTGGTTTCGGCTTTCGTGTGGGTTTTTTGGGATTGCTCCACATGGAAGTTGTGAAGGAGCGCCTGGAGCGCGAATTCGGGCTTGACCTTTTGGCTACGGCGCCGTCTGTTGAGTACCATGTCTTCAAGACGGATGGTGAGATGCTTTCCCTGCACTCGCCCCAAGATATGCCAGATGCAAGCGAGATTGACCATATCGAAGAACCTTACTTGAAGTCGAAGATTCTTATTCCGCCTGATTATGTTGGTGCGGTAATGGAGCTTACTGTTGCTCGCCGTGGCGAGTTCAAAACAATGAACTACTTGAATACCAACACGGTTGAAATGCTGTGGGAAATGCCTCTCTCCGAGCTCATCATGGACTATTTCGATCAGCTCAAGAGTCGCACTAAAGGCTATGCTTCGCTTGACTACGATTTTGATACCTACAAGCCTTCAAAATTGGTCAAGCTTGATATCCTTCTTTCCGGGAAACCTATTGATGCACTTTCGTTTATTGTCCATACCGACAAGGCTTACGATCGTGGTCGCATTCTTACGGAAAAGCTGAAGGAGATTATTCCCCGTCAAATGTTCGAAGTGCCTATCCAGGCAGCGGTTGGATCCCGTGTGCTTTCTCGTCAAACCGTTCGTGCGATGCGCAAGGACGTTTTAGCAAAGTGCTATGGCGGCGATATCTCGCGTAAGCGCAAGCTCCTCGAAAAGCAGAAGAAGGGCAAGAAGCGCATGAAGAACATCGGCAACGTCGAGGTTCCCCAGGAAGCATTCATGGCTATCCTCAAGGTCGATGAATAGGGGTGCAGCATGGCTTTTGGTCGTAACAAAGAAGAATACGATTGGCTGAATGATCCTTTTGACGAGAAAAAGGCTGCTCGCGATCGCGAGCAGGCACGTATGTCTGGCGGCACCAAAGCTGCACTGGGCTGCGGCTGCTTGCTTGTCGTTATCGTTTTTATAGCAATGCTGATATTCGCTTTCGTTCAATTTGTCTCAATTGCTTCTGTGTAAGGATTGGCATGACAGAAAATATGTTCACCGATCGCAGGGTGGTCCTTGCGCCTATGGCTGGCGTTGGCGACGAGGTGTTTCGCCAGCTGTGTATTGAGCAGGGCGCTCAGCTTACCTATACGGAAATGGTTTCAGCTAAGGCGTTGAGCTATGCCAATGAAAAGACGGCCCACTTGCTTGATTTGGCTCCAAACGAAGATAAAGTCTCGGTTCAGCTTTTTGGGCATGAGCCCGCCACAATGGCCGAGCAGGCTAAATGGGTGGAAGATTCTCTCGGAAGCCGCTTGTTTGCCATAGACATCAATATGGGCTGTCCCGCTCGAAAGATTGCAGGTAAGGGCGATGGATCCGCGTTGATGCGCGATCCTCTGCTTGCGTCACGAATCATCGGGTCGGTTTCAAATGCTATTAGTTGCCCCCTTACGGTCAAGTTCCGTCGCGGGTATGAAGAGGGCAATGAAACCGCTGTGGAATTTGCCCGCATGGCAGAAGAATCGGGTGCAGCTGCTATTGCGGTGCATGGTCGTTATGCCCAGCAGTTCTATCGCGGTAAAGCCGATTGGGACATTGTTGCCCGTGTTAAGCGGTCGGTGTCTATTCCTGTTATCGGAAATGGCGACGTGGTAGATGGCGATAGCGCCATTGCCCTTCTAGGGGCAACTGGTTGCGACGCTATTATGGTAGGGCGAGGAGCTCAGGGGAATCCATGGGTCTTTCGCGACATCGCTTCAAAACTCGCTGGCGGTCCTGGCTATGCCGGACCTACCCCTGCTGAAAAAATGGCCCTTGCAACTCGTCATGCTAAGCTGCTGTCCGAACGCTCTGGCAAAAATATCGTGCGTATGCGTAAGCACGCCATGTGGTATGTGGCGGGGATGAAAGACGCTGCCGCAGTGCGTAGGCAGATCAATGATGCGGTTACTTACGACGACTTTGCCACGATTTTCGAAGAGGCTCGTCGTCACACCGAAGAAGATAGGTAATGGCAATGGTTTGGGATCCGTACCGGGCTCTCTACGTGCACGTTCCTTTTTGTAAGCGCAGATGCGCTTATTGCGATTTCGCGACGTGCGCTGTCCCTCCAGATAGTCCGCAGCTCGACAGCTATGTTGAGGGGGTGATCGCCGCTATTCGCGGTGCCTCACGCTCTGAGCAGCTTGGAGCTATTGAAACGGTGTATTTTGGCGGCGGAACGCCAACCTATTTAGGAAACAAACGCCTCTCCTCATTGCTATATACACTTTCGCTTTCTATGCATCTTACGCCCGAAGTCGAATGCACCATCGAGGCTAACCCAGACAGCCTTAGCGAATCCATGGTGAAGGATATGTTCGCCTTGGGTGCAACCCGCATATCTATTGGTGTTCAGAGTTTCGATGACGGGCTTCTTTCGTTTCTGGGCCGCGTCCATTCATCCAGTCAGGCAAAGCGGGCTGTAGAGCTTGCTCAAATCCGGTTTGATAATGTTAGCATCGACCTTATGTGCGGTTTACCTGGTCAAACAGAAGAAGGGTTCCGAAAGGATTTGGAACTTGCTCTTCAGCTTGGCGTTAAACATGTGAGCGTATACCCTCTAATGGTCGAAGAGGGAACACCGCTCTTCTGGCGCGTAGAAAAAGGGATTGTCCACATCGATGAAGACCTGGGGGCTGATCTTATGCAGGTTGCCGCTGAGGTACTGAGTGATGCAGGCATGCATAGGTATGAAGTTGCTAGCTACGCATTTGACGGTTTCGAGTCGCGCCACAACACTGCTTACTGGACTGGAAAACCTTATCTTGGACTTGGTGAGGGCGCGGTTTCGATGCGTCAAAACGCTCTCGAGCGAGAACGTCTTAAGGATGGTTTGGTGGTGGAATCTCTCGATCCTTTCGAAATGGCTGCTGAAGATCTGATGTTGGGGATGCGTATGAGCCGAGGAGTATCCGATTCGATGCTTGAAGATGCGTCTTTGCTTCTTCCCGATGCTCCCCTTGCTTTTTGTGGTCTAGAATCTGATGGCTTGGTTGAGCATTGCGGCTCACGATGGATTCCTACTGAAAAAGGATGGTTGTTTGGCAACCTCTTATACGGAAGGCTCCTTGACCTTGCTCCGTAACGGTTGGGATACGCAGGTTGTTTCAGCATACATAGCGTGTGGGAATGACGTATCTTTAGGTTGTTGTTAGCACTCTAGTTGCTTCGCTGCTAAAATGCTTTCACATTGGTGAGGAAAATCATTGCTAAGGAGGCAAGCGATGCTATCAGATAGGCGCCAGATTGTGCTTCGGGCGCTCATCGAAGAATACATTGCTCGTGCGCTTCCTGTAGGGTCGCGTACGCTAGTTGAGCGCTATAACCTGGGAATCAGCTCTGCTACGGTGCGAAATGAACTCTCGCTTCTTGAGGAAATGGGTTATCTGGCCCAGCCGCATACTTCTGCGGGACGTATTCCCACTGATTTCGGTTATCGGGCATTTGTCGATGAGCTTCTTTCTGAAAGCGATCCCGATAATGGGGAAGATGCCCTTGCTCGTGAGTTGCGCGAAAGCGCGAGTGATTTAGACGATCTAATGGATCGAACTTCTCAGGCGCTCGCTCGCTTTACCGATTGCATGACGCTTCTTGTGCCTCCGCGGATTCTTTCGGTGGATATTCGTTTGGTAAATCTGGTTTTGCTGACGCCTCAACGTCTATTAACCGTGATCGTTACCGAGGATGGTCAGGTTTTCGATAGGCAGATGGATCTGCCTCGTGACTACTCTCAAGACGAAATTGGCAAAACGCAAGAAGCACTCAACAACATTTTGGTCGGAACGTCTTTGTCTTCGACGTCGGGTGAACTGCCGCTTGGCGCTAGTGGGGTTCATGACGATTTGTTCAGAATGGTTATGGCCGAGATCTTGGCTTGCCTGAAAGATCAGAACGCCATAAAGGCCCACCCGTTGGGCATTTCCCACCTTCTGGGCAAACCTGAATTCAGTGATTCTTCTTGTCTTATGCCTGTCCTCGAAGAGCTCGAAGGTGATACGATGCTTCTTCGTGTGTTCAATGATGCGGCTGCCTCTGAAGAGCCCGTTGTCCGCATTGGACACGAAAATGATTCCGAAGCGCTTTCGAGTGTTTCGCTCATTGCCAACCGTTTCGGCGAGGCTGAGCACAGCGGTCTTATATTGATCGTGGGTCCCACACGGATGGATTATCCGCAGGTACTCAAAGCTGTTCGCGCAGCCCGTAACGTTTTGAAAGATTTGTAATCCCGAAAAGGAGATTTGCAACTTATGGCCAACGATTTATACGAGGTGCTTGGCGTTGACAAGACGGCAAGCGACGATGAGATCAAGAAAGCTTTCCGAAAGAAGGCCCGCCAGCTTCATCCTGATGTGAACAAGGATCCTGATGCCGAGGATCGCTTCAAAGAACTTAATGAGGCTTATGACGTTCTGAGCGATCCTAATAAACGAGCTCAATATGATCGTTTTGGTACTATTCCTGGCGCTTCCGGCGGTGGCGGATCCCAATACGTTGATCTTGAAGATTTGTTTGGCGGCGGTTTCGGCGGTATGGGTGACCTCTTCAGCTCATTTTTCGGCGGCGGGGGAGCTCGCGCCAATGTGCGAAAAGAAGGCCGCGATATGGGCGTAGGGTTGCGCATCACGCTTGAAGAAGCAGCATCGGGTGTAAAGAAGGAAATCGTATACGATCGCCTTGCTCCGTGTCCCGATTGCGAAGGTTCGGGGTTATCTGAAGGCGGAAGCGAAGTTACCTGTCCTGATTGCAATGGCCAGGGTCGCGTCGTCACGGTTCAGCATACATTTCTAGGCGATATGCAGTCTGCATCTACCTGTCCTCGATGCTCTGGCTCAGGCAAGATTATCGAAAATCCGTGCCCCGAATGCGAGGGGCAGGGACGTGTTCCCGATCGTCAGCGCATATCTGTTGATATCCCTGTAGGCATTCGCGATGGCCAACAGCTTCGTTTGTCGGGTTATGGTGAAGCTGGTATTCGTGGTGCAGAAGCGGGAGACCTTATCGTTACTTGCCGCATCGAAGAGCATGAGTTCTTCGAACGTCAGGGTGATGATCTGCACTGCTCTGCGGCGATCAGCATGGTTCAAGCGGCGCTTGGTGCCAAGATCGAGCTTGATGGCATTTTCGAGAATGAAAAGGTCTCTGTCGCTATTCCCGAAGGATGCCAGTATGGTCAGGTTGTGCGCGTTAAGGGTGCTGGCATGCCTAAGTTCCGTAGCGAATCGCGTGGTGACTTGCATGTTCATGTTGAGGTTAAGATCCCTACGCGTGTTTCCAAGGGCGAACGGGCTATTCTGGAGCGTTTGGCCGACGAAATGGGAGAGAATGTCTCCGAACAGCGTAGCCCTCTTCAGAAACTTCGAGACGCTTTCAACAATTAATCGGGAGAGATATGTCGCTTCCTCATTTCTTCTTACGTGAGCAGGTGCTGGCATTTGAGTCGGCGCCTGTTTTTGCACTTCATCTTGATGCTGATGACACGAAGCATGCAAAAGTCTTGCGCCTTGCTGTAGGTGAGCATATAGCCGTTGTGGATGCCGTCTCTGATTATTTTGAATGCGAGATTGTTTCTTTCGAGGGTGATGAGCTTTCCGTATCCATTGCTCAGAAGCTTTCTTCGTACGCGCGTCCTGAGGTTGTTCTAGTTCAGGGCCTGGCCAAGGGCGAGAAGATGGACACTATTGTTAGGCATGCAACCGAAGTTGGTATCGCCGAGTTTGTTCCCATGACTACTTCGCGCAGCGTTGTGAAGCTTGATGCGAAGAAGTCAAAAGCCCGGTTTGAAAGATGGGCTTCTATCGCCAAGAGTGCTGCGATGCAGAGTGGGCGTTCCTCCAAGCCCGTCGTTCACGCGCCCTGTTCTGTCGTAGGGGCGGTTGATATCGCCAAAGATTGCGATGCTGTGCTGATTTGCTGGGAGGAAGCTGAGCTGTCCAATACTTTGGCTAAGGCTGTGTCGTGCTGCATTGCGACTACCGGGAAAGATCCTCGCAGCCTGCGTATTGCTTTGGTGGTGGGCCCGGAGGGCGGTCTAACTGCCCAAGAGGTTGATCTTTTTCTTGCATTGCCTTATGCGTATTCGATCAGTTTGGGCCCAAGTATTCTTCGCACGGAAACGGCTGGGATCGTTGCTCCGGCTTTGGCGTTATATGAGCTTGAGGTGCGTTCATGAGGGTATCGGTAGTAAACCTTGGCTGCAAAGTAAATAGAGTTGAATCCGACACTATCGCCAAAGCTTATGAAACCAGGGGCGCTCAACTGTGCTCGGTACCGGATGCGGATATTGTTGTCGTGAACACCTGCACGGTAACCGAGGAAGCCGACAAAAAGACCCGTAAAAGCATCAGACGCGTTCTTCGTCAAAATCCGACTGCGCAAGTTGTGGTTACTGGTTGCGCAGCAGCTATCGAACCCGAGTTTTACCGTGGCCTTGATTCCCGCATCTGCGTGGTGGATAAAATTGATTTGCTCGAAGAGGTGGGTGACGGCTCGGCTGCTTCTTCGGCAAATCTTATTCGTGTGGGAGAAGAATTCCCTACACGTGTTTCATTGAAGGTCCAGGATGGATGCAATCATTCGTGCACTTACTGCATCGTCCATGTTGCTCGGGGCAAGGCTTGGTCGCGTCCGATTTGCGCTGTTTTGGAGGAAGCCTTGGCGTTGGCCGATGCGGGCGTCAAAGAGCTTGTCCTTACCGGAATCGATCTTGGATCCTATTGCTACACCGAAGGCGAGAAACGAATCCGCCTTGGCGCTCTGGTCCGCAGGATGCTTGATGAATTGAGCAAGGCTGGTCATGATGACGTCCGTTTGCGCGTTGGGTCCGTAGAACCAAGGTCGCTTGATCCTGAATTCGTGAAAGTCATGGCGGAGTCTGAGGGGCGCGTGTGCCGTCATTTACACTTGCCTTTGCAATCAGGCTCTGACAAAGTTCTACATGAGATGAATCGGCCTTATTCTGCCCATGAGTTCTTAGAGGTTGTTGCCATGCTGAAACGGCAAGTTGGCGATATTTCCCTTACCACAGACGTCATTGTGGGTTTTCCCGGAGAAACAGAGCAAGATTTTGCCGATACCTGCACGCTGGTGCGCGAGGTTGGCTTCACGAAGATTCATGTATTTCGGTATTCTCGCCGAGAGGGTACGCCAGCGGCAAGTCGCACCGATCAGATTCCAGCTGAAACAAAAGAACGTCGTGCGCATGAATTAAGTGTTTTGGGCGATCGGTTGCGTATTCAATACGCCCAGCGCCATATCGGCTCCCATGAGCTTGTTGCTGTCGAACAAGAAGGGTGGGGCATGACGGAATCGTATTATAAGGTTCGTGTGGATGGATTCCCCCAGGGTGCTTTGGTCGATGTATGCTTAACGGGCGTTGACGATGCTGCTATTATGAGGGCATGACTGATCTAGAGAACATCACACTCGTCGTCCCATCCCCAATTGAGCCCTCTGCATTATTGGGACCCCAAGACGAGTTTCTTCACCTAATCGAAGACTCCACCGCTGCGAGAATTTCCTTGCATGAGAATTCGCTTCGCATTCAGGGCAACGCTCTTGAGGTGCAATCGCTTACCACGCTTTTTGCGGGTCTGATAAAAACGCTTGAGGCGGGCGAGGCTCTTACGGCCGACGAGGTAAAGCGCTCTTTGAATCTCATGAGGGCCGGCGAATTGGCACCGCCTCCAATGAAGAACGATGTGATTCTTTCTTATCGCGGTCGGGCGATTCGTCCTAAAACACCTACGCAGAAACAATACGTGGATGCCATCCGAAAGAACACGGTCACGTTTGGCATTGGTCCAGCGGGTACTGGCAAAACATACCTTGCTATGGCTATGGCGGTAGCAGCTTTCAACAACAAACAAGTTAGTCGCATTATCCTCACGCGACCAGTTGTCGAGGCTGGTGAGAACCTCGGTTTTCTTCCCGGTTCTCTTACCGAGAAAATCGACCCTTACATCCGTCCTTTGTATGATGCACTGTTTGAGATGATGGAACCCGGTCGTGCGAACAAGTACCTTGCTGACGGAACCATTGAAATTGCTCCCCTGGCGTTTATGCGGGGCCGTACGCTCAATGATGCATTCATTGTTCTTGACGAAGCTCAGAACACTACTCCTGGGCAAATGAAGATGTTCCTTACTCGTTTGGGCATAGGTTCGAAAATGGTTATTACCGGCGACATTACTCAGGCTGATCTTCCTAAGGGCATATCAGGCTTAAAGACTGTGCGTCAGGTTCTTGATGGTTTGGAAGATATAGTTTTTTGCGAGTTCAAGAATGCCGATGTCGTGCGCCATTCTCTGGTTGCGAGGATTGTTGCTGCCTATGCGCGCGCCGAAGAGATGAATCTCCGTCTGTAAAGAGGTTGCCAATGCAAGTCAATGTACTTATTGAGCATGGGGAAGAGCTCGTTGGTGGCTTTCCTATTGAAGAGCTGTGCACGTTTGTTATGAAAAAGATGAACTTGCCAGAGTGCACCGATGTTACCGTTACGTTCGTTTCCAACGAACGTATCCATGAGCTCAATCGTGAGTATCGAGGAATCGATCGTCCAACCGATGTCTTGTCGTTTGAGTGTGACAATGTTCCATTCGAGGATGAGGTTCTGGATGACGTTGAAGAATATGAATTGGGCGACACCATCATTGCTACAGATGTAGCTCTTGCCCAAACCGAAGAATATGGAACCACGCTAGAAGAGGAAGTGACGATCCTCACCATCCATAGCTTGCTGCATCTTTGTGGATACGATCATATCGAGGATGATGATTACGAGATAATGCATGCTCTGGAAGAAAAGCTGATGCGTGAATGGAACGAGAGCCGCGCATGACGCGTGAAGGCTTTTCTCTTTTTGCCGCGTTCCGTTGTGCGGGGCGCGGAATAATCGACACAGCTCACGAGCGCAATTTTCATATTGAATTTGCTTGCATGCTGCTCTGCATTGCTCTCGGTTTTGGTTTTGGTATTAACCCTTATGAGTGGCTTGTCATTGTAGTTTGCTTTGGCTTGGTTTTGGGCGGCGAGTGTTTAAACTCATCGATTGAAGCAATAGTTGATTTGGCAAGCCCTGAGTATCATGAGCTTGCTCGTAAATCAAAAGACGCCGCCGCTGGCGGTGTGCTGCTGTTTTCTTTGGCCTCATTGGTTGTTGGCCTGATTATTTTTGCGCCGCGAATTCTTTGCCTGCTTGGCCTGATGTAGGGCGCGTTCGTAAAGGAATTATATGGAAATCAATCAAAGCACTATCGATCCAAAGACGTTTAGGTCGGGATTTGTGACTCTTGTTGGTCGGCCAAGTTCGGGTAAATCAACTTTGCTCAATGCTCTTATGGGAAAAAAACTTGCCATTGCGTCGCCCACGGCCCAAACAACGCGCCATCGTTTCCGTGCTGTTCATACTACCGAAGATCACCAGATGGTTATTGTTGACACTCCGGGTGTGCATAAACCCCATGATGCCCTCGGGGAAGAGCTGAATACCACGGCACTAAAGTCACTTGACGGCATAGATGTTGCAGCATTCTTACTGGATGCATCGGCTCCCTTTGGCCGCGGTGACGAATGGGTCATTTCCGAGCTTTCCAAGAACAGGGTTCCGAAGATTCTTGTTCTTTCAAAAATTGACCTGGTGAATGATGAGCTTCTCGACGAACAGCGTCATAAGGCGGTTTCTTTAGGTGATTGGGATGAAGTTGTAGAGGTTTCGTCACTTACAGGTGCTGGCATCGACGATTTCATCGATGCTGTTGTTCGTCGCTTGCCCACCGGCCCACTTTGGTTTCCCGCAGACATGGAAACCGATCAGCCTCTCGAAGTTATCATTGCCGAATTCATTCGTGAGAAGATCCTGCTTACCGCACATGATGAAGTGCCTCATGCTGTTGGCGTGGTTGTTGATGCCATGGAATACAATCGACGAAAGAATCTTCAGAAGATTTATGCCACTGTCTATGTGGAGCGTGATAGCCAGAAAGGCATCATAATCGGCAAGGGCGGGCATGCTATCAAGGAAGTTGGCACCCAGGCGCGCGAGGACCTCGAAACCCTTCTGGGCAAAAAGGTATTTCTCGATCTCAATGTTAAGGTTCGTAAAAACTGGAGGCGGGATCTAAACCAGATTCGTCGTTTTGGCTATGGTGAGGGTGCGTAGGATCAATGGCTTCGCGTTCATATAGCGTGAGGGCTTTGGTGCTTCGTCGCACGAAGCTGGGGGAGAGCGATGTGATTTGCACTTTGCTCTCATGTGATGGATCGCAGATACGAGCGGTCGCGAAGGGGGCTCGAAAGCCCTCTTCTTCTTTCGCCTCTCGCTTAGAGGTTTATTCTGTTTGTGATTTGCTTCTCTGCCAAGGGAAAACTCTCGACATCGTCAAAGAGGCGCGCTTGCTGGAGGGAAATGAGCATCTTCGTAGGGACTATGCCTTGATGGAGGCAGCTTCGCCTATGGTTGAAATTCTTGACAAAACTACTCAAGTAGGGTTGGAAGATGAACGCTTGTTTCCTATGGCATGTGTTGCGCTGAAGGCATTAAAGGCTGCCAATTTGGAAAACGCAGTTGCATCCCCTGAGTGTTATACGGCTGGTTATCTGCTTAAAACGCTTGCTGTTTTGGGCTTTCGTCCTCGTTTTGATACCTGTGTTGAGTGCGGAAATTCAATTTCACTAGAAAGACTTCCCTCTCGTGTGCCCTTTTCGCTTGTTGATGGTGGTATGGTTTGTCCGTCTTGCAGTTATGCGAGCGAAACAATTACCCTTTCTCGCGATACCGTGGTGTGGGCTCAGGCTTTGCTGTTCAGTACTTTCGAGGAGATTTCTCATTTTGAAGTAGAAGTTGACGAACGTTTGCGTGTTATGCGATTCCTTCAGCTGTGGATTCGCCAACATTTGGGTATTTCATTGAAATCTCTGGACTATTTAATATCGTTTAGATAACTCGATCAACTTCAAACGCTCTCTTTTTCAGACTGGCATTACCCATGGTGGTTACTCCTTGGCGCTATTACGCTACACTGGGTTTTATGAACTTGTTCACTGTGAATGATCTGCTGCAATGTTGAGGGATATTGCAGCAAGTCCTTCAGGCATGGGGATGCCTGAAGGAGGAAAGAGGGGTGTATTATGGCTGCTCCCGCAACCGAACATGTACGTAACATTGTGCTGGTAGGCCAAGACGGTGCCGGCAAAACTTCACTTGCCGAAGCAATGCTGCACGTTTCTGGGAAAACTCCGCGCATGGGAACAACTCATGATGGCAAGTCATACCTCGACTATGACGAAGAGGAGATTCGTCGTCATTTCACGTTAGGCACGTCAATTGCGCCCATTCCTTACAAGGATTACAAGATCAATTTGCTTGATACCTCGGGTCAGCCTGATTTTCTTGGAGATACGCTTGCAACTATGCAGGCGGCAGAGATGGCCATGTTCGTTGTCGATGCCGTTGACGGTCCTCAGGTTATGACCACGCGTTTGTGGCATGAGGCTGAAACTATGAGGTTATGCCGCTGCGTTTTCATCAATCACATCGACCGTGAGCATGCCAATTTTGATGTAGCAATGGCCACTCTCCATGCTCGCTTTGGCTCTCGTTTGGGCGCAGTAACTATACCTATGGGCGTTGATAAAGACTTCAAGGGTGTGATCGACGTTCTTCGTATGAAAGCTCGTTACTTTGAGGGAGAAGACGAACGTGTCGAGGAGATTCCTGAGGATTATCTCGATGTTGCCCAAGTTGCTCGCGATAAGTTGTGCGATTTAGTCGCGGAAGCCGACGAAGACTTGATGATGAAATATCTTGATGGCGAAGAGCAGTTAACCCAAGAAGAACTTGAGCAGCTGCTTGATAAAGCGATTGCGCAAGAGATTTTTATACCTGTCTTCGTCGGCTCTACGATTATCAAGCAGGGCATCAAAGGTCTAATGGAGGATATTGCAAGCTATTTTCCCCATCCTCGTGCACACGGGCCCTTCTATTTGGCTAATGGTGAAGAGCTCTATGTTGACGAAACGGGCGAACCTGCTGGGTTCGTTTTCAAGACGCTCTCCGATCCGTATGTTGGCCGCATGAGCTTTATCAAAGTGCTTTCCGGATACCTTGAGCCCGGAATGGAGCTTACGAACGCGCGTAGTAAGAAGAAAGAACGTCTTTCTCATCTTTACGTGATGATGGGCAAGGAGCCTATGGATGTTAAGAGCGCCAAAGCCGGCGATATCATCGTGGTCCCCAAGATGAATGAAACGAAAACCGGTGATACGCTCTCGCTTTCTGGCGATATCGAGGTTGATCCGCTGCCAAGTCCCGTTCCGCTTTACCCCATCGCCCTTGAAGCTGAAAACAAGAAGGATGAGGATAAGCTGGGAACATTCCTTTCCAAGCAAGCGGAAATTGATCCAACCCTGCGTTTGGTCCGATACGAAGAAACTCATCAACAAGTTGTATTTACGATGGGCGACATGCATGTAGATGTGCTGTTGAACAAGCTAAAGAATCAGGCGAAGATCGAAGCGCATCTTGTTCCTGTTCGAATTCCTTATCGCGAGACAATTCAAAAAACAGCAGAAGCAGAGGGTCGTCATAAGAAACAGACTGGCGGCTCTGGACAGTTTGGCGATTGTTGGCTTCGTCTTTCTCCTAACCCAGGTGAAGGTTACGCATTTGTGAGCGAAGTGGTTGGCGGCAGAATTCCGAAGAATCTCATTCCGGCTGTGGACAAAGGTGTTCAGGAAGCCATGGCAGAGGGCTTCCTGGCTGGCTATCCCATGGTTGATATCAATTGCGTAGTGTTCGATGGCTCCTACCATGCGGTAGATTCCAACGAGATGGCTTTCAAGACCGCTGCTCGACTTGCATTCAGGGCTGCCTGTCAGCAAGCCGACCCCATAATTTTGGAGCCTATGGCAGATATGGATATCACTGTTGGCGAGGCGTATGCGGGGGCTGTTATGGGTGATATCTCTACACGTCGAGGTCGAATTGTTGGTACCGATTCCAACGACGAGGGTGAAACCATAATTGTCGTACGGGTTCCGTATGCTGAAGTCCTCTCGTATACGAAGGATTTGCGAGCCCTTTCTCGTGGTAGCGGAACTTATTCTGTGCGTCTTAATGGATATGAGCCAGCTCCTTACGATGCCCAGAAGAAACTTGTCGAACTATATGAAGCATCCCGGAAGTAGCCAGTCTTGCTTTCTGAAGGCTAAATTTCCTTATTTTCGGCTGCACTTCCTAATTAACGTTGATTGCTCGATGTGAGCCGAAATGTTGTTTGGCCTTGATATGAAACCCTAGGGTATTTTCGCCCTGGGGTTTCATAATCTTTAACATTGGGGGATTCTTGTTGTAGGCTCATGAAAGAGGATTGTGAGATGTGTCTTGGTGGTGCTTTGAGGCGTAAGTTTGATGTTGTTGGCAAATGGGCCCTTTTGCGCCGCTGAAGGCGAACTTTTTTTGGAACTCTTCGATGTTGCAGCCATGACCGACAATGCCCTTCTCTGGGCATGAATCGAGCTGATTGGCTTTGCTCTCTGGGGCGTTGCGACGGCAATTCCGTTAATTTCTTCACTGAATGTCGTTGATTAATTAGTGGCATTTTGACTATCTTCACATGTCGAACACAACCTCAGAAAGCTGTTGAGCCTGAAAAGACGCTCGCTTATACTAGATAAGCTGCATTTTGCGGTAAGTAGGCTTCACGCCTAGCTCGCATGCACCACCCGCTTGCTTGCTCGGCGTGGAGGGAATTAGATGTAGAAAGGTGGACAGATGCCTAACAAGCTTAGCATCTCCAAAGAACGCACTGCAGAGCTCATGGCTGAGTTCGGCAAGAACCCCCAGGACTCTGGTAGCGCAGAGGTACAGGTTGCTATCCTGTCTGAGCGCATCAAGAACCTGACCGAGCACCTGAAGGAGCACCCCAAGGATCACCATACCCGTCGTGGCCTGCTCATGCTCGTAGGTAAGCGCCGTCGTCTTCTCGTTTACATCAAGAACCGCGACGTTCTTGAGTACCGTGAACTCATCAAGAAGCTCGGCATTCGCGACAACATCTAAGCATTAAGCCCGCGCTAGCGGGCTTTTTGTATATTCGGCGGTCGGCAATGGAGGCCATTGCTGCTCGCGCACCTGAAAAGCGGGTGCAAAGAGGCTTTGCGCAATAGGGCGCAAGGGAAGTGAAAGAAAAAAGATGGACATTATTACTGAATCGTTCGACCTCTACGGAAAGCACTACACCCTTTCCACCGGCGAGCTTGCAAAGCAGGCTTCCGGTGCCGTGAAGGTCACCTGCGGTGACACCACCGTATTGGTTACTGCTGTGATTTCCGAGCAGGAGAAGGATTATGACTTTTTCCCGCTGACTGTTGATTTCATGGAAAAGATGTATGCGGTAGGTCGTATTCCCGGTGGTTACCTGAAGCGCGAAGCAAAGCCTTCCGACAAGGGTATCCTGACGGCTCGTATGATCGACCGTCCAATCCGCCCTGGTTTCGTTGATGGTTTTAAGCAGGAAGTTCACGTGGTTGCCACTACGTTGGTTGTTGATGGCGAGCATCAGCCCGACACCATCTCTGTAGCAGGTGCTTCTGCGGCTCTCATGGTGGCTAGTGCGCCTTTCGATGGCCCTGCTGCGTGCGTTCGCATCGGTCGCAATATCGATACCGGCGAGTTCATCGTTAACCCGACCTATGAGGAAGAAGAGAATTCCGATCTCGAGCTGACCATTGCAGGTACCAAGGATTATATCTCCATGGTTGAGGCTGGTGCTCAGGAGATTACCGAAGAGGACATGCTTGCAGCCATGACTTTTGGCCAGGAAGCAATTGCGGCGTTCTGTGAAAAGCAAGCCGAATTCTTGGCTAAGGTCGATCCGCAGCCTAAGGAATGGCCTATTCATGTTGCCGATCCTTCTATCGCAGAGCGTGTCGACAATCATTTCGATGAAATGTCGGCCGCATTGAAGGATGCAGACAAGCTTGCTCGTATGGCAAAGGTCGAAGAAGTGAAGAATTCCGTTAAGGAAAACGACTTCACCGAGGAAGAACGTGCTGCTTGGGGTTCCGATATTGCTGCTGCATTGAAGTCACTCGAAAAGCATGCAATGCGTAAGATGGTTATTGAAACGGGCGAGCGTGCTGACGGTCGTTCTAGCACCGAAATTCGTCCTTTGTACATTAAGGCTGGCTATCTCCCTCGTGTTCACGGTTCTGGTCTTTTCCAGCGTGGTCAAACCCAGGCTCTCTCTATTGCGACGCTTGGCATGCTCAACGAATGGCAGCGCCTCGATACCATCGATCCTGCAGAGGGTAAGCGTTATATGCATCAATACAACTTCCCGCCGTACTGCACTGGCGAGGTTGGTCGTATGGGTGCACCTAAGCGTCGTGAAATCGGTCATGGTGCCTTGGCTGAGCGCGCGCTCCTGCCTGTTCTCCCTGATGAGGAAGAATTTCCTTACGCTATTCGCGTAGTTTCCGAGATCATGGAATCCAACGGTTCTTCTTCCATGGCTTCTACCTGTGGCTCTACCCTCGCTTTGATGGATGCTGGCGTGCCTATCAAGGCTCCCGTCGCTGGCATTGCAATGGGTCTTATCAAGGAAGGCGATGACATCGTCATCCTCTCCGACATTCAGGGTCTTGAAGACTTCCTTGGCGACATGGACTTTAAAGTTTGCGGTACGGAGCATGGCATCACTGCACTCCAGATGGACAACAAGGCCAAGGGTCTTTCTGTTGATATTTTGGCACGTGCTTTGGCTCAGGCTAAGGATGGTCGCGCCTTTATCATGAAGGCGATGCTCGAGGCAATCGATGCTCCTCGTGCGGAGCTTTCTCCTTACGCTCCTCACATTGAGACCATCCATATTCCTTCCGATAAGATTCGTGATGTTATCGGTTCTGGTGGCAAGGTTATTCGAGGTCTTCAGGATGAGACGAATACCACTATCGAGATCGAAGAAGACGGCACCGTCCGTATTGCTTCCATCGATGCCGAAGGTGGCGCTGCTGCCAAGGCAGCTATCTTGGGTATCGTCAAGGTTCCCGAGGTCGGAGAAGTGTATGACGGCGAAGTCGTTGGCATAAAGGATTTTGGCGCATTCGTTCGTCTTACTCCCGGCAAGGATGGTTTGCTCCACATCTCTCGTATGGCTAACGGCCGTGTGGGCAAGGTTGAAGATGTTCTTAACATCGGAGACATCGTTAAGGTCGAGGTCATTGAGGTTAGTGATAGCGGCAAGATCAGCCTCGATCGTGTCGATAAGCCCGATGTGGTTAGCTCCGAGCGCCCTTCTCGCCACCACGATGATGGTGACCGACGCGGTAAGCGTGAAGGCAGCAATGGCGGTCGCAAACCCCGCCGTCGTCACAACGGTGACCATAACGAGCACTAGGATATAATCATTTCCTGATTGCTCTACTGGCGTTTGTCTGCCCTGTGCGAGCGATAGAATGGTTATTGATAAGCAGATCTGAGAGCCCTCTGACCCTGTAATGGGGCAGGGGGCTCTCTTTCGAAGAAGAGGTTTATTGTATGTCTACGTTTATTACTCGTGGTACCTGTTCTAAGGCCATTAATTTTGACATTGAAGATGGCAAGCTTGCCAATGTGTCTTTTCAAGGCGGCTGCAATGGCAACACTAAGGGCATTTCCATGCTTGTAGAGGGTATGCCTGTCGAGGAGGTTATCGACAAGCTCGAAGGTATTACCTGCGGTCCTCGTAAAACGAGTTGTCCCGATCAGCTTGCAAAAGCCCTGAAGGAAAGCATTGAGTCATAGATTTAGATTGGAAGGGTTGGCGCGCGTATGAGCCAGCAATGTAAAACTGTTTTGGATAATGGCATGACGGTCATTAGCCGAACGATGCCCGATGTTCGCTCGGTTTCTTTGGGCCTCTGGTTCAACGTTGGCTCACGTGATGAGCGTCCCGATCAGGTGGGTCTTACTCATTTTATGGAGCACATGATGTTCAAGGGAACGCCTACTAAAGGCCCCTTGGATATTTCGATGCATTTTGATCGCCTAGGGGCAGAGCTTAACGCTTTTACGTCAAAAGAATACACCTGTTACTATGCTCGCTTTGTTGATGACAAGCTTGAGGACGCCCTTTCCGTTTTGGCGGAGATGGTGATTGAGTCAAATTTTTCTCAGGATGCCATTGATACTGAACGTGAAGTAGTGATTGAAGAGATTGCGCGTTCCGAAGACACCCCCGATGATTATGTCTATGAGCTATATTCTCAGAGCAACTTGCCTAATCATCCTTGCGGCTTGCCTGTTTTGGGAACTCGAGATCGGGTTGGCAGTTATCGACATGCCGATTGCGCCGATTTCCATGCTGAGCATTACCATGCCGGAAACCTCACTCTAGCTGCTGCGGGCAACGTGGACCATGATCAGTTGGTGACATTGGCAAAGCGATACTTTGCTTCCATGAAACCCGGTAAAAAGGAGCATCGAAAGCTTCTTCAGCCTCAATTCTCCTCAGGTTTATTTAGTCAGAAGCGCGATATCGAGCAAGCCCATATTGTGTATGGTGTCCCCTGGCTGCCCCTGGGAAACGAACGGCGATATATCGCCACGGTGCTCACCACCATTCTTGGCGGTTCTATGTCTTCACGTTTGTTTCAGGAGGTACGCGAAAAGCGCGGTCTTGTATATTCGATTTATGCGATGCAAGCTGGCTATCAGGGTGTTGGGCAGTGGTGTATTTATGCTGGCACACGACCTTCCAACACTCAGGAAGTTATGCGGCTTATCCGTTCTGAGCTGGACGCGATTGCTCAAGACTATGTTTCTGAGGATGAGCTTTCTCGCAATATTGACCTTATCTGCGGACAGCTCCTTCTTGGCTTGGAGTCGACCAATTCTCATATGGTTCGATTGGGAAAACGCGAGACTCTCGGTTTGGAGCAAACTACCCCCGAACAGCAAACGGAAGGATACCGGTCCGTTACTAAGCAGCAGGTGCTCGATATGGCTCAAGAGCTCCTCTCGGCAGAGCCGGCTATCGCTGTTATATCGCCATATAGTCAAGAAGAGCTTTCGGATCTTGTTTTTGGCTAATTCCCTAATCCGTTAAGTTGTTGGTAGCTCTAGTCTTGCATGGTGGCATTTAAGTCGCCTACGAGTGCTTAACATATTTGAATCATTTAAGTCGTATAGTTGCGATTAGTTGCCTGAAATGGGTATTTGAATAGGAGTACGTATGATTTCTGTTGCTGTTGCTGGTTATGCCGGCCGCATGGGTTCCGCTGTCGTGGATGCGGTCACCGCTGCTAAGGACATGGAAGTGGTATGCGGGATTGACCCGTTTGGTGGAGAAGCATCTTTTGTTACCTATAAAAGCATTGATGAGGCACTTCAGGGTTCATCCTTTGATGTTTTAGTCGATTTTACCCAGCCTAGCGTTGTTGCCAAGACTTTGGAAAAGGCCTTGCCGGCAGGCGTGGATTGCGTTGTGGGAACAACGGGGATGAGCGATGATACCCTCAATGCTCTTGCTGCGAGCGCTAAACCTGGCACATGCTTATTTTATGCTCCAAATTTCACCACTGGTGCGGTGCTTATGATGGAATTCGCCAAAGCTGCCGCTCCTTACTTCCCTGAATCGGAGGTTATTGAATTCCATCACTGCAATAAGAAAGATGCGCCAAGCGGCACTGCGGTGCGCACTGCTCAGATAATCTCTCGTTCCAGAGATTTCACCAGCGTTGCTCCTGGCGCTGAAACCGAGATTGATGGATGCGAAGGTGCGCGCGGGGCATTGGTGGAAGGTGTCCCAGTGCATTCTGTACGTTCAATGGGGTACGTTGCAAGTCAAGAAGTGATTTTCGGATCGATGGGGCAGACGCTGACTATTCGTCACGATTCATGGGATCGTACTTCCTATATGCCAGGTGTTCTTCTTGGTATCCGTTCGGTAGGCAAATGCAGCGGCTTAGTCGTTGGTTTGGAAAACTTCATGGCATAGCGCCGTACAACATGCAATAATGAGCCACGTTGAATTAGCGAATGAAGGAGTTACACATGACCGCTGCAAATGAGCCACGCTTTGGTCGCATGATTCCCGCAATGGTTACCCCATTTGACGAGAATCTTGAGCTCGACCTAGATCAGGTACGTGCTTTGGCTCGCCGCCTTGTAGACGGCGGAAGCGATGCTCTTATCGTTAATGGCACCACAGGCGAAAGCCCTACGGTGTTCTATCCTCAGAAGATGAAGCTGTTTGAAGCAGTTCTTTCTGAAGTTAAGGGTGAAGTGCCGGTTATCGCCAATGTTGGAGATAATTGCACCGCTGATACGGTTGATTTTGCCCGTGATGTTCAGAAACTCGGCGTTGATGCGTTTATGTTGGTGGTTCCTTACTATAACAAGCCCCCGCAAGAAGGCCTCTATCAGCACTTTAAGACTATTGCAGATGCCGTCGACCTTCCTATTATTCTGTACAACATCCCCGGTCGTACTGGTATCAATATGACGCCTGAAACAACGTTACGACTTGCCAACGATTGCGATAATATCGTTGCCATCAAGGAAGCTTCTGGCGATCTTGACCAGGTTGCAGAGATTATCGCTAATGCGCCCGAAGGATTCGACGTGTATTCTGGCGATGATTCCCTTACTTACGACATGATGAAATTAGGTGCCGCTGGCGTAATTTCCACAACAGGCAATGTTGCGCCTGACCGCATGAAGGAAATTACCACCCTTTGTGCCGAGGGGAAATTTGATGAGGCTGCGGTTGCCAATGAAAAGCTCCTGCCCTTGATGAATGAGCTTTTTGTTACGGCTAATCCGATCATGGTCAAGGAGGCACTGAATCTTTCCGGCTTCCACGTTGGCGGAGTTCGTCTTCCTTTGGTGGACGCTACTCCTGAGCAATCTGATCATTTGGCTCAGGTAATGCGCGAAGTTGGTGTTTTGAAGTAAGCTTCGGCATTTGTCATACGTTTCCAAAAGCGAGGTTTCGACCTCGCTTTTTTGTATATTTTTCACTTTGCGTTTGTTTCGAATTCGGCTAATTCTGTTGGATTCTTTTCAGGGAAGATAGGGAAGAATTCATGGATGATTAACATATTTGAGTTGGGAACGTTATTATAAATTAGTTAATCTATGCGTTATTTGCGCACTGCTTTGGTCTGCAGATGGGCCTGACTTGCTAGGTATTAGAGGGCCTCATCTTATATATGAAGTACAAATACAGAATGAAAAGGAATCTAATGGCTGAAGAAATCAATGAGCCTAAAAATATTCAGGGTAAACCCCAAGCAACAGAATCGGTGAAGCATGTTCACCTTGAGCGGAAGCGTCCAAAATTATCGAAATTCGACGACGAGAATTCGAAGAGTGCTAAAGATAAAAGCTCCGAGGCAGGTAAAAAACATCATTCCCAAAATTCAAATCGCGGAAAAAAATCTGTCCAGCATAACCACGCGGGCAAGCGCGATCCTAAGGCTAAGCTTCGCATAATCCCCTTAGGCGGTCTGGACGCTATCGGCAAGAACATGACCGCTTTCGAATGCGCTAACGATATGGTGCTTGATGATGCTGGCCTTATGTTCCCCGATGACAATCATCCAGGTGTTGACCTGATTCTGCCTGATTATTCATATGTTCTTGAGCATGCTGATAAGTTGCGCGGAATAGTAATTACCCACGGGCACGAGGACCACACGGGCTCTTTGCCGTATTTGCTTAAAGATCTTGATCGCAAGGTTCCTATTTACGCAACCAAGCTTACTCTTGGCCTTATCGAGGGCAAGCTTAAGGAACATAAGATCAAGAATGCCAAGTTATGCGAAATAAAGCCCGGCCAGTCTATTAAGCTTGGGTGTATTACTGCCGAGTTTTTCTCCGTCAACCATTCTATTCCCGGTGCAGTTGGTGTATTTTTCCGCACTCCTGCTGGCAATGTGCTTCATACAGGCGACTTTAAACTGGATCAAAGTCCTATTGATGGGGTTCGTACTGACTTCGCCGCTCTCTCCCGCTTTAGCGAAGAGGGCGTTGACTTGATGATGTCGGATTCTACCAATGCCACCAATCCGAATTTCACCCCCTCCGAAGCGGAAGTCGGCAAAGTTCTTGACTCTATCATTTCTCGGGCCAAGGGTCGTGTTATCGTTGCTTCCTTTGCTTCTCATATTCATCGCATGCAGCAGATCTGCGATGCGGCGGTGCGTAATGGGCGTAAGGTTGCTGTCACTGGTCGCTCTATGGTTCAGAATACCGACATTGCGCGTCGCCTAGGGTATTTAAAGATCGCTGATAAGGACATTATCGATGCGTACGATCTGAAAGGCTGTCCTCCTGATTCGTATGTAGTTATGTGCACGGGCTCGCAGGGCGAACCGCTTTCTGCACTTGCTCGAATTGCAAGTGATAACCATAAGACTATTTCGGTTGATGAAGGCGATACGGTTATTATTTCGGCTACGCCTGTGCCCGGTAATGAAAAAGCCGTAACTAAGGTAACGAATGACTTGGCTAAGATTGGAGCGGATGTTTACGACAAAAGCCGTGCCCGTGTTCACGTTTCCGGCCATGCTTCAGCGGAGGAACTGAAGCTTGTTCTTTCTATCGTTCAGCCTAAGCACTTTATGCCAGTCCATGGCGAGGCCACTCACTTACGGGCTCACGCTGCGTTGGCTGAAGCTACAGGCGTTCAGAAAAAGAATATCTTCATTTGCGAAAACGGCGAATCTCTTGAGTTGACCCCAAAGGGGGTTCGTCGAGGAAAGCCCGTTCCGAGCGGTATTATCTTGGTCGATGGATTAAGCGTTGGCGATACCTCCGAGTTTGTTTTGAACGAAAGAACGAATCTTGGTTCACAAGGCGTTGCAGTTATTGCCTGCGCCGTCAAAGCGGAATCACACGATTTGCTCAGTGGCGTTCAGGTGGAAATGCATGGTATTCCTGGCGGTGATGAGCCCCAATTTGTTGAAGCTGTAACGAATGCTGTTTCGAGCGCATTGAAGCGATCTCTTTCAAAGAACGAAGAGTCTCGTGCCGTAAAGCGTGCCGCTCGAAGCGCTTTGCTTTCAATTCTTTGGGAGCGCACCAATCAGCGCCCTCTAGTGGTAATCAACATCCTCGAGGTCTAGAGATCCAGGCCTCAGGGCCTCATGCGAAGCTAAACTCACACTAAACGCACGAAAGGTTTCGAATGGCATCTCAGCAAACAGGGCGCCGAAACAAAAACCAGTCAAGCAAGGCGGGCTCCCAGCCGGGGGTCCGCAAGCTTGCTTCGAATGAAAAAAAATCGCAGCATCGTGATTCTGCGCCCAGTTACGGCCATATTTTTGATGAGCGTACCAAGCGCGATATATCTGCGGTTGCCTTAATAGTGCTTTCCATTGCTCTATTCGCCATGGTGTTTATGGGGTCTGAGGGCGTTGTAACGGGCGCGATATCTCTCGGGCTTCGTTTCTGCTTCGGCATTGGCGCATACGTGCTTCCCTTTTTGCTTATTGGTTTGGCAGTTACGTTGCTAATTCGTTTTGAACGAGAGATGGTGCCAGCACGTGTGGCAATTGGGTTCGGTCTTTTGTTCCTTGCGTTCTTAACTATTGTGTCTCTTTTCACGCCTGGTGCTGATGTTGATCCAAATCGTTTGTTTATTCAGGTGTTACTTGTCGACCATGGTGGCTATGTGGGTGGCTCTATCGCCTGGGCGGGTCTCGAGCTGTTCGGTTTGACTGTTTCCATGATTTTGATGATTGGTTTGATTATCATTGCGCTAATTGTAATTGGCTTCTCTCTGTCGTCTCTCATCGAAAACATTCGCGCTCATGCGGCAGGTCGCTCCGACGCACCTGGAGACGAAGAAGGCGGATTTGATCACTTGCCTCGTATGTCCTTCGCTCGCGTTAGGAAGGGCAAGAATCCCATTGATGCAGGTTACACTGATCCAACGAAAGTCGATGTTCATGGAAGTATGCCCACACAGGCCATCGACGCGAATAAAGCTGCTTTTGCTGCTGGTAAAACTCAGGTAATTTCCGAGATGCCATCTAAATCATTGAAAAAAAGTCAACGCACGAATGGCCAGCGCGCTCGCGAGGCTGCGGTGCAAACCACCATGGCATTTGACGCGGCTTCCCCGAAAGCTGCAGGGGAGGCGCCCAAGCAGCTTACCCGAAAGCTTGGGTCGCGTCCTGAAGCTGACAAGAAGGACGAGCCGTCACTTTCTCAGGATCAGGCCGCTAGGCCTGTTCGCAAAAAGGCGTCAGATGTTGCTACACCAGAGCCATTGGAGGGTTTTGAACTCCCTGAAATGAGCTTGCTTAATACTTCTGAAAAGACTCCAGTCACCAAGGAGAGCGAGGCTTCCCTTCGTGCTACTGGTTTGTTGCTCCAGGAGACGCTTTCCGACTTTGGCGTAGGCGCTGATGTTGTTGGTTGGGTTCACGGGCCTACCGTTACCCTGTTTAAGGTCGATCTTCCTTCAGGTGTTCGAGTAAATCGTGTCTCTAATTTGACTGACGATATAGCCCTCGCTCTTGCTGCGCCTGGTGTTCGCATCTTTGCTCCTATTCCAGGCACTAATTACGTTGGTATTGAAGTGCCCAACAAAAAACGCGAGACAGTATTTTTGGGTGATGTCCTGAAAGATGCTCCTGCCGGACCTCTTCAAATTGCCATTGGCAAGGATGTGGAAGGTGAAAGCATCGTTAGCAATTTGGCAACTATGCCCCATTTGCTAATTGGTGGTACGACGGGCTCTGGTAAATCGGTCGCCATCAACGGCATGATTATGTCGATTCTTATGCGTGCTACGCCTTCCGAGGTACGTATGATCATGATTGACCCTAAGCGTGTTGAGTTTACTCCCTATAATGGCATCCCTCATTTGTACGTTCCTGTTGTTACCGAAGCGAGGGAAGCGGCTAGCGCTCTCTCCTGGGCCGTAGCCGAGATGGAGCGTAGGCTGAAGGTTTTTAGTGGCATTGGCGCTAGAAATATTGGTCAATACAATGCCAAGGTTCAAAAGGGGCTCGAAATCAACGATGCTCCCGCGGCTGAGATGCCGTATATCGTCATCATCATCGATGAGCTCGCAGACCTTATGATGAATGTAGGCAAAGAGGTGGAGTTTTCGATTTCGCGTCTAGCTCAGCTTGCGCGTGCAGCGGGAATCCATCTCATCGTAGCAACGCAGCGCCCCTCTACGAATGTAGTTACGGGTCTTATCAAGGCTAACATCACCAATCGTATCGCGTTTAATGTTGCTTCCGGTATCGATTCGCGTGTCATCCTGGACACTCCCGGCGCTGAAAATCTTATTGGTCTAGGAGACCTGCTGCTTTCCAAGCCCGAGTTGGCCAAACCTCAGCGAATTCAGGGATGCTTTGTTTCCGAGGACGAGATATCTGCTGTCGTGGAGAAATTGAAGTCGCAAGGAGAGCCCGAATATCACAATGATATTCTTAAAACCAATCTCATTACTCTAGGGGATTCTATGCCCGATGGTTCCGGTGGAACTGCCTCTGGCTCTGATGATCCCTTGGTGTGGGATGCCGCTGAGATAGTGGTTTCTTCAGGTATGGGCTCTACGTCGAACCTGCAGCGCAGGCTTAGCGTAGGGTACTCGCGTGCTGGCAGGATTATGGACCTGCTTGAAGAGAAGGGCATCGTTGGTCCACCAAACGGGTCAAAGCCTCGCGAGGTTTTGGTTGACCCGATGGAACTCGAAACTATCAAAGCCTTTGAAGCTAATGATTCGCAGTAAGTAAGAAGAGGTAGGAACGTCATGCACCAGATCAGCTTCGGCAGCGTGCTTAAGGAAGCGCGATTGGCCCAAGGGCGAGACCTGGCTTCGGTATCTCGCGATCTGCGTATTCGCCAGGATATTATCGTCGCGATCGAAAATAGTGATTTTAAGCGCATGCCCTCTCGTGGATATGCGCGCAATATGATCATTGCTTATTCTCGGCTCCTTGGCCTTAACGCTCAGGATGTCAGCAGAATGTACTTAGATCAGGAATATGCCTATCAGGTAGAGCAGGCTCATCAAAGCGTTGGTGACTCTATTCGAATGCATCGCGATCCGCATGGACGTGAAGCCAACGGATACGCTACTTCGTCATTTGAAAAAGTTGGTGGGCGGGTTGCTCGTAAATCTCGCTCATCTTTTTCTCAGCCCGATGAAAAAGATCTGTATGATGGCAGTTCTAATGGGTTTGGTCGAGCCGTGTATTCTCAAAACGCCGATGTATACCCTTCGCATCACAACCCTCAGGTCGCTCATCGCGCCCGTAGATCTGCTATGCCTTCGGGGAAATATGGAAATATGTATGCAGCTCCGCAGAATATCCCGAACCCAAATAGAAGTCGGAATATCCTTGTTGCTATTATCGCTGTTGTTGTCATCGTTGTTGTTCTCGTTGTGGCTATGATGCTGTCGCATCAAACTGCGCCTCAGACCAATATCCCTGTTACCGGCGCTCAGTCTACGCAAAATGCAGAAAGCGAATCTTCGTCAGATCAGCAGCAAACAGATTCCTCTCCTGACCAAACTGCTCCAACTGAATTCACCTTGAAATATTCCGTTGATAAGGGCAGTGAGTCTTATATCGAAGTTTATGTTGACGACAAGGTTCAAGAGTCGGGTACAGTGTCTGGGCCAGCGGAAAAAACCTACACTAGCTCGTCTAAAATTCGCTTTGTTTCTACTGAAACAAAGGGCGTATCGGTAACGATCAATGATGTAGCTGTTGATCTTAAGGCCAACAGCTCAGGTATCGTAAACCAAACTTTTTCCTTTAGCGAAATCTTAGACCAGTGGTATAACGATCATCCGAATGTGAAGCGAGATACGTCTGCCGCTGCATCGTCGAGCTCTCAAAGCTCGTCGGACAGTTCGACCGACTCTGCTAAGACGTCATCTGCGAGTTCCAGGTCGTCGTCATCTGAATAGGACGCGTTTTGCCTACGTAGATGTTTTTGGGTTAGCACGATTTTCAGATGAATCGTGCTAACCTATTTTTCTATATGGCCTAACATGATGGCTTTATTAAATTCGATTTTGAGAGGATTAACCATGGCTAAAGATTCTAGCTTCGACGTTGTATCCCAGATTGATATGCAGGAAGTCGATAATGCTTTCGGGCAAGCGAAGAAGGAGATTTCTCAGCGTTATGACCTTAAAGATTCTGGTGCTGACATTGCATTAGACAAGTCCGGTAAAACCCTTACGGTATCTGCGCCGAGCGATTTTGTTAATAATCAGGTAAAGGATGTTCTTACCTCTAAGCTTATTAAGCGCGGAATCGCTCTGAATGCTCTTGATTGGGGCAAGCTTGAGTCTGCTACCGGTGGATCGGTTCGCCAAACCGCTAAGATTATTGAGGGTATCGATCGTGACACGGCAGGAAAAATCAACAAGGACATCAAGGCTACTAAGCTCAAGGTGAAGGTCACCATCGAGGGAGATAAGCTTCGCGTATCAGGGCCCAAGCTCGATACCCTTCAAGAGGTTATTGCCTTTTTGAAAGAGAAGGATTACGGTCAGCCTTTGCAATTTACTAATTATCGCTAGGAATTCGTTGCATCATGTCAAAAAACGTATCCTTTTTAACGCTTGGTTGTGCAAAGAACGAATCGGATAGCGCCCGAATGCAGGAAGACCTTATTCAAGCTGGCTATTCTATTGTCGATATCGCCGATTCTGCTGATGTTATCGTCGTCAATACATGCTCGTTTATTCAGTCGGCTATCGAAGAAAGCCTTGATGCCGTATTTGAAATAGCTGGTTATGATTCGGTTGCTTCAGGGGATACCAAACTTGTGGTGTGTGGGTGCATGCCTTCTCGATTTGGTGACGATCTCGAAGAAGAGCTAACCGAGGCAGACAAATTTGTTACCTGCAGAGAAGAAGATAATATCGTTGAAATAATTGACGATCTTTTGGGTGTATCAAGCGTACGTAATTCCGTTGAAGTTGATTTCGATTATGCACCTAGCGAGTATGTGAAGATCTCTGACGGATGCAATCGCTTTTGCTCGTTTTGTACCATCCCGTTCATTCGTGGTCGATATCACAGCTTTTCTTATGATGAAATCGCTTCTGACGTTAAGGCTAAGGTTGAATCTGGCACCAAAGAAATCGTGCTCATAGCTCAGGATTCTGGTATCTGGGGTCTTGACTTGAAACCTCACGAGAACCTTGCTTCGCTGCTGAAGCGATTGTCTGAAGCGTATCCTGATACCTGGTTCCGAGTTATGTACCTACAGCCCGCCGGGATGACAGATGAGCTGCTTGACGTCATGGCTACTCATGACAACATCTGCAATTATTTTGATATACCTTTGCAGCATTGCGATTCGGAGATTTTGAAGTCGATGAATCGTTCTGGCTCACGTGCCGAATACGAACAGATGGTTGCGCGTATTCGCCAGCGTATTCCTGGTGTTGCTTTGCGTACGACGTTAATAGTTGGTTATCCAGGCGAAACAGAAGAGCAATTTGATGATCTTTGTGATTTTGTTTCGGAGACCGAATTTGATTATGTGGGTATTTTTGCCTATTCGCCCGAAGACGGTACCCCTGCTGCCGAATTGCCTAATCAGGTTGATGAAGACACCAAACAGGCACGTCTTCAAGAGCTCCGCGACATTGCCGACGCCGTTTCGTCCCATGTCGTTTCTCAGCGAATAGGAACGAGCATGGACGTTCTCGTCCTTGGTTGTGAGGAAGACGGTCAATTGTATGGCCGTGCACAATGCCAGGCCCCCGATGTTGACGGTGTGACCTATTTGGAAAACGGTGCTGTTGGCGAGGTTCATACCGTATCAATCAGTGACACGCTTCTTTACGAGATGGAGGCCCTGGGTGACTGAAAAGGAATTTGACGAAACTACACTGTGGACTCCGGCCAATATTGTCACCCTTGTCCGGATCCTGCTTGTCCCTGTCTTTGTCGTGGCAATAATTTCCCCTTGGCCGACTTATATACCGGATTGGCATAATGCCGAGCTCTGTAAGCCTTGGGTTGCTGCACTGATTTTCGCAATTTTATCGTGCACTGACGCGTTGGATGGATATTTGGCGCGAAGCAGGGGAGAGGTAACCAACTTCGGAAAGTTCATAGATCCCTTGGCCGACAAGATCTTGGTGGCGGCGGCGTTATTGGCGCTTATCGAACTTCAAGTTCTTCCTTCATGGGTTGCGCTGCTCATAATCGCTCGTGAGTTCATTGTTTCGGGTCTTCGAATGCTTGTGGCGACGCATGGAGTTGTTGTTGCGGCAAGCTGGTATGGAAAATTCAAGACGGTGTTCCAGATCATTGCGATCTTACTCTTTATTGTTAAGGGTTCCGACGCGTTGCTCGCACTGCATCCTGATATGGAACTTGCTTTGTACGTGATCTCGTGGTTCTTCATGATAGTTGCGCTAGTGCTCACCGTCGTTTCTATGGTTGACTATTTTATGAAGTGCGCTCCCATTCTTGGGTTTGGTAATGCGGGTTCGAAAAAGGGCTCCGATGATTTCTCATGCTCTCCAAAAGCCGTTATTGATCGCGCTATTAAAGAAGGCAAGCATCTTTCGACTGCTGAGAGCTGTACAGGTGGTCTTATTGGTGGCGCTCTCACTGGCGTGCCTGGTAGTTCGGCTGTTGTCGAGGGCGGAATTATCAGCTATTCCAACGATGTCAAAATTAATGTGTTGGGTGTTTCTGCAGCCGATCTTGAGCGGGTTGGCGCAGTAAGCTCCGAGGTTGCTGCCTCAATGGCGGAGGGTTCTCTTCGCGTTGCAAATTCCGATATAGCCGTAGCTGTTACCGGGATCGCGGGGCCTGGCGGGGCTGTTCCCGGCAAGCCCGTCGGCACTGTTTGGTTTGGCTTGGCAACTAAGAACCATACTAAAACCTTTATTCGTCATTTTGACGGCAATCGTAATGCCGTACGCAGTGCTACTGTGGATTTTGCGCTTGAGCTATTCGCTTACGCTCTCGACGATAGCCGATCCGAGCCAGTTTCCGATTAGCTTCTGATTTGAATATATTTCGCATCACTTTAGTACCGCGTTCTCATGTATTTGAGAACGCGGTTTTACTATTAGCTTTGCTTAAGCGAAAAGTATTGCAATCGAACGCATGTTCGGATATTCTCGTTTAGGTCCAATCGCAATACCTTCGGCTAGGAGAAGAAATGAGCCAGGACAAAGCAAAAACCCTCAAGATCACCACTGATCAGATTGAACAGAAATTTGGCAAGGGTGCCATTATGAAACTGGGGGAGAACACCAACATGCAAGTTGGCGTAATTCCAACCGGAGCCCTTCCATTAGATATCGCTTTAGGCATCGGTGGCGTTCCTCGTGGTCGAATTGTTGAGGTGTATGGCCCTGAATCAAGCGGTAAAACGACCATTGCTCTTCATATCATTGCTGAGGCGCAGGCTGCAGGTGGTGTTGTTGCCTTTATTGACGCCGAGCATGCGCTGGATCCTGTCTATGCTGCTAAGCTTGGTGTTGACGTAGACGAAATGCTTATATCGCAACCCGACACTGGCGAGCAGGCGCTCGAGATCTGCGATATGCTTGTTCGCTCTGGCGCTATTGACTGTGTAGTTGTCGACTCGGTTGCGGCTCTGGTTCCTAGGGCCGAAATCGAAGGCGAAATTGGCGATACCACGGTTGGCCTTCAGGCTCGTCTGATGAGCCAAGCATTGCGTAAGCTTGCCGGATCTCTTTCTCGGTCTAATACCACTTGCGTTTTCATTAATCAGCTGCGCGAAAAAATCGGTGTCATGTTCGGTAATCCTGAAACAACTACAGGTGGTCGCGCATTGAAATTCTATTCGAGCGTTCGTCTTGATGTTCGTCGTTTTGACTCGGTCAAAAAAGATGGTGAGTTCATCGGTAATCGAGTTCGAGTCAAAGTGGTTAAGAACAAGGTTGCTCCACCCTTTAGGCAGGCCGAGTTTGACATCATGTATGGTGAGGGAATTTCAAAAGAGGGCTGCGTTCTCGACATGGGCGTTGAGGCCGGTTTTGTTAAGAAGAGTGGTTCATGGTTCAACTATGGTGATGAACGCTTGGGCCAGGGCCGCGAAGCCGCTAAACGTACCCTGAAGGAGCATCCTGATATTCGAAATGAAATTGAAAACAAGGTGCGTGCGGAATACAATCTTCCTGCCATCGGCGAGGAGCCTATTGCAACTGATCTTTCTGCAAATTCCATCGAGGCTTAAATCGAATGGTTTTAATTGATGCCAAGACGCTTGCGGAGCGGTTTCCGCAAGCGTCTATTTCTTCACCCAAAGGTCAGATGCTATATGAGAATCTTAAATCCGATGAGCTGAGGGAGGCTTTCAAAAAGATCGAGCGATTGATTAAAGTAAGAGATCGATCGGTCCTCGAAGTGCGAAACCGTCTTAACCGTGATGGGTTCGCAGTTGATGTTGTTGACGCGGCTGTAGACCGAGCTTTATCCGTGGGATATTTAGACGATACACGTTTTGCCGACGTTCTTGTGCGTTCGCGGCTTCGCTCCGGAAAAGGTTTATCTGGCATACTTCGTGAACTTCGAAATCACGCTATCGATCCCTTTGAGCAACTTGAAGGCTTCCCGGATGATTATTTACGGGAAAATCCGAGCCAGGAAGAGGCAGCTATTGCCCTGCTGTGTCGTAAGCCACCACGGTCTAAGAACGAAAAGCAGGCAGCATATGCAAAGTTGATTCGCTCGGGCTATTCTGTTGATATTGCCGCTGAAGCAACAAAACGATGGTACGAGGCCAAAAACAGCAAGTGAATCATCGATGTTTGATGCATTCTCGGGAAAAACGGCGTATCTCTTTGCGGGACATGCTGTTCTCGGCGCATTTTCTGCAATTTTAAGCTATTATCAAATAGCTTGAGCTTACGCACCAGGTTTGGTGCTTTTAGATATTTTCTACAATGTAATAGTGTCGTTTTTCCTCGGCGTATGCTCTTGCCCCGGTATTCCAGGGCATTTATGTTGCCCTTTTGCCTTCCTAGTTAATACGCAACATGAACGAAAGGGAGTTTCATGGTTGAAATCATAATCGCCGCCGTGGTAGCGATTGTTGTTGGCTTTTTGATTGGTTATTTTCTGATGCAGAAGGTGCTCAAGGAGCGCAATGACGCTACGGCTCTTGAAGCCCAGAATGCACTCGTCGATGCCCAGCGCGAGGCTGAAAGCATGAAGCGCGAGGCTCTTGTTGAAGCGAAGGATGAAGTCCTCAAGATGAAGCAGGATGCCGAGCGAGAGAGCAAGGAACGCATGAAGGCTGTGCGTTCCAGCGAAAATCACCTCAATCAACGCGAGCAGAGCCTTGATAAGCGCACCGAAGCCCTCGATCATCGCGAACATCAGATTTCCTCTTTGCAGGGTCAGGTAGATCGCCGTGCAAAAGATGTTGAGCGCGCAGAGGCTGAAGTTGCAACCCGCCTTGAAGAGGTTGCTGGCTTGACCGCAGAGGAAGCTAAGACAGAATTACTGGATGGCCTGAAAGAAGAGTGCGTTCATGAGTCGGCTTCCATCATTCGCGACTCGGAGGCTCGAACTCGAGCCGAAGCCGATAAGAAAGCCCGCGAAATCCTAAGCGTGGCAATTCAGCGTTTGGCTGCGGACCATACTTCACAGATTACGGTATCTACAATTCACATTCCTTCAGACGATTTGAAGGGTCGCATTATTGGCCGTGAGGGTCGCAATATTCGTTCGTTTGAGCAGATTACGGGCACTAACCTCATCATCGATGACACTCCTGAATGCGTAACGGTTTCGACCCACGATCCCGTTCGTCGTGAAATCGCCAGCGTTACTATGCAGAACCTTATTAGTGACGGACGTATTCATCCTGCTCGTATTGAAGAGATGTTCCATAAAGCTGAAAAGTACGTTAATCAGCAGATTAAAGAAGCCGCTTCTCAGGCTACTTTTGATACTGGCATTCATGATCTTAATCCCGAATTGGAAAAGATTCTTGGTCGATTGCGCTACCGTACTTCCTATGGCCAGAATGTCCTGAATCACTCTCTCGAAGTTGCCTATCTCTGCGGGATGATGGCTTCGGAGCTCGGCCTTGATCCGGTTCCTGCAAAACGCGCAGGCCTTTTGCACGATATCGGCAAAGCAGTGGATCATGAGATCGAAGGCTCCCATGCTGTGATTGGTGCAGATCTTGCACGTAGGTATGGTGAAGAGCCCATGATCGTTCACGCCATCGAGGCTCATCATAACGATGTTGAACCCAATAGCGTTATTGATGTATTGGTTCAGGCCGCCGATGCTGTTTCTGCGGCACGACCCGGTGCGCGCAAGGAAAATATCGAATCCTATATTAAGCGCCTCGAGAAATTGGAGGAAATCGCCAATTCCTACCCTGGTGTTGAACGCACTCATGCTATTCAGGCCGGACGTGAGGTTCGTGTTATCGTTTCTCCTGAGAAGGTCGATGAGGCGCATTCTACGGTTTTGGCGCACGATATCGCACATCAAATCCAAAGCGAAACCAAGTACCCTGGCCAGGTTAAGGTTGTCGTAATTCGTGAAACCCGCGCTGTTGATTTTGCTAAATAACGAGTATAGGCCCGCGCTTTTTGCGCGGGCTTCTTTTCTTTATGCCTAATATTTCACTCCAACAATTCATTCAGAACATTTCTGGCGAAGATCACACCCGTGTTCAAGACGATCTAGGCAATGGGTTTGTGCGTCTTCGCGCAGCAGAGGCACAGCGGCGTCAGGCAAAGCAGGATATACGGTCGTTTGAAGATGTGGTAATTGAAATGCTTCGCAATGCCCGTGATGCCAACGCGAAGGCTATATTTATTGCGACCTGGTCCACAAAAGAACAGCGCTTCCTTACCATGCTTGACGACGGTGATGGCGTACCGCTTCAGCTGCAAGATACCATCTTTGAGCCCTTTGTTACCTCTAAGCTCGACAGCTTCCATGCTGATAGGTGGGGAGTGCATGGACGTGGCATGGCTTTATATTCAATACGACAGAACACTGATTCTGCTCGGGTTATTGCTTCTGCTCCTGGTTTGGGCTCCATCTTTTCGGTAGTGAGCTCCTTCTCCCGATTGAGCGAAAAGCGTGACCAGTCAAGCGCTCCTTCGGTTACAGTCAATGAAGATGGCAAGCCGGTTCTTCGCGGTCCTCACAATATTATGCGCACCGTGCTTGAATTTGCGATCGACGAACGAGATGGCGTTGCAGTGTATTTGGGAAGTCCCGCTGAGATAGTTTCGACTCTGTATTGGTTGGGTAATTCAGCGGTGTCTAATACCGCTGAAGAGTATTCTTGCGAAACTGGGGGGCTGCCTTATATTCAGCGTTTTGGTCTTTGTCCAGACGCTTCCGCTCTTGCGCAGCTTGCCAATGATTTCTGTTTGCCTATGTCTGCTCGGACTGCATATCGAATTTTTAATAATGAGATTAAACCCCTGGCGGTTCATTTACAGACAATGCTTGGTGATCAAGTTTCTTCTTCTGCAAAAGTAAAGCCTGAGCGAAAAACTTTATCCGATAGCTCAATTCGCATTTCTAAAGAAGACCTCGAAATGTTTTCCAACCAGGTAATGGGGGATTATGCTCAGCTTGCGCAATCCTATTACCTAAATGCTGACGTTGCGCCAAGCATTCGTTGCTTGGGTGGCGAGCTGGTCCTGCGCATTCCACTGAGGCGTGATGAATAGTTCGTTTTGATATGTTCTCAGCTTCCAGAAGCTAAATTGGTATAGCATTCCCTTGTAGTCAAGTTTGCCGTTTGCCTGTTTACTAGCTAATGAGTAAAATATATCGGCGTGAATCTACTTGATTTACTGCTTAAAACACACCACAACCACACCACAAACTAATTGAAAGTAACGCAATATGAGTGATATTTCAGCTAAGGCTTCTAATGTTCTTCAGACTAATGGGTGCCTGAAGGTCTCCTCGAAGTCTTCTCCTGCATCAGTTGCTGGTGCTATTGCCGGCATGATGAAAGACGGTGTTCCTGTTGAGATTCAGTCTGTTGGTGCTGGTGCGGTTAATCAAGCGGTTAAAGCTATTGCCATTTCTCGTGGCTTTCTTTCGCCTGTTGGCATAGAAATTGTATGCGTTCCTTCGTTTGCGGATATCGTTATTGATGGAGAATACCGTACGGCTATTCGCTTCTCGGTGGAACCGCGTGTTCCTGTTACGTCTCATGACATCGCGCAGAGCTAGTCCTCTGAATTTGAGTAGAGGTAAATATGACGAACCAACTTTCTAACGTTGAGCCTGATGTGTCCACTGAGGGCTCTTCTCATCTAATGAATATATTGGATTGGGAAGATCTATCTGATGGTCCCATCTCGGGCAAGACATTTTCAGTTGTCACCTTTGGTTGTCAAATGAATAAACATGATTCTGAGCGCATCGTAGGTATGCTCACCGCACTCGGCGCAACTGAGGTTAAAACTGTTGAAGAATCAGACATTATTATCTTTGTAACCTGCTGTGTGCGTGAGGCTGCTGATGTTCGCCTAATGGGTCAGGTTGCTTCGTTGAAGAATGTTCCGCTTCGAAAAAATGCTCCGGTAAAGAAGCGTGTTGTAGTTATTGGCGGATGCATTGGCCAACGCGATGGGGAAGATTTGATAAAAAAGCTTTCTCATGTTGACGTGGTCTTTGGTACGTTCAATTTAGCGAGCTTGCCCCGCCTCATCGAGCAGGCGCTCTTGACTGGCGATCACGAAGTTGAAGTCCTTTCTGAGGCATCTGATTTCCCTACCGATTTGCCGACTGAACGCGAATCGAAATGGTCTGCCTGGCTTCCTATTTCAATCGGATGCAATAATTTTTGCTCCTACTGCATCGTTCCCTACGTTCGCGGTAGAGAGAAGTCTCGTCCTATGGAAGACATTGTTGCCGATGCCGAATCGCTGAAAGCCGATGGCGTTAAGGAGATCACGCTACTTGGTCAAAACGTTAACTCCTATGGTCGAGATCTGTATGGTGAACCTCGTTTTGCTGACCTGCTTCGCTCAATAGCTGCAACGGGGGTTGAGCGTATTCGTTTTGCTACTTCACACCCCAAAGATCTCAATGACGATGTTATCAAGGCTTTTGGCGAACTTGATAATTTGATGCCGGCACTTCATTTGCCTGTACAGTCTGGCTCAAATAGTATTTTGAAGGCAATGCATCGACGCTACACGCGGGAACATTACTTGGACACAATCAAGAAGCTCCGCGAAGTTCGTCCTGATATTGCACTATCAACTGATATTATCGTTGGCTTCCCGGGTGAGACCGAGGAAGATTTTCAACAGACCTACGACCTCATTAAGGAAGTGGGCTACACCCAGGTGTTTACGTTTATCTACTCCAAGCGCGAAGGAACTCCTGCTGCACGCATTGAAGACGACACTCCCAGAGAAGTTATTCAGGAGCGTTTTGAGCGTCTGGTTAATCTTGTTCAGGACCGTGCGCTTGAGGTAAATCAAGCCGAGGTAGGCAAAGTAGTGCCCGTGCTTGTTGAGGGAGCTTCTAAGCGCGATGAAACTGTTTTAATGGGACGTAGCCCGAAGAATCTGACTGTTCATGCCCCAATTCCAAAGGGCGTTTCCATCGATGATCTTCAAGGCACTTTCGTCAACGTCCGTGTTGATGTTGCTCGTGCATGGTATCTACGTGGTCAGGTAATTTCGTGATTCGTCCTGTTGTAGCTATTCTTGGGCCTACAGCATCAGGTAAGTCGGAACTTGCCCAACACGTTGCATTGCGCCTGAATGGGGAAGTGGTTTCGGCCGATTCCATGCAGATATATAAAGGCATGGATATAGGCACGGCTAAAATTCCTCGGTCGAAAATGCTTGTTCCTCATCACTTGATTGACATTCTTGATCCTGGTGAGGCTTTTTCGGCTCAGCTGTTCCAAAGCTTATCCCGTTCTTGTTTTTCTGATATTCAGGATCGTGGCAAGGTACCGGTCTTATGTGGTGGAACCGGCCTGTATGTGCAGTCTGCGCTTGAGGATATGCGTTTTCCGAAAGGTGATCAGGAGCATAATCCTGTTAGGGTTAAATACGAAAACGTTGCAAGGCGGTTTGGAAATCAAGCTGTTTGGGATCGACTAAACGAAGTTGACTCTGCTTCTGCCGCTCTCCTTCATCCCAATAACGTTCGACGTGTTATTCGGGCGCTAGAAATGCATGAACAGGGCGTTTCTTATGCTACTCAAGTCAAAGGAATGAAAGAGCTTCCAGAAGTGGTTCCTTCGGTTCGTTTTGCTCTTAAGAGAGATCCTGGTCTCTTGGCAGCACGTATCGACAAACGCGTTGATAACATGTTTGAAGAGGGGCTGGTTAACGAAGTTGAGCTTCTTCTTAATGACGGATGGCGTGCTGCTCTAACGGCTCCACAAGCTATCGGCTACAAGGAAGTTGTTTCTGCTCTTGATGGTGATATCTCGATGAGCGATGCCGTCGAGCTCATCAAGACCGCTACCCGTCGATATGCCAAACGGCAGCGTACTTGGCTAAGGCGTGATGGCCGCTTGGTGTGGCTTGATGCGGATTCTCTAAGTCTTTCCGAAATGGTAGATTGCGTGGTGGAAACCTATCTGCAACGCACAGCTCTAGAATAATTGCGAATGCACATGAGCTTTTCGCATAAAGGAGCCTTTCCATGGAACTGAATTTCACCAAAATGCACGGTCTCGGCAACGATTTCGTTTTTGTCGATGATTTCAACAAATCTATTGAGTTAAGTGCTGATCAGATTGCCTTCCTGTGCGATAGGCATTTTGGCATTGGGGCGGACGGTGTGATTCTTGTGCGTCCCTCCGATCGGCCTGAATGTGTTGCCTACATGCATTACATCAATTCAGATGGTTCTTTAGCTGAAATGTGCGGCAATGGCGTACGTTGTTTTACCAAGTATTTGGTTGATCACAACTACATTGACGCAGATGCCGGGTCGTACATCGCCGATACGAAACGTGGACCGCTTCCTATTTCCTTCAAGCTTGATGCAAATGGTCTTATGAGCGTAGCTTCTGTCGATATGGATATGCCGATCCTGGATCCCGAAAAGATTCCAACGCTTCTTCCTGCTAGTTGTACCACCAACGGCGAATCTTTTGTAAATGAAGAGGTTGTTCCTTCTCCTTGGGGCGATTTATCGTTTACTTGCGTTTCCATGGGAAACCCTCATGCGGTATGTTTCCTGGACAATCTTGATCAATTGCCAGCAGAGTGGTTTACGTCATCAGATAAAACGCTTAACTCTTTTGATCTGGAGCGTTTTGGTGCTTATTTCGAATCGCACGAAGCGTTTCCCGCTAAAACAAACGTCGAGTTTATTGTCCCCGCGGATGACGGACTGCATATGCGTGTATTTGAACGTGGATGCGGCGAAACGCTTGCTTGCGGCACTGGTGCTTGCGCTTCTTTGGTGGCTGCCGTTTTAACTGGTCGTTCTGCACGAACCAACAAAGTCCATCTCCGTGGTGGTACGCTTAACATAACTTGGCAAGAAAATAACCGTGTGCTTATGACGGGTCCTGCAATGCAGGTTTTCACTGGCACGATTGAGATATAGGTTTGCATGATCGAATTTGACGAAGTAAAACAACATGGCCCAAAAACCGTTATTGAAAAACCTCGCGAGCGTGCGATATTAGTTGGTGTTGAAAGGCCTAATCAGGAATGGAGTCTAGAATCTTCTCTAGCCGAGCTTGAGCGCCTTGCTTGGACAGCAGGCGCGGACACGGTTGCCCGAACCTCGCAGAAGCTCGATTCTCCCAATCCTCGTACATTTGTAGGAAGCGGTAAGGCGGAGGAAATTGCCGGCCTTGCTCGTTCATATGCGGCCGATGTTGTTATCTTCGATGACGAGTTAACTCCTTCTCAGCAGTCGAATCTCGAAAAAGTTGTCGGGAAAGACGTCAAGGTTATTGACCGAACGGCCTTAATTCTTGATATCTTTGCTCTTCATGCCACAACCAAAGAGGGTAGGCTTCAAGTTCGCCTTGCTCAGAACCAGTACCTGTATCCCCGTTTGCGCGGTATGTGGGCTCATCTTGCGTCAAATCGTATGGGCGGTGGTGTTGGTTCACGCTTTGGCGAAGGCGAGAGTCAGTTGGAAGTTGACCGTCGTCTTATCCGTAATCGAATTACCTCTATTCGACGTGAGCTTGCTTTGCTTTCAAAAAAGCGTGATCTGCAGAGAAAGCAGCGTAAAGAGTCTGGCATCTATAAGGTGGCTTTAGCTGGATACACCAATGCTGGTAAATCAAGTTTACTTAATGCCATTACGGGCTCTGAAGTTCTTAGCTACGATAAATTGTTCGCAACGCTCGACTCGACCACTCGTCAACTAGTTTTACCTGAGGGTAGAGAAGTGACACTTACCGATACCGTTGGGTTCATTCAAAAGCTTCCTACAACTCTCGTTGAAGCCTTTAAATCAACATTGGACGAAATCAACGGCGCTGATCTTATTTTGCATGTTGTTGACTCTTCGGACCTTAATGCGGATAGGCAGATCGATACCGTCAATATGGTTCTAGAGCAGATTGGCGCTGAAGAGATTGGCCGCGTTGAGGTCTTTAATAAAAAAGACCTGTTGCTTCCTGAGCAGTACGAGGCAATGACTATTCGATATCCCAATGCTGTTTTTACTTCAACCGTTACGCGCGAGGGCATTAATGATCTTGTTTCCCGTATTGGATTAGTTGCTTCGTCCCAGGAAGAAATCCTTGAACTGCTGATTCCGTACAGCAGGGGAGACATGGTTTCATATGCTCATCAACGTTGTACCATCTTGAACGAAGAGTACAAGGACACAGGTACGTTGTTGATGGTTCGAGCTGGTGCTCAGGCCGTTGCTAAATTAAAAGCATTTTCCTGTGTTGCGGAATAGGGACTCAGATAAGTATTTCCCATATACCTTAGAAAACGAAAAGGGCTATCGGATTATGAACCGATAGCCCTTTTATTGTTAGTCGCCGATAAAGATTATCGTAAGCATTGGTGATTAATAAACCTTGCGAAGCACAGCAACCACTTTTCCAACAATAGCGCAATCACGCGTGATGATTGGGTCCATTGTTGAATTCTCGGGCTGTAAGCGAATATGGTCTTTCTCTTTAAAGAAGCGCTTTACGGTTGCCCCATCATCAATAAGCGCAACGATGATTTCTCCATTACGAGCCACTTGTTGCTCTTTAACCACAACATAGTCTCCGTCGTTAATGCCGGCTTCGATCATTGATTCGCCATGCACGGCGAGAATGAACGAAGCAGAGTCACCTACGATTTCTGTGGGAAGTTGCAAAGTTGTCTCGACATTGTGCTCTGCAAGAATCGGCTCACCTGCCGCAACATTGCCAACAAGAGGCAATGACAAGGTATTACTAGAACCAGTGGATCCAAACGCCTCTTCCTGTTCGTGTTTGCCCGGTAGAGCGATTGATCGAGATTTCAGCGGATCTCGAACGATGTAGCCCTTTTCTTCAAGTGTTTTCAAGTGAACATGAACAGTGGAAGGGGAGGACAGATGCACTGCTTCTGCGATTTCTCGCACTGTTGGACCATACCCCTTCTGCAATATATAGGATTCTATAAATTCATATACGCTTTTTTGACGCGTAGTTAGGGGTTTGGACATTGCGACTCCTAAATAGAACAAATGTTTGCATTTATATTGACAGGAACGTATGTTCGATTTACAGTATACACGAACAAAGGTTCTATGCAAGGAGGCATGCTATGAGCAAGGTATCAGTGACGTATCGTGCGGTTGGCTCTGCGGCTCTCAAGCCTGAATATACGTTTAAGCAAAACGCGTCAACTCCAATTATTAGCTTCGACCGATTGGCCTATTCAGACCCTCATCGCAAATTGCCTTTGAAAACGCGCCTTTTGAATATCTTTAAAAAGGTAGCGATTGCGATTTATACCGATCCGCTTTTTGGCTCAATAGACAAGGCGTTTTTAAAGCCGGGTACGGTATCAAAAACGAGCTCTGAAACGTATATTCGAAGTGTTGCCGGAGCCTCTTTGGTGATGCTTGTTTTGATTCTCGTAGGAGCATAATTGAAGTTGATTAAGCAAAGCAACGGCTATATTTCAGTTATTTTGAGTTTACTATCACACACTATAAGCTGAAATATAGCCATCGTTTTGCTTAATGATATCTATATCTTGTATACTTGCTTGAGGTTATCCGTTCAAAGGAGATCTCATGCGTTGTCCCTCTTGTGGGCATCCTGAATCAAAGGTTGTCGACTCCCGATCCGCTGATGATGGTTACTCGATTCGCCGTCGTCGGGAATGCTTGTCGTGTGAGTCTCGCTTTACTACCTACGAGCGCACAAGTGAAAATCCCTTAGTAATTATCAAATCAGATGGTTCATCCGAGGCATATGATCGAGAAAAACTGTTTCGAGGTTTGTTGATTGCTTGCGCTAAGAGGCCAGTTTCTGCAGAAAAAATCTCACAGCTTATCGATAGCATTGAAGTCGAATTACGTAATTCCTCTAAGCAAGAAATTAGTTCAAAGAGCCTTGGCGATATGGCTCTTGAGCGTTTAGCTAAAGTAGATGATGTAGCTTATATTCGCTTTGCAAGTGTTTATAAGGATTTCAAGACGGTAGATGAATTTCGAGATGCGTTGAAGGGCCTGTATTGATATGAACACTCTGACTATTCCAACAAAGAGACTCTGCGAGCATGCCTTGGTGCCTCAGAATGCCTATAAGGGTGATGCTGGGTATGATCTTTGCGCTACCCAAGACATCACGCTTAAACCCTTCGAACGCGGTCTTATCCCTACTGGCTTGGCTGTCCAAATCCCAGAAGGATATGCTGGGTTCGTACTGCCTCGTAGCGGTCTTGCGCTAAAACAGGGACTTTCGCTCGTTAATGCGCCCGGACTCATAGACAGCAATTACCGCGGCGAGCTAAAGGCTATCGCTATCAACCTTGATCCGGAGAATAATATCGAGATTCACATTGGCGACCGAATTGCACAGTTGGTAATCATGAAAGTTGAAGCTATTCACTTCAACGAAGTAGATGATCTTGAGCATTCTGATCGCGGTGAAGGCGGATTTGGCTCAAGCGGTGTTTCCTGCGGCATTTAACGCATATAAATAGAAGCTTTTATCATCATTCCAGTTTATATATGGAGCCCCGAACGAAGTTCTATCCTCTTGATGAAAGGCCCAACTAATGATCTTGGGCAGGAAACCTTGTGTTGCGACTTGTATCGAGGGGTGAGCTGCAACAGCTCGTCTTTTCTCTTTGTCCGATTCTCAGACTCTGCATAGATGCTCATTAGCTTTTTTATCAAATAACTGAGTCATGTAAATTAGTAGTTTGTGACTAGAGGTTGCGGACCCGCCTGTGATTGCGCGTGATACGTTGATAATATATCTTATGTAACCTAACTAGTAATTCTCACGAGGGCGCCCGATGTAATTGAGTGCTTCATTGCGGTTCTACTCGCTTAAGTAATTCGTTTAGTATCTATTGGAGAATCCGCCATTCGGGATTAAGTGCCCGATGCTACTACAGGACTCCTTGTTTCCTTGAAATCGGCAGCAGAACTGCAGTTACTCTATCTATTTCTTGCTTCATTGCGCCTATACGTTTCGAGACTGTGAAATCGGGTTGCGTGAGCAGCTAGCTTCATTGCTTTGATTCTGTTATCTCTAATTGGTGTTACCATGTTTTATTGTGCTGTAGAGGAAATAGGTCCCTACTTCCCTGCGGTTGCATAACAGGAAAAGAAGATAAAGGGAGAACCATATAATGGCTGAGGAAGAAGAAATTGTAGAAACTGACCCTTATTGTACGAGTGATCGCTTTGCGGCAAAAAATGGTATCAAAGCCATTGAGGTTGGAGAAGATTACTCTGTCTGCATCATGCCTATCGACGAAACTTGTCTCAATGGTATTAGCATTCCTATGGGAGGTTGTTACTTTACCCTAGGTGATTTCTCCTTTGGTGTTGCAAGCCATTACATTAAGAACAACATGGTTACCATGAATTCGCAAATTGATTTTATTGCTTCAGCTCAAGTTGGAGACACCATTACGGCACGCTGCGAATTGGTTCCCTGCACTTCTAAGAAGATCGCTCGCTACGAGATCACAATGAATGATCAAAACGGTAAGCTTCTTGCGCTCATGCATGTTACGGGCTACCGCCGATCCCATCACTAGGATAAAGGCTCTTTAACAGAGTATTTTGAACGCTTACAATTGAGGGCCCCTCGTCTAGTCATGCCGAGGGGCCCTCAATTGTAAACTAGCTATTCCGAATAGCAGACACGTTTATATGCTTCGAAAAGATCTGGGAATAATTTCTTTTGGCTGACGGGTTTAAAAGTCTCCTTATCGCATACGCAATGGGATGTTACGGCAGTGAAATGAGGTTTAACCTTTTCGGGATCTTCGCCTTTTAAATACATTTTACAGGTGTATTGAGTCCGAACCGGAGTTACCTTTGAGACGTGCGTTTTAACAACCACGGTATCGCCATAGCGAAAGGGCAGACCGTATGAAAGGTCGACATGTACCACAGGCGAAAGATAGCCTGCTTTTTCGATATCAGCATAAGGAAATCCGAGTTTGTTTAAAAAATCAGTACGAGCTACTTCGAGATATACGAGGTAGTTAGCGTGATAAACCACTCCCATACCATCGGTTTCTGCATATCGTACTTCGATTTCTGTTGATGTCTCCATCGGCTTCCTTTCCATTTCTGGGATGCCTTTGCGACACTCAATTATAATAAAGAGCTGAAATAATTAATTACTCCAGATAGGACAAGCACAAGTTATGCCCCAAAACAGCAGAAACCGACAGAGTAAACCATCAACTGCTTCGAAAAAGGTTTCCTACTCCCCTCTTACGCCCAGCCTTGCCTTTCAGCTCGCTGCACCACATACCTGGGTAGCTGCAATCATGCCGGTGCTGTTTTCGATTGAATATTCTGCAATTACATATTCAGGTAAAGTGAGTATTTTGCTTGCTTTGATATTGCTTGCTATATGCATTCTTATGCAGTCTGCGGTTAACGTGCTAAATGATTATTTTGATTTTAAGAAGGGCACCGATTCGGTTGAGAACTCATCTGATGACGCTTTTGATGCGGTCTTGGTTTACAACAACCTCAACCCCAAATCAGTCTGCGCTTTGGCAATTGGATTTCTAATTGTAGCTGCAGGAATGGGTTTCTATCTGGTTTATCTAACTGGCTGGATTCTTCTCGTGATTGGCTTAATTGGGGCTCTTATAGTTTTCCTGTATTCAGGTGGTAAAACGCCGATATCCTATATGCCTATTGGAGAGCTTGTAAGCGGGTTTGTCATGGGCGGCTTGATTCCGCTGGCATGCTGCTATACCCTCTCTGGAGTATTTGAGCCGTTGGTTCTTCTGGTTGCGCTTCCTTTTATCTTTGGAATTGGAATGATCCTTTTTACCAATAACACATGTGATATCGAAAAAGACATCAATGCCCAACGCAAAACAATTTCAGTCGTTCTTGGTCGCGATATGGCACCGAATTACTATCATGTCGCGATATTGGTCTGGATTGTTCTCATCGCTGTGCTTGTGGGCCTATTCTATCCAACAGGAATGCCGATTGTAATGATTATGGTTTTAGCGGCGTTTCCTGTGTTGCGAGCAATTCTGAATAATCCCCTGAATCAAAAAACTAGAGATGCGGCAATGTCGCAAATCGTGATGCTTAACGTGATACTTGGTGCATTCTATTGTCTGTCTCTGACCTCAGGGTCGTTTATGAGCTGGGTTTAAAAAACAAAGGAATCTGGAATACGAAGTTCTGTTTTCATATTGAGTGCTTTGAGATTTGCATACTGTATTAACTCTTCAAGCGAGAAGCTTCTCATTTCATCGACGATTCCAGCCAAATAGGCTATCTTTCCAAGAAGGCATTCTGGCTTTATACGCTTTTCATTGAGCAGATAATCGATATCTGTACTTTGGTTTCTTTTCGCAAGGCGATGGCCGTCAGAGTCCACGAGTAGCGGAACGTGCCCATATGTTGGCGTTTCATATCCTAGGCATTTCTGCAGATACATTTGGCGTGGTGTTGAGGTGAGCAAGTCCCTGCCTCGGACCACCGAAGTTACGCCCATCCATGCGTCATCGACGGTTACGGCAAGTTGATAGGCGAATACGCCGTCGCTGCGTTGGATTATGAAGTCTCCAGAACATTCAGTTAGGTTGAATGATTGGAGCCCTTGGAACAGATCATTAAACGAAAAAGGCTCGTCAGGTACAGCAATACGGGTAGCCGGGCTTCGTCGCTTTGCATTGGCATCTTGTTCGAGTTTTGTCAAAGTTCGACAAGTACCCCGATAGAGAACCTCTTCTCCAAAATGGGGTGCATTTGCAGAGTGTAGATCAGCACGAGTGCAAAAGCAGGGATATAAAAGCCCTTTTCGATCAAGCTCTTGATACGCTTCTTGATATGCTTCGGTTCGAGAGCTTTGGTATACGGGTTGGTTGTCCCATTCGAAGCCGAGCGCCTCAAGGCTCCGAAACACTCCATCGGCATAAAATTGCTTTGACCGCGCTGGATCAAGATCCTCTATGCGCATATGAACGGAGCCGCCGGCTCGACGTGCTACAAGATAAGCCACCATGAATGAGAAAAGATTGCCTAGGTGCAGCTTGCCTGATGGCGTGGGGGCGAATCGGCCAACAACAGCATTGTTCTGCTTTGGCTTGTTGTCTAAATTGGATTTTCGATCGTAGCTGCAATCCTCGTACGAGACGTACGTATGATTGCTATACAAAGGAAGCCCTTCTTCCTTGTAGGAAGAAGGGCTTATTGAATCATTCTTTGACAATTGCGAACACATGTTATTTGCGATGGTCTATCACATGCTTCGTTTTGCCAAAGCTGCGCTCAATTCCACCAGGTTCAATGAGTTGCACCTCAGAAGCTACAAGCATGGTTTCCTTGAGTTTTGTGGCAATCATCTTGCGGAAACGATCCATTTCCTCATAAGAGTCGCTAAGAGCAGAGGGCTCAATTTCGACCTTAATCTTCATGCGATCGAGTCCGGTTTCATTGTCGACCTCGATGCGATAAAAAGGAGTAACTCCTTTGATTCCTGAAAGAATATCCTCCACCTGCGAGGGGAATACGTTGGTGCCACGAATAATCAACATATCGTCACTACGCTTACGAACCTTTTTCATACGAGCGTGACTGCGTCCGCATTCGCATTTCTCGGTAACAACGTAAGTAAGGTCATGAGTACGGTAGCGAAGTACAGGAATGCCTTCTTTATCAAGAGGCGTAATGACAAGTTCGCCCTCTTCCCCTTCCGGAACAGGTTCGCCAGTTTCAGGGTTAACAACTTCCCACAAGAAGTGATCTTCGGCGATATGCTGCATATCCCTCGAGCAAAGACATTCTCCCGATACGCCAGGACCCATAACCTCGGTAAGGCCGTAATTATCTGTGCAGGTGATATGCATACGGCGTTCGATTTCTTCCTTCATTTTAGGAGGGCAAGGTTCGCCGCCGAAGAGTCCGATACGAAGGGAGCTTGACGCCCAATCAAAACCCTTCTTCTCGCCCACTTCACACATATGAAGCGCGTAAGAGGGGGTGGCAATGAGAACGGTGGTGCCATAATCGTTGATCATCTGAAGATGACGTTCCGTATTACCGGAACCCGCAGGGATCATCATGCAACCTAGCTTTTGAAGGCCATAATGTAGACCAAAGCCACCAGTGAACATGCCATAGCCAAAAGCCATCTGACAGCGATCGCCTGGCTTGACGCCTGCCATCATTGCCAGTCGAGCAATGCAATCGCTCCAGACATCCATATCGTGATGGGTGTAGCCGACAACGATGGGCTTACCAGTTGTGCCGGAAGAGGCATGCAGCTCAATGATCTCATCGAGCGGAACTGCGAAAAGACCATAGGGAAACGTGTCGCGCAGAACAGTTTTATCGGTAAAAGGAAGCTTTTTGACATCTTCCAAGGTCTGAATGTCGGACGGGGATACACCCATTTCGTCCATCTTGTTGCGGTACCATTCAACCTTTTCGTATACCATGGCAACCTGTTTTTTCAGTTTTTCAAGCTGAACGGCATGAATATCATTGCGGCTCAAAGTTTCGATTTCAGGTTGGTATAGGGAAGTGTTGTTATGTTGAGTCATGGCGCAATACGCTTTCCTAGGCAAGATCGTTTTGATTGATCAGAGAAATACCCTGTTCGGTGAGATATTCTTCGGCCTTATCGGGGTCGTTTACCTTAAATGAAATATAGGTAGAGATCAGTGAATAGCTATAAGAGATATTAACGCCAGACTCCGCCATAAGACCAAACACTCGCTCCAGCTCACCTGGCTCGTCCTTTAATACCAGACAGATAACATCCGAAGAAGTAGCTGCAACGTCGCGTTCAGCAAGCACCGAAAGAGCCTTCTCGGGTTTATCTACGATAAAACGCGCTATGCCATAGTCGCCAGTGTCAGAGCAGCTGTAGCCGCGTACATTAATATCCTTTTCAGTGAAAAGGGCGAGGATACGCTGAAGGTGGCCCGGACGGTTCTCGACAAAAACACTGATTTGTTTAATGCTCATTATTTACTGCTCCCCTCGCGCATAACATGCTCCGCGCCTAAATGCTTCGATGTTGATATCAATGGTTTTCGGTGGGACTTTTCCTCGAATGACTTCTTCCCATAGTTCGGATTCGAAGGGAAGCGAAACGGAAAGGGCGCCAAGAAGAACAACATTGGCACACTTAGTGGTGCCTGCATCGCGAGCAATTTCGCTTGCGGGAATAAGAGTAGCATCCATGTCCTTTAGGCGTCCGCGCGCATTTTGAGGCATTGAAGCCATGCCCGTAAGGACCGGCAAGGGCTTAATTGATTCATCGTTAACGACAAGCGATCCGCCTTCCTTGAGGAAAGCAATGTTGCGAAGAGCTTCTACTACCTCGAAAGAAACAACGCTATCCGCACAGCCTTCATCGCAGACCATGGTTGCTACATCGTCGCCGAAGCGAACTACGGTAGTAACCGCTCCACCGCGCTGAGCCATGCCGTGGATCTCGGATACCTTGCAATCTTTTCCTGCAGCTGTTGCGACACGCGCTAAGAGATCAGCGGCAGTAATGGTGCCTTGACCGCCTACGCCACATAAAAGAATGGTATATACCGATTGGTCGCTCATCGCTGGCCTCCTTCGCGGGGCTGAATCGCATCAAAGTTACAGTATTGACGGCACTGATCGCAGCCAATGCACAAGTCGGGATCAATAGAGGAAATGCCAGTTTCAGCGTCGCAGGCAATTGCAGGGCATCCAATGGTCTTGCAGATTCCGCACGCATTGCAGTTATCGGTTACGACATAGTAGTCCTTTGGACTCTTGTCTAGCAAAACGCAAGGACCCTGGAACACGATTACGTCAAGCTCGTCTCGGCTTGTAGCTTCTTTAAGGGCTGCACGAACCGCTTTAACATTAAAGGAATCAACGGTTTGAACATGATCGACGCCGATCGCATTGAGTATGCTCGGAAGGTCAAGCTCCCGGCTTTCACGATGCTGCAGGGTTATCCCATTGAAGGGGTTGCCTTGCTGTCCGGTCATAGCTGTAGTGCGGTTATCGAGGATGCATACCGTTCCTGCGCCCTTGTTATACACGGTATTGATGAGTGAAGTGAGACCTGAATGGGCAAACGTGGAATCACCAATCACACCCACTACGGGACGATGTTCGGTTCCCTCCAACGCAAGCTCAAAACCATGGGCCATTGATACTGATGCACCCATATCAAGAGTTGTGTCCATGGCCGAAAGCGGAGGCAATGCGCCAAGCGTATAGCATCCGATATCTCCAGTAATGATCGCCTTCAAGCGCGAAAGCTCTTTGAAGATCACGCGATGAGGACATCCAGGGCACAATGCAGGTGGACGATTAGGGATATCGTTTTCGTTATCACGATGCTGCGGGAGCTTTCTCCCAAGCGAACGAAGGATATCTGCGGGGTGGATTTCTCCATCAGCAGGAAGAGGCATCTGGAATGAATCGAGAATCACGCCGGTTGCCTTGACAGCATCAGAAAGATAAGTCGATGCCTCTTCAACAACGTGAAGTTCATCAACGCTATTGGCAAACTCATTTAGGGCCTTTGCAGGTAAAGGCCATGACACGCCTAGCTTAAAGATGTCTGCATCGGGGCATGCTTCTTTAACGTGTTGATACACCGCACCTGCGCAAATAATACCAATCCGCTTATTGGATCCTTCGGGGGTGTTTCTCTCGATGGTATTGTAGGGACAAGTTTCAACCCATTCACGAATCTTGCTAATACGCTCAACAAGCACTTTGCGCCTGGGCTTAGCGAAAGCAGGCATCATTACCCACTTCGCACAATCCTTTTCATAAGGACGCTTAGCGACCTCAGTCCGTTCCCCCACTTCAACGGGGGTTTTGGTATGAGAAATGCGAACAGTAGACCTCATCATTACGGGAGTGTCAAATTGTTCGGATATGCCATAAGCGTCTTTCGCAAATCGGTGCGCTTCTGCGGAATCTGCTGGTTCCATGATCGGAACCATAGAAGCCATTGCGTAGTAACGAGAGTCTTGTTCGTTTTGAGAGGAAAACATACCAGGATCATCGGCGGCAAGGATGACAAGGCCGCCATTAACGCCGGTATAGGCCGCCGTAAACAATGGGTCAGCGCAAACATTCACACCAACATGTTTCATGGTAACCAAGACACGCGCACCTGCAGCCGATGCACCGACAGCAACTTCAAGAGCTACTTTTTCGTTTGGGCACCATTCCGCATATACGCCAGGCAGCTTCGCAAACGATTCCATCGTTTCCGTTGAGGGAGTACCTGGATACGCTGCGCCAATATGGCAACCAGCTTCCCAGGCACCGCGGGCAATTGCCTCGTTGCCGGACAAAAGATTCATTACTACACCTCTTACTTGATAAGCTTATTCTGCGTAGCGCAGCACAAAACAACCAATCTGGACGATGTCTCGATCAGATAGCATCACATGGTCAACGTTGGTGTTATTGACCCATACACCGTTGAACGAATCGGCATCTTGTATAGACCAACCGCCGGCAACTCGCTCCAATACTGCATGCTTACGCGATACTGTCATATCGTTTAGAAAGATCTCGCATTTAGGCGAACGACCGATAACTGCTTTGTCTCCATCAAGGCTATATACAATTCCCTTTTGCTTGCCCTGTAAAACGGTAAGCGTGGGGATTGTTGAGGTGACCTGTATAGTTTCTGGCTCCGAAGTCTCGAGCGACACTGCTTCAAATTTCTGAGTTGAACCTTGAAGATGATAGCCGCACGACGAACAGGATTGAGCTGAATCTAGCATGGGGCTATTGCAGACAGGGCAAGTTTTCATTTATCCCTCCTTGGTTGTATTTATAGTTGCATTGCTGCCGTAAATTAAAGGCGTGGTGTTCACGACTGAACTGTCAGCTTGGGTTTTCTCGCCTGAGAAACCAGCAAATAAGCGATTCCACCAGATCCCGATGCCCTCAATGGGGTTTGGCGCCGGGCAATTTTCTGCGGCAACGAGATCCTGTTGGGCTATAACTTCGTTATGCTGATAAAACGTAACCGTGCCGACTTTCTGACCAGGCTTCACATCGCCTGAAACTGTGTCGAATTGAACGTCCTGGCTTACATTACCGTCAAGCGAAAATACCTTAACGGAGGCAGTTGGGTCAGAGAGCGTCGCCTTGAAGGTTTTGTCCATCCATCCAGAATGACTTACGTTGGCAACAACGGGAACTGTCGCGGTAGTGCCTTTGTTTGTGGTGTATGTAGCGGTTTCGTTGCTATGTACCAAAGGATAATCGATGGTGTTGTCATAAACCCAATCATCGAGAGTGGTCGCATCGGTAAAACGTTGGGCTTCTGTGCTTGAGCCGAGCACAATTGAATAAAGGATTTTGCCATCACGCTGAACGGCTCCGGCAAAACACTCCCCTGCCTTCTCGGTGAAACCGGTTTTAACACCGCAGGCGCCATCGTAGGTGCCCAAAAGAACATCAGTCGATTCAAGCTTGACATCAGCCTGCTGGCCATTGCGTAGCACTTGGATGGTAGTGGCTTCAGTGGAAACGGTGTTTCGGAAGGTTTCGTTCTTCATTGCTTCAGTGCACATCTTGGCAACATCACGCGCCGAACAATGCATGTCTGCAGAATACTGGTCAAAGTCGAGTCCGTGAGGATTTGCGAATAGCGAGTCATCCATGCCAAGACTTTTGGCCTTTTTGTTCATCGCGTACACAAAGGCATCGTATGCACCATCGGGTACATTGGGATCACCCTTTTCTTTTAGGGTGTCCCGGATAGAGTCGCCCATGCATTCAGCGATAGCAGTTGCGGCATCGTTGCCTGAACAAATCATCATTGCTTTAAGGGCAGACTCAAGATTCATTGAATCGCCAGCTTGAAGCATTGCAGACGACTCGCCAATTGAAGCAGCATTTTGGCTAACCGTAATAGTAGTGTTCTGCAGATCGCCGTACTCCAAAGCAACGATTGCAGTCATTGTTTTTGTAACTGACGCAATCTGCACCTGCGAGTCAGCATCGCGCTCGAAATAAACCGTACCGTTCTCGTCAACAACAATTGAATGCTCGGCGACGATATTTGGGCAGCTTGATGCAGCAAGGCCACGATCTTGAACGCTCAAACCGGCAATAATATCCGAGGAGCGCACATCGGCAAAGGCGACTCCTGGAAAAAGCGATGCCGCAAGCGCTGCAGAGAACAGCGCGGCGGCACATCGCTTACCGAAAGACCCAGATGTGGAAACGCGGTAATTAGTCAATGGCATAAATATCTTCCGGTTTGCATACATCAAAGCCTGCCGCTGAAAGCTTCACGTCCAGAGAGGGGTCGGAAACCTTAAGCACATCGTAGGCGTACTCGCCCACGATAAAGCAATGGGCATACTCAACATTTACGTTGGTGTCATTCAGGTAATCCATCAAATTAGCGAGCTCACCAGGTTTATTCGAAACCTTCACCGCTACAACATCAATGAGCTTGGCACGATAACCAGCATCAATTAGTGCTGCGCATGCTTTCTTGGGGGTATCGCAGAAGATGCGAAGAATGCCAAAGTCGGCAGTATCCGCCAAGAATAATGCCTGCATGTTAATGCCAGCATTGGAAATGGTGCGAACGGCGCTTGCCAAGCGGCCTTCTTCGTTTTCCAGGAATACAGTCAGCTGTGAAATCATTAGTGCAAATTCTCCCTCATATCGATGATGCGCTTCGCTTTGCCCTCAGCGCGCTCAATGGTTTTCGGTTCGACGATCTTAACGTCAACGGCAATCTGGAGATTTTCCTTCAGAGCCTTCTGAAGGTCTTTCTTCAGCTTTTCGAGACGTCGAATTTCATCGAATGGGAATTCGGGTACGGTTTCTACGCGAAGTTCAGCATGATCGAGCGTTCCCTTCGTGGTGAGTATGAGCTGGTACTGAGGAGCGATTTCGGGGAACGATACTATTTCCTCTTCGATCTGAGAGGGGAACACGTTTACGCCACGAAGAATCATCATGTCGTCAGTACGTCCGGCAATGCGGTCCATGCGGCGGAAGGTACGACCGCATTCGCACTCGCCTACAAGAATACGTGAGATGTCTCGAGTGCGATAACGCACCAAAGGTGAGCATTCCTTGCACAAAGTAGTGAATACCACTTCGCCCCATTCGCCATCAGGAACAGGCTGAAGGGTTTTAGGATCAAGAATTTCAATGATGAACTGGTCTTCGCAAACATGGAGACCGTGCTGTTTTTCGCATTCGCAGGCAACACCAGGACCCATTACTTCAGAAAGTCCGTAGATATCGTAAACCTGAATACCCATTTTCTGCTCGATCTCAGCGCGCGTTGCCTCTGAGCACGGTTCCGCACCTAAAATTCCAGCATGGATCGGGAACTCGTGAACGTCATAGCCTTCTTCTTGCGCAACTTCGGCGATATTTAAAGCATAAGAGGGCGTGCAGCATAGGCAGTCAACGTCAAAATCTTTCATGAGCCGAACTTGGCGTTTGGTGTTGCCAGTAGACATAGGAAGAACAGTGCAGCCTGCTCGCTCTCCTCCATTGTGGGCGCCAAGACCGCCAGTAAACAAGCCATAGCCATAAGCAATTTGCAGAGTAGAATCAGGTCCGCATCCCGCACCATAAAGTGCTCGAGCAAAGCAGTCTCCCCAATTCTCAAGATCTTTTTGTGTGTAACCGACTACCGTGGCAGTACCCGTGGTGCCAGATGAGCAATGAACACGAACTACATCTTTGCGCGGAACAGCAAATAGGCCAAAAGGATAAGCGTCACGCATATCCTGTTTTACCGTAAACGGGAGTTTTGTGAGGTCGGCAAGTGACTTGATGTCTTCAGGGTTGATTCCCGCTTTATCAAAAGACTCCTTATAAAAAGGGATCTTTTGATAAACTCGCTTAACTAATGCCTGCAAACGCTCTAGCTGAAGAGCTTCCAGATCTTCGCGCGACATGGTCTCAATATCAGGCTGATAGTACACTAAAGGCTCCTTCCGCGCCATTAAGCTGTGCCTTTTACGACAACTTTATTCTTGGGGGCATACGTAGAGGTGAAACTGTCTTCGTGAAGGATCTTCCCCTCATGGTCTTTCACCGTACGAACAATAGTAATACTGCTCCCGTCGACACCCGTTGTTTTTACGTACTCTTTACCAGAGGCTAACGTGTCATCGGTTTTATACGTCGTTGAATACGGCTCGCCCTTCTTCCACTCGCCGTACTCTGTGGAAACCTGATACCCGGGATCGACTCCCCATAGTGTAGCGGTTACCGATGTAGAGGTGTATGACATCATCAGCAAAACATCTGAAGAGGTGTCGTTTTTCCAGACCAGGTCAAGATCGGGATAAGCGATGGCGGCATCCCTGCCCTTAGGGTAACTTTCAATATAAAGCGTATGGTTGTACCTTTTTTCTATCGGATAACCTGCAAGGTAAACTGAATTGAACACGGTTGTTGCAACTTGGCATATGCCTCCACCTACCGCATCGGAATACTCGCCACCAACGATTGCGCCAGCGGCTTGATAGCCTTTATCGGGGGTAGCTTCACCGGCGATATCGTTAAAGGACCATGATCCACCATTGGCTTTGGCAATAGAGCCCGAAAGTAAATCTGCGGCAGTATGTATGTTGTTCACGCGAGCTTCGTTACCAGATGAATACTGGGTAGTAAACGAAGATACATCGGTAATCAATCCAAATGACTTTGCGTCTTCAAACGACAGAGAAGATGGTATATCGGCGGAAGGCACACTGATTTGTGGAGCTTGAGTACGCGTTTCCTGAACAAAAAATGTGGTATTCAACGTATCCATCACGTCGCCCGCAACAGGCGCAGTTCCCTTTGCATTGGAGGAAACGGTTATCTGTCCGTTGCCATCTTTGGCGAATGAAACCTGAAGCCCATCTGAGTCGATATTTGAATGGAGGGATGAAAGAAGGGCATTCTTCGTTTTTGATTCATCAAAAACGGGAGAAAGAGTCCAACGTCCCTCCCCTTCTTCCGACAAACTGGTAGTAATAAGGTTCCCTAAATCAGCAGAAGAAGCGTTCCATGTCTGATCCCCATAGACAAATGAAGCGCCAGCAGCGATTGATGCATTCACAGTGTCTGCCGCTTTTTTAGCATCATCCTCGTTTGCTTGCAGTGGCATGTATTGTGTTTCGAGAACGGTTTTGGTTGCTGGTTCAGTCCCTAAAAATGTTTCGTTCAGATGGCTGGTAAGCCACTCGGCAGTTACTTCGTTGCCGTCGTTCCCGTTGGTAACTGATGCAACGCCATCATTGATGAAAATTCCGAAATTGATGCGTTTATTACCTACCGCGGAAGTCATCTGATCCGACAGAGAGGCGATCTTTTCATCGTTGTAGGAGCAGGTTAATGGGATATGTTTGCCGAAAATACCCGCACCAATACGACCGATAATACTGCCGTCGCTCCTGCCAACCTCGAAAGCTTGCTCGACAAGAGAGTCGATATCGAGCGTAGCTTCTACTTCATTGCTTGGAATAGTCCATTGGGTGCGATTCGATAAGGATTCTTCGTATGAGATTTGCTCCTCAATGTTCGCATCGGTGTCATTGGTTTTAGGGTTGTTTAAGTTATCTTGCGTAGTGAAGAAGGTTGCTACGTTGGAAGAAACGCGTTGAGAGTATTCGCCAGAAATGCAGTCTACTGCCTCGTCTTTCGTGAGGCCGCCAACGGCGACGTCGCCAACCACAACACCTTCGTAAATTTTATTTCCATTAATAAGACCATCTATGCCACAAAAAACCAAAACTGCAAGCAGTGCAACGCTTGCGATGGCAACTTTATTAAGTGAGGTTACTTTTTTGTGGTTGGACATGGCTCTGGTGCCAGCATTGGACGCACGACCGAGTCCGCCCCTTGAAGAAGAGTGATTTCCACTAACCTCTTTTTGAGAATAGATTCCCTTGGCAAGATGAGATTGACCCAAAGTCGAAGCTGAATGCCTTGGAGGGTTTGATTTTCTTTGACGATGAGCTGTATTTGCACGATTGCGAGACAGGGCATCGCTTTGCCTGGATGCCGTTCGAGCGCCATTGCTTGTTTGCTGAAATGCTGTTTCAGAGTGCGAGGAAACAGCGCGCACTCTTCGAGTAGAAGCGTTTTGGCTACGTTCGGGTTTGGGGACAGGACGCATAGAAGCGGGCTGTGACTGCTTTTTTTTGGCCTGATTAACCGGTTGTCTTGGGGGTTGTACCTGGGTTCTCTTAGCACCTTGTTCGCGTATGCGGTTAATTCGCTCAGAAGAGCGAAGCGTACGTTCGACGGGTTCAGGATTTGTCGACCTGCGCTGTGGGTAAGCGTTTTGATGCAATTGGCTTGCTGTCTTGCTACTGCGAGATTGCCTCTGGCTGGTTTTTTGCGAACGAAACTGACGATGCGTTGCATCGGAATTGCGAGGAGTATTTCTTCTCTTATCAGTCATACGTTATTCGGAGTTATCGGTTGAGAGTCCATCTTTTTCTAACGCCTTAGCCGCCTTCATGCCGCTAACGCCTTTTGCAATGTAATAGGAGGTGGTGATGATACACAAGATCAGCCCTAAATAGGTAAACCAGAAGCCCCATGAGTATAAACCGGCACAAAGCCCGGGTAGCCATGAAGCTTCAACTATACCTAGGCCGTTGAGCAAGGGCGCGTTAAGAAGGATTCCCGCAAAACCGATATAGAGGCAAGTGGTGGAAAACTTGCCAAGATAAATAACGGGTACGCGAACCTTCCATCGAGAAAGAAGATAGCTTCCGCCAACAAGCATAATGAGATCGCGAGCAACAACAACGACAATAATCCAAAGAGGAAGACGACCGACAAAGAACAATCCCAATACGCCTGAAATCATAAGAAGGCGATCAACAAACGGGTCAAGAAGCTGACCAAGCTTGGAAACAGAATTGGTACGACGGGCAACCTGACCGTCTACCCAGTCAGTCGAGGCGGCAACAGCAAATACAAGAGTGGCAGCCAGGTTGAAGTCGTTGAAAAGAAGAACCAAGAAGACGGGGATCATGCAGAGTCGAATTGCAGATAGCAGATTTGGGATAGTGAAAACCTTATCGCTAACTTTGTAGTCGGTGCTTTGTCCCATACAAGTCCCCCACGTAAGAACCGGGCCATGAGGCCCGGTTCTAAAATGTACCGTTATAAGCAAAGAAGCGGCTTGCTTATGCGTTTAGTCCTTTTGTGGCAGCAGCTTTAGCGGCTTTTGCTTCTTTTGCTGCCTTGATTCTAGCAGCTTTCTCGGCTTCTTTCTTTGCCAGTGCTTCTTTTTCCTCCTCGGTGGGTTCGGGCTTTTTAAAAGTTTCTACTTCTTTAACCGTAGATGGGTGTACCAGAACAGCATCCATCGAAAGACATCCTTTAGGGCATTCACGTACGCAAGTGTCGCATTGAATGCATTTAAAATGGTCGATTGACCAGGTACTATCTTTCTTGTTAACTGATATCGCACCAGTAGGACAGCGTTTTTCACAGATACCGCAATAGATGCAGTTCTCTGGGCTAAAAACAACCTTTCCTCTCAGCGCAGCGGGATGCTCGGGCTCCTCAAACGGATACCGAACCGTTTCCGGTTTTCCAAAAAGAGACCGAAGGGTCATTTTACCAAGCTTGAAACCACCCATAGGTCTTACCTTTCTGTGCAGCTGATGCAGGGGTCGATAGTGAGGACGATCATGTTGACATCAGATATTTCGCATCCCTTTAGAGCCATGGTCATGCCTGCGATGTTCTGAGAAGTAGGGGTTCTGATGCGCATGCGCTCGAGATATTTGGTGCCGTTACCAGCAGCGTAGTAATACACCTCACCTCGGGGTTGCTCCAAAATGCTCGAAGCCTCAGCACCATCTTCTGGAGCTCCCTTAACAGGATTCAAGATAGGTCCATCTGGAATCTTATCGATAAGCTCGTTAACAATATCTATGGATTGAAGAACTTCATTCGCACGTACTTTTATACGAGCGTAACAATCACCTTGAGTGTCGAGAATTGGCTCAAATGAAGAGAGATTGCCATAAGCACCGATTCCCAAGCAACGAACATCGTTGTTGAAATTGCTAGCGCGAGCAAAGGGGCCAACCATGCCATATTCTCGCGCATGTTCTTCGTCAATGAAGCCAACGCCAACGGTGCGATTCTTTACAGAGGAATCTTTCAGGAAAGCGTTACAAATTTCAGCGTATTCCTTCTTAAGAGAATTGAGGATGTCTTTGATTGCTGCAAGAGTAGGCGCCTCGATATCCTTAGCAACACCACCAAGTAACGTGTATGAAAGGATGACGCGACCACCTGCAACAGTTTCAAAAATGTCAAGAATACGCTCGCGCAGACGCCAACAATGCATGAAAAGCGCCTCATAGCCGAACGCATCCGCTGCCAAGCCCATCCAAAGTAAATGGGAGTGAATTCGAGAAAGTTCATGCATGATCACACGGAGAAACTCGGCGCGTTCAGGCACTTCAACGTTCATCATGTTTTCAATGGTCTGTGCATATCCATAGCTATGACCAAAAGCACAAATGCCGCAAATTCGCTCAGCAACATAAATGTATTGATGAATGTCCCGTGTTTCAACAAGCTTTTCAAGCCCGCGATGAACAAAACCGATCTGAGGAAGAACATCCACTACGGTTTCATCTTGGACTACGAGATCAAGATGAAGCGGTTCTGGCAGCACCGGATGTTGAGGGCCAAAGGGAATTACTTGAGCTTTACCCATTGCTACTCACCTTCCTTGGCTGCAGTTTCAGCCTGTCGTTTTGCTTTTGCCTCCATTGCCGCACGAACTTTAGCGGCTTTTTCGGGATCCATACCAGCGAGCTTGTCTTCAAGATCGTTAGCACTCGAAGAAGCTGCAGTCTTTGCCGCCTTTGCAGCTTTAGCTTTCATGGCAGCACGAACCTTTGCGGCTTTTTCGGGGTCAATCTTTGACAGTTTAGCTTCTAGCTCTTCATCGCTTTGCGCAGAAGGCTTAGCATCCTTCTGCTTCGCCTTCGCTGCACGTGCAGCCTTTGCAGCGGCAAGTTTAGCCGCTTTTTCACGAGCAGCAAGTTGAGCTGGCGTGACGATGGTCATAGGCGCTTCAACTCCCTCAGCGAAGGAATAGAACTTGCCTTGAAAATCGATAAGGTTTCCAACGACGTTAACGCCAAACAGATCATGTGCTTCGTTTTCAAAAACGAAAGCTGCAATGAATAATTCAGTTACTGAGGGAACCTCGGTAACGCCTTTCTTGATACCAGAGACCTTGTAGTTAATCATTTCGGACTCTTTGACAAAGGTATAGATAAGCGTAATCGAATCATCGCGTTCAAGCTTGGGACATAATTGAGCGAGACGGTAACCTTCGTTTTTACGCTCTTTACAGGTATCGATGAGCTTGTCGAGCGGAATTGAGCGGAAATCTTGCGTAATCGCCATGAGCTATGCACCCCTTTTCTGCTCTTTAATCTTTTTCGCTTTTTCTTCAAGAACGGCAACGCCTTCAACAACAGCATCGATGATAGCCTCAGGACGAACCGCGCAGCCAGGAGCATAAACGTCAACCGGAATTGCTTTATCCACTCCCCCAATTACGTTATAGCAATCGTGGAAAATACCGCCAGAGCATGCGCATATTCCGCAAGCAACCACAACCTTAGGCTCTACCATCTGGTCGTAGATTTCTTTGACAACATCAATATTTCGCTCATTGACGCTTCCGGTGACTAAGAAAATATCAGCATGCTTGGGATTGCCCGTATTCACCACACCAAATCGCTCTGCATCGTAGAGCGGTGTCAGAGCAGCAAGGACTTCGATATCGCAACCGTTGCAGCTGGATGCATCGTAATGGATGATCCAAGGAGATTTCGAGATATGAGACATTGATTCTCCTTACAGGTATACAAGAAGGGCAATATTGATGCCTGCGAAAACCAGAGTAACGATCCAGGCTGACTTAAGCATCAGCTGCCATTTGACTCGTGCAAAGTTGTTGTCGATCCAGATTTCCAGCAAATAGACCAACGCTAACGCTACGATCACGACGAATATGCAAATGGGGCTACTCCATACAAAGAATAAAGCAATCCAAGCCATGAACAGCACGTTTTCACACCAGTGCATAATGTCAACCATGCCAAGAACGCTACCGGACATTTCCGTTGTAACGCCCTTTACCAGATCCTGGTGCGCGTGATGCGAATAGGAAAGATCGAACGGGGACTTACGCAGTTTGATAGTCAATATGAAGAGCATGCCGATGAATACGCCAACGGTAGACCCAATGATTGGTGCTGGTACATGAATAATGGCTTCGACATCAAAGCTTCCTGTTGCCAAGAAATACGCTACAGCAAGCAGAAGCACCATGGGCTCATATGCCATAACCTGGAGGGTTTCACGGTGTGCACCAACTTCAGCAAATGGTGAACGAGCAGCGTAGGCGGCCATGATAAAGAGCATCTCGCCAAGAGTGATGATGAAAATGCATAAAAGCAAGTTTCCGCCACTAAAGAAAATGCCACCTGCGACAAAGGTGAAAATCAAAGCCCAGAAGACGTAAGTGCCGATTGCGGAGTTAACGCCGGCGTTCTCCTTCATGAACAGTTTCCGTACGTCGTAGTAAGGCTGCAGGATCGGGGGTCCTACCCTTCCTTGCATACGAGCGGTAATTTTTCGGTCAAGGCCTGCAAGCAAACAACCCAGCACGGATGCCACGATGGCAAATGCCACGGAAGCAAGAAGGGTTGTAAGGATGGTAATGATAGTATCCATTCAAATTTCCCTTCTCTTTACAAGATTCCCGTTACAACCAGCGAAGAATACGCTGCCCAACCAAATGCTGCAATTAGAAGTAGATAGCAAGCGATGGTTCCGATTGGTCTGATCTTTTCCTCACCGAAAATCGGCTCAAGATACCAATTTCGAGCAGTTGCTTCCATCGGCTGAGAAAGGGAATTAATAAATACCCTCTGCTCGTTATCAACGGAAACGCCCGAGAGATATACATCCTGTTTACGTATATTCTTGCGGAATTTGCGCAAACCACCCAGAAGCACAATCGCGAGCACAATGACAATAATTGCTGATAGGTAAAGATCGTCATCAAGAACAGGCTGAATAGCAATGCCAAGCACTGATCCAATGTAGGGCTCCACCAGGTAATCGGAAACCAATGGAATCGTTGCACAGGCGGCAAGCGCCATAATGGTGAACGTCATTGTTGCAACCCATTCACTCCAATGAACCGTTTGTTCGATGCTGTCAGAAGTACCGGTTATTCCAGCAAGCTTGCCGATCCATTTTGCCCAAAACATAAACGTAGCTGCAGAGCCGAATGCGAGCATTAGCAAAAGCGCAAATTGACGAGTATCAACAAACGTTACCAGTGTTGCCCATTTTGCAACCAACATGCCGAAGGGAGCTAAGAACATAATCATGATGCCGACAATCATCATGCGGGAAAGACGAGGCATTCGCTCGAACAGCAGATCCATGTCTTCGATGTCACGTGAACCAATATGATGCTCTGCCGTGCCTACGCAAAGGAACAAGAGGCTCTTGGCAATAGCGTGGAAGATAACCAAGAAAATCGCTGCCCAAATAGCTTCCGCCGTTCCAACGCCAGCGCATGCGGTAATCAAGCCAAGGTTCGCAATGGTTGAATAGGCTAAAACGCGCTTACCGTTGGATTGCGAAATCGCCATAAACGAACACAGCAAAAAGGTGATACCGCCAACAAGGATGACCAGAATAGAAGGGGCAAAAGAAACTGCATAGATTGGCGCACATTTAATGAGCATGAAAACGCCAGCTTTAACCATGGTTGACGAATGCAACAATGCCGAAGTAGGAGTAGGAGCAACCATAGCTCCCAGCAGCCATGTATGGAAGGGCATTTGTGCAGCCTTCGTGATACCAGCCAAGCTAAAGCAAGTAAGTGGCAAGACAACAAGGGCAGGTGCAACTGTTCCGAAGACAATGAAGTCAGTGAAATCGATGCACTGGAAGTTGATGGCCAGATAGTAGAGCGCGCCCAAGAAGGCAATACCGCCGACAAGATTCATAATGATCTGACGGAATGAATTGGCAATCGCCTCATCGGTTTTGGTAAATCCGATTAGCAAGAAGGAACAAAGCGTGGTTACTTCCCAGGCGGTGAACAGCCAAATCAAATTGTTAAAGAAGATGATGCCGTACATTGCGGAAAGAAACACAAACATCAAAGCAAAGAAGGTAGGCCTACGATCAGGCTGTTCGGTATCGGGGTGATGGATACCGAAATAAAAATCATGCATATAGCCGATGGAATACACGCAAATTCCCGTGCCAATTATGCCAATGATCAAAGCCATAATTAACGACAGAGAGTCAATGTATAGAGCCTTGTAACACATGAGATCGTGCGCAAAATAGAACTCATATACCAGTGAGCCAGCAAGCTGAACAATGGCCAATGCAAGGGCGGGAATGTTCTTGTACTTTACGCCGAAGCAGATGACGACGATACCGATAAGCACACTGATGCCAAGGCATGCATAATTAACAATGTCCGACTGGAAAGTAAAATATGTACCAGTTGTTCCAATATTCATTACAACCAAGGCAATAGATGCTATGGCAATAGCAGCGGAACCGACGCATACGATTATGTTGCGTGGCTTCGTCTTGCGTATCACCACCAGCAAGCCCGCAATTATTAGCGGGAACAGGATCAGAAATCCTATCATCTCCATGGGCAGTCCCCCTTATCTGGGTTCTAATAAATAAAAGCGACATGACGTCGCGTTACAATTACTTTAGTACGAAATAGTAAGGCGAAGCCGATGCTTCGCCTTACTTGACACTATGATCGGTAAGCGGGAACGCCTTATTTGTCAGCAAGCAGCTTTTCAAGCGTACGCCATGCCAATTCGGCACATTTTACTCGAGCTGGCATACGAGAGATCGATTCCAGCTCAGCGGCTTCATCCAGATCTTCCTTATCTTCCTCAGAAAGGGCTTCGCCCTTGATCATCCCGAGGAACAAGCCAACCAAGCGTTTAGCCTCTTCTACAGTTTCACCAGTAATGAGATCGGCCATCATATCGGCAGAAGCCTGAGATACTGCACAACCGCTCCCGACAAAAGATGCCTCTTCGATAACACCGTCTTCAATACGAAGCTGCAAAGTGAGCTCATCGCCACAGCTGGGGTTAACGCCCTCGTGCGAACAGGTACACCCCTCCATCTCATATTTATAGTCAGGATGAGAATTATGCTGCATCAACGCAGCTGTATAAATGTTTCCTACAGGGGCATTAGCCATTGAATATGCTCCAAACAGTGTTGAGACCAGAAATTAATGCATCAATATCATTCGTATCGTTATAAAAAGCAATCGAAGCACGGCAACACGATTCTACGCCAAGCCATGTAAGCAGTGGCTGAGCGCAATGATGTCCGGCACGAATCGCAACATTACAGCCGTCGAGAATGCTGGAAACATCATGGGGATGAATACCTTTCACATTAAAGCTCAACGCGCCATGATGCTTCGATGCATCTTTATGGCCGATAATCTCGATAAAGGGAAGTTCACTCATTCGATCCATTAGATACTCCATGAGAAGCATCTCGCGCTCCTGAAGCGTTCGCATACCGAGAGTATTAACATATTCAAGAGCCTTAGCAGTAGCGTATATACCTGCCGCGTCTTGGGTTCCTGCTTCGAATTTTTCAGGAACGGGTGCCCAGACCGCATCGGTCTCCGAAACGCTATCAATCATTTCACCGCCAGTAAGGAAAGGCGGCATGCTGTCGAGCAATTCGTGTCTTCCCCACAAAACACCGATGCCAAAAGGGCCAAATACTTTATGGCCTGAAAATGCGAAGAAATCACAATCGATTTGCCTTATATCGACTGGGATATGCGGTACGCTCTGCGCGCCATCGACGACAAGGTATCCACCGACTGCATGAACTCGTTTACCTAGCTCAGCAACAGGGTTCTCGATGCCTAACACATTGGAAACGTGAGTCGCAGAAACGATCTTGGTGCGTTCATTGATTTTCCTGTCCATTTCCTGCGGCGTGATAATACCCTGATCATCAGGACGAAGATACACCAAAGTAGCACCAGTGGCGCGACATACCTGTTGCCAGGGTATAAGGTTTGAATGATGCTCCATGATGGTGATGCATACTTCATCGCCCGGCTCTAGAACAGAGGAGCCAAAGGATTTTGCAACAATGTTCAGAGCTTCACTGGTATTGCGGCAGAACACAACATCTTGCGGTTGGGTCGCCCCAATAAACGACGCAACAGTAGACCGCGCCTCATTGATTGCTTCAGTTGCCTCGACAGACAAGCGATACAAGCCACGCAGCGCATTAGCATTCATTGTTTCGTAGAACGAACGTTGCGCCTCGAGTACGCAGTTGGGACGCTGCGCGGTTGCCGCGCTATCAAGAAATGCCAAATCGGTGTTTCTCGACAACAAAGGAAAATCCTCCTTGTAAGGATTCGCCCTAATTTCATTAATCTGATCGGGAGTCACTAGCAACACTCCCCTTCCGCATCATCAAAGTCGTTCGCGTCGATACCCTTCGCCAAAGCAAGTTGTGCAATTCCATGCTTGATGCGGTCATCTTTAAATGCCATATGCGCTTCTTCGAGAGCTGCAACAGCAAACAGAGATTCGATGGCTTTGTCGGACAAGCCGCGGCATGAAAGGTAGAAGTGCTGTTCGGGACGCACATGGCCTATAGTAGCCCCATGATTGCCCATAACATCATCTTCATCGCATAAAATTACCGGGACTGTTTTATTTACGACATTCTTATCGGCAAGAAGAACCGTTTCTCGCTCGTTGCCCGTAGAGCCTTTACAGCCATGAACAAAATCGATGGTACCGCGTAAGGTTTTTTTCGATTCACCTGCCAGAACGCCATTGGCATCAAGGTTGCTTTCCGTTAAGCAGCCACGTTGTTTGATTGAATAATTGAAATCCCTCTTTTGCTTCTCAGCTCCGAGGTAACGCGTTACCACATCAATGCGAGACTGATTGCCACGTAAGTCTGCGGAAAGACCGGTCGATGCAGAATCGGCACCAAGAACACGATGCGTGACTGCTACATGCGCATCGTCATCGAGCACATAACCCGAGTCATCGAAAACAGTCCAGCACCCGTCAAGTGCTTGGATAGAGCTAACTTCGACTTCTGCGCCGACGCCAGCAAAAACACGCAGACCGCATCCCGCGAAACCGGACCCTCTCGAAGAACCCTCGAAGGAGATCGTGAGCGAGACATTGGAATGAGGAGCAGCAACAACATCAACACATGCCGCATTGGCCATCCCGTCTTTAGCAGAGATGCGAACCGTAGCACTGCCTACAGCCTTTTCAGGCGCAACAAGAACCAAATGGCCATCAGAAACGGATTCAAGATAGGCGAATGCTTCGGTTCCCATACCTGTTTCGAACGCTTTGGAAACACTATTTTCGATTTCTTCAAGAACGGCTTTACGCTGATATGAGGAAAGAGCGGGAATGTCCAAATTCTCCGGGTTCTCATTACCAGCAGCAGCAACAACTACAGCGCGGGTATCGACCGTGCCTTCATTTCGCGCATCAAGCTTCTGCTGGAAGGTGGATAGCGCAGAATCAAAAGCACCTGATTCGCCAAGCTCGATGTTGTCGATTGATAATTCAATATCAGAGCTTGGCTCAAGACCACTCGGCAAAGCGATTTTTTCGTTGTTCACGCGCAGGCGATGCCACGTCGGAGCAGGCATTGCGTTAACCGCCTCCATTGCAGCAGCATTGAAAGATTCAATGTTAGAAGCGTCCATTAACCAATCGCCCCTTCCATTTCGAGCTTGATGAGATTATTCATCTCAACTGCGTATTCAAGCGGCAATTCCTTTGAAACAGGATCCGCAAAACCATTAACGATCATGCCACGCGCCTCTTCTTCGGAGATGCCACGGCTCATCAAATAAAACACCTTGTCATCACCGATTCGACCAATGGTGGCTTCATGCCCGATGTCTACATTTTTGCAACGAATATCCATGGTGGGGATGGTGTCAGAGCGACTCATGTCGTCCAGCATAAGTGATTGACAAGAAACACTCGCCGCAGAGCCCTCAGCTTTTTTCGTGGCAACAACGGAACTGCGGAATGTGGAAATACCACCACCCTTAGAAATAGATTTCGTTTCAATGGCAGCAGATGTATCAGGTGCGTTGAGGACAACCTTGCAGCCAGTGTCGAGGTTCTGTCCTGCACCTGCAAAAGTAATACCAGTAAACGTGCACGAGCTTTTCTTGCCAGAAAGAATAGACATTGGGTAGAGGTAGCCGACGTGGCTTCCGAAGGAACCACTGACCCATTCAATGGCACCGCCCTCGTCGACGATTGCGCGCTTAGTGTTCAGGTTGTACATGTTTTTCGACCAGTTTTCGATAGTCGAATAACGCAATTTCGCGCGCTTACCCACAAAAAGCTCTACGGCGCCAGCGTGGAGGTTGGCAACGTTGTATTTGGGTGCGCTGCATCCTTCGATAAAGTGCAGATCGGCATCGTCTTCAACAATGATAAGGGTATGTTCAAACTGGCCCGCACCCTTGGCATTCAGACGAAAATAGCTCTGCAGCGGAAAATCAAGTTTTGTTCCCTTGGGTACATATACAAAACTGCCACCCGACCACACAGCGCCATGCAAAGCGGCGAATTTATGATCGGTTGGAGGGATAAGCGTCATGAACTTCTCATGAATAAGCGCTTCCCATTTTGGCTCTTTAAGAGCCTCTTCGATCCCCGAATACACAATACCCATTTTGGCAGCGGTGTCCTGCATGTTGTGGTACACCAACTCGGAATCGTATTGGGCACCAACGCCCGCTAAGTACGAACGCTCCGCCTCTGGGATGCCTAAACGATCAAAAGTACTCTTCACATCGTCCGGGAGGCTATCCCAATCGCTTTTTTGATCGGTTGCCGGTTTGACATACGTAACAATATTGTCCATGTCCAAACCATCGATAGCAGGGCCCCAATTAGGCTTGCTCATGCGGTGGTAGGTTTCGAGGGACTTTAGACGGAAGTCAAGCATCCACTCGGGTTCGTCTTTTTTTGCAGAGATCTCACGAACAATATCAGGAGTAAGACCCGCAGCGAGTTTTTCCGCGTCAGCATCACTGAAACGAAAATCGTACAGGCTCCTATCAACATCCGCTATTTCAGAACGCTTCTTTGCCACAGATGCCTCCTATTCAGCGGTCGCTTCGGACTCAAAACGCTCGAAGCCCTGTTCGTTGATCTGGTCGATAAGAGAAGCATCGCCTTCGGTTACCACCTTGCCATTGAAGACAACATGAACCCGATCGACAGTTAAATGTTCAAGAATTCGAGTATTGTGCGTAATGACAACAAGCGCACCGCCGGTGTTCTTCTTGTACGTTTCTATGCCGCGCGAAACAACGCCTAAGGCATCAACATCAAGACCGGAATCGGTTTCATCAAGAATAGCCAACTTGGGCTCAAGAAGAAGCAGTTGAAGCATTTCGAGTTTTTTCTTTTCGCCGCCCGAAAAGCCTACGCCTAACTCGCGGTCAAGATATGAATTGTCGAAACTCAGCTCCTTAGCCAAAGCACGAACATGCTTACGGAACTGCTTGCCTTTCATGTCGAAACCTTCGCGGTCTGCCACCATAGCGCGTAAGAAGCTAGACACTGGTACGCCAGGAATTTCAGTTGGAGCCTGAAAACTCAAAAACAAACCGGCGCGAGAACGTTTATCGGGGGAAAGATCGGTGATGTCCTGCCCATCAAAGATGATGGAACCAGAATCAACAGTATATTCGGGGTCTCCCATGACAACACGACCGAGGGTCGATTTACCAGCGCCATTCGGACCCATTACCACATGGGTCTCTCCTGCCCCAACAGTAAGATCGATGCCACGAAGAATTGGCTTTTCGTCAACCGAGACCGTGATCCCCTGAACAGCAAGAAGTGAATTCGCGTCAGTCATCATGTTTGCCTTTCGTTAATCATACTAGTTTGCTAGGATTAAAATAATCGCTTCGGGGGTAATGTCAAGGCGTTGCAACCCATTTGCAATAAACGCAAAGGAATTATCGATTGACGGTACATCGTCAGCTCAGGAAAGGACTCGCATGCTGATTTCCACTAAAGGCCGTTATGCAATGCGCTTCATGATCGATCTTGCCCTTCGCGGACCCGAAGAGAAGGTTTCCCTCCGTGAAATCGCGGAATTTGAGGGCATTTCCCTTAAATATCTTGAACAATTGGTGCGTCCGCTCACGCAAGCCGGGCTTATCAAGGGAATGCGAGGCAAAAACGGTGGCTACTGCCTTGCGAAACCCACAAGCGAAATTAAAGCCGGTGATGTGCTACGTGCCGTGGAAGGCACCACGATCCCTGTTGCCTGCAGCGCTTTAGAAACTGGATGCGAGCGCGGATTCGAATGCAACGCGGTACGCTTCTGGGCAGGCCTCGATAAAGTCATCGAAGACTACGTCGATGGCGTAACACTTGCCGACTTGGCTCACCACTAACCCGAAAAACTGCACCGTAGAGTAAAAGCGGAATCAATGCGTCCTTTAACGCGAGACCAACCGTTGCTGGTATGCGCATACAACTGCGGCAGGATGGCTTTCCTGCCGCACCACCCCACGAAGGCTTTCCACTGGCAGACGGTAGGTGTTGTTGTTCTCTGAGATATGCATCGCAATCACCTCTTCTAGACCGGGATGCAGAAGGCTTTTTAGCTCTTCAGAAGCCTGCCCGTTGCTCAGATGACCGTGCTCAGAGGAAACACGTTCCTGTAAGGCACGTGGATAAGGACCGTTTTTGAGCATTGCAGGATCATGGTTAGCCTCGAGGGCCAGAATACGACAGCCCTGCAAAGCCTCATGCGCCGCTCCGGTAACTACACCGGTATCGGTCATGAAACCAAGTACATCGTTTTCTGCCCAGAGGCGAAACCCAAAAGAACACGCGGCATCATGCGATGTCCTGAAAGCGAACACTTGAATGCCAGCCAAGGAAAGCTGGCTTTCAGCATCTAAGCCAACAACTTCAGTGAACTGAGCTGCCTCTTGGATAGGCTTGCTGTTTGCATACGTAGCCTGATTTACAAATAAGGGAACCTCCAAACCCCGTTTTGCCAACTCGCGGTAAAGCACCTTAAGGCCCTTCGTGTGGTCGGAATGCTCATGCGTGACAAGAACCGCCTTGAGCTTGCCCAGATCGAAACCTGCTTCAGCCGATCGTGAAAGCACATCGCGCTTGCAGATACCGCAGTCGATCAATATGCCTTCCCCGGTTGCGGTGTTCTCGACAAGGGAGGCGTTTCCCTTACTGCCGCTGGCAAGGACGTGTATGCGAAGCCGCACGTTGTCGCTTGGCGCCGTTCGACAAGCCCCCTGAAGGGAAATTCTATTGTTCCGCGCCTCTTCTATTTGTTCACGGCTTAAGCCCTGCTCGTTTGTTACTTCCATGGTTCTCAAATAGTTCCCAACATTCCCTGTCAGCATAAACCAGCTATTGTGCACTAACAGCACGGAGGTGCTGTACCGCTTCGCGGAGGATCTCGCATGCTTTTTCAACTTCAGCCTCGGTGGTTAGGGCCGAAAAGGAGAAACGCACCGTACCACGAAGCCATTCAGGCTGAACGCCCATTGCGGTAAGTACGTGGCTTGGCTCAAGTGAGCCTGATGCACATGCGGAGCCCGCCGAAGCGCACACCCCCTGTTGATCGAGAAGCGCGAGTAGTGCTTCGCCGGAAACTCCCTTGAAGGAAACGCTCAAAATGCCGGGCAGGCAACGATTTCTGCAGCTATTAACCTGCACATTTGGGATATTAGCGCAGATAAACTGTTGCATTTTGTTGCGCAAGGTGCGCACGTGGGCTGACGCGGCTTCCATTGCGAAAAGTGATTCCGCCTCCGTTGGTTCAAACCCTTTTGCACCAAACGCCAATTGAGCTGCAGCCGTCATACCGATGATGCCTGCCAGGTTTTCCGTGCCCGCACGATAGCCTCGTTCCTGCGCTCCACCGCTGATAAGCGGCTCGGTTTTCAGCCCGCGCTTGCAATACAGGAAGCCCACGCCTTTAGGCCCGTGGAACTTGTGTGCCGATACAGAAAGAGCATCAACACCCAGATTTTTAACGTTTAAAGGAATATGGGCATACGCTTGAACCGCATCAGTATGGAAAGGCACATTATGCTCGTGGGCTAGCGCCGTAAGCTCTTTGATGGGTTGGACGGTTCCCACTTCGTTATTGGCGGTCATAACGGAAACCAAAACAGTGCCAGGTCGAAGCGCTAATGCAAAACTTTCAGGGGACACCGCGCCTTCGGCATTTACCGGAAGGTAAGTCACTTCAAAGCCTCTACGCTCTAGCCAATGCGCCGATTCAAGAACCGCATGGTGCTCAACCGCGGAAACGATGAGGTGTTTACCTTTTTCCTGATTTGCGAGCGCAATACCCTTGAGCGCAGCATTATCGGCTTCGCTCCCACCAGAGGTAAAGCGAATCTCAGAAGAACGTGCATCGATGGTGCCAGCAAGATACGCGCGCGCCTTCTCAAGCTGCATCTTTTCCTGCTGTGCCGGGCCATAGAGAGAAGAAGGGTTGAAGTAGTTGCCTAGCAGGTACGGCTCCATGGCGTGGAACACAGAAGGGTGCATCCGCGTAGTTGCCGCGTTGTCCAAGTAGATAAGATTGGCGTTACGCATAGGCACTCTATCGCGTCGATTCAATGGTGCCGCCACCCACAACCACATCGCCCTGGTACAAAACCATGGCTTGCCCTGGTGCAACCGCACGAACCGGTTCTTCGAAGGTGACGATAAGCTTTTCGCCCTTCATACGCACAACCGCCTTACGCGGTGTTGCACGGTAGTTCACCTTAGCCTCAACAGTAAGAGGCTCGGCAATTTCCGCTACCGAGATAAGATTCACATCGTTGGCAACGACCTCGTGCACGCCTGCGGAAGTGGCGGGCCCCACAACCAGCGTGTTGGTTTTCGCGTCCTTCTTCAGAACGAACAACGGATAGCCCGCGGCAACGCCCAAACCCTTGCGTTGCCCAATGGTGTAATGAACTAGACCATTATGCTTGCCCAATACGGTACCTGCTTCATCCACGATAGGACCAGGTACAAACGTTGCGCCCGTGTGCTCCTCGATAAACGTGGCATAGTCGCCATCAGGCACGAAGCAGATATCCTGGCTTTCCAGCTTATCAGCATTGCCTAAACCTGCTTCATGCGCCACCGCGCGTACCTGCGGTTTTTCAAGCTCACCTACAGGAAACAGCATGTGCTTCAAATGCTCCTGTGTAAGGTGGTACAGAACGTACGACTGATCTTTCTTCGGGTCGCGTCCGCGAAGCAGCAGGTAGCGCCCCGTTTCCTCGTCGTAAGCGCGACGAGCATAATGGCCCGTTGCAACATAATCAAAGCCAAGCTCGCGCCTGCGTTGCTGCAGGGCACCGAACTTCAAGAAGCGATTGCAATCAATGCAGGGGTTGGGTGTGTGCCCCTCCAAGTACGCCTGGCAAAATCTATCAATCACACACGTACCGAACGTGTCGGTATAGTTGAACACCTGGTAGGGAATGCCCAAGCCAAAAGCCACCGCACGGGCATCCTCCACATCCTCCAAAGAACAGCAGGTACGGCTTCCCTCTTCTAGGATAACGCCGTCGCTATCGAACAACTTCATGGTTACGCCCATGACGTCGTAGCCTGCATCCACCAAAAGCTTTGCGGCGACAGAGCTATCAACCCCGCCACTCATAGCGCAGATAACGCGTTCCTGCTCGTTGCTCACCTAGAATTCCGTCCTATGCGTTGGAAGGCACCGTGCCTAGTTTTTCGTCCATGCTGCCGGTTCTGTAACCAGCCAAATCGAGCGTAACATAAGCAAAGCCCAGTTCCTTTAAAGCATCAACAATAGATGTGCGGTTTTCATCGCGCAACAGCGTTTCTATTTGTTCGGCCGGCACTTCGATGCGCGCAATATCATTGTGCACTCGAACGCGAAGCTGGGTGAAACCCATGCCCGAAAGAGCACTCTCCGCTTTGTCTACTAAAGAAAGCTTTTCGGCTGTGATTTCGGTCCCGTACGGGAAGCGTGTTGCCAAGCACGCGTTCGACTGCTTGCTCCACGTGGGTAAGCCCAATTCACGGGAAAGCGCACGGATATCGGCCTTAGTGAAGCCCGCTTCGCGCAGGGGGCTTTTCACCTGCAGTTCCTCCAGCGCTTTCAAACCAGGGCGGTAGTCGCCCAGATCATCAAGGTTAGAACCATCAGCAATGGTTTCAACGCCCAGTTTTGCGGCTTCCTCGTACAAACTGCTGAAGAGCACTTTCTTGCATACATAGCAACGGTTCGGCGCATTGAAACGCACCTCTTCCATCATGATGGGATTAGGGTGACATATCACCTGGCGAATGCCGTAACGCTTGCAAAAAGCCTGCGAATCGGCGAATTCGCTGCGCGGCACTACCGGTGCATCGGCGGTAAGGGAAACCGCATTATCCCCCAATGCTTCATGAGCAACATAGCTCAGCAGACTGGAATCAACTCCGCCAGAATAAGCTATAGCAACATTGCCATATGAACGTAGCAGATCTTGAAGAAGTCGATATTTATTATGAAGCGCAGACATCAACCATCAGCCTTTCGAAGCAAAGCAATACCGCTAAAACAATATCAAGCATCATTCTTTAGCAACATCACGTCACATAATCTATGCAATGGTCAAAATATCAAGCACGAATCAACGTTATCTCTCGTTTTTTAAAACGCAACAAACGCATCTAATATGAAGAAGAATTCGCATGACGTCAAAATTGCTAGGTACGTTCGCCAGCCAAATTCATACCGTTCGGAAATGCAAACCACAATTGAAACGCACCGCGAACATACTTGACGCATTCGAATTCGTTTTCTCTCCGCGGAGTAAACAACGCTTTCAAGCCCAACGAAAGGTTTACCAATGAATATCAAAAACGTGGTAGTTGCAGGCGGCGGCGTATTGGGAAGCCAGATTGCTTTCCAGGCAGCCTACAAAGGGTTCAATGTAAAGGTTTGGCTTCGCATGGAATCCTCCATCGGCCGAGCAAAACCAAAGTTTGAACGCGTAGAAAAAATCTACCTCGAAACACTTCAGGCTATGAAAACAAAACCTCAAGCGTATTGCCGCGGTCTTGCCGACAATCCCAAGCTTACGGAAGCCCAGATTGATGATCTCATTGAAAACGCAGCGCATGCTATGGATCAAATCGAATTTACCTTAAGCCATGAAGAAGCAGCCAAAGATGCCGATTTGGTTATTGAAGCCATTGCAGAAAACCCAACCGAAAAGGTCGAGTTTTACCAGGCTATGGCTAAATATCTTCCCAAATCGGCAATTATTGTCACTAATTCCTCTACCATGCTTCCCAGTGCATTTGCTGAGAGCACCGGACGCCCTGAAAAGTACCTAGCGCTTCACTTTGCTAACGAAATCTGGCGAAACAACACTGCCGAAGTAATGGGACACGCAGGAACCAGCCCTGAGGCATACAAGGAAGTGGTTGAGTTCGCTGAAGCCCTCGGCATGATCCCCCTTCAACTGAAGAAGGAGCAGCCTGGGTACATTCTGAACAGCCTTCTGGTCCCGTTCCTAAATTCGGCGCAAGCCCTACTCGCAACGGAAGTAGCTGACCCAGAAACCATTGACAAAACGTGGCAGCTTGGCACCGGTGCTCCGCTTGGTCCTTTCCGCATCCTAGACATTGTTGGACTCACCACGGCTTACAACATCGTAATCATGAATCCCGAAGCAAAAGACCCCGAAACTGTTCCTGGCAAGATTGCTGCCTTGCTAAAGGAATACATCGACGCAGGAAAAACCGGTATCAATGCTGGCGAGGGATTCTATAAGTACTAGTATTTTCCATTGAAAACGTGAAGCCCCAGGTGCATTCAAGGCACTTGGGGCTTCACACCGAAAGCTGCTTAACACGAAATAGGATTAGGGAATCGAAATAACATACGTGGCTATCGGGTCGGCTCCTAAAGTATATTTCGGGACATTGTCATTAGACACATCTTCTTCGTTCACCTTCAGCGTCACTTTCGCATTGGTGAAATTTTCCTTCACCTCATTCGGAACCGCTGCATAAACGCAATAGTTCACCGTTACCAGAGGATCAACGCTAAGTTCAGGAGATGCATTGTTGTCGTACGCAGACTTATCTCCCGTGTACTCGTATTGATCGTTAATTAAAAAAGAATTCTCAATACCACAAGGTGAACCGCTAAGATTGCTTCGATGGTTCGACAGGTTTTTCAAGGTTCCCTTAAGAACCAAATAGGTAATACCATCAGATTTCTGCTTGATATTAAAGGTCGCCGAATCACTCTTGACCTTGATCTCATCGAGCCACTCGTAATCGGTAAATGTGATCTCGTATCTGTTGGGAACGGTAATAGTTTCCCCGATTTTGATTTCGGATGCTTTCTTCGCTGAATCTTCGGCTTGCTGCGCAACAACCTTACCCGCCGCAGACACAGCCTGATTTGCAACCTTGTCCGAGGGTCCGGAAGAACATGCTGTAAGGCAAACCGAAAGCGCCAATGCAGCGGATACCGCACAGATTCCTGAAGTTACTTTATTCATAACCCCTCCTTTAATTGGTCCGATAAAACAATTAAAGGAGCTGATCAGGGAAATAATTTGCACAAAAAGTTTAAAGGTGCGTCTATGCAACGCCAGGAGCCGATTGTACTGCCACGAAACACGTCTCATCGGCAAGAATCAACTGGTCGCCAGGCTTAAGCTCAAACTGGTTGCTTTCAGGCAAAGAAGTTACCTTGTACTCCTTACCCGCCCGGAGAACCTTTGTTCCGTTCGTTGAATTAAGATCCTCAACGAACCATTTACCGCCCGAATGCCAAATTCGGGCATGCTGGGCTGAAACGTGCGGGCCCACATCTGCAATGTCGAATTCGTCAAGCGCCATTGAGCCTAGCACGCACCCATCAGCGTCAGGGTGCACCCAATACATTGAACCATTACAGCATCCATCAACAACTTTAAGGAGCCCCAATGGAGCTAATGCTAGCTCTTCTTCGCTTGATTCCCTCATGAACGACGATGCTTCAGGAGTAAAAGCCGTAATACTGCCCCAAACATTGTGGCAATAATTCAAGGTGTACAAAACGGCTTCGCGAACATTGCCGTAGACTGCCGTTGAAACAAGAAGCACGGTAACCGCTTCAAGATGCTCGCATTGCGACAACCCGGGTGCCTTCCGAAACCGCTCATACGAGTTGCAAAACAAGGATTGCGCTTGTCCATACGGACGTAAAGCAAGCGACATCATATCCTTGCCCCGCAAATCGACTAAATCAAGAGAGCCTCTTGTTCCGTGCGTAGCTGTTAATCGAGATGCAATCTTAATTGAACTAATTCCCGGATTGGTGAAATATGCGCGTTGCAGCGTTTCCTGAGGGGCGTTAACGATAAAGCGAGATAGCCAAGTTGGTTCCCCTGCTCTTGCCATAGCGCTTTTCCCGTCCGCGAGTGGTTTGCCGGAAAGAAGCAAAGCCGCCGCATCAGAATGCTTGATACGGCCGTATTTCTTCAAAAAGTCAAACAGAGCACCGCAAGGTGACATTTGCCTGTCGCTTGCCATTCGAATACCTTTCGCAATCAAGAAACGGAATCGGGAAGTTCCCTACCCGTAAACGAGGGCAATAATTTGTTTAACCGACTACCCTCAGACAGCCCTTTTCGTTTCAACCTACGGGACAAGGGAACGATTCGAGCCATCGCATAATCCATAACCACTGGGCACCAGCCAGCAAATGAGGTAGCAGCAAGGGCTGCATACAGTGCGTATCGAAATTCGGACGAAGCCCCGCTAATCCCAGTAATGCAGAACCCTGCCAAAAGAGTCCCGGCCAAAACACCAAACGATCCACCGAAAAACGACTTACGCTTCGACTTATGTCTGCTCAACGAAAACCCTAAAACGGCCGGCGAGATCAGCAAACCAGCAACATCAAACCCAAGCAGCAATCCCTGCCAGGATACCGGGCCCAGTTCAAACGATACCGCAGTCCCAGCCGTAAGTAGGCCAACGGAGGCTAGCACAACGGCAAGCACTGCAAAGGACGCTGCTTTCGAAACGGAGCGAACAGTGTCCCTGATTTCTATGAGCAAATCGGCGTCGCCATGCGGCTCACCATCGACCATGCATGGAATAAGGGGCTCCCCTTGATATGCAAGCTCAATGTTTCGGTAATAGTTTCTGCAGAACGAAGCTAGCGCACCATACATTTCATCAGACTCCGGTCTATCGGCCTGGGACGCTCTCAAACAAGGGGCAAGCAGGTCTGCTAGCTGCCTATCGACAAAATCAACCGACTCAACAAGGTTTTGGTCTGCCTCCGCCAAATCATGCCCGCTCAACTCAAGGGATACAGCCAATTCGGGCTCAAATGCCAAAGCCTGCGCAAAAAGCTCTTGCGTCCTATGGGGAAAGCTCAGCGTTCTCGGCTTATTGCTTTTCTTGTATTCCGCAAAGGGCATATCGGCCAAAAAAGCTTCGCCCAAATCGAAAGGGACCGAACCAGAGCACAGCTCGAAAAGTATGCTGGCACCAGCATACACGTCGATTTTCGTTGAATTTCGCGCCCCGAAAGAACTGGTTCCGTTCTCTTCGGCCAGCATCTCAGGCGGAGCATAATCTGGCGTTGCCTTACGAACGAATGCAGTGTTTTCCGTAAAAGAAAAGCCATCGTTACGAGGAAACGAAGCAGAGCCAAAATCGATAAGGCAAATATCAAAGGAGCCTTCATCAACCTGGTCAAAAAGAGAAGCCTTTGAAGTTCGAATCATGACATTCGCTGGCGAAAGGTCCCTGTGAGCAACGCTTTCCCCAAGGATAGAGAGGCGAGAAATCGCCTGAAACAGATCGCGCCCAATACGCCCTGCAGCAATAGGATAAAGCGCCCCTTGATCGTTGATCGAAAGAATAGCTTGCGCATCGCGAAGGCTTATACCCTCAACCCATTCCATAATCAATGCAGGCTTGTCCGAAAGAGAGCAGTAGCCATAAAGTTTAGGAAAGCCCTTGATGCCGGAAAGCTTCTTATGACACTCAAACTCTTCATGGAACAACAATTCCGCCTTCTCAGATAACAGGCGCCGCTCAGCATCGGAAGCAAAAGAAACGTCATAGCTTCGATTGAGGGCTTTTACCGCAAAACGCTCTCCGAACGGGTTAGACGCAAAATAGACTGTACCGATTCCGCCACGGCGTCCTGAATGTTCGTCAAGGAAAAGCACAGAAAAACGCGCAAGGTAAGCATCCAGTTGATCAGGCGAGAGAGCTTCTGCGGGCTCAAAGCCCAAAGGAGAAACAACCTTCAGATTGTGTTTCTGCTCAGGCAGCTCTTCATCTTCAGCAAAGGAAATGCCCTGGTCGGAGTATTCTTGAGTAGAAGGGTCCTCATACTCCCCTTCAAAACGGCTATTGGGCATCGGGGCACCCGCTTGGATAATTGGTGCTGAACTCAGCTAGGTACTTATTTTCATGATCTACCTGGTCTTTCATTATCGGCTGCATAAACTCAGCCTCATGACCGCTTGGATCAGCAAAAGACAGGTTGACTTTCCATGCATCAATAATGGAACCCAATGCCCCAGCAAGGCACCGATAGCACGAGATTTGAGCGACTTGTACGCTGTGGTACTTTGATGCATCCGGGATGCCAGAATCCCTTACACGCAAATAGCCCGCAAGCAGTTCGGAGGAAAGTGCCTCGCAGCGTGATGCAGCAGCCTGCCTTTCCTGCTGAGGTGCATATTTCAGATTATCGAAGTCGGCAACGCAGGCATTGTAGCTTTCGAGCATGGTGGAAAGATCGTTATACGAAGAAGCGTAATAGTTGTACCATTTCGCTTCAGTTGCCGCATCAAGCCCCGAATCCGAAGGCTTATCTGGTATCACATCGCTTGTATCGTCTTTAGCGGGCGTATTGCTGTCAGTCGAAGCAGAATCAGCTGCGGGTTTTAGAGCTTCCTTTTTCTGCTCAGACTGCTGAGGCTGTTCCACCGCTGGCGAGTCCGCTTCTTTCGCATTGGCGGCAGGCAAAAAAGCGCTAGAAAGGGATTTCTTCACCGTTTCTTTCGCTCCCTCAAATGCTTCGCTCGCTTCATCGGCAACCTTTTCACCTGCTTCAGAAGCAACTGAAACAGCGGGAGATTGCGCAATCAAACCAGGCATCGCAGCAAGATAAACTGCAGAGCCAAAGCAAAGCCCAACAAGGGAAAACGTTGCCAAGCCCAACGCTTTCGGAGAAGCGGGAAAGCGCTTGGCGTATTTACTTGTTCTGAATTGTTTAGACTTGCGAGGAAACAGCACTTATGAGCTTTCCATTCGTTGGTAGGAGAATGCAGCAAACGTTACAATGTTTTCATTATACTCTTTGCGCTTGTTGCGCAACAGAAGCAAGGAGCAAAGAAAAGGTAGGTGGATGCCCTGCCCTTTCTTTCGCCATTACTGTCTAGGCGCTACTTTTTCAAACAATAGGAAACATTATCCAATGAGGAGCTAAAGTACGACTGCAATCGGCTAGCTGATTGCGGGAAGCTCCAAGTTAGAGTGATGTCACTGGAATCCTTAACGGAATCAGGAATCGAAGCATAGATGATATAGGAGCCGGTGTCTTTCGCGTCAAGCGTGTACATCGACCAGAATCCCCTATTGATGTCTTGCTCCACTGAAGCGGAGTACTTGTTACCACCAACGTTAAACTCGGCGGAAGTTGACTTGCAAAAACCAGCATAATCAGAGCTGTCGTTAGTCAAATTTGCGCGTGCGCATAGGTATGTTTTCCCAGATTCATCCTGATAGTAGCTGTAGTAGCCTGAATTATCCGAAGGGTAAATCTCATCTTTGAAATCAAACGAGGTCAAAGTGAAGGTGTATCCATCGCCCGAAACCTTCTCGCCAAGCGATACCTGCTTAGGCCCAAACGACTTAGACTGCTCGTAAATCTTGGCAACTTGATCATCGGAAACCTTTTCCGCTTCAACATGCCCACCACCAATGGAGTCCGTTTCGAGCGTTGACCCCGAAATCTCAACAACTCCATCTTCAATTGCATCCGCCTTCAAAGAGCCACTATTGTCGGCTTCAACATTGATCTTTACCGCATCATCGGTTATCTCCCACGACCCGTCTCTAACCGTTTCGGTTCCTTGAACAAGGCCGATCATGTGAAACGTATGGTCGTCATCGAAACGATACAGCACATAGAGTCCATTTGCGTTGAGCTCTTCTGCTGAACTGCCTGCACTGTCGCCAGTCATCTGCGTTAAATTCCAGGTTCCGACCACGTCCGAATCCGAAAGCTTCGGTTCAGACGAACAACCCCAAAGCACCATGCATAACCCCATGGACATGCATAGCGTTGCAAGAATACTGAATTTCTTTTTCATGACCCCTCCTTTTGCAAATCACGTCGGATTAAAGGTACTGGCAAAGCCAAAGGATAATTTGCGCAAAAAAACTAGCGCATCAGCCCGTATGCTCGTTTGGTAAAGACCTAGGAGGTTAAAAATGAAAATTGGTCCATTTGGCTTCGACGGTTTCTGGATGATCTTTTTACTATCGTGTCTCGTCCTGAGCCTTGCAGCATGCATATGGCTAACCTATAAATTCGCGAACCAGCTTGAAGAAAAAGGATATGGTGACGAGAAGGCAATGCATTGGATCGTGGGGCTCTTCGCACCAGTAGGGATAGGCATTATTTGCCTTGCGCTGTTGGCTATCAACTCACCCGATAAGACAACCGCAAAGGGAGCCGATCCAATCAATGGCCCAAGCGGCCTTCCCAAACTCTAGGGAGGTGTGCAATGTCTTCGTTTCAGGTCCTAATCAAGAGAGACGCTGAAGCTGCGCCGCCCCTATGGCAAGAAGGCTGTCCACTGCTAGTCGAAACTTGGCAAATCAGCAAAAACCTCTCAACCAACGAGGTATGGCTGCAGCTACGCATCCGCAACGTTTCCAACCAACCAGTGACTGCAAGCATTGTTAAATTTAAAGGAACCGGACTCGACGGCAAAGTAGATAGCCGAACATTTGAGCTACCCCAAACCACCCTACACCCTGGCTTAACCTTTGAATTTCATCCAGCACTCCTTGGCAATAAAGAGGTCAATGAAGCTTCGGTCTTTGTCGAAAGCGTTGAGCTTGAAGATAAAAGCACCTGGTCAAACACAAAAGAAACGAATGTTGTCCCCATCGAGCGAAAGAAAATCTCGCTTAACGACAAACAGGCAGAGGCAAGAGCAAAACTTCTGGAAGAAGAAGGATGCACTAAAAGCAGCCAGGCGAAAAAATGCCAATTCGAATCCCACGAGAACTGGTGGTTATGCGCCTGCGGCCAGCTTAACCTCGGCACAGAGAAATGCAATGCCTGCTCTATACCGAAGCAGGAAACCAATGCATTTGAAGACTTGGGGCAAATAGAGGAAACGCGCAAACAGATCGAGAAAGCTAAAGTTCAACTCACAAAAAAGAACTCGAAAATTGCAGCCATAGTAGTTGCGGCAGTGGTTGTGTGCGGTCTGGTGTTTGTCGGCATAAGCGGGGTTATACGCAATTATTCCTCAAGAACCGTTTTAAATCTTGCATATCTGACAAACCTCGACCATGGCGAAGCAATGTCCTACCTAAGCGAGAAATCGGAGTCGATCGGAGGCAACGACGATGTCATTTCGGCGAAACTTAAAGACGGGGAAGACGCACTGGGCGACAAAGGGAATATCGAGCCTAAAACTGTCTACTACACCATCACGGAAAACAATCACTCCATGCTTTATTTCACCGCGAAAGGAACAACAGACACGACGTTGAAAGATCTTCATGAAGCGGTAATCGAACGCAGCGGATTGTCGGACCCCTTCTTCTCAGATGGAGAAACGTATAAAAGCGAGCGTTACTACATGGCTGACGCAGTTCAATACCGTCTTACCTCAGGGCGCTGCAAGGTAGGCGGCGAAGATGCCGCCTGGTACGTTTGTTCATCAGGGAGAACGTCAAGATTCGGATCAGACTTATCACCATTGAAAGACAATGCAAGCATTACCATCATTGTCTCGAAGCTTGATGACTCAGGGAGCTATTCTTCTTACGACAAAATCAAAGACAAGCTCATGCAATATAGGTACGTTGATCATCTTTGGAACTTCGACGGATTCAAGCTCAACAAAACATTCAAATAGAGAGTGAACTGCAATATGAAGAAAACTATTATCGCACTGGTAATCGTTTTTCTGGCAATTGGCGGGTGCAGCGCTTTCGCCATCGACAAATCGCCAGGTAAGAACGTAACCGTCGATGGCGTATACGCCTGCACAACCGGAACCTACGATCCAGCTGAATACGGACTATCATTTGACGAATTCATGAGTCGTCAAGGTGTCTCGAAAACGGATGAACCTTCGTCAAAATACATCTACGTATTCGCAACCGTACATTCGGACGAAAAGAAAGACTTAGACGCACCTTATTATCAAAACGCAGGGACGTCCGGAGCAAAAGGTACAACAGGTCCTTCAATCGAGGTCGGCGGAAATGAATCGGGTGATATATACTACTTAAACGACAAGAGGCTTAACACATACTTTAGCCAAACTGGTTACAAATGTGTCACCCCGAGCTGGAACCGGCTTTATGCAGGTTCCAGTGAATCGCGCAAAGTTGTCATGTGCTTCCCTGTGGGAACGAAAAGCCTGGAAGATAACGACACGGCAATGGTTGACTATGGTGATTACGATTTCAGTTTTAAAACAGCCGATATCAAAGATTTCGACACGCCATCGGAAATTTCAGCCGATGTAATCGCAAGCCAATAGTCGGCGCTCAATGCCCGTTGCGCCTCAGTGCTCACCTAGGCGCAACGGGCGGTTTTAGAACGAGAGAATATAAGATGAAACTATTTCCTCGTCACCACCCCATTGGAGCGTGCCGTCTTTATACTCTTGTTCGCGATTGACGTTCAATGTCATTTTGCAATTCTCAAACTGTTCTTTGAAGTCCGATGAAACTTCCGCAACAGACCAGAATCCAGTATCAACCAAAGGTTTAATGCTAGGCTCAAAGCCAAGGTTTGACACGGCAGTTGGCTCGCCCTCAACATTATATTGATCATTGAAGGCAAAGCTCGTATCTATGCCACGAGGAAAGCCCCAACCAACCATGCTTTCGTCTGGCCCAAGGTTTTTAATTCGACCCTTAACCACGAAATATGAAACCCCATTTTTTCTCTGCTTAAGCGTTTCATGACCGACTTTTAGTTCGTCCATGAATTCATATGAGTCAAAATGGATCTGGTAGCGATTAGGACACGTAAATGTCTCACCAAGAGACACCTGGAATATGCCATCAACCTCGCTTTTCGCTTTTTCAACGATAGACCCAGCTCCCGTTGCGGCTGCTTTGCCTAATTCGTTATTCTCATTACTATTAGCGCATCCAGCTAATGCAGCGATTGAGAGCATGAAGCAAAAAACTATAACGGAACATCTGAATTTCATTGCGACCCCTTTCCTTTCGCAATCGAAAACTATGGGGTCGAAGATTCAGTCTAAAGCTCTGAAACAAACTACCCCCCCCTAAAAATAGAGAGGGTTAAGCCTATGCATGAACGACTACACGTTCTTGATGAACCAAATTATAACCGAACATAGCGGAACAAAAGCCAGAGAACTACCCGATCACCAGCTCATAGGCTTCATTGCGGCTGATGCCGAATTCGGCTCGCAAGGTTTTCACGATATCTTTCTTCGAAAGAACGCCTTCGGCGATGAGTTCTCGAGCGCGAACGGCGGCATCGTTAGCTTGCTCATCATGAGCAGCGTTACACTCTTCATCGGTAGGCGCATCGATCACGATAACGATTTCACCTTTGATGGATCCTGTTTCGGCACGTAGAGCAAATTCATCGCGTACAGCAGGAGCAAAATCGCGATAGACCTCTTCGTGCACTTTAGTGAGCTCGCGACATACTGCAACCCTACGCAACGGAAAAGCTTCAGCGATACAACCCAGCGCTGAAACAATACGCTGGGGGCTTTCGTAGAATATCAAGGCAGCGTCGAGTTGCTTCAAGCCTTCAAGCACACGCTTCCGCTCTCCGTCTTTCCGCGGAAAAAATGCCCCGAAATAAAACGTCTGCGTCGGAAAGCCGCTAGCCACATAGGCAGTAGCAACCGCCGTACCGCCTGGTAGCACCTCTACCGCAGCGCCCTGATTACGCGCTTCGTCAATCAAGCGCTGTCCAGGGTCCGAAACCCCCGGCATACCCGCATCTGAGGCGAATCCAATCACTTCCCCATTAAGAACCCTACGAATAATCTCGCCAGCACGCCTGGAAACCGTAGCTTCGTCCAAACGCTCTAAGCGCTTCTCGATGCCAAGTGCAGCTAGCAGTTTGCCCGTAACACGCGTATCTTCACAGCACATTGTGTCGCACAACTCAAACGCCTGAAGCGTACGCGTAGTAACATCCCCCAGATTGCCCAACGGCGTAGGGATGATAATGAGTTTTCCAGTTTCGTGGGACAAAGTTCCTCCTACAGAAACAAACAAAGCCTCATCCCAGCTCAACCTCAGCCAACAAGTCAAAAGGCCAATCAGACTATTAGCGCTTTTGCCGGTTGCCTGCTTGTTTGCGAATGACACTCTGAAAGAAATTCCTGAACGATTTTTCGAAGAATAATCTTGATTAAGAACATGAAGCAGTGACTGCATGAAAATAAAGGCTTGCTTAGTGCAAGCCTTTATTTAAACAGGGTAGCGGGAGTCTTAAGTTAACACCCGAGCAACCCCAAGATCGTAGAAGACCCAGATTAGTCTTCTACGGAAGCGATAACCTCGACTTCAATCAATGCACCCTTGGGGAGCTTGTCGATACCGACTGCGGAACGAGCGGGAAGCTTTTCGCCAAACGATTTTGCATATACTGCATTAAATTTAGCGAAATCAGCAATGTCCTCAAGGAAGCAGGTGGTCTTCACCACATGGTCGAAATCGGTACCAGCAGCAGTAAGCAATGCACCAACGTTCTTCATGACCTGTTCAGCCTGCTCTTCGATGGTAGAACCCACCAGTTCGCCCGTTTCGGGGCTCAGAGCAATCTGGCCAGAGGCAAACAGCAGGCCGTTTACCACAACGCCCTGGGAATAGGGGCCAATAGCTGCAGGTGCTTTTTCGGTGCTAATAGAATGCATAGTTTCCTCCTAGGAAAAGGTGGCGCATAATATACGTCATGCAACAGGTACGTTATCCATAGTAACCTTTTGCCTATTGAAAGGCTCTTATTGATGCCGCAAAACCGTAAAGATCAAAGGACGCCCATGCTGACGCTAAGCACATTCGAAGAAGCTGCCAAGAAGGTTAAAGAAGTCACTCAAGAAACAAAACTAATTTATAGCCCTAACTTCAGCAAGGAAACCGGCAACGAAGTTTACCTCAAGCCTGAAAACATGCAGCGTACGGGCGCTTACAAGGTACGTGGAGCTTATTACAAAATCAGCACACTCACCGATGATGAGCGTCAGCGAGGTTTAATCACCGCTTCGGCGGGAAACCATGCACAAGGCGTCGCCTATGCCGCCAGCAAATACGGAGTTAATGCAACTATTGTAATGCCCACCACAACGCCCCTCATCAAGGTTGAGCGCACAAAGGAACTGGGTGCTGAGGTTATTCTTGCAGGCGATGTGTACGATGAATCGTATGCTCATGCCATGGAAGTTGCCGAAGAACGAGGGTTAACGTTCATCCACCCCTTCAATGATCCCATTGTGGCAGCAGGCCAAGGCTCGATTACCATGGAAATCGTACAGGAGCTTCCTCTTGTAGACGCTATCCTGGTGCCAATCGGAGGCGGCGGACTCGCAACAGGCGTCTCCACTTTGGCGAAAATGCTCAATCCACGAATCAAAGTTATCGGCGTTGAGCCCGAAGGAGCAGCTTGCATGAAAGCTTCACTTGAAGCGGGTCATGTGGTAAAACTCCCCCGCGTTAGCACTATCGCTGACGGTACTGCTGTGCAGGAACCAGGTGACCAAATCTTCCCCTACATACAGGAAAACCTCGATGAAATCATCACCATCAAAGATGACGAACTTATCGTTGCGTTCCTTGACATGGTAGAAAACCATAAAATGATTGTCGAAAACTCCGGCTTGCTGACTGTTGCTGCATTAAAACATCTTGATTTTGAGGGTCAAAAAGTTGTTTCCATTCTTTCTGGTGGCAACATGGACGTAATTACTATGGCTTCAGTGGTACAGCATGGCCTGATTCAGCGCGACCGCATCTTCACTGTTTCCGTGCTGCTCCCCGACCGCCCCGGCGAATTGGTGCGTGTTGCGCAAACCATAGCCGACTGCAACGGTAATGTTGTACGCCTCGATCATAACCAGTTTGTTACCGCAAACCGCAACGCTGCCGTAGAGCTACGTGTGACTATCGAAGCATTTGGTAGTGAACACAAGCAGCGAATTGTCAAGGCACTTGAAGACAACGGTTTCCGCCCCAAGCTCATCCAAGTTCATCTGTAAAAGCAAGCTTCAATAACGTCAATACCCTTTAAGAAACGAAGGACCCTCCATTCTTATGCAAAGGAAATGGAGGGTCCTTTAGCTTGAATCTGGTTTTAGTCCAGAAATCTCATCGAAAGAGAATCCAAACACTTACACCTAATAGCGGAGTGAATCGAAACAGGAACGCAAAAGAAGCTCAAGCTGTACCGCTAGATCAAGATTCCGTTACAGTGATCAATCTCATGTTGAATAATCTGAGCGATAAATCCAGCAAAACGCTCCTTATGCTCAACAAAATCTCTATCGCGAAACTTAACAGTTATACGTTGATAACGAAGAGCTTTTCTTGCACCTTCAAGGGATAAACAGCCTTCTTCGGCTTCATATTCACCTTCACTTTCAACTATTACAGGATTCAGCATCACACGATGCTTGCCCGAATCATCAAACACTATGATGCGTTTACGAACGCCTATCATATTCGCAGCCAAGCCCACGCATCGATCCCTATGGAACTCAAGCGTATCAAGCAAGTCGTCACAAACAGCGTCATCTGCGATCGAAGCGAGATCGGAAGATTGGGAAAGAAAAAACTCGTTTGTCATTATGGGTCGTATCATGACATCAGACCTTTCTAACAACCCAGTTATACAAAGTGACTGCAAGAATGGGGGCTTATTTGGGCAAAACTTTCTTCGCAACGACGTAACCCAACGTCATATCGATAGCGAACAACGTCAAATAAACGGTACAGCATAGCTTTGCGTGCTTCTTATAATTCCAGCTTTTGAAATAGTTGGTAACCTTATCCACCGAGCGGCCCTCCTAAAATGGTTATCTCAAAACCATGATAACGACTATTCCGACCTTACAATGCCTTGATGAGAAACGGAAGAAAGGCCGCACCGCTGTCGCACCCTCAAAAGCATTCCCTCAACATCAAGCACCCCACACGCAAAGCCTTTTCGAATGAGCTCCTTCGGCAAAAGAAGATCATACTTTTCGAAATAAGGCACTTCCCCTTGATACAAGAGCTCCATTGGAGCAATAGGAATTTGCGCTTCGCGGGCCAGCACCTCATAAAACTGCTTTTCTTCGGCATCCATACGAAACTGAAGATAATAAGGTTTGCAAGATTTCATTGAGCGCAAACCCAATGATTCGCCACATCGAAGTTTCAAAAAACGTTCCAACGCCATAAAAGCATAGCTTCCTAACCACGGAAACAGCGCCCAGGTATCACCGCCAAGATTAATAAGTGGCTTTTCGATAATCCCAGCATTTTTAGCGACTCTACGAGCAAGAGAAAGGCGTGCTCTGGCATTAGTCATTAGATAGGGATAGTAATGAGATTCGCATAGAGCCAGTCGCATACGTTCCAGTATCTTGGTATTGATGTCACCTGCACATTCGCCAAAATAAGCAGGCACTTTGCCTTTCACTTTGCTCACATAAACCAAATGACGTTTTCGATCAATCTCTTCAACCAGCCAGACATGGCCAGCGATGGCCAAGCGTTCACCGGGCGGTGGTGGCAATACAACCGTGCCCAATTCCTGCGATTCGCAACGCACGGAAAACTCTTCATCGTCTTGGAAAACGGCATAGAACTTGAATGAATTTGTTATGCGTTCACCAGCCAAACCAACGATAAGCCCGCCAGCTTCTGTTGCCTGTATTTGATCGGTGCCTAAAAGATGTCGTAGCAGGACACGATAGTCATCAAGGCTTATTCGATGAAAATACGCCAACGACAATACGCGTTCAGCAAGCTGGGCTGGAGAAAGCTCACCGCAACTTGCCAGTGTAGACATGGTCTGATGATACAGCAAACTATAGGGCAGTCGATCTAGCCGAGGAGGCTCTACCCACTTTTCTTCGGTATATACCTGCACCAAAGCAATACCCTGTAACAATTTCCAAGGAATAGTGTCAGGCATAAGGCTACGAGGCTCGGGCTCTTCTTCACGCATAACAAACCACATCTCGGGAGGAAGATCGCGCCTACCGGTACGACCCATGCGTTGCAAAAACGAAGAAACCGTAAAAGGAGCATCAACCTGAAATGCACGTTCAAGCTTCCCGATATCAATGCCAAGCTCCAAGGTCGCGGTTGTAACGGTAGTTAAGTCGAAGGAATCATCCTTCATAAGCTCTTCTGCGGTTTCACGATACGTCGAAGACAGATTGCCATGATGAATAAGAAACCTGTCGGGCTCGTGCCTGAGCTCACAATAAGAGCGTAACGAAGTAGTAATTCCCTCAGCTTCTTCACGGCTATTTGCAAATATTAAGCATTTCTTACCGCGCGAATATTCAAAAAGATACCCGTACCCTGGATCGGCAAAACGAGGGGCCACGTCAGAGGGGATATCAAGCGCGTGACTTTTTGAGCCATCTATGGAGAGAATTCGCCCACCCTGCCCATCGGAAGAATATGTTTCTCCCGTTTTTCCGGCAGTCGGCAATGCTCGTGACGCTACAGTTTCAACCCCTACCAACTCCACATCATCAGCATTTGCTACCGCATAATCCCGTTCGGGGGCCTGAGGACCAGTCGTATAAAAATGCTCCATGGAAATTCGCCAAGTACGTTTTGGTTCGTTAAACCGAGGAATGATTGTTGTGCGGTTAGTTCCCGCAGAAAGCAATGCGCCTACAGTATTCGGATCTCCAATGGTGGCAGAAAGGCCAATTCGCCTTGGATTCGAGCCCGATAAACGAGAGAGGCGCTCTATCAGGCATAGCGTTTGCCCACCTCTGTCGCCGCGTAACAGAGAATGAACTTCATCGACCACGATATAGCGCAGATCGGCAAACATCTTCCCAATCGCAGCATGCTTATGTATCAGCAAACTCTCCAGGGATTCTGGCGTGATCTGCAAAACCCCTGAAGGCTGCTTTGCTAATCGGGCCTTTTGGGAGGCTGATACATCACCATGCCATCGCCATACAGGTATATCAGTTTGCTCGCAAAGCTCGCTTAAACGAGCAAACTGGTCATTGATTAAGGCTTTTAAAGGAGCGATATACAAAGCGCCAATAGACAAAGGGGGATTTTCATAAAACTCTGTAAGAATAGGAAAAAAGGCTGCCTCGGTTTTACCTGAAGCGGTAGAAGCGGTTAACAGCACATTGCAGTCAGTATTAAACACTGCATCGGCTGCAGCTACCTGAATGCCACGCAAGCTTTCCCAATCATGAGCATAAATATAGTCCTGAATAAAAGGGGCAAATCTATCGAAAGCACTCACGGTATTCCATCCCTAGATTTTGAACTCCGCATACAAGGGCGCTACTTCCTGTTCTTGCAAAGCTGGTTTAGCAAACGAAAAATCTCTTGAACCCAAAAGCGATGAAACTGAAGCGTCAGGATTCTGATACACAATATCTAGCAGTTCAATGAAATCGCGAATTACCTCACGCGGGGTTAGATGGGAATCCGAGCCGACACGACCAAATTCAATCTGTAAGAAAGATACAAGATCATCTTCTGTCAATGAACGCTGATACTCAAAGTAGCCTGCATGTATGTCGGCAAGCTTTTCTATCAAAACCAACAGCTCTTCATAGGTTAGAGGATTCAGGCGTATAACAGGAGCAAGCATATCGGAAAGCCCCTCACTGGCGAAACGACCTTGGGTCAATCGACTCCGAAGAGCCTCATAGCTGTATACCCCCCTTCTGCGATCCTCAATCGACTGAGGGGTACCACCCATAATAATGCCCAAATGATGCGCTTTACCCTGCAGCGTGTCATTGTACATAGTCAAGATCTTCTCATAATTGTTTTGGCGAGTAACCGAATTGGGTATTTTGTAAAGGTTTACCAATTCATCAATCATTACAACCAAGCCCTTATAGCCTGCTCCTGTCAAGAACTCAGCCAACAACTTCAGATAGTCGTACCATGAATCGTCTGCAATACAAGCATTAACGCCAAGCTCTCTGCGCGCTTCCGTTTTGGTGCGATATTCACCACGGAGCCATTTCACAACGCAAGCCTTAGCCTCCATATCCTCTTCTGCGAACGCAAATGCATATATTTTAAGCACAGCAGAAAAATCGTACCCATGCACCAATTCACAAAGAGGTTCCAAAAAAGCCTCTAAGACGCTGTGAAACGCCTGATCATATACCGTTCCTGAAGAGCTGCCGCATTCTTCGGCGGCTTTACGCTGAATGTTTATCACCCAGCGATCGAGAACTAAAGCCAGGGCTCCACCTTCAGGACGTGTTTTGGTAGAAAGGTTACGAATAAGCTCGCGGTATGTAGAAAGACCTTGACCCTGGCCTCCCTGCAAACGACGCTCAGGCGACAGATCGGCATCGGCAACAACAAAATTCTCACCCATAGAATGAGTTCTAATGGTTTGAATTAGAAAGCTCTTTCCGGAACCATAACGTCCAACAAGAAAGCGAAAGGAAGCTCCACCATCCGCAATCAGGTCAAGATCATGAAGAAGAGCCTGAATTTCAACCTCACGGCCTACAGTAATATATGGCAGACCGATTCGAGGAACAACACCACCTTTAAGTGAATTGAGAATAACAGCTGCAATGCGGCGCGGAACTTTTACTTCTTTGCTCATAGCCCTAAGGCCCCTTTCAAGTCATCTCGATAATCCTCGATTACCACTGGACCGTTATCGGCGTACTCTATGGCAATATCACCAAGCAATTCAAATAGCTTTTCGTTGATAGAATCAACAATAATATCCTCGGACTCTACAGGCGAGGAACATTCAACACGCTTATCAGCATCGATCAAAACGCGCAGAAAAGATAATTCAGTAGAGGAAAGGCCATATGGCAAGTTGCAGGAAGATACCGTTTCGTCGGCGACCACACGCAAAGCAGGATTCTGGCGAATGACCGGAACGACGTCGGCGCTGAAAGCTTCCGTGATGATGGTGTCTTCGAAATCGTTTTCCTTCACGGACTCGCTTTGCCCTAAGCTACGATCCTCTCGTCTGGACAAGAACAGCTCGCCTTTATCTAACCGATCGCTGTCAAATCGTTCTTCTTCAATGAGAAGCTGATCACGCGTAACAGCAGAACGGCTCCTAATACCAGCAAGTTGGGATCGATCGATCGAAACCAATCTTGATTCTGCCTTATGACGAGATGCAAGCCATGCCGAGATATTTGCATTGACGATTTTCAAAAGATATTTTGGGAGTTCGTACTCTTTGATTGGATGGCCATAGTCGAGAGACAATCGCATAAGGCGATCGATCGTTGCAAGCATTGACCCCAATTCTGAGTTACGGTCGGCAGTACGGTAATTACGTAATCCCGACCAGCGCCCATTTCTGCATGAGTAAGCATGGACATCGTTTACCCGATACAGGCAGTCACTGTGCATTTCGGATTCATAAAATACAGCTGCGGGGAACATCACATGCGACGAAACACTGCGAGACCCGAACCAAGAATCCACCAAGCCTTTTTTTCTGCGCTTAGCGCAATGAAGGCACAGATCGAAAAAACAATCACATACAACTCGAAGTAACTCTTCATGGTGATCCCGGGCAAAGCACGACTTGTCGATGCGATAAGAAGAAAGACGGCACAGAGCGTCAAACAGCTCTTCCTCGGACAATTGATTCTGAGCAGGGGTTCCTGCAACGCTTTCAGCGCGTTGCGCAACAATCAAAGCCAGCTCAAATGAAGTATCCACAATGCTTTCAATAAGAGCAGGAGAAAGATCATGATATATGACAAAGTCGCGTAGCCAAGATTTAACGTAACGATCGATCTCAGGATCAAGTTCACGATATTTTATCCAGAAAGCATAAAGAAGATCGAAACATTCTTGGGGCGTTGAAGCCCCTACGCAGTTTATGAGTTCATATATATACACAAACGCAAATGAAAGCGAAGTCTTTTCTATCTGGCCTTTTCGAACATGGGTACGCCACGAAAAATAGCCTCGCAATTGAGAATCGTTCATCATGGAATAAGTTGGGTAGTAACGCTCAAATGAACCGTTAAAAGGGAAATCGTCCTCCCAGCTTTCCATAAAACGAGCCTGCAAGACAAACAGCTCTGTCTCGGAAGGCCTACGGTAATCAAAGCCATCGTAAACCGGTCTCGCGAGCGCCTTCATGTCGCGATAGCGCTGAGGAAGATAGTTCTTCATCTGAGATCCAGTGCGCAATATCGGCTCATCTTCGTACATCTTTCCTGAAAAAGCACGGCTATTAGCAAGGCGAGGATCGGACAAAATGCTATCGATAAGCTTATGAACGTCCGTCATTGCGCCTCCCTACCTTGGCTCTTCGACTAGACATAATATCACGATAAACAAACATTTGTTCGCTTATACAAAGCCTTATATAAAAAAGGAGCCGGAAGACGGCTCCTTTTTTTGCACTGGACGAAATCTACTTTAGGCCTGCGAAATCCATATCTACCGACTCTTCCAAATATTCTTTCATCGGGCCAGAGCCAAAGTCTTTAAGATGCTCTTCATGCCAGCAATCTGTTTCGGGAAGTCCAGGAATAGAAGAGGCAAGGAACACGGGATCGAGTCCTCTGTTCCTCTGCTTCGAATAATCGTCAAGAGCAAGAAGTGCCCATTTACCCAAAATCAGAATTGCAATGAGGTTAACAATGGCCATAAAGCCCATAAATATGTCAGCCAGATTCCATGCAAGATCAAAGCTGTTAACAGCTCCGTACAAAATCGCAGCAAGGCAGGCAATTCGGAATGCGAACAGTCCCTTTTTGCTCTCTGGGAAAATGAAACGGAAATTGCTTTCCGCATAAAAATAGTTGCCAATAAGGCTTGAGTAAGCGAATGCAAAGATCGCAAAAGTAATGAAATGGATTCCAGCTACGCCCACGGAATTGTTAACGGCCATCTGGATAAGGGGCATGCCATTGAGGCCTACGGCAACAGCAGGATCCTGAACATAGAAAATCAAAACCATAATTGCAGAACAAGTGCAAATCAAAATAGTGTCAATGTACACAGAGAGGCTCTGTACAAGACCCTGTTTAACAGGATGAGAAACACTAGCAGTTGCTGCGGCATTAGGAGCAGAACCCATACCAGCTTCGTTTGAATACAAGCCGCGCTTGATTCCAAGCATAACTACCGAACCGGCAAAACCTCCAAATATCGATTCAAAATCAAAGGCAGATTCAAACAACACCGCAAAAGCAGCTGGAAGCCAAGCAATATTACTAATGGTGGTCCACAGTGCAATAGCTATATAAGCAAGTGCCATGACAGGAACAACAATAGAAGTAATTACGCTAATACGCTTTTGGCCACCAAAGATCACGGTTGCAGTCATGAGGACCAAAAGAAGACCCACGATCATAGCCAAACCGTTTTCGTTATAGTCGGGAACGTAATACTCAAGAGCACTGCAGGCATTGTAAGCCTGAAGGCCGTTGAAGCCAAAGGCATAGCAGAGGATCAGAAGTACAGCAAATAGAATGCCTAGCCAACGATGGCCAAGAGCCTTTTCGATGTAATAAGCAGGACCGCCGCGAAATTCGCCTTCCTTACCTCGTATTTTCCAAATTTGCGCCAAGGTAGATTCGATAAATGCGGAGGCGGCACCTACGATAGCCATGAGCCACATCCAGAAAACTGCGCCCGGACCGCCCAAGGCAATTGCGGTAGCAACGCCCGCGATATTTCCAGTGCCAACACGGCTCGCGGTAGAAACCATAAGCGCTTGAAAAGAAGAAATGGACTTTTCACCATCGACATGCTTCTTTTCCGTAACCTGCCTAAACATGTCTTTCAAGTAACGAATTTGCACGCACTTGGTTCGGATCGTGAAATAAACACCGGTAACGACAAGCAAAATGAGCAGAATATAGGTGTACATAAAGCCATCGATATTTCCCGTTAACTCGATAAGCCACTCATTAATGTCCATGTAATCCCCGTTCTAACGTAAAGAAACGGCAAAAGCGCAAGCTTTTGCCGCATGTCATTTGATAATACCCCAACAGATCGGATATTCATTCGCGATGTCTTTAAACGCTTAACACATTAGCAATTATTGATCATTAAGCTAATTAGTTGGAGTAAACAGTGTTACGAAGCCGCGAAGGAGAATTACATGCGCACCTTTATCGCACTTGAATTGCCGAGCGATTTCATAACGAACATTGCCCAAATCGAGCAAGATCTACAGTCTTCGATTCAGGGTCATTTCGTCACAGAAAATTCCCTTCACCTTTCACTCGCCTTTATGGGAGAACTCAAAACCAATGCTCAGCTGTCAGCAACCCAGGCAGCACTCGAACTTGCAACGCGCAATTTCGCTCCCATATCGCTGCATCCTGAAGGACTGGGTATATTTGGTCGCCCTTCTGATGCAACACTCTGGATGGGCATCTCCCCCACCCCGGCACTCATGCATTTAGCAAAAAATATTAGAACCGAACTAACCATAAAAGGGCTGCCCTATGACCAGGTGCAGTTCAAGCCGCATATCACACTAGCGCGACATGCCCATTTGACCCTTCAGCAAATAAAAGATTACCCAATGCCCGACACTACTCGAGCAACAAACGTTACCATCTTTAGGAGTGACCTGTTGCCCAACGGCGCACAGTACACTCCGCTTCATTCCGTAACGCTATAAGGCCAGGAGATCAATGAACATCTGCGTATTCTGCTCATCCTCCAACCAAATCGACCGCTGCTATATCGCAGCCGCCCAAGAGCTCGGCAGAACAATAGCAGAATGTGGACATACCTTAGTTTTCGGCGGATACGATATGGGACTGATGGGTGAAACAGCCAAAGCTACCGTCTCAGCTGGCGGAAAAGTAATCGGTGTAACTACAACGGGGCTTTCAGCCAAAGGCCGTTCCGTGGTAACTGGAATTCAGGAACTTCAAACCGAGAACCTTTCAAAACGCAAAGAAACCATGGTGTCCCTTTCCGACGCATTTATTACCATGCCTGGCGGCATAGGCACCCTCGATGAGTTTTTCAGTGTTATCTCGCAAGCAAAAGTTGGCGAGATTCGAGGCAAAAGCGCATTGCTCAATGTCGAAGGGTATTTCGATCCACTGGTGCAAATGCTTGACGACTCTTGCGAAAAGGGGCTGAATTCAACCGACTGGCACGAATACGGCAGTGCGTTTTCCAATTGTGAGGCGCTATTGAAGTGGCTCGAATCATAGTGTCTTTAAAGCAATTAGGCTCGACCGTTGATTCGGCTCATCCGCAGGTCGGGCCTAATTTATTGCAAAAATATGATTACTGCTCTTTTTTATGGTAAGCAATCCAATAGGCCATACCAACGAATAGAGCGCCACCAATGATGTTCCCTGGAACTGAAGCGCTCCAATTCCATAGCGCACCAGCCCAAGAAACCGTAGAAGGATCAATTCCCGCTGGCGCTATACCGGCAGAAGCCAGCAGAATGCCAAATGGCAGGAAAAACATGTTGGCGACACAGTGCTCGAAACCGCAAGCAACGAATGCGGCAATGGGTAAAAGGATACCAAGCATTTTATCAGCAACGGTTTTAGACCCATAGGCAATCCAGACCGCAAGGCAAACTAGGAAATTGCACATGATGCCTTTCGCAAACAAGGTAAGCCAATCAGGGCTCATCTTACCAGCCGCAACACTTACGATTGTAGTTCCTACAGCTCCGCCATTCATTCCTTGGTAGTTAGAAAGAAATACCAAACCAACCATGATAAGCGAGCCAACTAAATTACCAAGGAATACCACTACCCAGTTCTTCAAAACAGCTGACCAAGATATTTTTTTACTTGCAGCGCTCATAACAATCATGGTGTTTCCGGTAAACAACTCGGCGCCGCATACCACAACGAGAAGAAGTCCAAGGGAGAACAAGCAACCACCTATCAATCGTTGCGCAGCAAATGGGAGGGCCGAGTCGCTAACAATAAGAAGAAAGAACATGGCACCCATAGATATAAAGGCGCCTGCCATAATTGACAGCATGAATGATTGCTTAAAACTCATCTTGGTTTTCGAAACGCCTAGCGCCTCCGCCTTCGCCTCGATATCGGCTGGCGCAAGCTGATCGGGCTTGGGGAAAGCAGCCTTCAATTCGTCAATCGACATGAATCCTCCTTTAATTCCAATGACGTGAAAAAGCTAGCATGCTCAAGTCATCTTCATGAGCAAAACCCCAAACGGTATCGGGAGAAGGCTTATGCAGTCCGTATTCGGCACTAGCAATCGTTAGCCGACGAACTACATAGATGAATCCGACATTACCGCTGATAATCTGATTCTTTTATTAATACGCAACGATCGACAACCAAATGGGGATATATTATTTAGTCTGTCTAACTAATAATCTACCTTTAAACGGAGTTGCTCATGCCAAACACGCCGCAACCAAAACGAGGGATCGTAACGCGGCACACACATCCCCAGCGTTCATTAATTAAGCGAATATACGTTGCCGCTTTGCTGATTCTTCTGCCATTGCTTATGACTCTTTTTTCCATGCTTTCAAAAAAAAGCAAAGAGCGAAACGCAGTACCTAAGAAAAGGATTTGCGCTGAAAATAGCAATCACAGGCTGGAGTCGCTCGAAAACCGTCCGATGCTCGACACAATCATGGAAATCGGGCAAGAACGCAACACCAACACTCACTATTGAGTTTCGCGATTTAGATTACGCTTTCGAGGTATTCAGCGGATCAATAACGCTTCAAGACGCACTTGCAGCTCGCTATTTCACGACACACGGACCTAACGACAAGGGCGTCGCAGTAACGTATCTATTCACCGTCATACTGAAAGCCTTTTTCGGCTGGCGAAAATCGTATCGGAGATAACAATGAATGCTTTTGAATTCCACTGCCCCACTAAAATCGTCTGTGGTGAGGGAGCTCTCCATAAGCTTCCGGTCAAAATAGCCGACCGTGGCGTAACTAAACCTTTAATTGTCACGGATGCCAACCTGGTAAAGCTCGGCATTGCCGAACAAGTATTTGCCCCATTGAGAGAAGCCGATGTGAACTATTCTCTATACGATCATGTTCCACCGGATTCATCGCTCAATGTTGTGAATGAAGTAGCAACACTATATAGAGAAGAGAAATGCGACGGCTGGATAGCGCTTGGAGGCGGTTCGGTTATCGACACCGCGAAGGGAGCTGCCGCATCGGTATCTGTTGGAGAAAAAGACTTCACCGACCTCCAAGGCTCTGAAATACTCCAAGACGAGCTTGATCCCCTAATTGCCATACCCACCACTGCGGGAACGGGATCAGAGGTCACTTTGGTTGCGGTCGTGGCAGACACCGAGCATCATGCAAAACTGAGTTATACATCCTATCGCTTAGTCCCGCATATAGCTTTCCTCGATCCAAAACTTACTGCGTCATTGCCACCTAGGCTCACTGTAACCACGGGGATAGATGCGCTAACCCACGCCATAGAGGCATACACTTCAATTCAGAAAAACCCCATTAGCGACGCACTGGCGCAACAGGCCATTTCCCTCATCAGCAAGAACCTGGCTCTATCCTGTGCAGAACCGGGAAACCTTGAAGCACGTACAAACCTAACTTTGGGGAGCTTGTTGGCGGGCGCATCGTTTTCAAACGCCATGGTGGGGCTCATTCATGCAATTGGCCATTCCCTAGGGGGCTTATGCCATATCCCCCATGGTCAAGCAATGATGCTCCTTCTTCCCCATTGCGTACATTTCAACCGCACGCACGGATACCATCAAGGTTTGTATGGGGAACTGCTTGGCGCACTAAAACCCGACCTTGACACCGCACGTCTAACCGCAGCAGAAAAAGACGCCCTGTTCGAAACAGAGCTTTTTTCATTGAATGATTTCTTCCGCCGCATTTATGGAGTACCAACCAAGCTATCCGAAATGGGAATTTCCCGCAAAGAGCTTGCCGCTGTCGCAAAACAGGCGCGTTATGACGGTGCTGCCCTATACAATAAACAGGAAATAACCGAAGAAGTAGCATTCACAATCCTGGAGGCAGCATACTGATGGCACCCGAGAACACCTCAGCCACCCCCACTACTAAAACTAAAGAGCAACCAAAGCAGAGAGTATCAGTTAGCGACGAGCGAAAGGCTCACCCCTCGAGTGCGAACGCAAGGCGTATGAGCAGTGCGACCAAAACGGACGCCTCGAATCAGCCCCAGTCGCTTCAGGCGTACCACCCCACGCAAAACGCAGCAGCACAGCGCAAGAATGATAAGGCAGCGACAAAAAACTGCTCAAAAAGTAGAGAAACGAAACATGCCCCGAAGGCACCAATAATCGCAACCAAGACAAGCTTCCTCCCCTCCCACGAATACCGTAGCGTCGAAGATGTACAAGCGGCAGTCGATGAGATGCGTGAGTTTTTCCAAACCGGAGCAACTATGCCCTTGCATTACCGACGAGGCGTTCTTGTGAAATTACGTGCTTATTTGAAAAAGCACGAGAAAGAAGCGCTTCAGGCACTTACCGATGATTTAGGTAAGTCTAGTTTCGAGGGTTACGCCACCGAACTTGGCATCGTGTATGACGAAATCCGTTTTTGCCTATCGAAAATGTATGGATGGGCAAAACCCAAGCGCGTCCCGACACCCTTGGCCCACTTTCCTTCTTCCTCGAAAATCTACGCCTCACCCTATGGGGTAGCTGCCGTACTATCACCGTGGAATTATCCTCTTCAGCTTGCGCTAGTCCCAATGATCGATGCCCTCACAGCAGGCAACTGTGTAGTGCTCAAGCCTTCACGCACTTCGCAGTCGACAAGCGCCTTCCTCCAAAAACTTTGCGAAGAGGTTTTCGACGAGCGTTTGGTGCGCTGCCTTCCCGGAAGCAGCGAAATGAACGACTGGATCTTAAGTATCCATTTCGACAAAATCTTCTTCACTGGAAGCCCAACCATTGGCAGACAGATTATGCATGCTGCCGCAGAAAATCTGACCGATGTCACACTCGAGCTGGGCGGGAAAAGTCCCTGCATTATAGCCTCGGACGCCAACATCAAACGGGCCGCACAACGAGTTGCTTGGGGGAAATGCATCAACTCTGGACAGACCTGCGTGGCGCCCGACTACTTCCTCGTGCATGAGAGCGTTGCAGACGCTTTCGCCGACGAACTAGCAACGTATTTGCTGCAATACTACGGAAAGCGCATTCTGCAATGCGATTACTATCCCCATATGATTAACGAACATCACTTTAATCGAGTATGCGGTCTTATTGACAACCACGGACCGAAAACACGTATTGCATTTGGTGGCGGACGAGATCGCTCGACTCTTCGAATCGAGCCAACTATCCTCACGGGCGTTACGCTCGAAGACCCTGTTATGAAAGAGGAAATATTTGGACCGATAATCCCCATCATCACATGGAGTGACCTTGATGAAGTGTTCTCGTATGTGAGAAATTTTGGCCATCCGCTAGCATGCTACCTATTCTCAGAAAGCAAAGTGCTGCAGGAGCAAATAATCCAAGCCATCCCGTTTGGCGGAGCAACTATCAACGATGTTGTAATTCACCTTGCCAACAACCATATGGGCTTTGGAGGCTTCGGTGACAGCGGAATGGGCGCATACCATGGCAAGCAGGGATTCGACTGTTTCACCCATTACAAGTCAACACTGAAAAAATCTACCAAGATCGAAATCCCGGTTCGAGTTCCTCCGTTCACCAAAGCGAAGAGCATTATTTTAAAACTAATGATGCGATAAGAAAATGTTCATATCAAACTTCAAGGCATCGTAAAAAACGAGGGTTGGCACAATGCCAACCCTCGTTCATATTCATATCATTAAGCTAAAACTCAAATACGTCTCGTTTTGAAGTATGCACCCCGATAGCGCGATATCTGACAAATCAAGATATTGCTGACAGGCCTTACTTGAAGATCAAATTAAACAAGTACTTCGTAATGGCGGATCGACGAATTACGCCCACGAGCGTTCCTTTGTCGTCAACAACGGGAAGCTTCTTAAACTTCTTCTTAGACAACAATGCGGCAACACGCGCAATACTCTGATCAGGACGAGCGCAAACTACTTTTCGTGTGGCGAATTCCATAACACTACGGTTCTTCAGCCCATCCATGCGCTGCTCAAGGCTCTGATCGTCAAAATACAGCATCGATGCCTCTCCGCCAGTGAAGATAGTATGAGCACGATGCTGCGCAATAGCACCCATAATATCGCCGTCAGATATGAATCCAACCACCTGGTAATTGCTATCAACCACCGGCAAGCTGCTTACCCCATGCTCTGCCATGATTCGAACAACGTCAGAAATAGTGCAGTTCTCCGTGCAGGTATACGGCTTTTTAATCATGATGTCGCAAACCGGAGTCCCCTCAACCTCAAGGGGAATACGCTCGGAAATAATCTCAGACATTTCTTATGCCTCCTTCGGGTTGGAGAGTGTTTGCTTTGAGGGCCGTATACTAAATACGGCATAAATAAGGGAAACCAAGCCGATAGCTGCACATACTTTATAAGCAACACTTGCCCCAACAGCTGTTGCTACCTGAAGGCTCGCATCGGCTCCCACGGTTGAAGTTACGCTGGTCATCACCGTAATAATGAGCGCAGTGCATAGGCCACCTGCAACCTGGCGACCGGTATTCGCAATAGCGTTGCCGTGCGCAATCATATCGTTTTTCAGCGCATTTACGCCCCAAGTGTTTACAGGCATATTCGCCAATGCCTGGCCAGCGGCCTGAAGCATGCAGAACAGCGCAACAACAGCGATCGGTGTAGCAACAGTCGAAAGAGACAGAAGAAACAGGGATACAGTCATAAGGGCTAGGCCGAAAATGGAGATGGCACGAGGACCAAACTTGTCAAAAACGACACCAGAGATTGGGCTGATGATAATACCAACCGCAGCAGCAGGAAGCATGGCCATGCCCGTTTCGAACGCGGAAGCCCCAAGTGCAGTCTGCAGCAAGAGAGGTAACAACGTATTGGTTACCAGGCATGCAGCATTTATTAGAGTAACAATGATTGCAGCAACTCGAAATTGGGGCGTTTTGAGCGTTCCGAGCTGAAGCAGGGGATCCTCGATACGGTCTTGACGTACGACGAACAGAACCAAGCATGTAATTCCTGCAAAAATGGAACCGAGCACAACAGCGCTCCCCCAACCAAGCGTCGAAGCGCTGGAGAAACCATATAAAAGCCCACCGAATGCGATGGTAGAAAGCGCAACCGAAAGAATATCAAGCTTAGGGTTTTTCAATTCCCCAACATTCCTAAGCATAAAGACGCCCAGCAGCAAAACGACAAGCGAAAGCGGGACGATAGACCCAATCATTGTACGCCAACCATAAGCGTCAATCACCGCACCACCCACAACTGGGCCTACAGCAGGACCGGCAGACATAACAATGCCCGCCATGCCCATTGCCGTTCCGCGTTTTTCAACAGGGAATACCAGCATGGGCACAACGGAAACTAAAGGCATAAGTACGCCAGATCCGGCAGCCTGCAGAACACGACCGACGATAAGGAGCACAAAATCGGGAGCTACAGCGCACAGCAATGTGCCCAATGCAAACACTATGGTCGACCCAAAAAACAAAGCTCGCGTACTGAATTTATCAATCAAATATGCCGAGACAGGAACCATAATGCCGCTTACTAGCGGATAAATAGACATGATCCACTGAGCGGTTGACGCATCAATTGCAAAATCGGCCATAATGACAGGCAACGCAGGCGACATAACCGTTTGATTAAGTAGCGCAAGAAACGCACCAAGCACCACAACGGAAACAATACGAATCTGAGCACCAGTAACGTGCCCACTTACTGGAGCAGCAATAGAATTATTTAACATAAACTTCCTTCGAACCGACTACAAGCCCGTCAGAACGCGATAACGATCCGATGAGCACCTTCACATTCGACAGAAGGCATCAGTTTCGGCATGAAGAAAGAGGTTGAGGTAGATATACACGTGCTACGGCAAATGGAAGCCCGAAAACAACAGGCCTTCGCAGGGATATATATGTCTTATTCGGATTATTCATTGCGGTGAGGTATCCTAACAGCCGTATAGATCCAATTCAAGACCTGTAAGACAGGCGTTAACATCTCCCCAAAATCGACCGTGCTTGACATCTCATCACGCTTGCCAAGATCGTCACCAATTTGCACATACAGCTAAAAGGAAAGACACAGCTATGACTGACTCAAACAAAACCAAGTTTCAGCAAAATGTTCGCTTCAACGCAATCACACCTGAAGGAATGCTCGTTGAATGCGAAACCCTCTTCACCTTTGAAAACACCGAAACTGGACGCTCGTATATCGTCTACACCGACAACAAAACCGATGAGGATGGAAATACTACGGTATATGCCTCTATCTACGATCCTGCTGCCGTCGAATTCAATGAGAACAGTGGACTAGCGGCTCTCTCCCTTATCCCCATCGAGGCGGAGGAAGAATGGAACCTTGTAGAACAGCTTCTTCAAGATGCAGCCGAATAACCAAGCTCAGAAGAAATTATCAAAATAGCTCTTGCGTACTTACTTGGTTTTGGTAATATATCTATCGCTGCATTGCGAAAGCAAATGACATAACCACGTCGGAGTGGTGGAACGGCAGACACGCTAGCTTGAGGTGCTAGTGCCCACTTTACCGGGCGTGCGGGTTCAAATCCCGCCTCCGACACCAGTTAAGTTCCTAAACGCTCTTATGAGCGTTTTTTTATTGCAAAAAACTTGTTCGTTAATGGGTGATGAACCGAAACTAGCTGCACTCCCCTTATCACGCAATACGCGAAGGGAAAGCAAGATTAAAGAACCTTCAAACGAATACGAGTAAGTCAAACAAAACAATGCATTAAATATAAGATCAGATCACGCATATCGCGCAATCTCAATCCAGAATTGAACACGAGTCAGATCAGCAAACAAGACACTCCGAAGGCATACGCCGCCGAAGCATGGACCCTTAGAGCTGATAGCGTTTCTCTCTGCAGATATTTGTTTTCAAAGAAAAAAGGCGGCGCAGTAGCGTCGCCTTTTAAAGATCCGTTAGATAAATACTATCCGATAGTACCCTGCGGGTATACCACCATAAGCACAATCAAAGAGATAAGGAATACAGCCGCCAAAATAATAGTAATGCGGTTGAGGTTCTTTTCCATGATGCTTGAGCCACTCTGGTTGTTGTAAACAGAACTTGCGATCATGTCAGAAACGCCCGTGCCCTTGCCAGAATGAAGCAGAACAAAAACAATAAGCCCAATGCCAGATACAACTAGCAGAACAGAAAAGATAATTGCAACGATAGACAACGTAACATCCTTACCTAAATAGTCTCACGAATCACTAATTATAAGAATCAGAGAACCGCTTGACAAGAGAATTCATACCAGAACTACTGAGCCTCAGAAGCTGCTTCGATAAGCTGACGGAACGAATCAGCCTTAAGGGACGCACCGCCGACTAAACCGCCATCGATATCCGACTGAGCAAGAAGAGCCTCAACATTGCCAGCGTTCATCGAGCCACCATACAGAATACGAGTTGCATTAGCGACATAGCCGCCGAATTCAGCGTTAAGCGTGGCACGAATAGCAGCGCACACCTCTTCAGCCTGCTCTGGAGTAGCAGTGCGACCGGTTCCTATAGCCCAGATAGGCTCGTAAGCAACTACAACGTTCTTCATGTCGATAGCGTCGAGCCCAGCAAGGCCAGCTCGAACCTGAGCGGTGATGAACTCCACGTAATCGCCAGAGTCGCGCATTGCGAGAGACTCGCCCACACAAACAATTGGAGCAATACCAGCAGAAACCAATGCCTTAACCTTGAGATTGACAGTAGTATCGGTTTCATTGAACATCTCACGACGCTCAGAGTGACCAACGATGCAATACTCGCAGCCAGCATCTTTGATCATAGGGATAGAGATTTCTCCAGTGAAAGCACCAGATTCCTCCCAGTGCACATTCTGAGCACCAAGAGAGATGTTTGTCTTGTCGAAATCAAGAACCGTATAAGCAGCCTTAATATCAATTGCCGGCGGGCAAAGAACGATATCGACATTATCCCACTTGCGATTGTACTGATTGCAGAGTTGCTGAGTCAGTACAACGGTTTCGGGGATGGTTTTGTTCATCTTCCAATTACCCGCCATAAGATAAGTACGCATGAAGAGCCTCCTTATTTGAGCGCCTCAACGCCAGGCAGGGCTTCACCCTGCACCAGCTCCATCGATGCTCCGCCGCCCGTGGAAATAAAAGTCATCTGGTCGGCAAGATTGAATTTGTTAACAGCGGCAACACTATCGCCACCACCAATGATAGTATCAGCTTCCTTGTTTGCCGCCACAGCAAGAGCTACGCCCTTGGTACCCGCCTCAAAGGAAGACATTTCAAATACACCCATGGGGCCATTCCAAAATACTGTCTTTGCGCCAGCAATAGCCTCAGCATAAGCTTTGGTGGTAGCGGGGCCGATATCAAGACCCATCATATCGGAAGGAATTGCATCAACACCGCATGTTACCGTGTTGGCATCATTCGCAAACGCATCAGCGCAGACAACATCAAAAGGAAGCAGGATGCTCACACCTTGAGCCTTTGCCTTTTCGAGCATTTGAGCAGCTCGTTCGACCCAGTCCTGCTCCATAAGGGATGTTCCAACGGTGTAACCTTGCGCAACCAGGAAGGTAAAGCACATACCGCCACCGATGATCAATGTGTCGCATTTGTCGATCAACGCATCGATAACAGCAACTTTGTCGGAAACCTTAGATCCGCCAAGAATCGCAACAAAAGGATGATTGGGCTTATCAAGCATAGAGGTAAGCGTTGTGACCTCTTTGGTCATAAGTGCACCAGCATAAGCAGGAAGGAAGGCAGCGACGCCAGCCGTTGATGCATGAGCACGATGGGCAGCGCCAAACGCATCGTTTACATAGATGTCGCCCAGGCTTGCAAGCTCCTTCGCAAACTCGGGATCGTTCTTCTTTTCACGCTTATCGAAACGAAGGTTCTCAAGCAAACAAACATCCCCATTGCCCAGAGAAGCAACAGTTGCCTTAGCAGATTCGCCGATGGTATCCTCGGCAAAAGCAACTGGTTTGCCAAGAACCTTTGAAAGATACTCAGCAACGGGCTTCAGGGAAAATTCGGCTTGATACCCAGTTCCCTCAGGGCGGCCCAAGTGGCTGCACAAAACCACTTTAGCGCCACGCTTCATCAAAGACTCAATGGTGGGAAGTGCGGCCCTGATACGCGTATCGTCGGTTACAGTAGTTCCATCGAGCGGTACGTTGAAATCTACGCGACACAATACACGCTTCCCTGCAACATCAGCATCAGTAAACGTTTTTACATTGCTCATAATTAGCCTTTCTTTTCACATTAAAAAGAGAGCTTCCCTTTCAGAAAGCTCTCTTAACAGTTCGCATCCAGCGCGTTGGCCTATGCCTGCATCATGATCTTCGCAAGATCTTTTACTCGGTTGGAATAACCCCACTCGTTGTCATACCAAGAAACGCATTTTACGAGATTGCCCTTACCACCAAGAACCATGGTGAGCTTGCTATCGAAGAGAGAAGAATGGTCGTCGCCCACGATGTCAGAGGAAACAATGGGATCCTCGACGTACTCAAGAATACCCTTCAGGGGGCCTTCAGCAGCAGCCTTCATAGCAGCATTAACCTCTTCAATGGTAACTTCCTGCTCGAGCTCTACCGTGAGGTCAACCATGGACCCATCAGGTGTAGGAACGCGCGTTGCAAAACCATCGAGCTTGCCCTTGAGCTCAGGGAGAACCAGGGAAACCGCGCGAGCAGCACCGGTAGTGGTGGGAATCATGGACAGGTTTGCAGCACGAGCACGACGAAGGTCCTTGTGAGCCTGGTCGAGAATCTTCTGATCATTCGTGTATGAATGAATAGTGTTCATGAAGCCACGCTTAATGCCGAAGGTATCCATGAGAACCTTTGCAAAAGGAGCAAGGCAGTTCGTGGTACAAGACGCATTAGAGACGATATTATGCTTCTCGTAATCGTACTTATCATCGTTCACGCCAACAACGATAGTGATGTCTTCGTTCTTAGCAGGTGCCGTAATAAGAACCTTCTTGGCACCAGCCTCAATGTGCTTCTTAGCCAAGTTAGCATCGGTGAAGAAACCAGTAGATTCGATAACAAGCTCTACGCCCATTTCGCCCCAAGGAATATTGAGCGGTTCGCGGTCGCCAAAAACGCGTACCTTGTGACCGTCAACGATGATGTTGTCTCCCTCGACTTTAACATCATCGTAAACACGCCCGTGGATAGAATCGTACTTAAGCAAATGAGCATTTGCCTCGGTGCTGCCGGGATCGTTGATAGCAACGATATCGAAGGCAGGATCCTTCTCCATCGCGCGGAAAACAAGTCGGCCGATACGACCGAAGCCGTTGATACCAACCTTGGTTGCCATGAGGCTCCCCTTTCATGCCTGATTTAAAAACAATGCGACGTATGTGAACACGTGCTGTTTTATTGTACCTGAAAAAGAAACTGCCGAAATAGAGCAAGACGCACGAGAAGTAAGCGAACGAATAGCAGCCGCAAGCGGCATTCAGCAAGCGGTGGTCGGTCTATGATTTGCCAATATCGTTAGCCATTTGCTCAATACGACGCACCCGATGATAAATCGCCGATTTGGAGAGCGGTGGATTAGCCTTTTCGCCGAGTTCTTTTAACGTTGCATCAGGATACGTCACGCGCAAGCGAATGTAATCCTGCAAAGCATGAGGCAGCGACTTGATATCCTGGTGCTCCAGAACTGTACGGATCGCCTGAATTTGATCAACAGAAGCCTCAGCGGTTTTAGCCTGATTTGCGATTTCGGCGTTTACCCGACGATTTACATCATTGCGCACACTTTTTAATACACGTTCGTTTTCCATCTTCAATGCACTTTGATGAGCACCAACATAAGCAAGGAAAGCCGATATCGAAGCGCCGCTTTTAAGGTAAACCGTATGGGAATTACGACGCTCAACAACCTTCGCGTGAATCCCCTTGGCCTCCATCAACTCGACAATGTCGTTAGCCATGGTCTGCGACTCAACAGTAAGCTCGAAATGAAAATCGCCACGTGGATTGGAGATAAACCCGCTCCCTAAAAAAACCCCCCGCAGATACGCCGAAGCACAGCATTCTTTCTTAATGAGGTCATGATCGATCCCACGCTGCAGGCCGCTTTCGCCGACAATGCCTAATTCGGAAAGCGCCTCATTCAAGCCAGGCTGGGCGGGCACGTCAATAAGCCAGTTGGGTGTCTTGTGCAAAACGCTACGACGCATAGTAAGATCTGTTTTCAGCGAATACATGCTATGAAGCGCACTGATGATGAAACGGGCAACCTGCGGAACGTCTGTCGAAATCTCTAGACGAAAATGACCAGGACCGTTAAGAAAGATCGTGCCTTCAATGCGAATCAGTGCAGCAAGCGTCGCAGCATCACAATGCGAACACGTTGGCTCCACATGAGAAAGCTCCTCTTTTACCTCCGTGGTGAACGACATAGCTTGAACACCCCCATAAATGCATCAGCAAGCGCCTGCGGATCATGCCATGTAGGACGCTGAGGATCCGCCATATTGCGTAAAAGAACAACCGGGCCACGAGCCTGGATAGCATCGATGTCGTCCTTCGACACTCTAACTGGTCGAACGCGGGATTCGAGCGAAGTGCCATCCCGGCGCTCTGCCATTGCACTTTTGTGCGATCCAAGCCCAGCCAAAGCATGAAAAGCACCCGTTGCGTGACGTGGGCTCTCGACCGGCTGAGCAGAATGGATCAAAACGTAATCGAGGCACCCTTCCATGCCATGACGCAACAAAGCTTCTACATGCTCACGTGCGGAAAGGCCCCAAGTTTCACCTTGCTGATCTGCCAGGCTGCAGACAAACACCGTACGAGCATTTGATTGACGAATGGCATCGACAATACCAGGAACAAGGAGATTCGGGATAATAGAGGTGAAGAGCGAACCAGGACCCAGTACGACCACATCGGCTTGGCGAATGGCACGCAATGCTTCCATATAGGGGAGACAAAGCTCGGGAGATTCAAGCCACACACGTTCAAGCGCAGTAGACGACTTCCCCGCCACCGATTGTCCGCGAAGAATGCGACCGTCGCGCGTTTCCGCACTAAGTGTCACATTGTTCAATGTCGATGGGTAAACATGCCCGCGAGCTCCAAGAAGCTGACCACAAATTTTTATAGCTTCAGGAAAAGATCCCGTGGCATTTTCAAGAGCTGAAAGCATAAGGTTTCCAAGCGTATGGTTTCGAGCAAAATCAAAACGGTACTTGAAAGCCTTGGTAAGAGGATCTTCCGGATTCGCTGCAAATGCAGCTAAGCACTTACGAACATCACCTGGCGGAGTCACATGAGCCTCTTCGCGCAATATGCCGGTAGAACCGCCGTCATCGGCCATGGCAACAACAGCAGATGTGTTAACCCCTAAAGCCAGCAAGGTGCGAATCGACATAGGAGCGCCAGTGCCTCCACCAATAACAACCGCGCGCAACTCAGTCGGATCCACATTGCCTTTAAGGGGATTGGGCAGATGAAGTGAGCCTATTGCCTTGAATGCCTGGGTGGATGATGCATCGAGGCGAAAGCCATGCCCCGCCAAACGAGGTTCGCCCTGACTCATTTTTCCACCTCTTTGTTGGTATCTGCCAAAGCGATATCGCGATGATACACATTAACGTTGTAGTCCTGCGCCGCCAACAGCTCAGCAGTTTTATTAGCAAGCACAACGCTTCGATGCTGGCCACCCGTGCATCCTACGCCAATGGCGAGCTGCTGTTTGCCCTCGGCAACATAGCCGGGCATCACACAGTTCAACAAGTTTTCCCAGGCATTTAAGAATTTATGGGTTTCCTCGTTGCCCAAAACATAATCTGCCACCTTACTATCGAGACCGGTTAAATTACGCAGATCAGGGATATAGAACGGATTCGGAAGAAAACGCACATCAATAACGATATCGGCATCTGTAGGAGCACCATGTTTAAAACCGAACGAATATACCGTTACGTTCATTCCTTCTTTTGCAGTTTGCTTAGAGTACAAACGACGAAGTTCTTCGCGCAGTTCACGGGGGCTCATATTGGAGGTATCGATATAAGAATCAGCCAACGATCGCAACTCTTGAGTAAGACTACGCTCATACGAAATTGCCTGCCCAATAGAACGTTTGTTATTGATGCATAAGGGATGGCGACGGCGCGAAGCCTTGTAACGTGCAATAAGAATGCTGTCAGCGGCGTCAAGGAAGATCACCCTAAAAGTCACCCCTGCAGCTTCCATGTTTGCTAGCTCGCCTACCAACTGTTTGAAATATTCTCTGTTGCGCGCATCGCATACGATTGCAAGTTTTCTGCCGATCTCGCTTTGCCCCGGAAGACTTGCGAGACTGATCATGTTCATAATCAACGAAGGCGGCAGATTATCGATGCAGAAATAGCCCAAATCCTCAAACGTGTGCATTGCCTCAGTTCTGCCAGCACCACTCATGCCCGTAATGATAACCACATCAGGCGCAGTGCTCGAAGTCTCCGAATGATCTTGCGGCGTATCCCCATTGGAAAATGTCTGGGTCATCGAAACCTCTCCCCCTGTATTGCTTCGCAGGGTCTACTTATGTTGCTCCTGCGGATGTGTTTCTGATTTTGAGTTATATTGCACAAGAACAGCATACACGTCCTCGGCGACCTGTTCAGGCACGGTATGTGTTTGCTTTATCTCTTCAAGGGTTGCATTGCGCAATGCGCCAAATGAACCAAACGCCTTCAAAAGCGCTTTTTTCCGCTTTGGACCCATGCCTATTACATCGTCAAGGATGCTCGTAGTCATGCCTTTTCCGCGAAGTTCACGATGAAAGGTAATAGCAAAGCGATGAGCCTCGTCTCGAACCTGCTTAACCAAATAAAGACTGGGGCTCCCTCCCGGCAAAACCACAGGACCGCTTTCCTGCCAGGGCACAAAGAGTTCTTCGTCTCGTTTTGCAAGACCGCATACAGGAATATCGCCCGCCCCAAGCTCATTGAGCTGCTTAATAGCGGCTGAAAGCTGGGGCTTACCGCCATCGAGGATAATAAGATCGGGGCGTTTCCCAAACCGCTCGTCATCTAGACGTTCCTTGCAGTAACGACGACCAATAACCTCGCTCATCATAGCGAAGTCGTTGGCCTCATCTGATTCCATCCGAATCTTAAAACGGCGATATTGCCCCTTATCGGGCCGCCCATTCGTAAACACCACCATAGAAGCAACTGAGTAGCGACCATGGATCGTGGAGATATCGAAGCATTCAATGCGCAGCGGAGGCGCATCGAGGGCAAGAGCGCTCTCCAGTTGCAACAATGCATCGTTGATACGGTCATCGTCGTAGCTACTTCGGGCTTTATAGCGCATAAGAACATGACGAGCATTCTTCGAAGCCATGTCCATAAGCGCTGCTTTTTCGCCCCTCTGGGGTACGGTAAAAAACACCTTGGCACCATGAACGCTTGCAAGTTTTTCGGTAAGCCATTCGCAAATGACGTCATTGTCTTCTGGAACCTTTTCGACAATAAGCTCATGCGGAATCGATTCGGTGGAACCGTAATAGCGCAGCACAAACATGCGAAGCAGTTCAGATGCAGGAATATCCTTGCCTTTGTTGAAAACGAATTCGTTGGTATTCATGATGCGGCCTTCGCGCAACATAAGCACAGTTATGCCAGCAATGGTCTCCTCGCGAAAAATGCCAATCACGTCGGCGTTAAGCCTATGGGATGATACAGCGTGCTGGGTTTGAGCAAGCGATTCAATTGTATCGATACGCGATTTAATACGTCCGGCACGCTCAAAGTCGAGGTTCTGAGCAGCAATTGCCATTTCGGATTTGAGCTCATCAATGAATTCTTTATGGGAGCCAGAAAGGAATCGCTCAACCTTACGAACTTGTTCTTGGTACGCTTCTGGGGAAATATCGCCGCAACATGCACCAGGTCCAAGCCCAACATGACAGTCGAAACACGGGCGCTCATCCAGCTCGAGCTCATCATAGGGAAACTGATCGAGCTTGCGATTAAGACGTCGCCACTCAGTGCATGACGATGAACAGATGGGGACGATCCTGCGCACAATATCAACCAGGTTGCGCGCAGCACGGCTATCCGTGTAGGGACCAAAATAACGCGTTGTGGCTTTATGAGATTCACGCGTGTACTTGATTGCAGGAAAAACATCGCCTTTAGTAAGAGCGATAAATGGATAACTTTTATCGTCTTTGAAATCGGCATTGAAATACGGCGAATATTGTTCGATAAGATTGCGCTCTAGAACTAAGCTCTCATGCTCATTGGCGGTAACAACATATTCAAAGGAATCTATCTGCGACACCAAGAGGGGGATTTTCGCACGGTCGTCTTGGAAATTTACATACTGGCGCATACGGGCACGAAGCTGTTTTGCCTTGCCGACATAAATAACCGTGCCCGACTTATCTTTCCAAAGATATACACCAGGCTCGGCTGGAACACTTTTGAGCTGTTCCTTGATTTGTTGGAGTTTGTCCTGATCCACCTAAAATCCCTTAAAGCGATTCTTCCAAATCAAGAAGCATCAACGACACGTTATCGCGCATATCCTTCGCCTGCTCACGCGTTAGACTGCCTGACGCATAGAAGTCTTGAATTACCTCAAGTTCGAGATGGAGGCCACGACGCTGAATCTCATCGATGCTCACGGTAGCGTCTTGAACAGCCTCCGAAGTCATAGTGGCTTCAGACTTGTCAAACACCGAAAGGGCGCGCTCGTGATTGATCATGAGTTTTGCAACTACCTCACTGGGATAATCTGGATTATTTACGAGCCTCTGAAGGTACTCAATTGCAAAACGTTCAGCAAGCTCACGAACCTTATCCATCGCTTCGTGGTCTTCGTCGCTTCCGGAAGAGAAGATGCTCTTAACGCTACGAATCAACATTGAGGTCATAATGCGAAGGCGGCCTACGCGCAAACTTGTTGCATACGAAGCCTTTTCATTGGAATGAGCAATTAGATTTTTTTGCTTGGAAAGCCGATTCAGATGCTCAAATGTCTCAAATGCCTCGACCTCATGCCGTTCAACAGCACGAATAAGCTGTTCAATCTGATAGTCAATGACCTCGATACGTAGCTTGGCAACCGCAGGCTCTTCGATATCCGCAATAGAGCGAATACTGCGAATACGGTTGTTGTAAGAAGAGACAACGATTTTCGTCTCACGGTCGTTCGTCTCAGTAGAATCCGCCATAAGACGCTCAATGACAGTGCGCATGATCTCAATTTTGGTGCGCATTAATTCTTCTGTTTCCTCCTCGTCATCCTCGGCTTCTTCTTTAGGAGCAAGGACGGGAAGGAGGAAATTAGCAAGGAGCAGCGTGCACACAATTACGCCCGAGGCCAAGAAAATAATGAGCGATCGCTGCGGGAAGGTTGATCCATCGGCGAGAAGAAATGGAATGGTGAAGGCAATAGAAAGCGTGATAGCGCCCTTAGGGCCACCAACAGTGGTGACAAGTGAATCTTTTACCATGCTCAAGCTAAACCTATCGCGCTTTCCCGTATCGGGGTTTTTGATGAGACGCGTCATGATAAGCGCCCAAACAAAACGCAGCACAACAATCAGAGCAGTCAACAAAAGAACGTACCCGATTAAAACAAAATTATCGATATATAAATTATCCCAGGTGCTTTGCATGGCATTGGGGAGCTGAATACCCAAGAGAACGAACACGACACCATTGAGCACAAAGCCGATTACCTTCCACACACTGGTAAGGGCAATGTTCAAGCGAGACTGATAGGGAGAGATTTTGCGATCGCGGTACATCGACCACATAATGCCGCAAGCAACAACAGCCAAAATGCCCGAGACGCCAACAAGCTCAGAGAACAGAAATACGACAAGGGGCATTGAGACCTCAAAGAGCACATGAAATGTGACGTTATCCAACCCCATTTCGCGAATACGTTTGTTGACGTAAAGGAAAGCGACAGCAAGCAGGATGCCAAGCGCTATGCCCCCAATAAATCCAATAGCGAACGAAGTCGCTGCGTTGGCAAGAGAAAATGCACCGGTAACCGCTGCGGCAACCGCAAACTGAAATGAAACAACACCCGATGCGTCATTAATAAGAGCCTCGCCCTGGAGAATAGCTCCTTCACGTTTGCCCAGCTTGGCTTCCTTCTTCAAAGCCTGAACCGCAACCGCATCGGTGGGACCAAGTGCCGCACCCAACGCAAATGCAGCCGCAAGAGGAATAGAGGGAACAAGCCAGTGAAGAACGAATCCAACGCACAAGGTGATAACAATAACCAGACCTATAGCAAATGAAACAATAGTAGTCTTGTTTTCCCATAGGTTGCGTTTATCCGCTTCGAGCGCATCGCTGAAAAGCAAAGGAGCAATAAACAGAACCAAGAACAGCTCTGGGTCGATATTCACCTCAATCGGAGAAATAGCAAGCATAGCAATGCCAATACCCAGAGCAATCTGAATAAGCGGTGACGAAATGCGAGGAACTACCTGATCAAGAATGGAAGAGAGCAGCACTGCCAATAACAGCATCAAAATCAGCTCAAAAACTTCCACAGGCATCCCCTAACTGTCACAAAAAAGGTACCTATTAAAAGTAACGTACGGCGTTATCGTCAAAAACGCGAGTGAGCAATCGACAGAAAAATCCAACATGGCATATTCCGCACTATTTCCCTGAATAGGAGAAAGCGAACCCACGTCATCTCATAGTGAAGAGATGCCCAAGAAAATAAAGTAGAGCATAGCCAAATAGATACTTACTTGAAAAAGATACGAGGCGTTACGTATTTGTGCATAAAAAAAGCCCCTAAGGGGCTTAACAATTAAATGGTGGACCGTCGGGGACTCGAACCCCGGACCTTGGGATTAAGAGTCCCCTGCTCTACCAACTAAGCTAACGGTCCATGAGAAATGCCGTATGTTTCAACGGCTATCTATTATGCATCATAGATGCGAATTATCAAGGTTGCGCTGGGGTGGGTAATCGGACTCGAACCGACGACCTCCAGAGCCACAATCTGGCATTCTAGCCAACTGAACTATACCCACCGTAGGCGCAGGTAAGTACTATACAGGATTCCGGAAAACGTGCAACCCCTTTTTGAAAAAAAATTGGAGTAGTGTTAATCCGGATCTATCGAGTCTAGCTTTTAGCGCAGATAAGAGCGGTGGTTCATAATGCTATTGAAGCAAAAGGAGGCATGATGTTCGGAAAAACGCTCGTCATAGTAAATCCAGCAGCACGCAGCGGTAAAGCTGCCGAAGTCGCAGCGCATGCAGCACTCGTCTTCGATCGGATTCAAAAACGTCAGTCTCAACCTATGAGACTGACGTTCCGCTACACCTTGGGACCCAAAGACGCAACGCAAATCACACAACACGAAGGCCCATATTACGACACCATAGTTGCGCTCGGAGGAGACGGGCTAATAAACGAAGTGGCAAATGGACTCATGAGTCTTCCGATCAATCAACGCCCAACACTCGCTCTTATCCCCTGTGGCAATGGTGACGACTTTGCTCGAACCATAGGAATGAGCCGAAAACCAAACGAATCGCTCAAGCAAATAGAATCATTAGCACTGACTCCAATAACGATCGATGTAGGGCGCGCTAACGATATCTGGTTCCTGGAGACCCTTTCATTCGGCCTTGATGCCGCCATCGCCTTAGGAACTGCAGATCTACGAAAGAAAACCAAGCGCACAGGCACGAGCCTTTACCTTCAGTGCGGAATCGATCAACTCGTCAATCACCGCGAAATCAGACAGGCCACACTGACCCTTGACGACGATAAGCCCCAACAGCTCAGTTTCTACCTCTTGGCCATACAAAACGGCATTAGTTACGGTGGAGGGTTCAAAATCTGTCCCAAAGCAAGCCTTACCGACGGGTTGCTTGATATCTGCTTCGCTACTCCAACGCTCTCCGCTTCAGAAGCCATAAGGCTGCTTCTGAGAGCTAAGAATGGAAACCACACTAAGCACCCCAACCTAACCTTTTCAAAGGCGCGCAGAGCTCATTTGACGCTTCCTTCAGAAATCCCAACCCAGATTGACGGCGAAGAGTTTCTATCCACGGAATACGATATTGCTCTCCATCCAAAACAATTAACAATCCTCGCTCCAAATTGCTGCAAATAAAAAAGGAAGCTCGATTGAGCTTCCTTTTTTCAATATATAAGACCCTGAATCGAGGAAACGGGCAGAGCTTAAACAATACCCTGAGCGAGCATTGCGTCAGCAAGCTTCTTGAAGCCAGCGATATTTGCGCCAGCTACATAATCGCCTTCTACGCCGTATTCACGGGCAGCATCATCGGCAGCATGGAAGATGTTAACCATGATTCCCTGAAGCTTGGCGTCTACCTCTTCGAAGGACCAGGAAAGGCGCTCGGAATTCTGAGACATCTCAAGACCGGAAGTTGCTACGCCACCAGCATTTGCCGCCTTACCAGGCATAAATACCACACCATTTTCCTGGAGATATTGGGTTGCATCCATAGTGGTAGGCATGTTTGCACCCTCGGCAACGATCTGGCAGCCATTGGCGGCAAGCATCTTTGCATCCTCAATAAACAGCTCATTCTGAGTTGCGCAAGGAAGGGCAATATCAACCTTAATGGTCCAAACGCCACGACCCTCATGATATTCAACGCCTTCGCGACGCTTGGCGTATTCAGAGATGCGGCCGCGCTCAACCTCTTTGATCTGCTTTACCAGATCAAGATCGATACCATTGGCGTCGTAAATCCAACCCGTAGAGTCAGAAAGCGTAACAACCTTAGCACCAAGCTGCTGGGCTTTTTCGGTTGCGTAGATAGCAACATTGCCGGAACCAGAAACCGCAACAGTCTTGCCCTCGAAAGAGTCACCCTTGCCCTTGAGGTATTCCTGCACAAAATAAATCAGGCCATAGCCAGTAGCCTCGGTACGAGCCAAGGAACCGCCATAGGACAGACCCTTGCCAGTAAGAACGCCTTCCCAAACATTGCGAATACGCTTGTACTGGCCGAACATATAGCCAATCTCGCGAGCACCGGTTCCGATATCGCCAGCAGGAACGTCAGTGTCGGCACCAACATGCTTGCAAAGTTCAGTCATGAAAGACTGGCAGAAACGCATAACCTCTGCGTCAGACTTGCCCTTGGGATCGAAATCAGATCCACCCTTGCCGCCGCCCATAGGAAGCGTGGTGAGGCTGTTCTTGAAAATCTGCTCAAAGCCAAGGAACTTGATAATGCCCAGGTTTACAGAGGGATGAAGGCGAAGACCGCCCTTATAAGGTCCAAGACAGCTATTGAACTGCACGCGGAAGCCGCGGTTAACCTGCACCTTACCCGAATCATCAACCCAAGGAACACGGAACATAATAACGCGCTCAGGCTCTACAATTCGCTCAAGCAGACCTGCCTTCTCATACTCGGGATTCGCGTCGATGACGGGCTTCAAAGACGTAAGAACCTCGGTAACAGCCTGAATAAACTCAGGCTCGTTTGCGTTCTTGGCCTTTACCTGCTCGATGACGGAGTCAACGTAGCTCATGGGACCTCCTTTATAGAAACTCAACGTGATCAATAATAGTTCCGAAACAACGATACAAACCTATCGCAATACTTCTGTAACACGGTAGAAACATACTGAATGGGGAAGCTGACAAAAACTACGGCAAGCGGCTCCGAAAACCACTACAAAAAAGAAACGCCCCGAAGGGCGTCTCGTGAAAAGATGTAAATCGTTAGCCTCTACATTCGTTCGGGAGCAGATACTCCCAGAAGATCCAAAGACAAAGCCAAAACGATACGAGTCGAATCAACCAAGGCAAGGCGAGCCTTCTCTACGGACTCCTCTTCGCCCAATACATGGCAATTACCGTAGAACGAATGGAAAAGACCCGCCAGCTCTTGAGCGTAGTGAGTAAGGCGGAATGGAGCTCGATCTCGGGCAGCACCAGCAACCAACTCCGAGAAATCAGCCATCTTACGCATGAGCGCAAGTTCAGATTCATGCGCAAGCGGCGAAAGATCAATATCATCCAAGCCCAACTCAGCAACGATTTCTTCGATGCCAGCGCTCTCAACATTCATGCCACGAGCCTCGCCGGCCTTACGCAAGATAGAACAAATACGAGCATGCGCATACTGTACATAGTAAACAGGATTGGACGAATCTTGCTTCTTAGCCACCTCGATATCGAAATCAATTGCCTGATCGGCGGACTTCGAAAGCATCAAATAACGGGTGGCATCTACGCCAACCTCGTCGATAAGCTCCTGGAAAGTGACCATTTCTCCAGTTCGTTTAGACATACGGACAGGTTCGCCATCACGCAAAAGATTGACCAACTGACCAAGAACCACCTCTAGGGCATCAGGGTACCCCCAAGCAGCCATCATGGCCTTGCAGCGTTGAATGTAACCATGATGATCAGCGCCCCAGATATCAATCAGGTGATCGTAGCCGCGCTGCATTTTGTCGTAATGGTAGGCAACATCGCTCATGAAATAGGTAAGATCACCGTTGGCTTTCACCAGAACGCGGTCCTTGTCGTCTCCATAATCGGTAGAACGGAAGAACGTTGCGCCCTCAGCCTCAAATAGCAAACCCTTTTCATTCATCACATCAAAGGCACGCTGTTGCTTGGTTTCACCGTTTTCATCGACAACAAACAAAGAACGTTCACTGAACCACGTGTCAAAGTTATTCCCAAAAGTAGAAAGCGTATCCTTAACAGAATCAAGCATCATGGCATAGCCACGCTCACGGAAAGCGACAAGACGTTCGTCCTCATTCGCATCAAGCCATTTGTCGCCATCCGCATCGATAATTGCCTGGGCAATATCTTTAATGTAGGCACCGCCATAGCAAGCCTCCGGCATTTCAACATCCTGCCCCAGCAGCTGCTGATAGCGAACGACAACAGAGTTACCAAATACATTCATCTGGTTGCCCTGGTCATTGATGTAGAATTCCTCGTCGACAGAATAGCCAGCATGGCGCATAACACGAGCAATAGCGTCACCAAGAGCAGCCCAGCGACCATGGCCAACATGCATAGGACCGGTAGGATTGGCAGAAACATACTCGAGATTCACCTTGCAGGGCTCAGAGAGCTCAGATTTACCGAAATCAGAACCTTGTTGACGAGCCTCGGAAACAACCGCTTGAAACGATGCATTCGTCAAGGTCAGGTTAATGAATCCAGGACCTGCTATCTCGAACGATTCGACAAGGTTATTTTCGGGCAGATGATCAACAATTGCTTGAGCGATGGCGCGAGGATTCATATGGGCAGCCTTCGCCAATCGCATGGCAATAGTGCAGGCCCAGTCTCCATGACCCTCTTCGCGAGGACGCTCAAGAGAGGGCTGTGGAATTTCGTTCAAGGGTAACTCCCCTGCCTCAACGGCTGCCTTAAGGGCCTGATACAACACCGACTCAAGCGATTCGCGAATGGTCATGGAACCTTACCTTCCTTATGCACTATGCCAAAGGAGCGCTGTGCTCCTAGGAAAAACAAAAGCACGCCACCAACAAATAGGCAGCGTGCTTTATTGTACCATCGTTATGCTCGACGCGCTTCAACGTACGCTTCGAACTCACGCACCGCTTCGTTTTGTATCTGATTGAACAACTCTGCAGCGCGTCCACCAACGGGAATAGCATCAATCCTATTTGCTAATACCCCACCGGGCTCAGACGATGCAGAGACAATAACCTCATCAGCGTCCATAAGCTCTGTTTTAGTAAAAGGACGCTCTTCAACCGGTACGCCCAGCCTTTCGCAAGACGCGATAATATGCTTGCGTGCTATGCCGGGAAGAATGAGATTGTCCGCCTGGTGCGTTACGAAAACCCCATCTTTCAGAATATGAATGTTGCTATGGGCGCATTCCGTTACAAATCCATCGCGAATGAACACCGCTTCCTCGCATCCAGCTTCCTTGGCATGCTGCGCCGCAACTACATTAGGTAGAAGGTTAAGCGTTTTGGTATTGCAGTGGAAAAAACGCGTATCTTCAACCGTTAGAAGCTGAATCGGTGCTGGCTGGAGGTTCTTTTCCTCTGGTTCTACCATCACCCATAAATTAGCATTTCCCTCTGGAAATGGATGGCTGCGATGGGCGGTGCCGCGCGTTACCTGCCAATAGACGAAATGATACGAGCCATCAACTTTCGCAACTAGGTCGGTCAGAAGATGCTGAAGCTCTTCCCGCCCAATACCAGGATCGATCTCCATGTTGGCGCAGCTATTGAAGAATCGATCTATATGATCTTCGGCAAATACCACAACCCCATCAAGGGCCATAGTGGCATCATAGACTCCGTCGCCATAAAAGCTCACTCGATCAAGAAAAGGAACCTTCAGGTCTTCAAGCAGGCCAGTTTCCCCATTGTAGTAACCAATATTCTTCATGGTGCACCATTAACGAAGGGTGGCCAGAACAACGGCCTTAATAGAGTGCATGCGATTCTCGGCTTCGTCGAAAACACGGGACTGAGCACCCTCAAAGACCTCGTCGGTAACTTCCATTTCGGTAAGTCCGAACTTTTCTTCGATCTCCTGAGCTACCGTGGTTTTAGTGTCGTGGAATGCAGGCAGACAATGCATGAAGATGGCATTGTCTGCAGCGTTTGCCATAACCTTGGCATTCACCTGGTAAGGCGAAAGCTCTTTAATGCGCTGTTCCCACAAGCTGGCGGGCTCACCCATGGAAACCCAAATATCGGTATAAATAACATGAGCACCCTTAGTGCCTTCATCGACATCGCTTGTTACCGTAACGGTGCAATCGTTCTCTGCCGCAATAGCACGGCACTTCTCAACCAATTCGCTATCAGGCGCATCAGCTTCAGGACAACAGGCAACGTAATTCATGCCCAACTTAGCGCAGCCAACCATCAAAGAATTGGCAACGTTGTTTTTCGCATCGCCCATAAACACTACGGTAAGGCCACGAACATCGCCGAAATTTTCTCGGATGGTCAGCGCGTCAGCAATAAACTGGGTAGGATGAGCCTCGGTAGTCAAGCCATTCCAAACAGGAACACCCGCATATTCAGCTAACGTTTCAACGATTTCCTGACCATAGCCGCGGTATTCGATACCATCAAACATACGACCAAGAACGCGGGCGGTATCTTCAATGGATTCCTTATTGCCCATTTGCGAACCCGCAGGGTCAAGATACGTCACCCCCATGCCCAGATCATGGCCTGCAATCTCAAACGAGCAGCGGGTTCGCGTGGAGGTTTTCTCGAACAGAAGGACGATATTCTTGCCCTCGAGCTCCTTATGCAACACGCCAGCATGTTTCTTTTCTTTCAAATCCTGCGCAAGATCAACAAGCGATACGATTTCCTCGGAAGAAAAATCGAGCAGTTTCAGAAAATGGCGCCCTGAAAGCGATTGAGTCATACGTTCCTCCTGAAATTATAGCCAGACGAGCTGGCGCGACCGATGCCCGCACACCAAAGCATGCGGACACCCTATTATCGCACTACTACTCCCCTTCGGCGATATTCACTCCTTTGTGATTACCCGTAATGGCATATTCGGCCCACTCTGCAATATTGACCGCATGATCGCCGATACGTTCAAGGTATTTAGCAATCATCAATACATCGAGCGCATAGGTTTCATCGGATTCATGCTCGATGATATGACGAGTAATGCTTCGTTTTGCCTCTTCAAACAAAGCATTAACTTCCTTATCGCCCTCAATGCATGACTGCGCCTTATCTAAGTCGAGGTCAACATAGGCCTGAATTGCAGAATCCAGCTGATCATAATCAGCTTGAGCCATAGCGCCAAGCATAGGAAACAGGGAAAGGTCGGCATCCTCCGAAAGCATAGTGGCAATCTCGCAGATTTCCGCCGCCTGATCGCCAATACGTTCAATATCGGTAATCATTTTCAGGGCGGCAGTAACCGAGCGAAGGTCGGAGGCAACTGGCTGTTCGCGAAGAAGAAGGCGTAAGCACAAAGATTCGATCTCGCGTTCTTTCCCATCAATCAACGAATCGTTGCTCGCCACCAAATACGCTTTTGTAGCACTAACCTGACGAACTGCGTCAAACGAACCTTCTATAGCCTCTTTTGCAAATTCTGCCATTTCGATAACATCGGAACGGAGCTGATGAAGTTCTTCATCGAATATCGGACGTGCCATACTAGCCGAACCTCCCTGAAATATAGTCTTCAGTCCTCTTATCGCGAGGATTCGAAAACATCGTCTGAGTTGGAGCGCACTCAACCATGCTTCCAAGCAAGAAAAAAGCTGTGGTATCTGATATTCGGGCGGCCTGTTGCATGTTGTGAGTAACGATAATAATGGTGTAAGTCGTTTTCAATTCACCAACCAGCTCTTCAATTTTTGAAGTAGAAATTGGGTCAAGAGCACTTGTCGGCTCATCCATCAGCAATACCTCAGGATTTACCGCCAAAGCGCGAGCAATGCACAGACGCTGCTGCTGACCGCCAGAAAGCCCTAAAGCATTCTTCTTCAAACGATCTTTTAACTCATCAAAAATCGCAGCTTTACGCAAGGAGTCCTCAACGATATCGTCAAGTTCCGACTTTTTCTTAATGCCATGAGTCCGCGGCCCGAATGCTATGTTGTCGTAAATCGACATAGGGAAAGGGTTAGCTTTCTGGAAGACCATGCCAACCTTTTTACGAAGTACATTCACATCGTAGCCGGAGTAAATATCATTTCCATCAAGAGTAATGCGTCCCGTTATCTTGCATCCCTCAACCAAATCATTCATGCGATTGAGGGATTTAAGAAGCGTTGATTTGCCGCACCCCGAAGGGCCGATCATGGCGGTTACCCGATGTTCGGCGAATGAGATATTTATATCTGTTAAAGCCTGGTAATCGCCATAGAACAAATCCATATGCGAAACATCCATCTTCGCAGGACTATTCATCAGTCATTCCTCCTTTGCTGATTCGTTTTGCAACAGCAGAGGTTGCAAGGTTAATAAGCAGAACAAAAACAAGAAGCAGCACTGCCGTGGCGTATGTGGCATCGATATGCAGACCCTCACTTGCCAAAAGGTACATGTGGACAGCAAGCGTTCGGGTTGAGCTGAACATCGAAACTGGAACTGCGGCAATTGATCCTGCCGTATAAATCAATGCAGCAGACTCACCCACTGTTCGCCCGATTGCCAAAATGATGCCGCCAAGTATTCCGGGAATAGCAGCGGGAAGCACAATGCGAAATACTGTGCGAAAACGACCAGCCCCCAAACCGAATGATCCCTCACGGAATAGATCCGGCACAGCCGCTAATGCTTCCTGAGTTGCTCGCATAATGATAGGGAACGTCATGATTGCCATAGTGCAAACACCCGCCAACAACGAAAGTCCCCACTGTAGGTAGTAGACAAAAAACAGCAATCCGAATAGGCCATACACAATCGAAGGAATGCCTGAAAGCGTTTCGGTAGCCAGCGCTACAACTCGCACGAACCAGTTGCCCTTGTCGGTGTATTCATTCAGGAAAATGGCGGCACCTATACCAAATACCGATGAGCATGAAACCGAAAGAACAATAACGATCAGAGTGTTGAACAATGCGGGCATGAATGAGCAATTGTCCGAATTGTACGTAAGCTCAAACATTTCAGGTTTAATTTGGGGAACCCCCATCACCAAAATGTAGCCAATAATGAAGCACACCGCTGAAACCGTCAAAACTGTACTGGCATACACCAAAACACGGAACACCCATGAGGAAGGCCCAGATGGCTTCGTGCGAGCAAGAATCGAATTGTTAGCCATTGCTCCCCTTCCGCTTCAACGCCGAAAATGCAAAGTTAATGATCAGGATGAACACGAACAACACGCAAGCCGTCCCAATCAGTGCACCTCGATGCAGATCAGCCGCATAGCCCATCTCAAGAACGATATTGGCGGTCATAGTACGAACACCGTCGGTAATCGCACTGGGCATTTTCACCTGATTGCCAGCAATCATGATGACCGCCATGGTTTCGCCAATAGCTCGACCAATCGCCAAAATCACCGAAGCAAGGATGCCGGAAGCAGCAGCAGGAAGCACAACGTGCATAACACATCGTTCGTGGTCGGCCCCTAAAGCCAAAGCCCCTTCGTAATAGGAGTGAGGAACGGACCTCAAGGCAGATTCTGAAAGCGTGATGATGGTTGGAAGAATCATCACGCCAAGCACAAGCGAAGCACATAAAATCGATTGGCCTGTACCCCCGATATTGCTTCTAATGAATGGAACGAGCACAACCAAACCGAAAAAGCCGTACACAACCGACGGAATGCCTGCCAAGAGCTGGACGCCATTTTTGGCAATACTCGACACACGGTCACTCCCAAAACAAGCAAGGAAAACAGCGCACAGAATGCCCAGCGGAACCCCTATTACCAATGCACCAGCCATAACGTAGAAGCTTCCTAATACCATTACGCCGATACCATAGATATCGCTAGATGGTTGCCAAGTAGTCCCAAAAAGGAAGTTTGAAAAACCAATTTCAGCAATAGCGGGAATGCCGTTGCCGAATATGAAGATGCAGATTACCAAAACTGCAGCCACCGAGATGGCTGCAGCAAAGGCGAAGAGCATCTTTGCAATGAGCTCTTTTGCTTGGGTCATTGACTAGCCGATCTCGCTCCACTTGGAAACTTCACCGGTAAAGATCTGCTTAACCTGATCGGCGGTAAGACCATCGACCTTGTTACCGTTATTCACGATGACGGCAATACCGTCGGTTGCGATAACGGTAGCAGTTGCACCCTGATCCTTCTCGGAATCCTTCAGATCGCGGGAAGCCATACCAAGATCGCAGGCACCCTCAATTGCAGAAGTAACACCTGTGGTGGAATCCGACTGGTTTACCTCAACGGTAACATTCGGGTTCAAAGCCCTATAGGCTTCCGCAAGCTTCTCCATTACGGGAGTTACAGAAGAAGAACCAGCAATGGTGACTTTACCGGAAAGACCACTGGCAACATAGGAGCCAGAAGCGTCCATCGGGATATACCCCTGTTCCTCAACGACCTTCTGGCCATCCGAGCTCAAAACAAATTTCATGAAGTCCCGAGCAACAGGAGATAGCTCTTTGCCACTGTTGGTAACAACATTAAATGGACGAGAGACCTTATACGAACCGCTCTTTACATTTTCAGCAGTAGCCTCAGCGCCATCAATCTTTGCCGCCTTAACGGTATCGTCAAGAGAGCCCAACGAAATATAGCCAATAGCATCAGCATCATTAGCTACCGTAGTCTTCATAACGGCAGTAGAGTTAGTAATTGCGGCAGAAGAAGTGGTCATGTCGACCTTCTTGCCGTTACCGTCTTTTTCTTCAATGCCGAATAGCTCAATAAAGGCGCCTCGCGTGCCGGATCCATCCTCACGGGATGTTACGTTAATGGACGCATCGTTAGACTCGCTCTTGGAATCACTATTATTCCCGCTGCAACCAACCAACAATCCGCACATAATAGCGAAGCAGAGCGCAAACGTACCAATCAGAACCTTGTTCCTTACTGTACTCACTTTCAAATTCCTTCTTTCTCCTAGGTAACGATGCCCTCGTAAACGAGAACATCAGATTGCATGACCAATAGTGAACAAACCCCTATTGCCGTTGGTTACACAGACTTGAAAGCAAGTAAGCATTTAGTTAACCGAATAGCTATTGAAAAAAAGTTGTTAAACGAGGGAGCGCATGCTGAATTTGCCACGATAATTTAACAGTACGAGGAAAGGAACATGCGTTGACTACCATCTTGCTTATCGAGGACGATCCCACCATTCGCCTTACCACAGAGTTTTCCCTAACCAAACACGGATACGCGGTGAGTTCATGCGATGATGGTCAATCGGGCTACGAAACAGCACTCTCCATCGAGCCTGACTTAGTACTTCTAGATGTTATGCTTCCAGGAATGAACGGATTCGAGGTTGCTCGCAACTTGCGCAACGAAGGATTCAAATCCCCTATCCTCATGCTTACCGCTCTCGACTCAGACGAAGACAAGATCAAGGGCCTCGATGCTGGTGCAGACGACTATGTAACAAAGCCCTTTTCTACAGAGGTTCTCCTTGCACGCATTCGAGCGAATCTCCGCCGAACTGAGCTTGACGGAGTAAACACTTCAACGCCCCAAACGTTTGGCGATCTTACTCTTGACATGGAAAACAGCTCAGCCACCATCAACGGCACAACGCTAAAGCTCCGAAGCAAAGAGCTTCAACTCCTATTTGCGTTGGCGGAACGCGAAGGGATGCTCTGTCGTCGCACCTGGTTGACTCAAAAAGTATGGAAAGAAGACTACCTCAGCACTTCACGCACCATTGATGTTCATATACGTCGGCTCCGTTCGGTTCTTGATGAGTACAGCGACTATCGCTTCATCCATACCGTACATGGCATGGGATACCGCTTTGAGCCGATCAAGAAAACGCAAGAATAATGAACGACGCTCGATTTCGGGGAAAATGGGCCAGCGATTCTCCAACAAAACGCTGGCAAAAGCGATTTGCTCTTGTGTATCTCATAGTGGCAATCGTGTTCGCCGCATGCTTTGCCGCATTCGCCCTTAACCCTATAAACAACAAGGTCGTAGAGCGACAAAGCTCGAACCTCACCTCGACCGCCCAAGCAGAGGCAAATGCTCTTGAATATGTCGATGACGCTCAAGAGTTTACAGAAAAAGCTGCTGAGGGGTCAGATTTGCGCATTACGCTCATCGCGCAAGATGGAACAGTAATAGCGGATTCTGAGGTTGATCCCGCAACACTCGAAAACCACCTAGGCAGAGAAGAAGTCGACGATGCACTTCAGGGCAAAAACGGAGAAGCCCAACGCTTGAGCTCCACTGACGACACCAGCAGGCTTTACGTTGCCTTTCCAGCAACGTATCAAGGCGAACGGACGGCATTGCGTATCAGCGAGCCATCCACCGTTATCACGACAGCAGCCGATGCAACACGAAATACTGCCCTCATCATATGCGGATTAGGAATCATCGCCTTTGTCGCCATCGCCCTATTCACCTATCGCGAATCAAAGGCACCCTTAAAGAAATTCGACCAAGTTAGATCTGATTTTGTGGCAAACGCAAGCCATGAACTGAAAACTCCCGTTGCAGGCATTCGATTGCTGTCGGAAGCAATCCGCGACGCATCTGACGTAGGCGATGAAAAGAGCCTACATCTATTCATTGACCGCTTAGACAACGAAGCGGAGCGCCTTCAGCGCCTAGTGATCGATCTGCTTGATTTATCTCGCCTCGAAGAGCAACAGAACTCGGATCGTACACCTCGCGCCGACTTGCATAGCACTCTGACTACAAGCTACCTTGCGCACAAAGGAGAAGCGGAAGACAAGGGCATTGACCTCGTGCTAGACGATCGATCAACTCCAAACGACAATTGCTACACCAATATGGAGCCTTCCGATGCGTCTCTGATTTTTGACAACCTCATAGAAAACGCAATTATGTACACCGACGAAGGAAGCATTCTCGTATCTCTCGAACCAAGATCACATGAAACGGTTATTTCGGTAAAAGACACCGGAATCGGCATCCCCCAAGCGGATCAATCACGCATTTTTGAGCGTTTTTACCGCGTAAACAAAGCAAGAAGCCGCGAAGTCGGCGGAACCGGATTAGGCTTATCACTGGTACGCCACGCTATAGAACGCGGTAATGGCTCTATCGAAGTAGATAGTACAGTTGGCCAAGGCACCGAATTCACTGTCCACCTGCCAAAATCCAAATAGGAATAAAGCCTCATTGACCCATTAGAGAGCAAAATCCCGAACAAGCACAAACCACCCCCCCCTCATTTCTCTTGTCGTAGAAATGAGGGGGTGGATCAAATATCCGGGAATCAACCTCTTCGCGCATATCGCGGAAAAGTATTAGCGATGCCAAAAAGAGCAGGTTTACGCCATTTTCGCCATCAACACTATGAATGCGATATTTGCGAAGGGATCTTAGAACCGAACTCTAGGGTGCATGTTCGATAAAAAGAAAAGATGCCTTTCCCATACAAAAAACGGCCAAGAACAGTATTCTTGGCCGCAATAAATCTGGAGCGGGTGACGGGAATCGAACCCGCCTCATCAGCTTGGAAGGCTGAGGTTCTACCAATGAACTACACCCGCAAAATGGTCGGGATGACAGGATTCGAACCTGCGACATCCTGCTCCCAAAGCAGGCGCGCTACCAAACTGCGCCACATCCCGAACGCAACGGTTAGCTATTATACCAGAACTAATCGCTTGGGTGTAGCTTCTTTCTTAATTCTCGCAAAGCATTTCCACGATGGGATATCGCATTTTTTTGGCTCTGGGTAAGCTCCGCCATTGTAACCTCTCCGTTATAGACGTCGGGGAAAAACAGAGGATCATATCCAAAACCATGATCTCCACGCTCGATAAGGCCGATGTGCCCCTCCACAAAGCCCTCAGTGACCGTTTCGAGGCCATCCTCATCAATAAACACCAATACGCTAGCAAAGCGCGCCGTGCGCTTTGCTAGCGGCACAGCACTAAGTTCACGCAACAGCTTGGCGTTGTTAGCGCTATCATCTCCATCGACGCCGCTGTAACGAGACGAATACACGCCTGGAGCGCCATCAAGAGCATCAACAATAAGCCCAGAATCATCCGCCAACACCGCTGCACATGCTAGCTCATGCGCAGCACGAGCTTTTATGCGCGCATTCTCGAGAAACGTAGTGCCGGATTCCTCAGGATCGGATACCAAACCCGCATCCTTAAGGCTTTTAAATTCCCACCCCTCAAAATTGAGAGCAGTTTCAATTTCTTCAACTTTATGAGCGTTGTTAGTCGCAATAACAACGGTCTTTGTCATGGCATCCTCCATCTCAATAAAGAGCTACAAAACAACATGCTCGACGGAACCGAGCGGCATACGCAACACTCGCTCGCCAAACGAGCAAAAATCATCGAGGTTATCAGACGATGTGGCAAAACGACGGATAGCCACATTTCCAGGTTTAACCAGCGATTCCTGCCTTGCAAGCAAATCTGCACAATCAAGAGAAACCTCAGTAGCCGAAGAGATAAGTTTTACCTGAGACCCAACAACACCCCCGATAAGTGCTTTCAGCAGAGGAAAATGGGTGCATCCCAAAACCAACGTATCGATATCGCAACGGCGCAAAGGATCAAGATAGTCCTGAGCAATCTCCTGGAAAGCAGGACGGATGAATACCTTAGATGCGAGTGAAGTGTAGCTTTCGATAGGGCCCTTCGCCATCTGAATACCAAGTTCCGCAATCTCGACGAAACGAGGTGTTGCAGTGGAGAAAACGGTAATGCCGGCATCGATATTACGAATGGCACGAGTATACACGCCAGAATCGACGGTGCCTTGAGTAGCTATAACGCCAACACGGCGATTGTGGGTTGCCCGAGCGGCTGCACGAGCACCAGGCTCAACAACGCCGATAATAGGCACGTCAAATACCTTCTGAGCAGCTTCCAAGCCTGCTGCCGTGGCAGTATTACACGCAATGACGATCATTTTTACGTTCTGGCTAACCAACCATGAACAGATATTAAGAACGAACGAACAAACCTCTTCGGGGTCACGCGGGCCATACGGGCAATGAGCAGTATCCCCGTAGTAAATAATATTTTCCTCCGGCAGGCGTTTCACCAATTCACGAGCTACCGTCAAGCCGCCGAAACCGGAATCGAACACTCCAATAGGTCGATTATCAAAATCCACAAAGCACTCCTTTAACGGCATATGAAACATGCCCGATATCCAGCATAACGCGTTGAAGAGACACCGGAACAGTCTATGGGCAATCCCAGAAAGTACGCATAACATGAAACAAAACAACCGCAGAGTTAAATCGGATCACAGGGAACTAGAGCAACCCAATTCCCAGACACCAACGGAACTAAAAATAACAGAACGAGGCATCGCATAAGAGCCAAACAAAAAGGCCATCGCGGAACCTTCCGCAATGGCCTGATGCTATCGTGGCGCGCCCAGTAGGATTCGAACCTACGACCTTCGGATTAGAAGTCCGCTGCTCTATCCAGCTGAGCTATGGGCGCACAGCCAGATGATTATAACTCACTTAGCTAAAACAAAGAAGCCGCCCTAGAGACGGCTTCTCAAACATTAATTATGCGTAATAATGCATACGCCCTTATTCAGATTCTGATAGAACCACTGCGCATCACCAGACGAGAGATTTACGCACCCATGGCTACCATTGGTTTGGTAACGAGTACCGCCAAAAGAGGATTGCCAAGTAGCATCATGAAGGCCAATCGAGTTACCAATAAAGGGCATCCAGTACGTAACTTTCGTTTCGTAATCTTTCTCTCCGTTCGGCTTGTAGCCGATCAGGGTACAAGGGCTTTGCTTGTTGTTTAGATAATACACACCAGTGGGTGTGTTACGACCGTTGACGGGTTTGCCAGTAACCACACCGCAAGAATGAAGCAAATTGCCGCTTGCGTCATAATAACGAGCCGTTTGCTCAGAGATGTCAACATCCACATAGGCACCCCAGTCACGAGCACCAGCGCCATTGTAAGTATCACCAGATTGACTGCAGGGAATGTCAACGGAAGTTGCGCCGCCAGCAACGAGGGCATCATAGACATCTTGGGAAAGCGAGTTGGTATCGACCTTCCATCCATACGTGCCACCCGAAACGGTGCAAACCTTACCATCTTCGCGAGTCCAGGTTCGCGTAGCTCCAACGGTATTCATGCCTTCTGCTTTTTCATTAACCCAGGAAGCAACACCGTCCTGGCTGATACTCAAGGAATAGTCTTCAGGGCTGATGGAAAGCCAACCGGCAAACGTTGCTTTGTCAATGGTGGCAGCCTTAACGGATCCGTTGAGCATCAACGAAAATGAGTCTGGAAACAGATCGTTTGCACGCTGAACAGCATCCATCACGCGCGAATCGGAGCTCAATACCTTAGGTTTAATCAAGTCATCTTCAGTCAGTTCGCAATTCGTGCGCATTGCTTTAATGCATTCGCCGGCTTTAGCGCAAACCGCATCTGCATCAAGCTGAGTGCCATATACTTCGGGCTTCAGCACGAAAGAATCCATCGGCTCATTATACGTAACCGTGGCATCTGCCGAAGGATTCATACCCTCGTTAAATGCACTGATCTGCTCATCGATGATCGAATCGAGAGCACCCTCTTCATAGTTTGCTACGACGATATCGGAAACATCGTGCTGACGGAAAACCTCAATAAACCACAGGGGCACATCCTGACGCTTAGCGGCATCTTCGGCAATTTGATGAGCATCGATGTCGATGGCGGTTTCACCGGGCTGAAACGAATAGGAAAAACCCTGACCGGAAATGGTAAGCGCATATGAGTCGGCCTGGTGCTGAATCTTTTCTGCCAAAACATCGCTAGACTGCATGGAGAGATCTTCGTCATTCAGATTGGTATTCGGGAAGAAATGGCTCGAGAAATACAGAAAACCGGCCCCATACACCACAAGCAAAGCAGCAATAACAGAAGCAGCCGCAATAATGAATGGTTTTTTGTCCCTCTGTTTTTGAAGCACCGTACCGTCTACCACAACTTCACCTTGCTGAATCGGGGTATAACCGTTCGATGCCGAAGCCTGAGACTGAACAACATGCTTACCCTGATAAGCTTCATTGGAGCCCTGCTTACTGGATCCTTTCATATAAGAGAATCTCTCCCAAATTCCTCGTTGACTACATTCTGTGCAGTGTACTGCTGTTTAAAGCATTATCCAGGAGAAATAACCTGTTCTTTAGGGTTTTTCGGTGGTTGTGCCCATTCGGAAATCGAAATTTCATAAACCGAACACGGCATGTTTATAACCAGCACTCAAATTTGGCAATAACCAACTACGTTGCCAAACCATCATAAATCCCTAATATAAAACCCATCGCTTTTGGGCAGCTGGTTACTGCCCTCAATGAACGAAAGGAACCAAAATGTCTCACTCCCTCACCTCGAAGAAGGCAGCAATTGCCCTTTTCGCCGGTATCGTGGCCTTTGCACTCGCTGCTTTGGCTCTTACCGGTTGCTCTTCTTCAAACAACAGCAACTCTGACGACAAGAAGATCACCATCGCAGCTGTTCCTACCCCTCATGCTGAAATCCTGAACAACGCCGTTGCGCCAATCCTTGAAAAGGAAGGCTACACGCTCGAAGTAAAGGAATTCACCGACTACGTTCAGCCGAATGACGTAACTGAAAACGGCGACGTTGACGCAAATTACTTCCAGCATGGTCCCTACCTTGATAACTTCAATCAGGAAAAGGGTACCCATCTTGTTTCCGTGACCGCAATTCACTTTGAGCCCATGGGCATCTACTCCAAGAGCATCTCCGATCTCAAGGAACTGAAGGACGGCGCTTTGGTTGCTGTTCCCAACGATGCAACCAACGAAGCTCGTGCTCTGCTTCTTCTTCAGCAGGAAGGCTTGATTACCCTTAAGGATGGCGTTGGCGTAACCGCTACCGTAAACGATATCGTTTCCAACCCCAAGAACCTCATCTTCAAAGAACTTGAAGCTGCCCAAGTTCCCAAAGCCGTAGACGACGTTGACATCGCAATCATCAATGGCAACTATGCAATTACTGCTGGTTTCAAGGTAAACACTGATGCACTTGCTGTTGAAAGCGCTGATTCCGAGGCTGCTAAGACCTACGCCAACCTGCTCGTTGTAAAAGATGGCAACCAGGATTCCGACAAGATCAAGGCTCTTGCTGAAGCACTGAACTCCGACGAGGTTCGGGATTACATAAACAACACCTATGAAGGTGCTGTAGTACCAGTTTTCTAAATCGGAATCATACTTAAACGAAAAGAACCCCTGAATTTCAGGGGTTCTTTTTTTTATTCACACTTAGCCGAGGTCGGGAACGAAACAAAACAGGAAAACCTACTTGTTCTCAATCTGGGTAATATTTTTCAGCTCAATCGAAATTAAGCCATTAGGCATGCTAGCAAATTCAATGAACTCTGGATTGTGAGCATATTCGGACGGAAACGTGATTTCAATGCCAGTATCGGTTCGAATCTTGTGATTACGGGTAATACGCTCAGCAGCCTTTTTGTCAACGCGAACACGCTCTGGAATATTCTCTTCTGCCGCAGTCTCCACAAAACGCTCTTGCAATGGTTCATCCTCAAAAACCTCAGCAGCAAGCTCGTGAGGAACTACACCCCTACCCTCTTCAGCCGCTTCAGAAACATACGCCTTAGCGCGTGTAAGGGCGACAGTAGCGTTTGCACCGTATTCTTCAGCGACTTCTTCCACAATAGTGGTTATTTCATCGATAACTTCTTTACTGGATGCCTCCATAGAGCATTGGAGCAAGCCGTCGGGAATGAGGTAACGATCTTCTCCGGCAATAGTACGTTTCTTATCCTGGAACGCAACCTCTAAAGAACGGGAGTCGATTATCGCAAAAGAGGCAATCTTTTGCGAAGGACTAGGAAGGATTGCATGATGACGCTCAATGGCATTACTTGGCTCGCCGTTTTCCCCATATCCTACCGAATGCATAAATGCCTGACGGCTTTCAAGCATAAAAATGCCGAAGTAGCGGTTTATACGACCCTCAAAAGAAGCGTCGATTTCTGCATCATCGGCACTTCCGCCTTCAAGCTTAGTTTCTTCTTCGAAATCAACAACAAGCAAATCGGTTGATTCCGCTTTGCTCATGCGTCCAAGCTCACTTGAAATGAATTCAGCGATTTGAACGGAAAGATCAATGAACTCCCGCTCGCCACGAAAATAGGCACGAAGTTCAGGAGCGAATGAACTGTCGACGGAAAATTCCCCACGTTTGTTATCGATATGAGTAAGCCCTTTGCGCACATGTTTGGTGATGTACTGTTTAACCTGCTTGCTCTCAAGGTCAAGCTCAGCCTGCGAAAATATATTCACGCAGGAAGTAAAATCGAATACGTGCAGAATTGCATGATTGATGCGAAACATACCGATCCTTTCGAAAATAGCGCAACAAACGATACCACGAAACTACGCAAAATGAGACCATCATGGCGCAATGCTCAAGGAGAGAAGCAAGCTTGAGCAAAACACTTGGAAGGACGTTAGTGAAACCCTAGAATCGGACGAAACAACAAGCGCCACTCTAGCGAGTGCGGATAGCGCGAGTCAAACATATCAGTGGCACGTTTGACTCTAAACTATGCGTCCGAGCGGACACGTCTGCGCAGCTCTACTGAGCGGACACGTCTGCACAGCTCTGCTGAGCGGAACCTCCACGCATGCTTCGCACGTCCAACCTGATTGGAGAGCGAGCCGTGCCACCAAAGCGTCGCGTAACTTAATAGCGTTTCGTATGAAAAAAGGGCTTGCCATAGGCAAGCCCTAAAGAGTGTGGTGGAGGCGCGGAGAATCGAACTCCGGTCCATACTAAATCATCAACGAGGCTCTACAAGCTTATTCAATGTTTAATCTTCAGATGAGCAAGACCCATTGACAGGTCCGCGCACACCCTAGCGGGTTCAATCTTTTGCTTAGCCATACCAGCTACGTGCCAAACAGCATCCCTCTAAAAATGATAACGAAGGTGAAGGCGAAGGATAACTTCACGTCGCCACGCTGCAATTAAATTAAGCAGCGAGGGCCAGCTGGCCCTGAGTGTTGTTTTTGCCAATTAACTTGACGGTACCTCTATTTAACGTGGCGAGGAGACCACGACCTGCTCCTCGGATCCGACTTACCATGTCGAAACCAGTCGCCCCCGAATGGGGTTATCCCCTTGTAAAAGTGCTCACCTAGTATAACAAATACGGCAGCTTAATCGACCTTACAGTGGTCATGAGTCTCAAACACTTATAGGGAACGCCAGGACAAACAGACCTTTGCATCCAAAAAAGAAGGAGCCCCGTAGGGCTCCTTCAAGATGGCAAACGGTAATTACGAAACAATTACTTATCTGCAAGAGCAGCATGTGCTGCAGCAAGACGAGCCAAAGGCACGCGATAGGGAGAGCAGCTGACGTAGTCGAGTCCAATACCGTAGAAAGTCTTGATAGAGTCAGGATCGCCACCATGCTCACCGCAAACGCCGCAAACGATGTCGGGGTTGCCCTGATGACCAAGCTCAACACCCATCTTGACGAGCTTAGCAACGCCAGGATCAACCGTAGCAAACGGGTTGTAAGGCAAAATTCGCTCAGCGAGATACTGATGGATAAATTCAGCCTCAACGTCGTCGCGGGAGAAGCCAAAGGTGGTCTGAGTCAGGTCGTTAGTACCGAAGCTAAAGAAGTCGGCCTTAGTAGCAATCTCATCAGCGGTTACGGCAGCGCGAGGAAGCTCGATCATGGTACCGATCTTGATCTCAAGCTCTACGCCCTCTTCCTGGGCAACCTGAGCAATAACACCCTCTGCCTGTTCGCGAAGCTTAGCAAGCTCAGGAACAACAGAAACAAGAGGAATCATGATTTCAGGCTTAGGATCGAGGCCTTCCTTCTTGAGCTGAGCAGCAGCGGTAGCAATAGCGCGAACCTGCATTTCAGCAAGGATAGGATACTTGATTGCCAGACGGCAGCCACGAAGACCAAGCATGGGGTTGGCCTCGGAGAAGCTATCGATCTGCTCCATAAGAGCACGCTTCTTCTCGATAACAGCAGGATCGCCGCCAGTAGCCTCAAGACGAGCAATCTCAACATCGAGAGCACGAGCAGACTCGAGGAACTCATGCAGAGGAGGATCGAGGAGACGAACGATAACAGGCAGACCGTCCATAGCGCGGAACATGCCAAGGAAGTCACCAGTCTGAGCCTTCAGAAGATCGTCGCAGGCCTTTTCGCGAATAGCTTCGTCATCGTTGAGGATGAAGGTCTGAATGATCTGCTTACGTTCGCCAAGGAACATATGCTCGGTACGGCACAGGCCAATACCCTGAGCGCCGAAATCACGTGCAAGCTGAGCATCTTCGGGGTTGTCAGCGTTTGCGCGAACACCCATGGTACGGAACTCGTCTGCCCATTCGAGGATGGTATCAAGATCGCCAGCAAGTTCGGGCTGAACAAGCTCAACAGCACCCAGAACAACAATACCGGTGGTACCGTCAAGCGAGATAACGTCGCCTTCCTTGATTACGATGTCAGTGCCGGCAATAGAAGCCTGTTTTGCCTCGGCGTCAATCTTGAGAGCGTCAACGCCGCAAACACAGGGAGCACCCATACCACGAGCGATAACAGCTGCATGAGAAGTCTTGCCACCATGGGAGGTAAGAACGCCTTCAGCAGCAATCATGCCAGCAAGATCGTCGGGAGTGGTTTCCCAACGAACCAGAACGGTCTTGCGACCTTCCTTAGCAGCCTCTACGGCATCGTCGGCGGAGAATACAGCTTCACCGACAGCAGCACCAGGAGAAGCGTTGAGGCCCTTGGCAACTACATCGTAGTCAGCCTTGGCATCGAACTGAGGATGCAGCAACTGATCAAGCTGCTCGGGGTCTACGCGCTGTACAGCTTCTTCCTTGGTGATAAGGCCTTCCTGCTCCATCTCGATTGCGATGTGCAAAGCTGCAGCAGCAGTACGCTTACCAACACGGGTCTGAAGCATCCAAAGCTTGCCCTGTTCAATGGTGAACTCGATGTCGCACATATCGCGGAAATGGTTTTCGAGGATGGTGAATACCTCTTCGAGCTCACGACCAGCCTCTTCAAGGCCAGGAGTTTCCTTGAGCTCTGCAATGGGGCTGGTGTTACGAATACCGGCAACAACGTCTTCGCCCTGTGCGTTAACAAGGTAGTCGCCGTAGAATTCCTTTTCGCCATTTGCGGGGTTACGCGTAAATGCAACGCCCGTAGCGGAGGTGTTACCCTTGTTGCCGAAAATCATGGACTGAACGTTTACGGCAGTACCCAGATCATCGGAGATCTTGTTCTGCTTGCGGTAGAGAATAGCGCGAGGATTGTTCCAGCTGCCAAATACCGCTTCAATAGCAAGCTGAAGCTGGACATCAGGGCTCTGGGGGAACTGAACCGCACCATCCACAACCAGAGAAGGATACTCCGCGGCATCTACGTTCTCAGAGAAGATCTTCTTGAACTCAGCAACAAGTTCCTGAAGATCCTCAGCGGAAAGGTCAGTATCAGTCTCAACACCGCGAGAGCGCTTCATCAGGTTAATCGCGTTCTCGAACAGATCGCCATCAAGACCCATAACAACGTTGGAGAACATCTGGATAAAACGACGATAAGAGTCCCATGCAAAACGGGGGTTCTCGGTCTGATTGATCAAGCCATTGATGGACTGATCATTTAGGCCGAGGTTCAATACGGTGTCCATCATGCCAGGCATGGACATAGGAGCACCGGAACGAACAGAAACGAGCAGAGGATCTTCTGCGTCGCCGATTTTCTTGCCAATGCGCTCTTCAAGGTCGAGGCGGTATTCCTGGATGGTGTCCAAAACGCCTTCGGGCCAGGTATTGTTGGAGTTTGCATACTCCATGCAAGTCTGGCAGGAAATCGTGAATCCCGGAGGTACCGGCAGCCCGATGTTAGCCATCTCAGCAAGGTTAGCGCCCTTGCCACCAAGGATGGCCTTCATGTTGGTGTTGCCCTCCGTAACGTTCTTCCCATTTGCGTCTTTGCCGAAAGCGTAGACGCGCTTAAGTTGGTCTGTCACCATCTTCTCCTTAGACTTAAACATTTCTCCCTCATTTCCCAGGTCCAAAAACCTGAGGATGAGCGTTTTCATAATACCGCAAGATTTCTTGCGCTGTTTCCTCAATTGCCCTGTTGTCGGTACGAACAATGATGCATCCCAGCTTGCGCATCAAAGCCCTTGCGCACTCCAAATCTTGATACACGCACTCCAAATCTGCATATGAAGAAGCCACGTTGCTAGCATTCCCGAGGCGCCGCTTACGTATGTCCGAAAGAATCTCAGGCGAGATAATGAGCCCGAATAAGCGTGTAGGATCAACTTCGAAGATTTCTTTTGGCGGTTCGCTTTGGGGGTCGAGCGGCACATTTGCTACGCGATAGCCCAGTTGCGATAGGTAAATCGACAGCGGCGTTTTAGAAGATCGCGACACTCCGATAAGTACGATATCGGCTTCACGAAGGTCTTGCGGGTTGCGACCGTCGTCATGGGAAATCGTAAATTCCATTGCATCAATACGACGGAAATAATATTCGTTCACCGAATGCAATCGCCCAGGTTCCTGCAGCGGCTCCCTGCCCGTTGCCCGCACAAGTGCGCATAGGGCATTACTCATCAAATCAACGCCGATTACCTCCTCGAGATGAGTTCGAAGAAACTCCTCCATGCAGGAGCGCAAGTCGGCACGAATTAGGGTATAGAACAATACGAAGGGAATCCGGCCTAGCTCTAAATGCTTCGCGAGGTGAGCCTCTAAATCCTCGATCATGCTGTTGCAGGATTCAACACGCGGCAAGATCTCAATTGCCGGGTCGTATACCTCAAAACAAGATGATGCAGCACGAACCAACGTTTGAGCAGTGGTGCCAACCGAATCGGAAACAACATGGATCACTGGAAAAGTGTCGGAGGCCTTCCCTTGTGTTATCCATTTCTGCAAAATGAAATTCCCCCTTAACAAAAAGCGGCCCATCACTGGGCCGCTTCAAGAAACGCGAAAGCGAAATTGCCCGCTAACTTGGATTATTTTACCTTGGACAGCAGAGCAAAGTCAGCAACGTTGGCGAATACCGCAACGAAGCTATTCAATAGGCGAAGGCGATTTTCGCGCAATGTCTGGTCTTCGTCCATAACCATCGTGTTCTCGAAGAACAAGTCGATGGGTTTACGCAAAGCAGCAAGCTCGGACAATGCAGCAGCGTAATTGTTGTTTTCGAGAGCACTAGCAACATTGCTTTCGGCCTGGCCAACAGCACTAACCAAAGCTTGCTCAACCTCAGAAAGAAGACTCTCATTAACTTCAGTACCGAGCTTGGAATCGCAAAGGTTGTTCGCACGAGCATAAGCTGTTGCAAGATCTTCGAACACCTCGGGCTGTTCGCTACGAGCAGCCTCAAGAGCCGAAACACGATTAATAAGCTCAACAGGCTCCTGAATGCCTGCAGAAAGTACGGCATCAATTGCGTCAATGCTGTTGCCAGCATCGCGCATCATTACCTTGGTGCGCGTAATGAAGAACTCAATTACATCACGACGAACAGCATCGGTATCGAATTCGATGCCCTGTCGAGCATAAGATGCCAGCGCGGCGTCAATTGCAGCTACAAGCGAGACTTCAACGGCATCTTTACCGGACAACATAGCCACGATGCCAATAGCGCTACGACGCAAAGCAAACGGATCGGAAGAACCCGTAGGGCCTTGACCAACGGCAAACAAACCGCATACGGTATCAAGCTTGTCGGCAATAGCCACAATCTTGCCCACAACTGTATCAGGAGCTTCGTCGCCCGCGAAACGGGGACGATAGTGTTGCTCGATAGCCTGAGCGACCTGGGCGGTTTCGCCACTTGCCGCAGCATAATAGCTACCCATTACACCCTGAACGCTAGTGAACTCAACTACAGCGCTCGTCACCAAGTCAGCCTTGCAAAGACGAGCAGCGCGCTCAACATCGCTAAGATCCTGACCAGCAAGACCGGCATCTTCCGCAAGGTGATCTGCCAAGCGCTGGATACGGTTAGTCTTGTCGAGCATGGTGCCCAACTTTTCTTGGAAGACCACTTCGCCCAGATGATCAACGTAAGACTCAAGAGGCTGTTTCAGGTCTTCGTCATAGAAGAACTTCGCGTCATAAAGGCGAGCACGAACAACACGCTCGTTGCCATCGACGATGGTTTCGGCGCAAGCAGGGTCGCCATTGCTTACCACAATAAAACGATTGGTAAGCTTGCCATCCCTGTCATACAACGGGAAATAACGCTGATGAACCAACATGGCATCAACGATGATTTCTTCGGGAACTTTTAAGAATTCCTCATCGAAAGTGCCAACAAGCACAGTGGGATACTCGGCCAGATTAATAACTTCAACAAGCGTCTTAGGATGAAGCACCGCAGTAAAGCCGGTTTCAGCTTCGGCTTTAGCAACACCTTCACGAATAACTTGCTCGCGTTCAGCCTCTGAAGGAATAACAGAAGCACTACGCACAACATCAACCAACGAGTCTGCATCAGCAACTTCGAATGGACCAGGGGCCAAGAAGCGATGGCCGTATGTAGTGCGGCCGGCGACAAGGCCCGCAAAAGTAAAGTCGATAACTTCATTACCGAAAAGGGCAACGATCCAACGTACTGGGCGAGTAAAGTACTCGCTCTGGACACCCCAACGCTGAGAGCGAGGCCAAGATAGTCCATGGATAATCTTATTGAGCACCGAAGAAAGCAGGGATGCCACATTCACAGAGGGCGTATGCGTACGGGCATACACGTAGCCGTCCTCTACGACCAATGAAGAAGGATCTACACCCTTGCCACGCGCAAAACCCTGAGCCGCCTTGGTGGGATTGCCCTCGGCATCAAAGGCAATCTTGGCAGAAGGACCCTTGAAAACTTCATTTTTTTCTTCCGTAGCCTCGGGAATTTCTTCGGCAATAACGATAAGGCGACGAGGGGAAGAGAAGATCTTGACGGCACCATGCGGAATAGCGGCATCATCGAGGAGGCTCGGAACCATAGTAGAGAGCTGCTTTACAGCACCCGCAAGGTCGAAAGCCGGAATTTCTTCGGTACCGATTTCGAAGGCGAGCGTACGCTTTTCCATCAGTTACTCCCCCTTCTTCTCGGAGCTGTCAGGCTCCGGAGCCTGACCTACAACATGTTCGAGATATGAAGCGCAGCACGCCTTCGCAATAGTGCGCACACGCAGAATATAGCCCATGCGCTCAGTGGCGCTAATAACGCCGCGTGCGTCAAGCAGATTAAAGGCATGAGAGCACTTCAGAACGTAATCATAAGCGGCAAGCGGAAGCTTAGCTTCAAGCGCGCGAGTGCATTCAGCCTCGTAACGATCGAATTCGCCAAAGAGCAGATCAGTGTCGGCGATTTCAAAGTTGTATGCAGAAAACTCACGCTCATTTTCCAGAAATACATCGCCATAGGTAAACACCGTACCATCGGCGCCGCGTGCCCAAATCAGATCATATACCGAGTCTACGCCCTGAATATACATAGCCAATCGCTCAAGGCCATAGGTGATTTCAGAAGGAACCGGACGGCACTCGAAACCGCCAACCTGCTGGAAGTAAGTAAACTGAGTAACTTCCATGCCATTGAGCCAGACTTCCCAGCCAAGACCCCAAGCACCAAGCGTCGGGCTTTCCCAGTCGTCTTCAACAAAGCGGATATCGTGTTTTTCAACTTCAATACCGATAGCGCGAAGCGATTCGAGATACAAGTCCTGAACATTGTCGGGAGAAGGCTTCAGCAGGACCTGAAACTGATAGTAATGCTGGAGGCGGTTGGGGTTTTCACCATAACGGCCGTCGGTGGGTCGGCGACAAGGCTGCACATAGGCAGTCTTCCACGTAGCGGGGCCAAGGCTGCGCAATGTAGTGGCGGTATGAAACGTACCGGCACCAACTTCGTTGTCGTACGGCTGCATGATTACACAACCCAAATCTGCCCAATAGCGCTGAAGGCGCAGGATCATATCCTGAAACGTCAGCACCTGAGCGGCGTCGGCATTCGCCTTGCCTACTTCGTGGTTAGTCATAATGCTCCTTATCGATAAACGATGAATGTAAACTAATTCAGTAGTCCAATACGGTTAATCGGCCAGTATGTTACGAAGGCCTTTCCGAAAATCGAATCAGAATCGACCGGACCAAAATAGCGAGAATCGGAAGAATTTTCACGATTGTCCCCCATTACCCAAACTTCGCCGGCAGGAATAGTGCAGGGAAAAGAAAGGGAAACATTGCTGGCAGTTTTGGAAAGAGGGTACGACAGACCCTGTGTATAAGGCTCGGAGAGCTTTACGCCATCAACATAGACGTATCCGTTAACCAGGTTTACCGTTTGACCTTCAGTGGCTATGATGCGTTTAACTAAAACGCGAGAAGGAACTTGAGGATCGGAAAAAACAACGATGTCGCCCGCTTTTGGTTCCGAAAAATGGTAACTGACCTTCTCTGCAAAAAGCCTGTCACCCGTCATGATGGTGGTTTCCATAGAAGCAGAGGGCACTTCAAAGGGTTCAATAACGAATGACCTAATGCCCCATGCCGCCGCCAAGACAATGGCGATGCAAACAACGAGATTAACAAATCTCCGAATAATACCGGGACGGCGCACGCCAGCGTGTTGTCCGGAATCCAAACCTATCCCATCCCTTCAAGGGTGTAAACCAGCAGTCGAATGCTCCTATGATAGAGCAAACAACACGTCACTGACAAATTACCCTTCTACTCTGCTATATCGAGGAAATCGCGTTCCTTTTTTGAGAGATTTGCCCCCTCGAGCAAATCTGGTCGCCAGCGCTTGGTACGCAAAAGGCTTTGCTCACGACGCCATTGAGCGATTTTCGCATGATGGCCGGATAGAAGGATGTCGGGCACTTCCATGCCTCGATAACTGGCCGGACGCGTATATTGAGGGTATTCAAGAAGCCCATCATAGAAACTTTCATCAACGGCGCTACCTTCATCGCCCAACACACCGTCAATACGACGCACTACAGCATCAATAACGACCATCGAAGCAAGCTCGCCGCTGGTAAGAACGTAATCGCCTAAAGAAATGACCTTATCCGCAAGTGAGTAAGCACGTTCATCGATTCCTTCATAATGACCGCAAATAAAAAAAAGGTGATCCTGCTGAGCAAGCTCAAGAGTCATTGCGTCATCAAAACGCTCTCCCGTGGGAGAAAGGAAAATAACATAGGGCTTCTTCAAGGCAGAGGAAAATAACTCATCAGTAGCCTCGAAAATAGGTTCGCATTTCATCACAAGGCCCTGACCACCGCCATAAGGCTCATCGTCGGTGGTGCGATGCTTGTCATGCGTCCACTTACGCAAGTCGTGCGCTTTGAAATCAAGGAAGCCCTTTTCTTGCGCGATACGCATAATAGACTCGTTCATAACCGAGTCGTAGCATTGGGGAAACACCGAAAGGGTTTCAATTTTCACGTGAGCTCCTATAGATCAAGCAAACCGTCAGGAAGGGATACTCGTATCTCCCCCATTTCCTCTTCGACGGCTACCAAGAACTCATCGACCAGAGGAATCAATACCTCGTCTTCTCTGCCCTCGAACGAATCAGAAACCGAACCACGATCAACAACGAGCAAAGCATGGGCGGGGTTTTCGTCAATGCGAACCACCCTTCCTATGCAACCAGCGTTTTCGTCGACAACAGAAAAGCCCGTAAGATCGATATCCTGTTTATCCATGTAGTTTTCAGGTAAACAGGAGGTACGTACCAAGCAGAAATGGCCTTCAAGCTTTTCTGCATCGGTTCGATTGTCGATACAATCGAACCAAACCATATATCTGCCTTCCGCAATTTCCTCGACATCCAGCACCTTGCCAGAGCGCGGAATACGCAATACGGGAGGAACGAAGGTAACCTCCATTCCCTTTTCAAGCAAAAAAGGAAGACCTTCCGTCGGTTTGACGGAAAGCCCTCCTTCATTTGTTTTAGCTCGTAAAAGAGCTGCAACGTTAGTCCAAGAACCCATGGTACCTGAACCTATTCGTCGATAAGTTCGACTTCAACATCGAGACCATGACGAGAACCCGCAGCGCGAGCAAGCGTGCGGATTGCTTTGATAACACGACCCTGACGGCCAATAACCTTGCCGGCATCTGCCTGAGCAACACGTACTTCAATAAGGACAGAGCCCATTTCGGTATCTGAAGACTCAATGCTTACAGCATCGGGCTCATCAACCAAAGGCAAAACCAGGGTTTCGACCAAACCCGAGATGTCTTCGCGGGATTCCGCCATCACTAAGCGTTCTTACGCTCTGCCTCAATGAGGCGTGCAACGGTATCGCTGGGCTGAGCGCCGTCAGCAATCCACTTATCAACCTTTTCAAGGTCGATCTTTACATGCTTAGGGGTGGTGGTGGGGTTGTAAGAACCAACCTGCTCAATGAAGCGACCGTCGCGACGAGCACGAGAATCAGCTACAACGATACGATAATAAGGTGCCTTTTTAGCGCCGTGACGGGCGAGGCGAATCTTGACTGCCATCGAGTTGTACTCCTTCTAAACTTTTAAGAGCGACCGGTTAAGCTAATGCTGCACAGGTCGCAAAACAGCGATTACTGATATTACCTCTTGAAAGCGGATTCATCAAGACCGCTCATCATCTCTTGCATCTTCTTCACATCGGCCATGGACATTCCCCCCATTCCGGGAAGACCCATACGGCGTTTGCCGCCCTTACCCTTCTTGCCTTTCTTGCCCTTGCCTTTGCCCTTGCGGTTCATTTGGGCTTCCTGGGCGTTCATCATGCTCCGAACCATCTTCTTGGTTTCCATAAACTGCTTAAGCAGCTGATTAACTTGGAAAACTTTGACGCCGGCGCCTGCGGCAATTCGGGCTTTACGAGAACCATTTAAGATTTCAGGATGCTCGCGCTCGCGCTTGGTCATAGATCCAATAATGACTGCCATTTCGTCAAGCGCATGCTCGTTTACCTGGCCTTCGCGCATGGCCCTGTCTCCACCTGGAAGAGCGCTGATAAGCTTCTGCACACCGCCCATTTTGCCAATCTGCTGCTTCATAAGAAGAAAGTCGTTAAGCGTCAGGTTTCCGCGCGCCATTCGCTCGGCTTCCGCTTGCTCGATTTCCTCAGCACGAAGCTTCGAAGCGGACTCGATGATGCTAACAACATCGCCCATGCCCAAAATGCGCTTGGCCATTCGATCGGGATGGAAGCGTTCGAGCGAGTCGGGCTTTTCACCCTGAGAGATAAACGTGATGGGTTTGCCGGTAACCTGTTTAATGGATAAGGCGCCACCGCCACGCGCATCGCCATCCATCTTTGACATAATCACGCCATCAAAATCAACTCGATCAGCAAAAGCCTTAGCAACGTTTACCGCATCCTGGCCGGTCATGGCGTCGACAACCATATAGATCTGATCGGGTTCAACAGCCGCCTTGATGGCTTCAGCCTCAGCCATCATCTCTTCATCAACATGGAGACGGCCCGCCGTGTCGACAATCACGACATCGCGAAGCGAATCGATGGCATCACGCACGCCTTCTTTTGCGATCTTGACTGGATCCTTCCCTTCGCCTCGATATACGCGCACGCCGATTTCTTCACCCAGCGTCTGCAACTGATCGGCTGCAGCGGGACGATATACGTCACATGCGCACAGAAGCGGGCTATGATTCTGCTGTTTAAGAAGATAGGCAAGCTTGGCAGCAGCCGTGGTTTTGCCCGAACCCTGCAAACCAACAAGCATGATCACGTTAGGAATGCGACTGGAAAGCTGGAGTGGCTTGCTTTCTTCACCCATAAGAGCCGTAAGCTCATCGAGAACGATCTTCACTACATTCTGCGCAGGCGTAAGCGAATCAAGGACCTCCGCGGTAAGGCAACGCTCTTTAGTGCGTTTGGTGAATTCCTTTACCACTTTGAAGTTAACATCGGCCTCAAGTAGCGCCATGCGAATCTCACGCATGGCGGTATCGATATCTTCTTCGGTAAGGCGACCCTTGCCGCGCAAGCCAGAGAAGATGGACTGGAGTTTATCGGAAAGGTTATCGAACATCAGCCATATCCCCAATCAGCGCACGAGCAAAATCATGCGCATCGAAATCCTGCAAATCGTCTATACCCTCGCCTACGCCGATCTTGAAAATCGGAAGCTCGAGTTCGTGCGAAACCGCCAGAGCGATACCGCCCTTAGCCGTACCATCAAGTTTCGTTACGATTACGCCATCCAAATCAAGCGCATCGTTGAACTTCTGAGCCTGCTGAAGGCCATTCTGCCCAGTTGTAGCATCGATGACAAGCACTGTGTACACAGGAACGTTTGAGCGTTTGCGCACAACGTTGACAACCTTTTGCAGCTCACGCATAAGGTCATCGGATGTGTGAAGACGTCCCGCAGTGTCGACGAGCACCATATCGGAACCGTCTTTTTCGGCTCGTTCGATGGTTTCGTAGCATACGCTTGCAGGGTCGCTGCCCCGTTCGCGAGAAACAATAGTAACGTCAGCGCGCTTGGCCCACACCTCAAGCTGTTCAATAGCAGCAGCGCGGAACGTGTCTGCACTACCCAGGAGAACCTTTCTTCCCTTCTCATGATAAGAAGCAGCAAGCTTACCAACAGTGGTAGTTTTACCTGCCCCATTGATGCCGACGAACAGAACCAAAGATGGATTCTCCTCGAAGATATCAGTTTCCGCTTCGGTAAACGTCGCCGCCATCTGATCGGTAAGCATATCGAACACCGCATAGGCATCGGGAAGAGCCTTACGCTTTGCCTGATCTCGTAATTCCTCAATGATGCTATCGGCGGCAGCTGCACCGATGTCAGCAAGGATCAGCGTTTCCTCTAGGTCATCCCAAAAATCGTCGTCTACATCAGGCCCACGATCGAGCAGGATATTCATCTGCTCTTTCAGGCGGGTTCTTGAGCGATGAAGCCCCTCATTGATCTTATCGAAAAATCCCATTTAGCCCTCCTTGCGGGTAGCATTGTCAAGCTTTTGACTGATCACCTTCGTAATGCCATCAGCCTGCATTGAGACACCATACAATATGTCGGCAGATTCCATAGTGCGACGCTGGTGCGTGATCATAATGAATTGGGTTTCGTCGCGTACCACGTTAATGTAAGCGATCAGTCGGCGCAGATTCGTATCATCGAGCGCCGCCTCAACCTCGTCCAAGATATAGAACGGGGTCTGCCTAATGCGATACACGGCAAATAGCAACGCCATAGCGGTCATCGACTTCTCGCCACCGGAAAGCAGCGACATTTTCTTAACGCGCTTGCCCACCGGTTGAGCATTGACGTCAACACCCGTGTTTTCCAAGTCGTCAGGATCAACCAAGGAAAGGTGAGCTTGCCCGCCAGGAAACAGCGTAGAGAAGATATCAGAGAAGTTAGCATTCACCTGTTCGAATGTAGCAACAAAATCGTCTCGCATTCGTTCGTCAATGACATTGACGATTCGGGCAAGCGTCTTACGGGCGAGCCTCATGTCCTCGAGTTGAGAACTAAGATAAGTATGACGCTCGCTTACCTGCTCGAACTCTTCGGCAGCATCAGGATTAATGGCACCCATGTTCTTAATGCGACGCTCGAGCGAGGAAGCTTGCGCTTCGGCTTCTTGGCGATCATCAAGGCGATCGCCAGCAAGGGCAACCTCGAGAGGCGTGTCGCAATCACGAACGATAACGTTTACCCCCGCATCAACCTGAACTTCAAGCCTGCCCTTTTCAATACGGACCTCGGAAATACGCGAAGCAACAGACTCAAAACGCTCACGAGCTTCTCGCGACTCCTTAGTGGCTTGTGCGATTTTGTCGTGGAGCGAAAGGGACTGCTCTTTTTCGCTGCGTGATTCCTGCTCTAAGCGCGTCGAAACCAGAGAAGCAGCATCGGACAAGGAATGCAGAGTGGCCAAAAGCTCATCTGCCCTATTGGCCGCTACCCGAGCAACATGGATACGCTGCATTGAACTTGCATCTTCACGTGAAGATGCAGATATCTCCTGCTTGCGGGTGGATACCATTCGATCAGTGTAGGCAAGTCGCTCGGAGAGACGAGCCGTTTCGAGGCGAGCATCGCTCAGGCGCTCGGAAAGAGAGACGATTTCGCGACGCATTGGAGAAAGTGTTTCCTCCAACTCGGAAACCTTTTCTTTGTTCAATTCCAAATCGGCGGTAACTTGCGACAAAGTACGCTCCAACTCGTCTGAATCGGGCTGAGCCTTTTCGAAGAATGCAGTGTTCTCTTCCTGCTCTGCCAGCAAGCGTTGGTGCTCACCTTCGAGCTGCTTCAGCGCCCGCATCGATGCATCGGCATCACGACGCGCCGACTCGCTTTGCCCCTTAAGATTTGCAAGAGATTCTGAAAGCTTCAACGACGCTGTTTGCGCCTGGCGAAGCTCAGATTCAACCCTGCCATCTTCAGACTGCGCAGCTTCGTAATCCGCACGACACCGCTCCTCTTCCTTGATCGCCTGAGCAAGAGCGCGACGACGGGCAAGCGCATTATTTTGCTTGTCGGCTTCACTGAAACGCACGAAGGAAAATTTGCCATCAGTTGAGGCGATGCATCCGTCAAGTGAAGCAAAACGTGCAGCGGTCCCCTGCGAATTACGAGCGCACGAAAGAGCATCCGAAAATGTATCGACAATGAAAACATCACCGATCAGGGCACCGACCTGAGCAGAATAACGGGGGTCGATATCAAGCTCATCAACCAATCGACGAGGGCCCACAGGGAAAGAACGACCGTCTTCCTTAAAAACGGGAGCAAACGTTGCGATTGCTCCCACGGCATCACTATTGGCCACAGCGAAAATAAGCCGTTCAGCATCCGAATCTTCAGAGACTATCACAGCATGCAGTTCAGGGCCAAGCAACGCTTCAATCAATACGTCTAGACCCGCAGGAGCGGAAACCGCATGTGAAACAAGAGAGCAATCTGAGGATAGCGTCTTCGCTTCTTCCATCATTTTTGCCTGGGCAGGATTTGAGGTTTCGCTCGAACGCTCCAATTCCTCAAGAGCGGCCCGCTCAGCAGTGGCCTTCGTAAACGCAGTGCGAGCCTCGTCGAGAGCGCGGCGAGCAGCATCGCGCGCAACAACGAGCGCATTGAGCTTTTCACGCGTTGAAGCCTCTTCTTCGCGAGCACGCGCAAGATCGCCCTCAAGCCTACTGGCCTGAGTCTCCAGCGTTTCAGATTGCTCTTTAGCAAACGAAAGGCGCTCGGCAGCATCAGCAACATGGGCGTCAATAACTTGGGCACGAGCACGACGCTCCGAAAGGTTTTCACGCAGTGCCTGCTGAGTTGCCTTAGCAGTTTCCTGACGGTGGACCAACGCACGCTGCTCAGACATCAAGGTATCGATCTTCTTACGTAGATCGTTTCGTTTGTTGACCCGTTGGGTATATGAAATCTCCAAATCGCCACGAAGCTTTTCGGCCTTCACCGATTCCTCTTTAGCCTTTTCAGCTGCCTCTTGGGCTTCGGCAAGCTCATGCTCAGCAGCACCACGACGCACGCGAGCCTCTTCAAGAAAGCGAGTAAGTCGCTCGATTTCCTGAAGATAACCGCTGCGTTTCTCCCTTAAGAGCATGACGGTAGAATTCAGGCGCTCAAATGAAGCCTGAGAGCGACGATATCGCTCGTTCAGGCTGTTCTCCTGATTGGTGCGCTCATGAAGCTGATGCTGGAGAGCGTCAAGAGCATGTTCAGATGCCTCAAGTTCCTTCTTGAATGTTTGCTGGGACGCTTCGAGTTCTTTTTCTGATGCAAGGACAGCATCCCACTTCTGCTGCAGGACGCGCAGATCGTCAACAGCAAGAGCAAGTTTCAAATTGGCAAGCTCAGAAGAAAGATCCTTATGCAAGCGAGCTTTCTTGGCCTTGCGCTCAAGGGGCTTGAGCTGACGCTCAACTTCAGCAGTAATGTCATTAACGCGGGCAAGATGAGCGTCCATCTGAGCAAGCTTACGCTCGCTTTTTGCTTTGCGTTCTTTATGCTTCAGAATGCCAGCAGCTTCTTCGATGAGAGCACGACGATCTTCTGGGCGGGATGAAAGAACAGAGTCCAAATTGCCTTGGGAGATAATGGAATTGGTACCCGTACCCATGCCGGAGTCGTGAAGGATATCAAGAACATCCATACGGCGAACCACATTACCATTGATGAGGTATTCGCTCTCTCCACTGCGGTACATACGGCGCCCAATGGAAACCTCAGCAAAATCAACGGGAAGCGTGCCGTCGGTGTTATCGAGCAGCAGCTCAACTTCCGCCACGGAAACAGGCTTACGGGCAGAAGAGCCAGCAAAAATGACATCTTCCATAGATTGACCACGCAAATTCTTGGCGTTACGTTCGCCAAGAACCCATAGCACGGCGTCGGAGATGTTCGATTTGCCAGATCCGTTAGGGCCCACCACAGCAGCAACACCCGGTTCGAATCTCATAACCGTTCGATCAGCGAAAGACTTAAAGCCCTTCAACGTCAGCGATTTGAGATACACCTAAAGCCCCTTTACTGCTGCTTCTTCTTGCGAGCCTTCTGCTCGGCCTGCCTACGAGCCTTTTCCTCGGCCTTAGCGGCTTTAATGGCAGCTTTAGCTTCTGCCCTACGCTTTTTGTCGGTGGAATCTTTGCCTTCAAAGAAAGAACCAAGGATCTCTAAAGCAGACTTTGCTGCCTGGCTTTCAGATTCCTTTTTCGTGCGCCCAACACCCTTTGCAATAGATTTTACGCCTACAAATACCTGGGTTACGAAAGTTCGGTCATGGGGCGGCCCCTGTGTTTCAACCAAGCGATACGTTGGGGTAATGCCATCCTCCTGCAAACGCTCCTGAAGAACGCTCTTGGGGTTTTCGGGTTCCTTCGCCATATCTTCGCTCATGCGAACGATAAGCGTACGCTTTACGAAAGAAGCTGCAGCATTAATGCCGCCATCTAAGAAGAGCGAAGCAACAAGCGACTCATAAACATTTTCCAACGCAGAATGCAAACCACGACGACCAGTACCACGCTCAGATGAGCCAAAAAAGATACAGTCAGCCAAGCCGAGTTCTTTGCCTACCTCGGATAGCGAAGCGCCGGAAACAAGAGAAACCTTGATGCGGGTAAGGCCGCCTTCGTCGAGGTTCGGGTAGGCATGATAAGCCTCGTAAGAAACGATAGCCCCCAAAATGCTGTCGCCCAAAAACTCAAGACGCTCGTATGAATCGCTGATGGAATGGCCCTCCGCCGCCGAAGGGTGCGTAAGAGCCGTTAAAAGCAACGAGCGGTCCGAGAACTCGTGTCCTAAGATCTTTTCAGCCTTATCAAGCTTCTCAGTATGTTCAGATTGCTCTTGCACGTTTCGTCATTCGCTTCTTACGTTAAAACTCTAAGTTGTTCGTTATTTTACTCTGCCTGCTTTGTCTGATTTACGGTTCGCTCGATTATCCCCGAAACATCCAAACGTACCGCACGAGCAGCAGTTAGAACGCCATTCATGATTGCCGTTTCGTTCGAGGAACCGTGGCCAACCAAACAAGCGCCTTTAACGCCAAGGATGGGGGCTCCGCCGTAAGTGTCGGCGGAAGTGCTTTCCTTCAAATTGGAAAGACCGCCCTTCATGGCGGCGGCGCCAAGCTTCGTAGCGAGGTTAGCCATCATCACTTTCTTGATTTCGCCAAACAAAATCTTAGTTACGCCTTCAATGGTTTTCAGGCACACATTACCGGTAAAGCCGTCCGTGACAAACACGTCGAATTTACCGGCAAGAATATCGGATCCTTCGCCATTCCCGGCAAATTCAGGAACCTCACTCTTAAGCAATTCGAAGGTTTCCTGAGCCATTTTTGAACCCTTGGTGTCTTCTGACCCAATATTCAAAAGAGCAACCTTGGGTTCAGGGATGCCAATAACCTGACGGGCATAGGTAGTTGCCATTTGCGCAAACTGCACCAAATAGGCTGGCTTGCAATCGGCATTAGCGCCAACATCGCACATTACCACGGGCTTAACAGGCGATGGGATAACAGTGCACAAGGCAGGACGGGAAACGCCCTTAATACGGCCCACCACCAAAGTAGCAGCGGCGAGACACGCCCCGGTAGATCCCGCTGAGAAGAATCCTTGAGCCTGACCCTCCTTAACAAGACGATTTCCAACAACTAGGCTGGAATCTTTCTTTTTACGCACCGCATTAGCAGGATGTTCATCCATGGCGATTTCCTCGGTGGTCACCTGCGCACGAACACGATCATGCTTTTCTGCAAATGGCTCTACCACTTCAGCAGGTCCACAGGCAATTACTTCCAGTTCAGAATCAGCCCGAAGCGCTTTCTCGATTCCGGGAAGAACAACTGAAGGCCCGATATCGCCACCCAATACGTCAACAGCGATAACCACTCGTTGCGCCATAACATCTCCTTGCTGTCGTGCAATCAGCATGCATTGCTGATGCGGAGCTAAAACTAAAACCAGCCCATACAAAAATCCCCCGGACGTATCCGGGGGATTCCCTTACACGTTAATGGCGTGCATTAAGCGGTCTGGATAACCTCGCGATCGCGATAGAAGCCACAATTGGGGCATACACGATGGGGAAGTTTTACTTCACCGCACTGGGGGCACACAGAACGGGAAGGCGAAGCGATCTTATCGTTTTCGCTCCTGCGTGCGTGGGTACGAGCACGACCGGTCTTACGCTTTGGCACTGCCATGATTAAACTCCTTCTATGCTACAGGTAAACCTGAAGATTCTAATTACGCGAAAAAGTATCCTAGCAAAGGAACTTGTTCGAATCAAGAGATAAACCCTTTGAATTACAAAATCTATTCTTCGAACTTAATATTGCGCAGTACAGAAAACGGATTTGGATGGAATTCATCTTCCTCCTCTTCCGTTTTTTCGCACGTGCACTCTTCAACGTTGAGGTTGGCGCCGCACCCAGCACACAAACCTTTGCACTCATCATCGCACAAAGGAGTATGGGGAAGCTCAAGGGAAAGCGCCGCTACGAGCAAAGGAGAGAGATCAATGATGTGATCTTCGCCTAAAAGCTCATATTCTTCTTTTTCCTCTTCGGTAAGCTCTACATCGGAATCGGGGATAAGGTAATACCCTTCAACCTCGCCTTCCAAGCGGTACTCTGCAGGCTCAAGGCATCGAACGCAGCTTGTTATTGCATCCGCCGTAACAATTCCGGTAACTAATAGAGCACCACCGGTATTGGAAATAGTTACTTCCCAAGTAAGTGGGTGTTCAAAAGTATAGGTATCAACACCTTGAACAAGTTCGGGAAGATTATACGTGCCTGCAAAAGACAAGCTCTCCGCAGGAGCGAAGAGCTGAGCAGGAACCTCAATGTGCGGAGATTCCATTAGCGTCCCGAATTGATGGAATTGGCATTGAGACGATCGCGACAACGGCGAACGCTGTTCAGCGCCGTATCAAGGCTTTGCTCTACATGGCTGAATACCTCGTCAGCAAAATCTTCAGCACCAGCGCGGGTTTCGCGCTCGAGCTCACGTGCTTCCGCCAAGATGGTGTCTGCCTGCTGCTGAGAAATGCGAACGATTTCCTGTTCGCTGGCAATGGTAATAGCCTGACTGCGAGCATCCTCAATCAGACGGCTTGCCTGGGCTTCTGCCTCATCAAGAAGAGCCTGACGCTCACGAATAACCTGACGAGCCTGAGCGAACTCGCTAGGGAACGTGTCGCGAATCTCGTCCAAGATCTCAAATGCAGCCTGAGCATCAACCTGCCTAAGCCCGCCTTTACCAAAAGGCGCCGGCTTAGAATCCTCGATGAGCATGGAGAGCTCTTCGATGAGATTCAATACTCCTGTTTCGTCCATATACATCCTTCCGAAATCGCGCACGCAAAACAGCATACAACGACATAATTGCAACTAATTAGTTTACGTCACTTTGTCGATAGTGTATCAAAAAGCAGCAATATACGAAAAAACGCCACATCGAGGGCGCCTAGCGTAATCCGCTATTCACCTTCCCCTTTCTGATAAGCATCAGCGAAATACTCGCGAAGTGCTGTTTCCACGCAGGGAGGAACAAAGCCTGCTACGCTGCCACCCATAGAAGCCATCTCACGAATAATTGAAGAGGAAAGATACATAAACTTCGGAGGGGACATGATAAAGAATGTTTCCAGATCGTGGCTCAGCTCATAATTCAAAGCGGTCATCTGGAACTCATATTCGAAATCGGTAATGGCGCGCAAACCCTTAACCACAACATGGGCATCAAGCTGATGAACGCAATCAACAAGCAGGCCCTCGAAGCTGATTACACGCACGTTGGGAAGGTCTGCAACTGCCTCTTCCACTAATCCTACTCGGGTTTCCAAATCAAAGATGGGGCTTTTCTTTGCCGATTTGGCAACAGCAACCACCACTTCGTCGAAGATCTGTGCAGCACGCGATATAACATCGAAATGGCCTGCGGTAATGGGATCAAATGTTCCCGGTACAACCGCTCGCTTCATTATGCATCCTTCCTGAGGGTTACCAGCGATGTGTCTCCGTAGTTCTTCACAGAGACCACCGTGTATTCTAGCGCATCGCATGCCTGCTCAACAGCGGCTTTGTCTTTTTTGGCATACTCATAAACAACCAAAGCGCCACAGGCAATACGACCAGCCTTATCAAGATCACGTACCAAGCCAAGTACTTTTTCGGCTTCGAATGCGTAAGGAGGGTCGAGAAAAACCAGGTCAAAGGCCAGTCCCTTAACTTGAGGAAGGGTAAACGTGTCACCACGACGCAACGTGTAACGACCCCGCAAAAGCTTCAATGATGATATGTTGCCTTCCACGACTCGAGCCGCTTCTTTACCCTGCTCGCAGAACATAACATGGGCAGCACCACGGCTTAACGTTTCCAGACCCAATGCACCCGAGCCTGCGAATGCATCTAGAACCCGAGCGCCTTCCAAAGTGCCTCGAGCGCTAACGAGCGAGCTCATAAGTGCCTCACGAACACGATCGGTTGTGGGGCGAGTCGCGTCACCTTTCAGCGATTTCAAGGGGCGACCGCGAAATTCGCCGGCAATGATTCTCATCGGTTCCTCATCTCCTGTATGGTCTGCAGTTCCTGCATAATAATTGCCCGTTCATCATCTGTAAGAGCATCGGCCTGGAAAATACTTCGCGCATCACGGTACGCAGCCTCGATAACCGCTTTATCTCGCACAACGTTGACTAGCTTCAACGGTGAAGCACCGTGCTGCCGATCTCCAAAGATATCACCCTCGCGACGCAAAGAAAGATCCATTTCGGAAAGAGCAAATCCGTCTTCGGTTTTCTCCATGGCGCTCAAACGCTCAAGCGCCTCGGGCGCACGTGAGCGAGACACCAGAAAAACCTGACCTGGTAAAGCGCCACGGCCAACACGGCCGCGAAGCTGATGGAGCTGAGCCAAACCAAAACGATCTGCATCTTCGATGATCATAACCGTAGCATTAGGAACATCAACGCCAACTTCTACAACGGTAGTGGACACCAACACATCGATATCCCCATCGCGGAACCGACTCATCACCTCGTTCTTTTCGCGAGGTGCCATCTTTCCGTGAAGTAGAGCAACGGAAGCCTGAGGTACTACCTGGGAACGCAGTATCTCAGCGTGCTTAGTAGCAGCCGATAACGTGTCGCCTATCGCGTCATGCTCAAGACCCCATTCGATTGCCGCATACTCGATGGGGGCATCATCGTCTTCGTCATCTCGTGCAGTAGATTTATTCTTAGGCAACTGAAGACCAATCAAAGGACAAATAACATATGCCTGCTCGCCACGAGAAAGAGCAGCACGCAAGGCATCGTACGCTATCCCCTCCTCTGAGAAGTGGCAAACCTTCGTGGTGCGCCCCCCCTGTTTAGCCGGAGGGCGATGGAGATAGGAGAGCGAAAGCCCGCCATAACGAGCTAACGCAAGCGATCGGGGAATGGGGGTTGCTGTCATGGAGAGGATATCAGCACCTGGAGCCTTAGCAATCAATGTCTGGCGTTGCTCAACGCCAAAACGTTGCTGTTCGTCAATGCACACAAGCGAGCAATCATGTGCAACAACGTCATCTTGTAACAAAGCATGAGTGCCGAACAGGATCTTGATATCCCCACAGGCAAACTGGGCAATTACTGCTTCTTTTTCTTCACGAGGGGTTTGCCCCATGAGGGTTGACCAAGGCACGTTGCAAGCATCAAGAATAGGCCCCAACGAAATACCGTACTGAGAAACCAGAACCTCGGTAGGACCCATAAGCATAGCCTGATGGCCGCTAAGAGCAGCGCACACCAGCGCAAACGCGGCAACTACGGTTTTACCCGTACCGACATCGCCCAGTAGGAGGTGGTTCATTGGATACCCCTCGGCCATCTTTGCGAGGATGTCCCCCACTGCAGTTTCCTGATCTTCAGTGAGGCTAAAGGGCAAACAAGCCTTGACTCGATTCATATCCCCATCAGAAAGAATCTGCCGAAATGGAACATGCTGTAGCGCGCGCTTTCGCTCACGATCCACTAATTCCAGCTCAAGGTAAAAGAGCTCTTCATACCGGAGGCGTCGGCGAGCCTGGATGGAATCTTCAAGTGACAGAGGATTATGGATCCCGCGAAAAGCTTCGAAACGTGAATAGAGGCGATACTTTCGGCGGAACTTTAGAGGCAAGGGATCGTAAGCGCCCTGCACTTGCTGAAGCGCATTCCCCACGATCCTCTTCATCATTGCACGTGAGATTTTCGAAGTTGCAGGATGGATAGGCAAAATCTTGCCTTGGACTTCTTCCCCAGGTTCGTGCTTTTCAATTAGCGGATTGGTCATTCGCTTAAAGCCGTAGGAAAATTCAACCTTGCCCGAAACAACAACCGAATCCCCTTTTACGATCTTCTCAGAAAGCCAAGGCTGGTTGAAGCAGGAAGCGATTACCAAGCCCGTGCCATCAACAAGCGACACCTCGGTGAGCGTAAGCTTTGGACGGATTCGCTTCATCTTAACTTCGTAAACTTGAGCCGCAAGTGTGCATTGTGCTCCAATTTGCGCACTTTGCGCAGTAACCACTTTCGACATGTCTACATAACGCAAGGGATAGCATTGCAGAAGATCGCGGACAGTGCCAATGCCCATCGCGCAAGCAAGCGCCTGCGCGCGCGCAGGACTCACCTGCTTCACGGAGGAAACAGGAGCGTCAAGCGCCAAAGTAGCATGAAGGCGGTCGGGGCTTGCCCCACGAACCGCCTTCAAAGAATCACTTTTTCTATTACCCGACACGTATGCCGTTCCTAATTGGTGCGTTATTCAACAGAAAGAACGATAGGATACAACGGCTGCTCACCGCGGTGAGAGTCGATCTCAAGATCCTCGAATTCTTCCTCGATGCGAGCCAAAAGCGCCTCGAACTCCTCATCGGAATAATCTTCGCCAGCAAGAATAGTGAGCGTATCAGCATCTTCGGCGTCCATGGCTTCAAGCACGCGTATCGTGGCATCTTCGATAGAGTCGGAAACCACCTCAAGATCGCCATCAGCAATGCCGATAACGTCTCCATCATGAATGGGGTTGCCGTGAACATCCTTCGAATCCTTGATGGCGCGAGTGATTTCACCCGTCTTCACGTCTTCACAGGCTTCGGTCATTGCCTCAACGTTTTCTTCAAGCGTTGCATCTTCATCGAAGGCAAACAAAGCAGAGAAAGCCTCAGGGACGCTCTTGGTTGTCACAACAGCACAAGGCTTTTCCGAAACCTGAGCACACGACTGAGAAGCCATGATGATATTGCTATTGTTGGGAAGAATAATTACCGAATCAGCGTTTACCTCATTTACCGCATCCAACAGTTCCTTAGTGGACGGATTCATGGTCTGCCCACCAGATACCACGTAGTCAACGCCAAGGCTTTCCAAGATAGCCGCATTGCCGGAACCAGCAGCTACTGCAACAAAGCCGATAGCTTTATGGGCTGCTTCCTGCTCTGCTTCAAGCTTCTCAGTACGCTCTTCGCTCTGCAGCTTCATGTTGTGAATGAATACCTCAAAGATCTCACCGCGCTCCAAGAAGTACGCAAGGACCTTATCGGGGGTATTTGAATGAACATGAACTTTGAACTTCGGCGTGCTTCCTACGCACAGCTCGCAATCTCCCATAGTCTGCAGGAAGTCGAGCGCTTCTTCAGGGTCAAGCGTTTCGGAATTAACCAGGAACTCGTTACAGTACTTGTATTTCGAGCCCTCCCAGTCGTTGATCTGCTCGATTTCAACCTTCGGAGCAGCAGTACGGGCAAAAGCAAGCTCGCCCACCATAGCTTCAGCGCGACCGGTAAGGGAAGCAACAAACGAATCAAAGAAAATAGCAATGCCGAAGCCGCCAGCGTCAACTACACCGTTTTCCTTCAACACAGGAAGAAGTTCAGGCGTACGCTGAACGGAAGCATAGGACTCGCCCACGATGAACTGCAAACCCTCGTCGAGCTCCATCTTCTTCTTACGAGCCTTATGGGCGGCAGTTGCAGTGTCACGCAGAACGGTAAGGATTGTACCCTCCACCGGCTTGCGAACGGCGTTGAAAGCAACTTCTACCGCACGTGAGAAAGCATCGTCTACTGCAACGATATCGAACTCCTCATGGTCGGCAATGCCTTCGCACAAGCCGCGCATGATCTGAGAGGTAATAACGCCAGAATTGCCTCGTGCGCCCATAAGAGCGCCTGTGGTGATAGCGCGACGACGATCTTCGCTAGAAGCACCAATTGGGAGTTTTGCCAGGTTATCAACAACCATAGCCAAAGTAAGGGACATGTTGGTGCCCGTATCGCCATCGGGAACGGGGAAAACGTTCAGGCGATTAATCTCATCCTTACGAGCTTCCAATGCCTTCGCTGCAGCAGCAATGGCATTGATGATGTCGTTAGATGTGTAATTGCTCATAGTTAAGTTGTACTCCTCGAATGACCTATACACCTAAGCAGTGCGTCCTAGCGAACTTTGATTCCCTGAACGTGAACTTCAACACCCTTAAGAGGCGTGCGAACAAATTCCTTCAGAGCAAACGTTACCTGCTCGGCAAGATTAGTGGACACCACGTTGATGTTCACACCGTGCTCTAAGATAACGTAGAGGCTTACCGTAGTGCCCTCTTCGTCGGAGGAGACAACGATGCCCCTGCGAAGGCGAGACTGAGGAAGGATTTTCGCCAGTCCATCTGCGGCATTTGGAGCCGCCATACCCACAACGCCATAGCATTCCAATGCTGCGTGACCAGCAACGTCTGCAATGACATCTTCAGAAACGATAAGGTCTCCTGCGATTTCGTTACCCATTTATCTATCCTTTCATAGACGCTTTGCCACATGAGCGGGCGCCCAATGACGAATGACCAGTTAACCAGTATAGCTGATGGCACGAGAATGAACGCCCGGGCAACCCTTACGCACCGAACATTCAAAAGTCCTTAGTTTGTCGAAGTATCTGGATTTTTTTCTTATGCAAAACCGCTATTCCCGTATCAATTTCATTATTGAGTGGTATCCTTGCTGCTTGATCGCCAAACCTCCAAGAATTCTCTTGGTTGATGCTTGGGTCTGTGGTATAGTATTCAGGCTTTTGGAAATCAGCGGTATTCAGCCGTATCAAAATACGAAGTAAATGGAGTTGATCAAGAATGTCCAAAGTATGCGAGATCTGCGGTAAGGCACCTGTTGCTGGTCGTAGCATCAGCCACTCTCATCGCGTAAGCAACCGCACCTTCCGTCCTAACATCCAGAAGATCACCGTTAAGGTTGACGGCAAGGTTAAGCGCGCCAACGTATGCACCAAGTGCATGAAGGCTGGTAAGGTAGAGCGCGCTTAGCGGTTCCTTCCCATTACCGAGGGCATTTGCTTCTCAACTAGTTAGCCACCCGAAAGGGTGGCTTTTCTTGGTTTGGGGGCATGCAGCAATTCCTATGTCAAACAAGAACAGGCTCGCGCTCTCGGAACGCAAGATTAATTGCCCTCTATACTTCCCCACATACCCTATGTGGTTAACTCCAAGCAAGTAAGAAAGGCGACCGCTGGTCGCCTTTCTTTTCTGAAATCCCATATCCGCGGAGCTGAATTCGCTCCAAAACAGTTAGCTTCACTCAAATGAAGCAAAACTACTTGAACTTGAATAGACCCTTGATTTCATTCATAGTGCCTGAAAGCTCGCTTACCACTTCTTTTCCATCTCGATAAATGCCAGCCATTGTTTTTCCTGCATCCTTAAGATTGTCCTTCGCCTTGTCAGACAAAAAACTCTCATTATCCTCGTCGGATTCCGATGCGGAAGCCTTAGGGGCTTGCTCAACGTTATCCTCTTCTGCAGAAGGACTAGGCTCATTTTCCTGCAGAGGGGATTTGGCATGCTTCTCTAAATCAAGTTGCAATAAGTACAGAGAATCGTCCAATTTATCCAAGCGCTTCGCGAAGCCCGGAGCATCCGATTCCAAAGAGTCTACTGCGGCACGAACATCGTCCAAACGCGCGTGCAAAGTATCAATCATCTGGTAGATATCTTCGTTCAAAGCAGCTCCTAACGATAACGCTCTTTTATAGCACGTTCGATTTCACGCTTCGAATCACGTTCGGCCATCGAAGCACGCTTGTCGTACAGTTTTTTACCACGAGCAACAGCTAATTCGATCTTCACTCGTGAATTGCGATCAAAATAAATCTTGACTGGCACCAAGGCCATGCCTTTTTCCTGCGTTTTGCGCTCAAGATCACGAATTTCATTTCGATGCAAAAGCAGCTTGCGCTTCCTATCAGGATCAGGGTTATTCAAATTGCCATGACTATAGGGAGAAATATGTAAATTGTTCACCCAAACCTCACCCTTGCGAATAAGGGCGAAGCAATCCGTGAGCTGACAGTTGTTTTCGCGCAACGAACAAACCTCGGTTCCTGTGAGCACCACACCGGCTTCGTACGTTTGCAAGATCTCGTAATCATGGAATGCACGACGATTCTTGGCGATTACTTTGGTTGTTTCTTTCTTGGGCATTCTTACATTCCTGGAACGAAGGACACATCTTCATCAAGATCGAGGATAAAGCGTTTTAGCAGGGTTACAGTATCCTCGATATCGGACAGCTTAACCACTTCAGTGGGGGTATGCATATAACGAAGCGGCATAGAGACCAAGCCGGTAGCACAACCACCACGCTGAATCTGCATCTCAGAAGCATCCGTGCCCGAATCGCTAGGCTCAGCTTCGAATTGAACCTTGATTCCCTCGGCTTCAGCGGCAGCGCACAAGCGCTCAAATACCACAGGGTTGATATTGGGACCGCGAGCAATAACAGGGCCCTTTCCGCAGGACACCGAACCATACTTGTCGGTATCGATACCCGGATAATCGGTTGCGTGAGTCACATCGAGAGCGATGGCGACATCAGGCTTGATGCTAAAAGCGGACGTATTTGCCCCTCGAGATCCAATTTCTTCCTGAACGGTAGCAGCACAAATATAATCGCCTAGCGAGCCGTCGGCACGCTTAAGTTCCTCCATGACACGGGTAATCACGTACACGCCCGCTTTGTCATCGAAAGCTCGTGAAACGGCCATCCCCTTACCGTATTTCTCGAAACCAACGCCATACGTAATGACGTCCCCAACGCGAACCGTTTCACGCACCTTACGCGGCGGAAGCCCTAGGTCGATGAAAAGCCCGCTGATGGGAGTCACCTTGGTTCGCTCGTCGGATTCGATAAGGTGAATAGGCTTGCGACCCACCACGCCACGCAGGATACCCTGCGAAGTATGCACATCAACGCGAAGACCCGGCAAGATAGCCGCATCAACACCCCCAACGGGAACAACGCGAAGAAAACCCTGGGAGTCGATGCTTTTTACCATAAGGCCGACTTCATCCATATGGGCGGCAATCATCACCGAGGGAGCTGAACCGTTGCCCAGTAGACGAGCATGGACCGATCCCATAACGTCGGTTTCAATCACATCGGCGCATTCGACCAGCCGCTCACGAACCAAGCTAGCAACCAAAGATTCCATGCCTGTGGCAGAAGGCGTTTCAAGCAAACGCTTCAAATACATTTTGTCTGCAAGTTTAGCCATAAGAGACCTACGATTCTTAAGGGGCGCAAGCCCAGTAGTAACAATTCGAATACTGAAGAATTATACCCCGCACCAGGAAATCAATTGCGATGCAGTCATAGTACAAGCATTACTCATACGAAGTGGCAAGCTTGAAACGCAATCTGCGTTCACGAGGCTTCGCGGAAACAAGAACAACCTGAATTGTTTGTCCAAGACGATAACGAACACCCGTTGATGCACCGTTGAGCATTTGCCTTTCAGGGTCATACGAAAAATACTCTTCACCAAGATCCTCGATAGCAAGAGAGCCCGTTGCCGTGCATTCCAAACGAACCATAAGGCCAAAGGTAGAAACCGAAGAAACAACACCAGTAAAAGTTTGCCCTGTAAACCGCTCAAGATACTCAATGATCTTAGTGAGCTGAGACTGCCGAGCGGCTTTTTCCGCTTCGCGCTCCATATGAGACGAATGCTCAGCCATCCATGCAAGCGAATTACGTTGCGCCTCATAGGTTGCGCTGTGACCAAAAAATGCCTCTTTAAGCATTCGATGCACCAGCAAATCAGGATATCTACGTATTGGACTGGTGAAATGGCAATACGTTTGCAGAGCCAAGCCATAATGATCGCTCAACTCGGTGCGATAAACGGCTCGCTTCATCGCGCGAAGCAGCAGCACATTCACCAACTCTTGTTGAGGCGTTCCCTGCACGCGGGCTAATACATCCTGCAAAGCATGAGGATTGCCGTCGCAGAAAAGGCGCTTGTTCACATCCGAAAACAATGAGGATTCCTGAAGAACTTCGTATAGCGCGCGCAATGCATCTCCATCAGGGGCATCATGCACTCGGTACACACAGGGCAATCCTATTTCGGTAAGCCACTGAGCAACAAGGCTATTGGCTAAGATCATAGCTTCTTCTATAAGCTCAGTCGCAGCAGTTCGGCGACGATAGGTGATTTCTAGAGGATGCCCTTCCCCATCAAGCTTAGCTTTTGCCTCGACCCTGTCAAAATCCATGCAGCCATCTTTTTTACGACGAGAAAACAGAGCCTTTGCCAATGTGCCAAGCTTTGGCACGCGGTCAATGAGGGCATGGACCGTTTCGTCAGACAAAGCCTTTGCCCCATACGGCATTTCACATTCAGCAAGAGCTTGCATACATTGCCCCACAGAACGAGAGCGGTTGGACGCCTCAAGGATCGCCTGAGCCTGATCGTATGACAGACGCGCTTTAGAGCGAATAACAGAGGGAAAAACCTCGTACGAAAGCACTGAGCCACCAGGAGACAATTCGACCTTAACACTGATGGTGCAGCGATCCACTTCAGGCATCAAGGAGCACAGTCCATTGCTCAGTTTCTCCGGTAACATAGGAAGAACTCGGTCCACCAAATACACCGAGGTTGCGCGTCTCCGTGCATCCATATCGAGCGATGAGTCATAGGCAACAAATCGAGACACATCAGCGATATGCACACCAAGCACAAAGTTGCCATCCTTGCGCTCAAGGGAAATCGCATCGTCAAAATCTCGAGCATCAACAGGATCGATGGTAAAGATAAACTCATCGCGTAAATCGCGATAACCCTGCATTGTAGCAAGAGAAGCATCAAGCAAACAGTGTTCAGCCTCTTCGAGGGCAGCCGGAGAAAACTCGGTTTCGAATTGATGGTCAGCAATAATCAGGTCGATAGCAATATCGGTATCTGATTCCGAGCCAAGAACACGTACAACGGTGCCCGTAGCAGCAGAATTTCGCGTAGGAAACTCGATGATGCGAACCTCGACCAAATCACCATCATTAACATGAGGCGCATCGCTTCTGAGCGTAAAAATATCACAAGGGACAGAAGGATCTTCAGGCACCACAACACCAAATGGCTCAGCAACCTCATAGCGACCAATAAGGGTATCGCGTGCACGCATGATAACACGCGCAACACGAGCAGAGGGTTTGCGGGAAGCCTCAAAGTAATGCCTGTCAGGAGATTGCCCAGAAAGACGCGAAATCTCAACAAGGTCGCCGGGAAACGCACCGTTGACCTTTGAAGCGGGAATAAAGAATTCTCCCTCAGCTGTCTTAACGAAACCGAACCCCTGAGCGTTCAACTCAAGAATGCCTTGAGGCTTTGCTTTAGGATGTCTGCGCGCCTTAGAACTACGTCGTACCATTTCCGCCCTTATGAGATCTGGGAACGCGCCGAATCGAAGGCAACCGATTCCTGCATAGATACATTCGATGTTTCTACATTGGGACTAATTCCGTTGCCATCAATCTGGCGGCCGCTGGGAGTCAAATAGAATGCCGCAGTATAACGAATGGCTCCACCGAACGAGAGCGGCTGCATTGCCTGAACGGACCCTTTTCCCTGAGTCTTTTCACCAACGATTTCAGCACGGCCGGATTCTTGAAGCGCTGCAACAAGAACCTCGGCGCAACCAGCAGTACGGCCGTTGGTAATAACAACCAAAGGTGCAGTGGTGATACTGTCACCATCTGCACTGCGAGTGCTGATTCCATTTACCGTTTCAATCTGCGCAACAACACCGCTGGGTATAAACAGCGAAGCAATGCCGACCGCCTGGGTTAGATAGCCACCGGGAACATCACGAAGATCGAGGATAAATGCCTGAGCTCCCTGCGAAGAGGAATCGGTAATCGCCGAAGAAACCGTAGCGGCCGTGTCTGAAGTGATCTGCTTTATATCAATAGTGCAAACTCCGTCGTGAACGCTCCAGGTAACGTTTTCCTGCGAACTGGAAGAAAACGTAAGAGTAGTTGAAAACGTGGTTCCACTTTCACCTTGCTTCTGGGAGGGACGGCTCCAGGTAACGTATACGCTTTCACCTTCCGAACGCGAGAGAGCATCGAGCACTTCGGGAATGCTCCAAGAGGGCTTGGATACGCCATCGATAGATTGCACATAGTCGCCAGTTTCGATACCGGCCGCAGCAGCGGAAGAATCTTCGAAAACATCCGATGCAAAGCACTTTCCGTCATTTTCGCCAAAGAGCACACCAATACCCGCCTCGGGATTCTTGGTGCTTGCCAGGTATGCGCGATAGCTTGTTTCGTCGTAATACTTGAGGAAACTGTCACCGGTACCCTCAGCATACGAGGACAAGACCTTTGCCGTAACTTGGCCAAGGTCATAATCATCCATGCTGCTCTTCTTTAAAATGCCCTCCATTTCAGCCACACGAGCCGAAAGAGAATCGTAAGTATCACCTGAAACAGTAAGACCAGGATTCACTTCCGTGTCGACATCAAGAGATGAGAGACCCATGGCATTAAGCAAATCGGTATTTCCGCGGACGAAGAAGCCCGCGCAAAAAACCAAGCATATGAAAATGCAAGCACCGAGAAGCTTCACGATGCTTGCATTTCGTTTGTTCGAAGATTCCACCTTAGTGGTTTTCTTGAAATCGTTCACTAACGTGCCTTCGATTCCTTGAACATTTCAGCCCTTCTTTAGACCTTCAAATAACGGCTCATTGCAAACAGCGAGCCCAAAAGACCGATAACCAAACCTGCTACCAACATAGCCAGGTAGATAAGCAGGAACATGCCAAAATCGACACCGATAGGCAACCACGGGAGAGCAACTGCCATTTGAGGAAGTACCAGGTTGCGGGCAATCTCAAGTACAAAAATTGCCAGCAAAGCACCGATCAAAGCATGAAGCGCACCTTCTGCCAAGAAAGGCCCCCGAATGAAGCCATTCGAGGCGCCAACCAGACGCATGATGGCGATTTCCTTGCGACGAGCAAGAATTGCCAAACGAATGGTGTTGTTGATAAAGATGAACGCAATGAAGATCAACAACGCAATGAGAGCAATACCTGCGGTACGGATAGCATTAGTAAGCGAGAAGAGCTTATCAACCGTCTTCTGACCGTACTGCAAAGAATCAGTCGGATCATCTGCGTTATCGCAAATGTCAACGAAATCCTGGTTTGCCAAAATCTCAGATGCAATGTTCTGTACGCTCTGAGCATCATCAAGCTGAACATCGATAGATGCTGGCAGAGGGTTATCGCCATCAAGTTGATCGACGATTTCAGGGTTAGAAGTAGACTTACGGAAGTTATCAAGAGCCTGGTCCTTCGTGGTGAAGGAAACACTCTCTACGCCGTCATACCCTTCAATAGTCTTCATTACTTTTTCGATGTCGGCATCGCTGGCATCGTCCTTTACGTATGCCGTAATGGAAACCTGATTTTCTACCGACGCAACAACATTGTTGACCACGGCGCCAGCAATGCAAAAGATGCCAATGATCAGCAACGAAAGGAAAATCGTAATGATTGATCCAAGCGTAGTGGAAAGGTTACGCGTAAAGCCCGTAAGCGATTCGCGGAAGAAATAAAAAATACTAGACATCGAAACCGTACACTCCCCTGTCCTGGTCGCGGGTCAGAACGCCCTTGTCGAGCGCAATTACGCGACGACGCATATTGTCGACCATTTCGCGGTCGTGCGTAGCAACAAGAACCGTGGTGCCCGTACGGTTGATTCGCTCGAGCAGGTCCATAATGCCGCGTGAGTTCTGCGGGTCAAGATTGCCCGTAGGCTCGTCGCAAATGAGCAGCGGAGGGCGGTTTACGATAGCACGCGCAATGGATACACGCTGCTGTTCGCCGCCAGAAAGCTGATCGGGACGCTTGTTCATTTTGTCCTGCAGTCCAACCAAACGCAGAACCTCAGGAACCTGTGTACGGATAACATGACGCGACTTGCCAATTACCTCAAGCGCAAATGCTACGTTTTCGAAAACCGTCTTATTCGGCAGGAGCTTAAAGTCCTGGAAAACGCAACCAATGTTGCGACGGAGGTACGGGACACGCCAATTGCGCATCTGAGTAAGGTCTTCATCTGCGATATAGATCTTGCCCTTGGTTGGCTTGATCTGGCGGATAAGCAAGTTGATAAAGGTAGACTTGCCAGAACCAGAATGACCTACCAAGAACACAAATTCGCCAGGGAAAATGTGCAGCGATATATCGCTCAGCGCAGGATTGTTAGGCTGTGCTTCGTAGATCTTGGTAACGTGGTCAAGCGTGATAACCGGATTACCCGTGTACTGAGGAGCCGTATCCTCGATATTCACTACAGGAAGCGACTGCGAAAGCTGAGACGCAACCTGATTTACTGGGGGCTGCTTCTGGGCATGCCTGCCCATTGGAACCCCACTCTGTTCATTCGTCACAGTATGCTCCATTCATAGGGTGTAATTCTGAGACTGCAAATGAGTATATCAGGCATGCTTTCGAGCACGAGCCTTTTCCACAGCTTGAACAAGGGCATCAGCGTCAAGCCCAAAGTAGGTAAGCAGTTCGTTGAACTCGCCAGACTTACCAAACCGGTCACGAACGCCAACCAATTCGATGGGGCATGGGAACTGCTCAGCAGCAAGTTCGCTTACAGCAGAGCCCAAGCCACCGTAGATGGAATGTTCCTCTGCTACTACCGCACAGCCAGTCTTCTTCAACGAAGCAAGAATGGTTTCGGCATCGAGAGGCTTTACGCAGAAAGCATCAATGACCTCAGCGGAAATGCCCTTTTCAGCAAGAGCATCAGCGGCTTTCATTGCCTCAGCGATTTCTACGCCACAGGCGATGATGGTGACATCGGTTCCTTCGCGAAGTACGTAGGCACGACCAACCTCGAGCTCAACATCGGGAGCATATACTGCTGGAACAGCAGCACGTCCCATTCGGATATAAACAGGACCAGGGGTTTCTGCGGCCAAACGAATTGCGGCACAGCAAGCAGCATAGTCGGCAGGAACTAACACGCGCATATTGGGCAAACCGCGCATGAGCGAAATGTCTTCAAGCATCTGATGAGAACCGCCATCGGGACCAACAGAAATGCCAGCATGCGTGGGGGCAACCTTAACGTTGAGGTTGGAGTAGCACACGGTATTGCGGATCTGGTCATAGGCACGACCGGTTCCGAAAACAGCGAACGAACCCGTATAGGCAATGTTTCCCGTAAGAGAAAGACCTGCAGCAACATCGATCATGTTCTGTTCGGCAATACCAACGTTGAACAGGCGCTTTGCGTTTTCAGGACAAGCCTCAGCAAATTTCTTTGTGGTGGTGGAGCCGGTAAGGTCGGCGTCTACCGCAACAACCTTCTTACCGCTTGCGGCAAGCTCAGCAAGCGTTACGCCAAATGCAGCACGCGTTGCCTTCTTTTCCTGTGCCTGTTCAGGGGTAGCGAGTTTTACCACGTTACTTCACTCCATTCAGCTCAGCGCGGGCTTCAGCAAGCTCGGCAAGCGCACGCTCGGTTTCTTCGTCGTTGGGGGCTTTACCGTGCCAACCAGCTTGGTCTTCCATGAAGGAAACGCCCTTGCCCTTGATGGTGTGAGCAATAACCACCTTAGGCTGTGCAGTTTCAGACGCCTTAAGGTCGGAGAAAAGCTCGATGAGTGCGTCCATGTCATGGCCGTTTACCTCGTGAACTTCCCAACCAAAGGCAGCAAACTTACCAGCAAGGGTGCCGCTGGCACACACATGGTCAACCTTGCCATCGATCTGGAGGCCATTAAGGTCAACAACGGCAATAAGATTGCCCAGCTTCTGATAAGCAGCGAATGTTGCTGCTTCCCAAACCTGACCTTCTTCGGTTTCGCCATCGCCCATAACAGTGAAAACACGGTTGGAAACGCCGTCAAGCTTAAAACCGGCAGCAATTCCCGCTGCGATGGAAAGACCCTGACCAAGAGAGCCGGTGGAAACTTCGATGCCAGGAAGAAGATTAGAATCGGGATGACCCTGCAAACGAGTACCAAGCTTACGGAGGGTTTTCAGCTCCTCAACAGGAAAGTAGCCAGCTTCGGCAAGCGTTGCATAGATTGCCGGTGCCGCATGCCCCTTGGCGAGGATGAAGCGATCGCGTGCCTCATCTTCGGGGTTTTCGGGGTTGTGTTTCATCACGCCGCCAAAATACAGCGCTGCAAGGATATCAGTGCAGGAAAGAGATCCGCCTGGATGGCCGCTGCCCGCTTCATGCAGCATCTCAATGATGTCCGTGCGAATGGCACAGGCCTTTTCCTTAGCTGCCAGAGAATTCATGGCTTCCTTTCGGTCGATTACTTGGCTTTGCATTACAACGAAGCTTTCCAGCGATGGTATCCGACTACAAATTCATCGATATCGCCATCGAGGGCCGCTTCGACATTGCCGCTTTCGATATTACTACGGGTATCCTTGATCAGTCGATACGGATACAAAACATAGTTACGTATCTGGCTGCCGAACGAATTGTCCATTTTTTCGCCCCTCAACTCAGCGAGTTCGGCTTCCCGCTTCTTTTCTTCGAGCTCGTACAGACGACCACGTAAAACCCTGAAAGCCGCTTCCTTGTTCTGGAGCTGGGACTTCTCGTTCTGACAGGTAACCACGATTCCTGTAGGAATATGAGTGAGGCGAACAGCGGAGTCGGTAGTATTGACGCACTGACCGCCGGGGCCACTTGCTCGGTATACATCGACGCGAACATCATTCGGATCGATCTCCACGGAAATATCGTTATCGGGAAGAACCGGGATCACCTCAACCGCAGCAAACGTGGTGTGACGACGTTTCTTGTCGTCAGTAGGTGAAATGCGAACCAAACGATGAACACCCGATTCGCTGCGCAACATACCGTACGCATTGCGACCCTCAATTTGGATGCTTGCACGGTCTAGACCGATGCCTTCGCCAGGGACCAGATCGAGAACCTTGACCTTCCAGCCCTTGGAATCGGCGTAGCGTGAATACATGCGATACAGCATTTCGGTCCAATCCTGAGCTTCCAAGCCACCGCTACCAGGGTGGATAGAGAGAATTGCATCGGAGGAATCGAAGCGTCCATTGAACCAAGACTCGACCTCGAAATCATCGAGCATTTTCTCCAGACGCTCGAGATCGTTTTCGATTTCCTCACCGAACTCAGGGTCTTCCTCTGCCAGCTCGGTTGCAGTTTTGATATCGTCGAGCAATCCGCAGGCAGATTCATAGCGCTCGATCACATCACGTATGTCGGACGCCTGCTTGCTGACCCGCTGAGCGTTATCGGTATCGTTCCAAAAATCAGGGTTGGCAATCCGACTGTCCAAGTTGGCAAGCTCGGCTATTTTTTCATCAATATGTAGGTAAGCGCGCGCTTCTTCAGTGCGCTTTTCCGCTTCTTCAAGGGTCATCATCGACGATTCCTCTCGGTTTCAGAAACTGGCTGAACATCACAATGCCCCTACCATCAAAGCAGGGGCATCGAATGCGGCGTAACGCCGCAAAAGGGGAAAGCTTGCGCTATCCCCCCATTAGTTCAGTGATTTGCGCCGTGGCACTTCTTGTATTTCTTGCCAGAACCGCATGGGCAAGGGTCGTTTCGACCAACATTTGCGTAAGGGTCGTTTTTGTCCTTTTCGTAGGTCTGAGGCTTATGAGCTTCAGGCTTCGGCGCAGCAGGAGCCGGGCTAGGACCGCCTTGGGGAGCACCGCGACGAACACCAGAGCCCTCATTGAGCGTCTGCTCGGGATTGGAGTACGATACCTTGCCATCGAGCGGGCTGGATTCTTCCTGCGGGGCAACCTGCACAACGATGGGGGCACGAAGCAAGAATCGCAGGTAATCCTCATAGATCGAAGAAGTAAGGGCCGCAAAAGCACGATGCGCCTCATCACGATATTCAGTAAGCGGATCGCGCTGACCATACGCACGCAGGCCGATAGAAGCCTTAAGGTAATCCATTTCCTGAAGGTGAGCCATCCAGCGCGTATCGATGAATCGCAGCATAACCTGCGATTCGATATCGGAGAATGGAGCACCAATCTCCTTTGCCTTCGCATCGAAGAGACCCTGGAAATATTCAACCAGACCATCGATAAGCGCATTCACGTCATCGTCATGATCGATAGAATCTACAGTGAAATCCTCAATGCCCGTCATCTGGATAACCCATTTGTTAAGAGAGTCCAGATCCCAGTCGTCGCTCGCTTGCTTGGCGGGACACCACTCCAAAACATGCGATTCTACGATGTCTTCAATGATCTCCGGCATGCGATCGGTAAGGTCTTTACCGTCAAGGATGGCATTACGCTCTGCATAGACTGCTTTACGCTGCAGGTTCATTACGTCGTCGTATTCAAGAACATGCTTACGTGCAGCAAAGTTGGATGCTTCAACCTGACGCTGCGCGGTTTCAATTGCCTTAGAAACCATAGATGCCTTAATGGGCATATCGTCGGGCATGTCGGTTTTTTCCATCATGCGACCAATAGAATCCATGCGCGAGCCACCAAACAAACGCATAAGGTCGTCTTCGAGAGAAAGGTAGAACTGTGTTGCACCCGGGTCGCCTTGACGACCGGCACGACCACGCAACTGGTTGTCGATACGGCGCGACTCATGACGCTCAGTACCAATGACGCACAGGCCACCTGCAGCAAGAACCTCTTTGGATTCACGATTGGTAATAGCCTCGGCCTCAGCTTCGGCCTGCTTCACCTGGGCTGGCGTAGGCTCCTCATCTTCACCAAATCGTTCAAGAAGCATAGCCTGCGCCATGGCTTCGGGGTTGCCGCCCAGCAAGATGTCAGTACCACGACCAGCCATGTTCGTAGCAATGGTAACCGCACCAGTTCGACCCGCCTGAGCAACGATGGCAGCTTCGCGTTCGTGATTCTTAGCATTCAGTACTTCATGTTTGATGCCACGCTTGGAAAGCAAACGGCTTAGGCGCTCAGAGCTTTCGATAGAAACCGTACCAACCAAGCACGGCTGCCCAGCAGCATGGCGCTCTGCAATGTCGTCAGCAACAGCATTGAACTTAGCATCTACTGTGCGATAGATAAGATCATCTTCGTCGATACGTTGAACTTCCCTGTTGGGAGGAATAGACATGACGGGCAAGTTGTAGATCTGACGAAACTCAGAATCTTCCGTCATTGCCGTACCGGTCATGCCAGAAAGCTTGTCGTACAAACGGAAATAATTCTGCAACGTGATAGTTGCCAGAGTTTGGTTTTCCTGACGAACCAATACATGCTCTTTTGCTTCCAGTGCCTGATGAAGGCCTTCGGAATAACGGCGACCTTCCATGATACGGCCGGTGAATTCATCAACGATCTTGACCTCGCCGTTTACCACTACGTAGTCAACATCGCGATGGAACAGGAACTGGGCCTTCAGCGCCTGCTGCAAATGATTGGGCAGCTGACCGGTTGGATCGCTAAAAATATCTTCAATGCCAAGCTGGAACTCAACCTTTTCCAAACCAGCTTCGGTGGTGTAGATGGTCCTTTTCGCTTCATCCATCTCGAAATCGACATCGCGCTTCAAGGAAGGCATAACAGCCGCAAAACGCTTATACGTATCGGCGGCCTGAGAGCCAGCGCCTGAAATAATAAGAGGCGTACGCGCTTCATCGATAAGGATGGAGTCGACCTCGTCGACGATGGCGAAAGAATGGCCACGCTGCACACGCCGTGATGCACGGGCAACCATGTTGTCACGCAGATAATCAAAGCCGAATTCGGAATTGGTGCCGTAGGTAACGTCGGCCTGATAGGCAGGGATCTTCTGCTCGGGACCCATACCATTCTGGATAAGACCAACATTCATACCCAAGAAGCGGTAGATGCGACCCATCCACTGAGAGTCGCGCGCAGCAAGGTAATCGTTAACAGTAACGATGTGAACATTATTACCAGGCAAAGCATTCAAATAGCCAGCCAATGTGGAAACGAGCGTTTTACCTTCGCCCGTGCGCATTTCAGCGATTTTGCCATCGTTCAACGCCATGGCGCCAATGAGCTGAACATCGAAATGACGAAGACCAATAGTGCGCACACTGGCTTCACGAACGGCAGCGAACGCCTCAGGAAGCAAATCGTCCAAATCTTCGCCGTTAGCCAGACGCTCACGGAATTCGACGGTAAGGTGAGCCAGCTCTTCGTCGGAACGTGCTTGCATAGCAGGCTCGAAGGCGTTGACCTCTGCAACCCTACGCTGATAGTTCTTGAGTGGCTTGCTTTCGCCTACGCTAAGTAGTTTAGAAAAGAAACCCATGATCTCTCTTTCTTTCGTTTAACTGCTTCACTCTATCACAGGCACACTCGCATACGCCGTGTAGCATCTTCTGCATTTCCTGAATACACGCCATTTCCGCTTATTGGTGAGCCATTTGTTACCCAGTCAGCGCGTTCGCCTTGCTATCGCCAAGAAGCTTCATCATCTTTAGGCGCTTCAGTAGTTGCGCCAGAAGACGAAACTTCTTCAAGTATTTCTTCGTACAGCTCTTCAAGCCTGCTTGAGCCATCGATACCAAAACGATCCACTAAAGCGCGTCGGCAACTTACAAACGTTGAAATGGCACCAGCATACTGACCAAGCAATTGCTGAACTTTCATATATTGGTACACAACGTCCTCACGCGTTTGGTCGATACCGAAAGCAAACTCGGCGTAATGCTGCGCCAATCGAAGATCGTTAGCACGAATAAGCGCCCGAACTCCATCAACCAACGCATCGAGTACGCGATTCTGGTACGTGATGCGATATGCATCTATTTGGTCGTTTTGAACACCAGGCAGAAGTGGACCGCAATACAAACGCTCAATTTCGCCTAACGCCCTTTTGCAAATATCAGGATCATTGCATCCATTCAGAAGCAGACACTGCGCGTGAACTTCACCGACATCGCTTACATAATTTAATCCAGCCAACGAAACCGTGTCGCGCGAACGACGCGACCCAAACGGCTCTTCGTCAGGCGGAGTGAGAACACGCCTGATGTAACTCCACAAGTTATAGAAACTCGAGCGCACACAAGCAGGATCCGATTCCGGCCAAACGATGCGTTCAATCCAAGTACGCGGCAGTTCTTTGCCATCGTTAACCACAAGCAGAGCAAGTACGAGCTTCGCTTTGCGGCGCAGTTCCCCATTCGGCAATACATTTTTGCCGTCACGCGTGACCTCGCAACGACCAAACAGATTAATCCGAACAGGAGAAACGATTTCGGTCTTTACCGCATCCGTTATTGTTCCACCCTCATCAAAGAAATGGTCGTTTGCGGGAATCGGCAGCGAGAAATTACCGGTTTCCGCACCATGCTTTTCCGCATACCATTGCTGGACTTTTCTACTTTCAAGCGCCTTTGAGGCAAGCGCACGCTTACCAGCCGCCAAACACGAGTCAACACAGGCTAAAAGGAATTCCGATTCATCTTCGAAACGAGAAAAAGAAACGATGGAAGAATAGTGTGCAGCCATAAGCTCGTGCCGAGCTTCTACGGTAAGCTCAAACGCAGAAAACGAAGACGACAGGAGACTTACACCCGCAAAAGGAAAGAGGCTTTCAACCAACGCAATATCGGGTTGGGTGTGTTCGTCAAAGAAATCAGTGATCAGCGATAGACTGCCGCTTCCCAAGAAAAGGGCCAGATACGCCAGCGATTCTTCTGGAGAGGATGGGGTTTGGCGAAGGAGTGCTTTAAGGAATCGATCGGCGCCCTTTTCTTTATCGAGAGCTACAGGCGGTACGGATCGCTTTGTCGGCGTGTAACCACTTTCAAAAAGAGAGTCTTGGCTGCCAGAGTGGTCCTGACGCTTCGGCAGTTCATCGGAAGATAGGGCCATTTCACGGGCGTCCAGTACTACGAGCGGCAGTTCAACATCAGCTGCCAGCGTGGAATCTTCGGTAGTTACCATCACTTCACATTGCTTGGTGTGAAGCTTGCCCATAAGCGTTACCAAGCTTGTACGCCTTTTGCCCTTGAGCTTTGAAATGCCATCGAAAACCACCAGTTTTCCGGGCGAAGAATCATCAGAGTCCAATACCTCTTCGATACTTCCCGAATCAAGGCTTACGAGAAATTCAGGCTCGGATGCCTGCACCCAAGTGACGTTTCCGGGAGGAAAAGCCATTCTTGCGTATTGGTTGGCAAGCACCGTTTTCCCATACAGAGGAGGGGCGCATATCACGCGGACTGCTTCCCTATCAGAAAGCAAGCTAACCAATAATCGCTTACGATTGATAAGCGCTTCTCCTATTCCCAAGACAGCCGAAGGAGACGACCGAAGCGCATCTTTGTCGTTGCCATTCATTTGACACCCCTTTCACGAGAGCCGAACAATTGGCTGGATTATAAGGTTTACCAGGCGTTTAACCAGATAGACAGAAACCATATTTGCGTAATTGTGCCAAAATTGAGCGCGAGTGAGCGCTCTTTGGGTAAAACAACAATGACAGCATTTTCTGATGCGGAAAATGGGATGCAAACCAAAGGACCGCAGGAACCAAACTACCCTTATTCCCTGGCTAAATGCCGCAAAAGATGATCAGGCGCAAAAGCTAAATGAAGGGATGAATGCTAGTTTTTCGGAAACGTCACATTTCCCCTTTTCTGTTTTGGTAAAATTTCAAAGTTAAAAAATCATACTGTCAAGCAGGAGGAACACATGCCAGCAACCTCTCCGGATCAGAAGGTTATCGTTCTGGACTTTGGCGCCCAATACGGTCAGCTCATCGCCCGCCGCATTCGAGATTTGGGCGTTTATTCCGAGATCGTACCCTGCGATGAAAATGCAGCAATAATTGCAGCTTTGAAGCCAAGCGCCATTATTCTTTCCGGCGGCCCCGCCAGCGTCTATGCAGACGATGCGCCCAAGATCGACCCCGGTGTACTTGAACTTGGTGTACCGATTCTCGGCTTCTGCTACGGCCATCAGACCATTGCCGTTGAACTAGGCGGCACCGTGGGTCACACCGAAAAGGGTGAGTACGGAGCAGCTGGCCTCCATGTAGCTGGCGGTGCGCTGTTCGAAGATACCCCTGCCGAACAAACGGTTTGGATGAGCCACCGCGATGCCGTAACTGAGGTTCCTGCAGGATTCACCGTTACCGCTTCCACTGACATTTGTCCCGTTGCGGCTATGGAATGCGCTGAGCGCAACATCTACACCACACAGTTCCACCCTGAAGTTAAGCACTCCGAGTTCGGCAACAAGATGCTTTCCAACTTCCTGTTCAATATCGCAGGACTGAAAGCCGACTGGACTATGGATTCCATCATCGAAGACTCCGTTGCCGCTATCCGCGAAAAGGTTGGCGACAAGCGCGTTATTTTGGGTCTTTCCGGCGGCGTTGATTCTTCCGTAGTTGCAGCCCTGTGTGCTAAGGCAATTGGCAAGCAGCTGGTATGCGTATTCGTAAACCATGGTCTGCTTCGCAAGAATGAGCCCGAAGAGGTTGAAGAGGTATTCACCAAGCAGTTCGATGTGGATTTCATTCATGTTCATGCCGAAGAGCGCTACGCCAAGCTGCTTGACGGCGTTACCGACCCTGAAGCAAAGCGCAAGATTATCGGTACCCAGTTCTGGGAAGAGTTCTTCACCGTTGCAAAGGATATCGCAGAAGACGGCAAGCCCGTTCAGTTTATGGCTCAGGGCACTATCTATCCTGACATCATTGAATCTGGTGCTCGCAAAACCGGCGGAAAGGCTTCCACCATCAAAAGCCACCACAACCTGATCCCCTTCCCTGAGGGTGTTCACTTCGACCTTATTGAGCCGCTTGACCACTTCTTCAAGGACGAGGTTCGCGCGCTGGGCACCGCCCTTGGCTTGCCCGCACACATCGTTCACCGCCAGCCCTTCCCTGGCCCTGGTTTGGCTATTCGCATCATTGGCGCAGTAAGCCCCGAAAAGCTTGAGATTCTTAAGAATGCTGATGCCATTGTTCGCGAAGAACTGGACGCATACAACGAGCGCTTGTTCCAGGAAACGGGCGAACGCAACAGCGAGCATAGCTGTTGGCAGTACTTCGCGGTTCTGCCCGACATCAAGAGCGTTGGCGTTATGGGTGACGAGCGCACGTATCAGCGCCCCATCATCCTGCGCGCCGTTGAGTCAAGCGATGCAATGACCGCTGACTGGGCAAAGCTCCCCTACGATGTGCTGGCTAAGATTTCCAGCCGTATCGTTGCTGAAGTTCCTGGAGCCAACCGCGTATGCTACGACATAACGTCTAAGCCGCCTGCCACGATTGAGTGGGAATAGTAATAGAACATTTGTTTGTGATTTTCATACGGTTTCTAGCGGTTCCAATGGCGACCGATGACGACATTTCAGAACGTCCGCACCTGCAAACCGCATGATTCCGAAATCAGATAGAAACTCACAAGGCTCCTCGAAAGAATCGAGGAGCCTTTTCGTTTCCGCAGGTAGACGCATGGTCGGTTGTCACCCCATGGCAAACGGGCATGGGTCGAACGAGCCTGAAACGACTCGAACGGAACCGAAGGGAACCGACGCGAACCGAAGAACCTGCAAGCCGACGAGAGGCAATGATGGCGGGAGGCTTGCAGGTGCCGCCGAAAATCGACGAAACTCAAACGAAACTCACCCGGAAAAACGAAACTCAAGAATGACGGATGCCCCTGGCGGAGAGCCTGGAAGTGTCATTCTCGCAAACTCACGAAGACGGTCGGATTTCGCTATTACTCCTCCCGAGTAGCAGCAGAGGGCTTGCGGGCCAAACTACCAATCCCTGGAAGTGGGCAAGCGCAACCCTTCGAGATCGTCCCTGAATTCTTCGAGCATGCGCTTGAGGATGGGAATCGCTTTCAGCTCGCGGGTGGCTTGGTCCTTCGCCTCCTGGGGATAGTCCTCGGGAAGTCGCTCTGCGCCGTACGGGTCGGGGGCCTCTGACATCTCCTCCTCGAATTCGGAATGACGTTCGCGAAGAAGGATCTCGAAGCCTTTACGTTCTTCCTCGTCTTGGAAGATGACGACGGTTTCGAGGAACCGCCTGCGCGCTATCCTGGCATCGCCGTAGTTCTCGTCGAAGAAGAACTCGTTCAGGTTCCAATCCAAAGAATCCCTTGTGTAGTAGCAATACATGAGATTGAAATCCAGGCTGCGCCGATTCCAGCGCACGAAGGAACGCGACGGGGCGGGCGCGAAATACCTGCCGCCGTCGAGGGCGATGCCGAGAGTGTCGAATATGCGAGTCTGGAAATAGCGGATCTCGATCATATACCAGCTCGGACTAGGGTCTGTCTGGTTCAGCATGTAGTACTCGTAGCCGTCCCGCTCGTCGTCCGAATAATGGCAGACGGTAAACTCCGGAGCGTACAGATAATACTTGTCCTCCGTGCCGACCACCTCGGAGAGAAACCTCCAATGCTCCTTGTCTTCGAGCATCACCTTCACCCTCGCAAGAGGAGATTCGTCGAGCGAGAAGTGATGGCGCCAGATGTCCTCCACTTCGTTCCACGACGCTCCTTCGTCTATGGGCGTGTTCGAGTCGACGCGTCGCGTGTGGACCATATGCGCGCGCACTTTCCCCGACCCTTTCGAGAGGGAATAAGGCATATCCTCCCGCCTGCTCACGACGCATAGGATGTCTATTGTTCCCCCGTCAAGCTCCATTGGCTCCACGACCGCGAAGGGAGGCTGACCGTTGTCCCATTTTGTCTTCGAGAGCATATCGACGATCATCTGGTTCGCCTTCCGTTCGGCATGATCATTGTTCTCGACATCGCACACCGAATAGCCCTCTTCCTCGTCTATGCCGATGAAGAGGTACGACACGTCGCTCTCGAGATTGTTGGCAAGGCATAGTATGTCGTGGATCAGCTCGGAATTGTCTTTGTGCCACTCCTTCTTGAAGTCCCAGTAGGCGCCTTCGCGCTTCAATGCGATGAGCTTCGGAGCCTCTTCTTGGATTCTTGATAGAAGGCTGCCGATAAGGCGCGCCCTCGAAATCCTCCTCGAATCGCCTAGCATCCGCCAATCCCCATCTTCCAGGACTCGTATTCCTCGGGGGTTATCTCTCCGCGGTCGAGCGCATCCACCTGGGATTCCCAGGCCTTGATGGCGGCGGCGAGCTTAGGCGCCTTCTCCGCGCCGGGCGCGACGGCGAGCCTGCCTCCGCCGACGGGCCTGAGCCCGAACTCCTCCTCGATCCTGAAGAGGAGCTCGAGGGCGTCCCTGACGGATTCAGCCTGGACGGGCATGAGGGCCTCGGGGGCGACCCCGAGGGCGCCTGCAATCGCATCCAAGGCGGAGCCCTTCAGCGCCCTCCTGCCCGCCTCGTAGTTTCTGATGGCCGCGTCGGTGCAGCCGGCCCTCTCAGCGAGCTGCCGTTGCGTCATCCCCCGCGACTCGCGCAATGCCCGTATGCGGCTTCCCGTCGTCATCTCTCCTCCTCTGATCGTTTTCCCCATGATACTAGAGAACAAAAACGTTCTCAATTTGTCTTGACCGAACATTTTCGTTCTGTTAGTGTCACGAATTACAGAACGTTTCTGTTCTGTTCATCGAACGAAGGAGGAAGATATGGAGCAGAATTCTAAGCCGGTGATCATGGGCGTCGAGGAGGTCATGCACGCCCTCGGCATCAGCAGGCCCTACGCCTACCGCATCATCAGGATGCTGAACTCCGAGATGGAGCAGAGAGGCTACACCACCATCAAAGGGAAGGTGAGCCGAAAGTATTTCTACGAGCGCTTCCACTGCGGAGACGCCGCCCCCAGACAAGAGGCCCGCTGATGCCCGCCTACATGAACGGGAAGACGGGCTCCTGGTACGTCCAGTGCTACTACAGCGACATCGACGGCAACCGCAAGCACAAGGTGAAACGGGGGTTCGCGACCAAGGGCGATGCCTTGGCGTGGGAGGCTGATTTCCTGGCCTCTGCCGACGGGTCCATGTCGATGCCCTTCGAGGCGTTCGTGAAGAGGTACTCCGAAGACGTGAGGCCAAGGCTCAAGCTCAACACCTGGCTCACCAAGGAGCACATCATCCGCACGAAGATAGTGCCGTTCTTCGGGCCGAAGAGGATGTGCGACATCACCCCCAAAGACGTGGTTGACTGGCAGAACAGGATGGTGGGCTCGTACGACGACGAGGGGAAGCCGTACAGCGGCACCTACCTGAGAACCATAAACAACCAGCTGAGCGCCATCTTCAACCACGCGGTCAAGTACTACGGCCTGGGAAAGAGCCCCGCCACCCCGACAATCAAGATCGGCGAGCGGAAAGGCGCAGAGATGAGGTTCTGGACGAAGGAGCAGTACCTCGCGTTCAGCGAGGAGGTGATGGACAAGCCAGCCAGCTTCTACGCGTTCGAGATCCTGTACTGGTGCGGCTTGAGGGTCGGCGAGCTCCTCGCCCTCGAACCGAACGACATCGACCTTGGAAAGTGCCTCATCCACGTCACCAAGAGCTACCAGCGGATTCGGAGGAGGGACGTCATCACCTCCCCCAAGACGCCCAAATCGAAGAGGGATGTGGTCATGCCGGAGTTCCTCGCGGACGAGCTCGCCGATTTCCTCGGATCCATCCCTGAGGAGCGGCGCGCCTGCCGCATCTTCTGCTTCACCAAAAGCTACCTGCACCACGAGATGAAGCGCGGCTGCGCCGCATGCGGGCTCGAGCCCATCCGGATCCACGACCTTCGCCACAGCCACGTCTCGCTCCTCATAGAGATGGGGTTCAGCGCGATCGCCATAGCGGACCGGCTGGGGCACGAGACCTACGAGATGACGCTTCGCTACGCCCACCTCTTCCCCAGCAAGCAGTCGGACATGGCAGCGGCGCTCGACCAGGGAAGGAGGCCCTGATGTCCAGGCCGATCGTCGACTACAAAGGGCGCCGGCGCAGCAAGACGATAGCGTTCCGGGTCTCGCCGGAGGAGGACGAGGTGATAAACGCCCTCGTCGCGGCAAGCGGCATGACCAAGCAGGACTACATAACCTCCAGGCTCGAGTGCCGCGACATAAACGTCAGCCCGAACGTGAGGGTCTATAGGATGCTGCGCGACCAGATGAAATCCGTCTACGTCGAGCTCAGGAGGCTCAGGAGCGCCGACGGCATCGACGAGCGCCTCATCGAGCTCATGCAGGTGCTGACGCGCGTGTTCGTCGACCTCGGCGCCGACGAGCTCGGGGCGGTCGGGGACGACGTGGCGCAGCAGGACGCGGCGGTTCTCAGGATGGCGAGGGGCTAGCTCCGCCGGGCGGCCCGGCAAGGGCTTCCCCCGAGCAGCCGACCCTCAGACAGCCTCCTGGGGGCATTCGCGGCACGGCGGGCTCCGTTCGATCGGATCGCCTTGCCTCCTCCTTGGGCATCAAAGGCTCGCACAGCCGCCCGATGCGCCCCGCAAGGGTCGCGATGCTTTTCCGATTTGTTTTGCCGCCCGAGAGAAAAGGCGAAAGCGGCAAAACAAAGCGCCCTCCGGGCTTCGGAAAACCAACGGCCCGATGGGGCGAGGAACGCGCCTTCGCTTCCTCCCTTGCGGGGCGCGGCAGGCGGTGCGGCCCCGATGCCACAAGGCGGGGCAAGGGGCTCCGCCCCAACCGAACGGAGGTCACCATGAACACCAATCCCACTCTCCAGGACAGGGCGGTCGAGGCGGCGGCCCGCTTCCTCGAGGTCCGCGGCTACGAGACGCTCGCGACCGGGTGGAAGTCGCCCGAGACGAGAGGAACCATCGACCTGGTCGCACGCGACCCCGAGTCCGACGACCTCGTGTTCGTCGACGTCTCCGCGCGCCCGAACTCCGGCGCCGGCTTCGGCGACGGGAGGAACGATCGCGAGACGATGGAGCTGCTCGCGGTCTCCTGGCTCGTCGAGAACGACTTCGCCGAATCGGTCGGCGTGAGGTTCGACAAGATCAGCATGATTGTCGTCGGAGAGGACCGCGCGCTGCTCAGGCACCACATCAACGCCTTCGGCGAGGCCTAGGACCTCCGGCCCGCCTGGGCAGGCCCCCTCCGGACGGAGGGGGCCGTTTGCAGGCGGCTCGCCCCATGGCGAACCGCCACCCCATGGCGAACGGTCAGTATTAACAGAACGTTTCCGTTCTGTATACTCGGGGTAAACGCCATCGACGATCGCAGAGAGGACGGAGGAAGCATGAGGACGCTCGCGATATCGAACTACAAGGGCGGGGTCGGAAAGACCACCACTGCAGTCAACCTCGCCACCATCTACGCCAGGCGGGGCCTGAGGACGCTCCTGATAGACCTGGACCCGCAGGCGTCGGCCACGGACTTCTTCGGGCTCTACGACCGCGCCGCGGCCGAGCGTCGGGGAGCCGTCGAGCTCCTCTACGGGAACGCGCCCGTCGGCGACGTTGCCTTCGAAACCGAGGCCGATGGGCTCTCCGTCGTGCCCTCGACCATAGAACTCGTCGACCAGAACGAGCTGCTCCTGCGCGAGCAGCGCCTTCGCTTCGCGCTCGACGACTGCGCGGGCGACTACGACGTCTGCATCGTGGACTGCAGCCCCACGATGAAGCGCCTCGCCTTCAACGCCTACCTAGCCGCTGCGGGCGACGGCATGGTGATCGTGCCGGTGAAGCTCGACTCCACCGTCATGCGCGGCACCGCCCTCACGGTCAGCGCCATCGAGTCCATCTCCGACGCGCTGCGCGTGCCCACGCCCGCATGGCGCATCCTGCGCACGTGCGTGCCCGGGCTCATGACCAACGCGGAGGCCACCGGGGCCGACGTGCTCGACGCGTACTTCCCCGACAACCAGTTCGCCACCGTCATCCACGCGAGCTCGAAGGTCTGCGAGGGAAGCTGGCAGTGGCAGCCCGTCGCGGCCTTCAAGCCGAACAGCCGGCCCGCCAAGGACTACGAGGCGCTCGCCGAGGAGGTGCTCCATGGCTAAACCCACGACATCGGGGTTCACCATCTCCGGGCTGCTCGACAGGAGCGCATCGACCCGCAACGACTACCCCGTCGAGAGGATCCCCATCGAAGAGATAGCCGATCACCCCGCCAACGCCGCCTACTCGATGGACGAGGCCGGCATCGCGCAGCTCGCGAAGAGCATCGAGGAGGAGGGGCTCACCGACCTGCCGCTCGTGCGCAAGCTCGACGACGGCGGCTGGCAGATGGTGAGCGGGCACCGCCGAAAGGCGGCCTACGCACTCCTCGCGAAAGAAGATGAGAAATACGCCCAGATCCCCTGCCGCGTCATCCGGGGCATCACCGACGAGCAGTCGGTCATGCTGCTGCACGCCGCCAACTACTTCGTGCGCAGCCTCACCGTGACCGAGCGCGCGGCGGCGAGCCGTGCGCTCGGCGTGGAGGTCGAGCGCATGCGCGCCGAGAACCCCGAGCTTTCCGGCGTGCGCACCGAGGACATCAAGGCGGCGATCATATCCGAGCAGACCGGACGCAAGGTATCGGGCAAGACCATCCAGCGCCAGGAGTCGCTCGCGCGCAAGATCGAGGAGAGGCTCACGCCCCAGTGGCGCGAGGCCGCGCTCGCGGACGCGCTCTCGGCGGACGCCGTGGGGATCCTCGCCGATCTGGATTCCGATGCGCAGGACCGGCTCCATGCGACATGGCGGGCGCAGCCCCTGGGCAAGAAGGAGACGACCGAGTTCCTCAAGAAGTCGACCGCCGAGCCCGCCGCCGAAGAAGACGTGAAGGGCCCCGCGCCCAAGCCCGCGGCGGCGCTCGCAAGCGCCCTTCGCGCGCTCAGGCGCTACGAGTCGAAGGCGGAAAACCCGCCGAGCGGGCTGGACAGGCAGGTGCTCGAGAAGATCTCGAGAACGGCCAGCAGGCTCCTTGGACGCATTTAGTCCCATGCAGGCGCCCGAAGGGGCTCCTGCACCGTTTCCAGCAAGTAGCCTATCTCGTATACACGAGATAGATGGCGGCCTGGGCGCACGGCGCACCCCGCCCCGGAGCCCAGAGCCCGAAGCGGAGGCGACGCCGCCGGGCGCGCGAAGCTGCCGCAAGCTCCCCGGCCCGCGCCATGCGGGGGATGCCCCGCGCCCCTGGAAAGAGCGCCGCCCGAGCCTCCACCGCATCGGGGCGGCGGAGGATGCGAAGGATGGAGAAGATGACGAAGGTCTTGAGATACGACAACGTGCTGACCGCCCGCGTGAGCGACGCGGACTTCCGCGCGGTCTGTGAGCGCGCCGACGAGGAGGGGCTCACCCGCTCCGAGTACCTGCGCTACGTCGCCCGCATGGTCGCGGACGATGCCGAGAACGCGAAGCGCGGAGGCGTGCTGCTCGACGGACTCTCAATGCGCAGGCTCTCCCGCGAGCTCGTCAGGTGGGGGCACCACTACAACCAGGGCGTGCACGCCCTCAACTCCATCAAGTTCGCGCTGGACCACGGAAGGGGCGACCTGGAGTGGGTGTCCAGCAAGCTCGACGAGTGCGCGCTTCTGCTCGCGCAGGTCGACGAGGGTCGCTGCGAGATGGCGGGCGAGCTTGCCTCGCTCGAAGGCCGTGCCATAGTGGGCGGAGACTAGCATGCCGCTGCTGAAGCCCATAGCCGGCCACACGGGATGCGCCGGCATAAAGCACTACCTCGAGAAGGGAGGGCGCGCCCTCGGGATCATGGTCATGAACTTCGCATGGCAGGAGGAGCGCGCCTTCGAGGACGTCTCGGCCGCCCCGGCCGGGTTCGACTGGGCGGACTCGATGGACGCGACGAGGCGCGCCTGCGGCAACGACACCCCGTATCGGGGCAAGCCGGCGAGGACCTTCAAGCATTTCGTCATGTCGCCCGATCCTCAAGACGGCTTGACCGCAGACCAGGTGGCGGAGCTCGCGAGCGCCTGGGCGCTCAGGCACTTCGCCGACTTCGAGGCGGCGATTGTCCTGCACGACGACAACGAGCGCAGGATCCCCCACGCCCACATCGTCGTCAACAACACCAACCTCGCCACCGAACGCAGGCTGCAGACCCCCGACCCGCTGGAGCTCAACCGCAGCCTTCAGGATCTCGCAGAGGAACGCGGATATCGCTTCATGCGCAACGACACCGTGAGGGAGGAGGACGAGGGGCAGACGCGCAAGGCGACGCCCGCGACGCTGCAGAGCGTATACATGCGGCGCGCCGAGCGGGAGATCCAGAAAGAGGGTGGCTACTCGTGGGTCGCAGACATCCGCAACCGGGTCACGGTGGCCAAGGCGCTCGCCCGCAACGAGGACGAGTTCATGGCCGTGCTCGAGGCGCTCGAAGTGGATGTTTCGCAGAACTCGGAGAAGTCGTGGCGACGTGACTGGATCTACTCGCTTTCAGACCACCCCACCTGGCGCATCGGAGGCGAGAAGCTGGGGCTCTCCTTCGGCCAGGAGGCGCTCAGGCGGCGCTTCGACAGGATCGCCGCCTGGCACCCAGCCCCGGCGGCATCCCGACGGATACTCTCCGAAGCCGAAAGCGCCATCGAGCTGAACGACCTGTCGGAGCTGGAACGTCTCGCCGGCGCGATAGAGGCGTTCATGTCCGCGAACGCGCACAGCCTGGCAGACCTCGACAGGAGGATCGAAAGGCTCGAAGGCCGCGCCGACGGCGATTCCGCCGAACGGGCGGAAGCGCTGCGCGAGGTGCGCGCATACGCGGCGGCGAACAGGCTCCTGCCCGAAACCGCGCAGACAAGGCGGCAAAGGCAGCCGCAGGGCGAGGAAGCGCCCGTCAGGCGCGGCGACGCGAAACCGCGTAGCCGCGAGACGCAGGCACAGCAGGAACGGCGGCGAGAAAGGAGGGAGCTCCGATGAGGGTGGAGGTCGCCTACCGCGGGCGCATCGAGGCGTTCGACACCGACCGTTTCACCGAGGCGCAGCCGTTCTCGGGCAAGAGCATGCTCGCCGATCTCACGCTCGACTACGCAGACGTCGAGAAGAAGGGCCTCTGGCTCACGGCGCACTGCTACGCCGCGAACGAGGCCTACCGGACAGACGGCGGAGAGGCCCCCGAGGCGAGGCGCGAGAAGGGCTGGAGGTTCCAGCTCGCCACCCCGAGAGAGGCCGCCGGAATCGAGAGCGTCACCCTGGACGGCTCGACGGTGCTCGCGAGGCTCTTCGGCGAGCTCGTGGACGTCGCCAGGGTAGATCGCGCTTGCGCCCTCTTCGTCGGGCCCGGAGGGTCGCTCGCCAGCCGCATCGTGAGGCTGAGCGGCTACCTGGCGAACGACGACGAGAGGCTGGCGGCAAGCCAGGCGCTCATGGCGGAGGCGGTCGGCGTCACTCCGCTTACACTCGAAAGGGCGGTCGAGGCCGAAGCGGCACAGGAGGTGCCAGCAGACGACATGGAAGACGATTGGATGGAAGGATTCGGAAATGATTAAAGCGGTGTTCAGGGGAATCGGGGCGTTCGTCCGCTGGATGTTCAAGGCGGTGTTCCGGTTCATGTAGGCAAGGCGCACCTTCCAATCGCCGTTTCACGCGCAATTGCATGCGAAAAGAAGGATAATTGAGAAACGGCGCGCATTCCGTCCCTCGAGACCGATCCCTATCCAAGCACGAAAGATCGAAGCTATGAACGAAATCGCAGAAGATAATAAAAGAAAGCCCAAGCTCACCGTCGAGGAGCAGATAGAGCACCTGAAGTCCAAGGGCGTGACCTTCGAGCTGTGCGACGAGGGAGAGGCCTCTCGCATCCTCTCCGAGCAGGACCACTACTTCCGCCTCGCGGCGTACCGCGTGCTCTTTCCCAAACGGGTGGGCGGCAAGCACGACGGCGAGTATGCCGAGCTCGACTTCGGGCAACTGGTCGACCTCGCGGGGATAGACCAGGAACTGCGCAGGTTCCTGCTGCCGCTCACACTCGACGTGGAGAACGCCGCCAAGACAAAACTCGTCGAGAAAATAACCGACAATCGCAACGAGGACGGCTACTCCGTCCTCGCCGACTACCTCACGCACCTCAACCACGCCGAGCGCAACAGGCGCGAAGGCGAGATCTCGCGCTTGGAGAACGACGCCTACCTCGGACCGCTCGTCGAGCGCTATCCGCTAGACGAGATGCCGGCATGGGTGTTCCTGGAGCTGTCGTCGTTCGGCGCGTTTGCCAGCTTCTACCTCTTCTGCGCAAACCGATGGGGCGATACGGAAATGAGAGATGACCATTACCTTCTCAGGCGAGCGAATTCGCTCAGGAACGCCGCTGCCCATTCGAGCGCCATCATCAACGGCTTGGGTATCTCCTCGGCCACGTCGACGAGATACCCCGCATCGGTCGCGAAAGCGCTCGGCGACGCAGGTGTCTCGAAGCGCCTGAGACGATCCAAGATGCGCAATCCGCGAGTGCTCCAGACGACGGTGCTCGCCTATGCCTGCAACCGTTTCGTCACCCGAGAAAGGCAGGCGAGAGCATACGACGGATTCCTGGCATTTAGGCAACGTGCAGAGGAGAACTCGGATTGGTACAGGGGGAACACGACTATCATCTCGGCATACGACTTTCTGTCAAAGGTCTTCCAGGCATGGCTGAGCCAACGGTGATACTGGTAAATCCTATATGCTCGATTTGACAAACGGGCCGCAATCACGATAATTATAGCCAGACAGAAACCTTCGGGTTTGCGGGGCGGGATCGCGAAAGCGTTTCTGCCCTATTTTTTTGGGGTATGTAAATATACTGGTTGAGTTCGTTAAATCAGTGGTTGGTGATACCACTTACCAGATTTGTTGAACAATTGGTTGGCCATTAACCCAAATGAGGGACCTAGGTTGTAAAATACATGGTTGGGAATGTATTTTACGCAGAGAGGTCCGACCATGGCCGATAAGACCGCGTTCGACTACGTTAATGAGATATGGAGCATCGCGAACTACGTGCGCGACGTCATCCGCCCCGCCGACTACAACAAGCTCATCCTTCCCTTCGCTGTGCTGAGGCGCTTCGAGTGCGCCCTCGAGCCTACGCGGGCGGCCGTGAGCAGACAGGCCGCCAAGGGAGTCTGGGACGACGACGACCCGAAGTACTGCGCCCTCTCCGGCCACTGCTTCTACAACGTCACGAGCTTCACGCTCTCCAACCTCGGGGCGACGAAGACCTGTGACGCCCTCATGGCCTACATCAACGGCTTCTCCGTGAACGCCCGCGAGGTCCTGCAGCGCTTCGAGATGCGCCAGACCTGCGAGAAGCTTGATGAGAAGGGCATGCTCTACGAGGTGTGCACACGCTTCTCGGGCTTCGACCTCGGGCCCGAGACGGTCTCCGACCGCATGATGACCGACATCTACGAGCACCTCATCCAGCGATACGGCGAGGAGATCTCGCAGGACGCCGAGGACTTCATGACGCCGAAGGACGTGGCGAGGCTCGCCACGGCGCTCCTGTTCGCGAACGAGGACACGCTCCTCAACGCCGACAACGGCGACATCCGCACGCTCTACGACGGCAGCTGCGGCACCTGCGGCTTCATCTGCGACGCGCTCGACCAGCTCGACGAGTGGCACGACAAGGGGCACTTCAAGAGCCCAACCAAGATTGTCCCCTACGGCCAGGAGCTCGAGGACGCGACCTGGGCCATGGGCAAGGCCGCGCTCATGCTGCGCAATATCGCCGGGGGCTCGGGAGACGTGCTCGACCAGATGACCGACCTGTCGGCCGGCATCATGCTCGGCGACACCCTCGACGACGACAGGTTCGAGGGACGCACCTTCAACTACCAGCTCACGAACCCGCCCTACGGCAAGGAGTGGAAGAAGGAGAAGGACGCCGTCCTCGAGGAGATGGGCCGTGGGTTCGATGGCAGGTTCGGCGCCGGCAAGCCCGACATCGACGACGGCAGCATGCTCTTCATGCAGAACGTCGCGGCGAAGATGGCCCCTCCCAAGGAGGGCGGCGGGAAGGCCGCCATCGTGCTCTCGGGCTCCCCGCTGTTCAACGGGGATGCCGGCAGCGGGCCATCGGGCATCCGCCGCTGGCTGTTCAGCGAGGACCTCGTCGACTGCATCGTGAAGCTGCCGACCGAGATCTTCTACCGCACGGGCATCGCAACCTACATCTGGGTGCTCAACAACCACAAGCCGGAGAACCGCAAGGGGTACGTGCAGCTCATCGACGCCTCGGAGGAGAAGACCGCCCTGCGCAAGAGCCAAGGGAACAAGCGCTACGAGATCGGCGAGGACCAGGCCGCGTGGATCGTGCGCACCTACGTAGACGGGCACGACCACGGCAGGTCGGTCATCGTCCCGGTCGAGAACTTCATGTACCGCAAGGTGACCACGCAGCGCCCGCTGCGCGTTGTCATTGAGCCCTCGGTCGATGGGCTGGATGCCCTCTTTCCCCTCAGCAAGCCCATGGAGAAGCTGTCGGACGCGAGCCGCGCCGCCATTCGCTCCTGGGTTGAGAAGAACGAGGGCGCCTCGCTCACATACAGCGAGGTCCTGGCTGCGACCGAGAAGCTTCACAAAGCGATCGAAAAGCCCAAGCCACAGAAGGCCGCCCTCGCCGACGCCCTCGTCAAGGTCTTCGGACGTCGAGACCCGTCCGCGACTCCCGCAATCGATGCGAAGGGCAATCCGGTGTTCGACCCCGAGCTCAAGGACACGGAGAACGTTCCAATCGGCATGGAAATCAACGACTACATGGCGACCGAGGTGCTGCCCTACGCTCCCGACGCCGTGGTGGACGAGTCCGTAAAGGACGAGCCGAAGTACGACGCCAAGAGCGGGCTCACGGCCAACCCGCTCGGCGACGGCGGGGTTGGCGTCGTCGGAACGACCATCTCGTTCAACAGGTATTTCTACAAGTACGAGAAGCCTCGCGACCCGCAAGTCATCGCTAAGGAGATCCTCGAGCTCGAGGACGGCCTCGGCGAGCTCATGAGGGGGTTCCTGGCATGAGGGAGACGAAGGACAGTGGCGTTGACTGGATCGGCGAGGTGCCGGTCAACTGGGAAATCGTTCCGATAAAGGCGGATGTTTCAATTGGACATGGCTCCGACCCCACAACGCCTGGTGATATTCCGGTTTGGGGCAGCGGGGGCGAACCCTTTAAAACCTGTGGCGAGCATAAGAATGGGCCAGCGGTGCTTCTTGGACGAAAGGGAACATTAGATTGCCCCCAACTTGTTACCGGGCTCTACTGGAACGTCGATACAGCTTTTGATGCGAAAATCACAAGTAAAAAGCTCTCACTGAAGTTCTTCTACTATGCTGCAACCTGTGTTGACATTAAGCCATATATGACCAACACGGCTAAGCCGAGTATGACTCAATTTGACTGGGACAATTCGAGAATCCCCCGCCCTCCACTTGCGGAGCAGCGACGAATCATCTCATACCTCGATGAGCGCTGCGCGGCCATCGACGAGGATGTCGCGAAGCGTCGCGATGTCATCGGGAAGCTCAAGGAATACAAGAAGTCACTCATTGCGCATGCCGTGACGAAGGGCCTCGACCCGAACACAGAGATGAAGGACAGCGGAGTCGACTGGATCGGCGAGGTGCCGGCGAATTGGCGTCTAACGAAAATCGGACAGGTCTATGACCTGCGCAACACGAAAGTCAGCGATTGCGATTACGAGCCATTGTCCGTAACCATGCAAGGCATCGTTCCTCAACTTGATAGCGCTGCCAAGACCGATGCGCATGACGATAGGAAGTTGGTTATGGAGGGAGACTTCGTAATCAACAGCAGGTCAGATAGACGTGGATCATGCGGAATAGCAAGACAAGATGGCTCCGTATCCCTTATCAATACGGTACTTATCCCCCGAGAACATATGGAGCCACGCTTCTATGACTGGTTGTTTCACACGACCCTATTTGCTGATGAGTTTTATAAGAACGGTCACGGAATAGTAGACGACCTTTGGACCACAAAATGGGCAGAGATGAAGGGCATCACCATAGTTGAACCCCCATTTGAAACGCAAATAACCGTCGCGAACTACCTCGACGAGCGCTGCGCGGCCATCGACGAGGCAATCGCCCGCCAGGAGCAGCTCATCGAGAAGCTCGGCGAGTACCGCAAGTCCGTCATCCACCACGCCGTGACCGGCAAAATCGACTGTATGGAGGCCTAACCATGACAAAGGTCGATATGCATATCCCAGGCAAATCCGATCTCGACGTCAGTTTCGACGGCAGCCGGAAGATCCATCAGGAGGCGCCGTTCGAGCGCTACATATCTCGCAAGGTCGCAGGGCTGGAGCATTCGGGCTGGGCCCTCTCACCTGACGATACGGGGTTCGACCCGAACGACGCACTCGTGTTCGACGACTTCGTCGCCTGGCTCGAGGCCACCGCGCCGGAGAAGCTCGACAAGATGCGCCGAGAGAAGGGCGCCCGCTGGGCCGACCAGCTGAAGCGCGCCCTGGTGAAGAGTCTCGAGAGGAACGGCACCGTCCTCACGCTGCGCAAGGGCTTCCAGATGGCGGGCTATCAGACCATCGAGTGCATGGCGGGCTACCCGGACGACGAGCGCGTGCCCGGGGCGAGGGAGCGCTACGACGCCAACATCCTGCGCTTCATGCACCAGGTCCACTACCAGACCGCCGGGAGCAAGTCTCTCGACTTCGTCCTGTTCGTCAACGGCATCCCCGTCGCCACCGGCGAGGTCAAGACCGAGCTCACCCAGACCGTGCGTGACGCCATCGACGAGTACGCCGACGAGCGTAAGCCGGTGGAGCCCGACGGCGGCAGGAAGAACCCGCTGCTCATGTACAAGAGGGGCGCCGTGGTCCACTTCGCCGTCTCCGAGGACGAGGTCTGGATGTGCACGAACCTCGGCCCCTTCCCGAGCAAGTCGGCGAGGCCCCGCTTCCTCCCGTTCAACCTGGGACGCGACGGCGGGGCGGGCAACCCGGACGCGCCGGAGGGCGAGTACAGGACCCACTACCTCTGGGACACCATCCTCCAGCGCGACAACTGGCTGTCCATCTTCGACCGCTTCGTCTTCGAGGAGGTCGAGGACAGGCAGGACGCGAGCGGCCGGTGGCGCAGACAGGCGACCCAGATCTTCCCCCGCTACCACCAGTTCGACGCCGAGAGGAAGGTCCTGGCCGACGCGCGCGAGCACGGGGCGGGGCGCCGCTACCTCATCGAGCACTCGGCCGGCTCCGGCAAGACCGAGACCATCTCATGGGCTGCGCACGACCTCGCGAGGCTCCGCCGCGCGGACGGCGAGAAGATGTTCTCGAGCGTCGTGGTGGTCACCGACAGGCTGTCGCTCGACCAGAACATAAAGAAGACCATCTCCCAGCTCTCCAAGGTGACGGGACAGGTCGTCATGATCGGCCGCGACGAGAGGGGCAACGCCGTCTCGGACGGCTCAAAGAGCTCCCAGCTCGTCGAGGCCCTGCGCCAGAAGAGGGAGATCGTCGTGGTCACCATCCAGACGTTCCTCTACGCCTGGCCGGACATCGCGGTGCTGCCCGAGCTCGACGGCGCCGGCTTCGCGGTGATCGTCGACGAGGCGCACAGCTCCCAGGAGGGCAGCTCGGCGGCGTCCCTCAAGACCGCCTTCAACGCGGCGGCGGACAAGCTGAAGTTCGAGAGGATGCTCGACTTCGACGACGACTCGGGCGACGACGGGTCGGTCATGGACGCCTACTTCGCCCAGATGCAGGCGAGCAACCTCATGCCGCCGAACGTCTCCTTCCTCGCGTTCACCGCGACCCCCAAGGCCGAGACCAAGACCCTCTTCGGCACGCCGACGGGCGAGGAGGACGAGGACGGCAACCCGGTCATGGGCAGCTTCCACCTCTACCCGATGCGGCAGGCGATCGAGGAGGGCTACATCATCGACCCGCTCTCGGGATACGTGCCCTTGAAGACCCTCACGAGAATCGAGGACGAGTCCGAGGACGCCGACGGGAGACTCGTCGACGAGCGCCGCGCCAGGAGGAAGATCGCCAAGTGGCGCTCGCTCCACCCGACGAACGTCATGGAGAAGGCCAAGTGGATCATCGACCACTTCGTCGACAACGTGGCGCCGCTCCTGAACGGCGAGGCCAAGGCCATGATCGTCACCTCCGGGCGTCCCGAGGTCGTGCGCTACAAGTACGCGATAGAGGCGTACCTCCGCGCCCGCCCGGACCTCGACCCCGCCAAGGTCGAGCCGAGGCTGCGCTTCAAGGTGCCCGGCGAGCCGCTCGTCGCCTTCTCCCAGAAGGTCCTGGGCGACAGGTGCGTCCTGCCCGAGGACGAGTACCTCGAGGACAACCCGTTCGCCCTCATCGAGCGCGGATACGAGTACACCGAGGCCAACATGAACCCGACCGGGCAGGGCCCGGTCGAGAGGGCGTTCGACCGCCCCGAGAGCAGGCTGCTCATCGTGGCCAACAAGTTCCAGACCGGGTTCGACCAGAAGAAGCTAGTCGCCCTCTACGTCGACAAGCCGCTCGGCAACGCCATCGAGATCGTGCAGACCTACTCGCGCGTCAACAGGACGTGCTCCGGCAAGGACAGGGTCTTCGTCGTCGACTTCGTGAACGACCCCGAGACGGTTCTCGCCGCCTTCAAGACCTACGACAAGGGCGCGACGATGAGCGCGGCCCAGGACCCGAACGTCGTCTACGACCTGAAGGACGCCCTCGACGCGGCCGACGTGTTCGCGACGCGAGACGTCGAGGGGTTCAAGGAGGCGCTCTACAGGTCCAAGGGCCTCGCAGCCGGCGGGGAGAGCGATGCCTACAGGACCGCCCTCTACTCCGCCGTCTCCGGGCCCGCCGAGATCTTCCGCGAGAGGTTCGCGGCGGCCAGGGACTCCTACGAGACTTGGCTGGAGTGCGCCAACCGGGCGGAGGCGGCCGGCGAGGCCGAGGAGGCGGAGAGGGCCAAGAGGAGCGCGGACGAGGCGGCGGGACGCGTCGCGGAGCTGATGACCTTCAGGAAGAAGCTCTCCAAGTACTGCTCCGCCTACACGTTCCTGTCCCAGGCGCTCGACTTCGGCGACCCCGACCTCGAGGTGTTCTACAGCTTCGCAAAGCTGCTCGGCCACAGGATCGCGGGCACCTCGCTCGACGACGTCGACGTGCGCGGCCTCGTGCTCCGGGACTTCCGCATATCGGCCCAGAAGGTCCCCGAGGGGGTCGAGGGCGGCGAGCTCATGCCGATGGGCGCGGGCGGCTCAGGCGCCGCTCCCAAGCGCGACACCATGGCGAGGATCGTGGAGAGGCTGAACCGCACGTGGGGCGACGAGGGCGACCCCCTCGTGAAGGCCCGAGCCGTCAATGCGGTCTCCGACGCCGTGGCGGCAGACCCCGTGACCAACACGCAGATCACGAACACGAGCAACACGAAGGAGGCTGTCCTCGCGGACGGGCGCCTGCGCAACATCGTCATCAGGGCCCTCATGTCGATGATGAGCAACGAGCTGGGAGACCTCGCCGAGCAGGCGCTCGACGACCCGCAGGCGATCGAGCCCCTGGCCGACCAGGTGTACGACCTCATCTCGCAGGGGAAGCGCTACGACATCGCCGAGCTCGCCTCCTACCTCTCGAAGGGGGAATAGATGGGCGCGGCGGGCTACGTCGAGGAGCTGCTCGGCGTCCGGGGCTGCGAGCTCATCGGCAGTGCGACCAAGGTCGATTGCGGCAGGAGGCTCCAGCAGTTCGACCTGAGATACCGCGGGCCCGTCCCCGCATCGTGCCCCGAGTGCGGCGGGACGCTGCACAGCCACGGCGCGAGGACCGTCGGCGTTGTGTCGACGCCACACTTGGGCATCCCGACGAGGCTCGAGATAGGGTTCCCGCGGATGCGATGCCCGGAGTGCGGCTACGTGTGGCGCCCGGCGATAGGCGGGGTCGACGCGGGTCACCGAATGACGGAGGCGGCATACGCCGACATCGCCCAGCGCTCACTCAGGCTCACCTTCCGCGAGGTCGCCGAGGAGTACCCGCTCTCGCACGTCACCGTGAAGAACGTCTTCGAGGACTACGTCCGCGAGAACGCCTCGAGGCTTCGCTTCAAGGTGCCGGCGTTCCTGGGCATAGACGAGAAGAACCTCAAGAGGGTCGGCATGGTGACCGTGATCACCGACCTCGAGCACAGGACGGTCTTCGACATGGTGCCCGGCAGGACGCAGTCCGACCTCGACGCCTATTTCTCCTCGTTGGAGGGCCTCGAGCGCGTACGATGGGTCTCGAGCGACATGTACCGGCCGTTCTGGAGGAGCATAGCCAAGTACACCCCGAACGCGACATGGGTCATCGACCACTTCCATGTCGTGAGGGGAGCCAACGAGGCCTTAGACGCGGTCCGCAAGGGCCTCCAGGGAGCCCTCGACAGGAAGGGCCGCCTTGAGCTAAAGAAGGGCCTCGCCTACGCCCTCAGGAAGCGGACACGCGACCTCAGCCCCTACGAGGCGTCGGCCCTAAGGGCGCTACGGGAAGACCCCTCCTACTCGACGCTGATGACCGCGTACGACCTCAAGGAGGACTTCTTCGGCATTTACGACGACCATCCGTCCTCACGCGAGGAGGCTGAGGCGGCGTTCGACGCCTGGATTCGGGAAATTCCCGATGGCAGGGAGTTCGATCCGTTCAGAGCCCTTGCTCGGACCGTCCAGAACCACCGCGAGTTCATCTTCAACTACTGGGAATGCCCCAGCCGCATCTCGAACGGCTACACCGAGTGCGCGAACCGGCTCATCAACGAAACGGACATGAGAGGGCGCGGATACTCGTTCGAGACGCTTCGGGCAAGGACCCTCTACCGCAGGCAGAACCTCGACCGCATCATCGCGAGCAACGGGCTCACGATCGGCCCTCGCATCGATGCTCCCGGCCCGCTCTTCGTGACCGAGCCCGACCGCGAGGACGAGGCCGTGGACGAGTTCATAGACCCGAGGTCGGGAGTGAAGGTCGACGCAACGACTGGGGAGGTCCATTAATGGGGAGCATATTCACCGAGCATGTATTTCCTAGATACGTGGGGCGTCAAGTGATGAAGCCCCAGATGAACGGCTTTAACGACCCCACCCTGAGGGATTTCTCCCTGCTCGACTCATCCGTCTTGATGAAGGAAAAACTCAAGGGCGAGATGTTCGAGGAGGAGTTCATCCGCTCGTTCCTCAACGCCGCGAAGGAACTGGCGGCCGCCGGAAGAAGGGCCATCGACCGACCTGGGATGTACGTGATGCTGAAGCACTCCTATGCGATCCCGGTCCTGTTCCTCACGAGACACTGCATGGAACTAGCTATCAAGAGGGTGATTAGGAAGTGCGGAGTCGAGCCCAAGAGAGAGCACAGCCTCACGAAGCTGTGGAGCTCACTGCTCTCGAGGTTCCCAGGGCAGAGGTGCCGTGAGGACAACAGGGCCATCAAAAATATGGGCGCATTCGTAGAGGCCGTAGCCGACATCGACGACAACGGCATCAGTCTTCGCTATCCGCAGGACAGTTCAGGAAGGCTCACGCAGGATAGGCTGCTTATTGCGCCGTTTTTGCTACACCGTTCCACGCTCCACTGCTACAGCGTTCCATGGCAGACTGCCACGTAGCAATGCGGGTTGCTCTGATTGCGAGGGGCGCGCAAGCGCCCCTCTTGGCCAATACGGCCGGTTATGCTCTTAGCCGATGCGCTTGCGCATTGACTCGTCGCCTTCAATATGGATGACGTCCGACCGATAGACTATGCGGTCGATGACGGCATCTGCGATTGCTCCTTCCCCGAGCTTTGAATGCCAGCCTGCTGGCGAGAACTGCGAGCAAATCAATAAGGACCCGCTGCGCAAGCGCGCCTCGACTATCTCTAAAAGCTCGCGCGCCGCCTTCCCCTCGAGCTTTTCCAAAAGCCAATCGTCCAGTATCAGCAAGTCGCATTTCGTGTAGCGCTTCTTCGCCTTGAGCCAATCCTCGTTCTTGCTCACGTTCAGCTCGTCGAGCATTTCGGGCAACCGGACGTACCTTACGCTGAAGAAGGCGTTGCAGGCCGCCACCCCGAGCGCGCAGGCAATCCAGCTCTTGCCGGCGCCCGACGCGCCCGTGATCACGACGTTGCGGTGGCCTCTTATCCATGTGCAGTTGGACAGCTCTATCAGTTTCGTGCGGTCGAGCTTGCGATCCGCGTCGTAGCGGACATCGGCAATGTTCGCCTCGGGATCGGAGAAGCCGGCCTGGCGCAACAGCCTCGTCCTCCTGTTGATGCGGCGCGCGTCCCATTCGGCATCGACTATCATGGCGAACCTCTCGTCGAAGGTCATCTCTGCCACTCCTTGCGATTCCTCCTGGTCGCGATACGCTTGCGCCATCACCGACATCCTCATGCCATAGAGTTTGTCCATCGTCGTCTGGCTCGCCGTCATTATTCATCGTCCCCCTCGCTCAAGTTCCGGTAGTAGTCGCCTCCGCGCAGATACGCTCCGGCGTTTTGGTCCTCGGGCCCTGCGGCCCCCATCTCCGAGATAATCGATTTGATCGTCTTGTAGCTCGGCCTGGGCGTTAGAGAGCAGGCCTTGGCGCACGCCTGCTCGAGCATCTCCCTTCCGTGCTTCTTCGCGAGCGCCAGCACCGCGCGGCACGAGCGGTAGGACTGCTGCTCGATCTTGCGCGACCTCAAGATGGCATCGACGGCTTCCCCGCAGGACGGGCCGATCCCGGCCGCCCATTTACGGAAGCGCTTCGCGTCCCACTCCACAAAGTCGCGATGGGAATCGGGCATGTGGTCGGGGTTGGTGCGGTAGCTTCCCCTAGGGCCGTAGATGCGCTCGTGCATGGCGATTCGCTCGCCGTCGCAGGCCACCCAAACAGCGGATCTGGTGGCGCATAGCTCCACCTCGCGCTTGACGTAGCTGAACGGAACCGAGTACCAGCATCCGTCAAACGAGACGTGGTAGTTAAAATTAACAGTGACAACCTTGCGGGTAACCATCTCGTAGGGCTTGCCCGGCAGCGGGATGAGCAGCGGCTTCTCTTGGCGGACGAAGACCTCATCCCTGCTGCCCTCGCGCTTCTGGAACGGACGGGCGTTGATCTCGCGCACCTTCTCCAAAAGAGCCTCGTTCAGCTGCCGGAGAGAGGTGAACAGCTGGTTGCGAAGGGGCGCGATGGCGCGCTGCTCGATGACCCTCACGCTCATCTCCACCGCCCCCTTGTCCCTCGGCCTCCTGGGGCGCGCGGGCACGACGGCGCACCCGTAGTACTCGGCCATCCTGCGGTACTGCTCGTTGATCACGAGCTCTTCGACGGTGTTCTTGACGACGCCCTGCTTGAGGTTGTCGGGAACCACTATCGGCACGCTGCCGCCGAAGAAGGCGAAGGCGTGGACGTGGGCCTCGACCCAGGACTCCGCTCTCATGTTGTAGGCGCCCTCGGCGAACATCTCGCCCGAATAGGGCAAGCACGCCACGAAGACGTAGACTTTGCGCGCCTCGCCGGTGTCGGCGTCGAGCACCTCCATGGTGTCGCCGACGTAGTCGACCTGCATCTCCTGGGCGGGTTTGCGCTCGATGCGCATGGAGACCTTGTTGGCGGCCGCCCAGGCGCGGTGCTTCTGGCAGAAGGCGGAGTACAGGTAGGGTTCCATGCCCGATGCCAGGGCGTCCTCGCAGTACTCCCTCCAAAGCGTCAGCATGGTCATGCCGGGACGGTTCATCTCCTTGTCGATGCGGGGATGGTCGATCTCCGCCTTCGACATATCGGATCGCTCCTTTGCCGGATAGATGACGGCTCGAATCGCCGCATCGTTCATCTCCTCCGGCAAGGGCCACTCGAGGCCGTGCGCCTTCGCGCGGGTGGTCACCGCCCTTACCGTTGCGGTGGAGCACCTGCACGAGAACGCTGTGTTCCTGACACTCACCCCCATCGCCCTTTGCCGAAGTATTTCTCTGTACTTGACCATTTTTTCTTCCTTTCTCGCAATGGTCCGATGGGCACTTTTGTGCCCATCGGAATTGTGGCGGAAAAGGAAGCGCCCCTTTCGGGGCGCGTGGCAATTTAGATTGTTAGGGTGTGGCAGTCTGCCATGGAGCGCTGTAGCAGTGGAGCGTGGAACGGTGTAGCAAAAGCGCTGCAATAGTCAATAGGCCGCTCTTCGTGAATGACGAGGAAGTCGCCTCATATCTAGAGAAGTTCGTAGAGCAACTAGAGCTGATTGACTTCGACATGATACATAGAGACGTTAAATAAGTGGTTGGATTATTGCAGCTCCAGCTGTTAGAAAGATGGTTGGATGAGTTGATTTAGACTCAACAGCAACCAACCAGAGATTTACCAATTTCCAACCACTTGTTTTACATACCCTTTTTTTGCCGAAAGCAGCCTAGGGTTCCCGCTTGCCCTCGGCGAGCATTTCCTCACGTTCGCTCATGGCGCCCACCCGAATGCAGGCGTACCCCACGATCGCGCACGCCATCATCGCCATGCCGATGAAGAAGCATATGGTCGATTGCATCACACCACCTCCTCCCGCGCATACACTATCGTCCTCTCGTGCCCGTTCCACCTGCCGTAGCTGCAGGTGCAGAACGCCTTGACGCTATCCGCCTCAACGTCGACGTCGAGCACGACGTCCGCTTCGGCCAGCAGCCTCTCGAGCCAAAAGCCGAGCTCTCCGTCGTCGGCGAACTCCAGGCGCTTGTGCTCAGCGTTCGAATCCACGACGTCCGCCGCGATGACATTCAGGCGAATGTCCCTCTCGGGTGTCTGCAGGAGAATCTCCTGATGCTCCTGCGCGAACCCCCTGTCCGAGTAGTTCGCGAATGCCGAGAACATGCTGCCGTCGTTCATGTGGTGGCCGAACATGAGAGCGAGCGGGCTGTCGATTCCCCGCCCCGCGCAGCCGGCGTCGAGGTAGGGGCATCCGTAGGGGTTCCAGCCGCGGTAGACGTCGTGGTCGAGGTAGAAGGTCGGATCGTCGGCGCTCGCCTGTACCACCGGATAGTCAATATCAGTCCCCGGGACGCTCACCCACGCCACGATGTCGGGGTTCACCGACAGCCAGAATTCCCAGTCGACCGTCGGGGCGCCATCGGATGCCGCATCGCTTCCCGAAGCATCTGCCAAGATAGGAGAGGGGTCTACATCTGCCGCCCTGTCATGGATGCTGAAGAGCCACAACCCCAACGCCGCAGCACCGACCAGCGCTGTCACCGCCACCATGATTGCAAATCGCTGCTTGATATTTGTGCTCACTTGAACCTCCAGGAAGACGGGCGGGGAGGCTCATCGCCGCCCCGCCCTCTTCGATCGACCGGGACCCGGCTACTTCTCGGGACCCTCGTCAGTGGATCCCTCGCCAACTGATGCGTTTCGACGGATGCGGCCGCGAAGCGCGTATGCGCCCGCAGCGCCGCCGCAGAGGATCAAGGCGCTGATCAGAACCCATACGGGAAGCAGGTCGCCTCCCGTCTTGTCGTAGGGGGTGCCGAGAGTCTCGGGGTTGTCGACGACCACGGTCTGCCCCTCGTCCTCGAGGTCCTGATGTACCGCGATGACGTTCCCGTTCACGTCGAGCACCTCCTCGAACGCCACGAGGGAGGCGCCCTCCTCGAGCTGGAAAGCATCGAACTCGAAGGTGATCTCTACGGTTCCCTCAGAACTTTCCGCCACGAACTCCGCGGTTGAGGTCACCGGATTGCCTTCCGAGTCCTCAAGGGGCATGCCAGTCGCCTTGTCCATGATGGTGCCGTGGGCAGTATAGGTTTCTCCTGCGACGAGCCCCTTGTACTCGACGGTATCCACGACGGTGACCGTCCCGTTCTCGACCATGTGGTCGCCGTCGGCGGCGTCGACGAGCGTGGTGCCGATCTCGACGACCGTGACGGACTGGCCCTCGTCCTCGATATCCTCGTGCACCGCGAGGACGGTGCCTTCGGCGTCGAGCAGCTTCTCGAACACCACCAGGCGGTGACCGCCGAGGCCGGAGGAATCGAATGAGAGCTCTACCGTCTGGGTACCCTCGGCAGCTTCGGGCGTGAACTCGACGGTCGCGGCCACGTCAGTCGCGAGAAGCCCCTCGCCGCTTTTCAGCGGCTCGCCCGTCTCGGCATCCATCAGCGTCGCCTCGAGCGTATAAGAGCCTCCAGGGGTCAGACCCTCGAAGGCCACCTCGTCAGCGATGATGACCTCGGAGCCCGTCACGAGCTTGTCGCCGTCGGCGGCGTCGGCCGCCGTGGTGCCGATGTCGACGAAATGGACCGTCTGGCCCTCGTCCTCGATATCTGCGTGGACTGCTACCTCGATGCTATCCTTCACGAGGCTCTCGAAGGCCACGACGTCCTCGCCCGCGAGCAGGCTCGCGTCGAAGGTGAACTCGATGTCCACCGACCCGTTCGTGTTGTTCGCCGTGAACTCCTTGGTGGCGGTCACGGGATTGCCCTCGGCGTCGAGCAGCGGCTCGCCGGTGGACTTGACCATGAGCGTGCCCGTGAGGGTGTACGTGCCTCCGAACTCGAGGTTCTCGTAGTAGACGGTATCCACAATCGTCGTCTGCTCGTTTGCCTGGGCGATCTGGTCACCGTCGGCCACTTCGGTTGCCCGCGTTCCGATCCTCGGCCCCTCCTGGTCGTCGAGCGTCATCCAGACGGCCTCCGCCACGCCGGAGTCGCGCTCGATCCAGAAGGCCTTGGTCACGAGCTCGTAGCCCTCGTTCGCCTCGCAGGGAAGCTCCTCGAGCGTGTACTGGCCGTACGGCAGCGCGCCGAGCGCGTCGTTGGCGGGAGCCGACGAGCCGTCCTCGCCCAGCCCGAACCAGATGCCCGCCGACGGGTCCATCATACCGGCCGTGATGCGGTCGGCTTCGAGCAGGACGTCGTTTCCGTTGGTGTTGGCGGTGTGCCTGTTCCAGCTCGCCTCGGTCGAAGCCTGGCCGTTGCGGTCGGTGACCAGCACGTGCGTCTCGCCGGTCGCCACGTTGGAGATGGCGAAGGGAACCTGCAGGCTCGCGTTGGTGTCCTCGGCCTTCTTGGAGAGCTTGAGGTCGTTGCGGACGACCTGGTTGTAGAAGGTGAGCTCGCCGCCTTCCGCGTCCGCCGTCACGACAAGGCCGTCGGTCCGGATCTCGAAGGTCTTCGGCTCGCCGTCGGTGAGCAGGTAGGAGTCGTTGGTCGCGGTCTCCTGGATGGTGTAGGTGCCGTAGGGCAGCGCGTCGGGCGCGGTCTTCGCGATGTAGGAGCCGATTTCCTCGTCCCACTCGGTCTCGATGGCGGCGACGACCTCGCCCGGCTCGTACCAGGCATCGCCTACGAGGACCTTGTTCTCGGAGGCGTTCGTTATGGCGAACTCGATGCCGGAGAGCGTCGTGCCGACGCCTTCTGCTGCATGCCCGTTCCCGCCGACCGCCTCGGACTCGCCGAGCTCCGCGTCGGCCTTGGTCACCTGCACGCCGCCGCGTATCGCGTCGTCATGCACGGGGTCGCCGGAAAGGTCGACGACCTGGCCGTCGCCCTCGATGGCGAACCCGAGCTCGCCTTCCCAGGGAAGGTAGCCTTCCGGAGCGTTCGCCTCAACGATGCGGTAGGTGCCGCACGGCAGCGCGTCGCTCGCGGTCTGCGCGGTGTAGGCCGAGCCGTCCCAGGAGGTGGAGATGGTCATGACCGTCTCGCCGTCTGCGTAGCTGTGGCCGTTCACGTAGGAGTTCATCCCCGATGCGTTGACGATGGCGAACTCGGCGCCCTCGAGCGAGGCGTCGCCCTGCTCGCCTGCGCCGGCTTGCGCATCGACCTTGGCGATCTTCACGCCGCCGCGCTCCCACGTGAAGCTGGCGAGCGTCTGGGCGTCTGATCCCGCATGGATCCTGATGGCCGAGAATCCCGTGGAGACCTCGTTCGCACGTGCGTTGACCTGGCTCCACACGTCGCCCGCGATCTCGCGCTCCGCCCAGGAGGCGAACTCGGCGCTCGTGCCGTAGGTCGCCTCGGCGGCAGATCCCAGGTTGGCGTACGAGAGCAGGATGTGGCTCGCCACGCGGTACTTGTCCTCGTCCATGCCGCTTCCGTCGTACCAGGAGCTGGGCCACATGGACGCGTCGAAGCCGGGTGCCCCATAGGAGAACCACATGGCCGCCGCCAGATCTCCCGCCTCACTCGTCGGATAGGTTCCCGCATCGGGCGTGGAGCGCGACGGCTCGATGCAGTAGGCGTCGTTGCCGTTGGCGCTCATCTGGGTCGTCTCGTATCCGGCATAGGGGATGCTCTTGCCGATCGAGACGTTCACGTTCCCGGAGGCATATGCCTTGGTCGGGACGATGGCGACGGACAGCACGAGCGCCATCGCCATGGCGACCCGCACGATTTTCGAGGAGGTTATCCTCTCCATCGTCTTCTCTTTCATTTCTCGCGCACCTCCTCCTACATCGCGATGCTCTCGCGGCTCTGGGCGGCGCGCCTATCGCCGTTTCCCAGGCGCTCCGAGCCCTCGCGCGCGCCGCGCGCCTTCTCGGAGAGGCTCTGCAGGTACTCGCTGCGGTTGCGGTCGAGCGCCTCCTTGATCTGCGCCGGCATGACGCGCACGATGTCCTTGGCGGGCTTTCCTCGCTCGTCGAGCACCGGCTGGCCGTCCTCGTCGAGCACGCTTTTCTTGAGCCACACCTCGCGATCCGTCAGAAGCGGGATGTCGCGGTAGTTCTCGCCGCGGTAGCGGGATTCGTTTACGAACATCGGGCTGAACTGGTAGTAGCTCACGTCAACCCCGTCGACCACCGTGCCCTTCGGCAGCGTCACGGAGTTGAAGGTGCGTACCTCTCCGGTCTCCCGGTCGGTGTACTCGATGTCGGTCCGCACGAAGTTCTTGTGGAGCGTGAGGTAGGTGTTCTTCTTCTCAGGCATTCCATGCCCCTTTCTTTGCATCCTCGCAGGCGGTTGTCGATGTGGAAGCCCGCCTGCCTGTCCGTACCGTCGAAAGCCCCTCAGCCGTCCAAGGCGATCACCCCCTTTCAGAGATCCTTCCGACAAGATCAAACCCCGGATACGATGTCGCGCGCCCAAGCGCCGCTCTTGACGAGCGACAGGATCAAAAGCACGCACATCGCCAGGTACTGGAGCGCGTAGGTGAGCCCGGTCGCGATGCCGTCGATGGGGGTTCCCGTCGAGGTGCTCGCCCCGGTGAGCCCGCCCAGGATGAGCGGGAAGGCGACGAGCAGGATCAGGATGATGAGCCCCGCCAGGCACACCGCGGTGAAGTTCTTCAGGTAGCCGATGCCTATCTGGCGCGTGTCGTCGAGCGCCATGAGCGAGAGCGGGATCGGGCCGAACGCCGCCATGACGTAGAGCTGGATGGCGCGCGCCCAGCACACGACGAGCGCCACGATGTAGGCCCCGAGCACCACGACCCAGCTGATGACGGATACCAGGAGCAGCGCGATGAGGGCCGGAACGTCGTCGTCTTCGGTCACCACGCTCACGGCAGAGAGGTCCATCGCGCCGCCCGCGCCGAAAAGCGCCATCGTGCGGTCGATGGCGAGCCCCACCACCGAGTAGATCGCCTCCATGAGCTCGAAGCTGTTCTGTATGAGGAACAGGAACACCGCGAAGAAGACCAGCAGGAAGACGACCTCCTTCACGCCGGGGAAGGAGGCGTTGCCGTCCATGCGCTGGCTTATCTGGATGAGCTTCACCGTGAACACCAGCCCGAGCACCCCGCATCCGATGGGAAGCACTGCGGCGTCCCAGACCCCTCGCGCGATGTCGTACATGGAGACATCTCCTGCGGTCGTGAGCATCTGCGAGAAGTCCGCGCCGATGATGCCCTCGTAGCCGATGCTCGAGAGCACCGCCACCTGGTTGGTGAACATCCAATTGCACGCATCCCGCAGAAGCCCGGCGAGCCATGCGTTCACGTCGTCGGCGATGCTCGCGTAGGCGGGAGACGCCGGGACGAGCATGAGCGTCGCGAAGAGCAAGGTGGAGGCGAACGCGATGCGGAAGCGCCTGTCTGAGATCATCGTCGCCACCCGCCTCATAGCGCGCTCAGCTCCCCGCTCGCGCGGTCTAGGGAGAGCTGAACGATCGTCGATGCTGCGTCGTTCAGGTGGAAGGACGTTGTGAGGACGTCCTCGTTGCAGTCGATGTAGACCTCGCCGTCCCAGGTGGCGAGCGTCGCCGTCGGGGATGCGATCGACGCCCTCTGCGCGATGGCGGAGGCGATCTCGGGATCCTCGGCATCGAGGAGGTCGTTTAGCTCAGAGGGGTGCGCGGCAAGCTCGAGCCCGGCATCGGAGCCTTCGGCGATGAGGTAGTTCTTCGACAGCGAGAACGCGTCGCAGGAGATGCTCTTTCGGCCTCCCGCATCGCTTATGGAGAGCAGTGTCTGGGAGGCGGCCTCACCCGCCGAGCGCGTGAAGGATATCTGCGCCGAGACGCCAGCGTCGGCGGACTCCTCTGAGAGCACCTCGTAGTACATCACCTGCACCCCGGCCTCTCCAGACTCGACGATCGTCGAGTCGGAAAGCGTGAGCGTGCACGCTCCGTCCTCGCTTTCCCAGGTGGTGCCCGCATAGCCCGCGAGCGACTCGTCCGCCTTCTCTATCTTCTGGCTTCGCTCCTCTACGGGAACGACGGCCTCGGGTTCGCTCGGCTCTATCGCGCAACGCGCGAGCCCTGCCCCTATCAGGATCGCTGCGGCGCCCGCGGCGCATATGGCCATCAGTTTCGTCTTCTTGTCCATCTTCTTGCTCCTTGTCTATCGATACGACAGGGCGCAGGTGAAGCTCGAGATCCCGCTTGCGATCTTCACGACCTCGCCCCGATGGGGCGCGTGGATGTAGCGGTCGCCCCCTATGTAGATGCCGACATGCCCCATGCGGTAGAGGATGTCGCCGGGCTGCGCCTCCGAGAGCGCGATCTTCTTTCCCTGCGCGTACTGGGCCTCGGTGTTGCGCGGTATCGAGATGCCGGCCTGCTTGTAGCAATACTGGGTGAGCCCGCTACAGTCCAGGCCGACGCCCGGGGTCGTCCCGCCCCACACGTAGGGGACACCGAGCTGGCTGTAGGCGGCGGAGACGATCGCATCTGCCAAGACCGCCCCGGACCTGAAGTCCTCCAGGCTCATGCCGTCGAAACGGTAGAGGTTGTAGGTCTCCATGGTGGATTTCAGGCTCTCGACGTAGCTCGAGCTCGTCGCCCATCCCGCGTCCTTGAGCCCCTCGGCCATCTTGTCCGAGTCGTGGTTCGCAATCGCCTCGCGTATGAGCGCGTTTGACGCGTAGCGATCGGCCTGCAGGAAGACGCGGCTGCGGAAGCGGATGCACTCCGCGTCGCCGACGAAGCTGATGAAGTCCGCCGTGATGGTGACCTGCTCGCCGCCGTACTCCTCGCCGGTCCTCCACGAGCTCTTCCCCGCGACCTCCTCGCACAGCGCATACGAGCTCGACCACTTCATGCCGAACAGGTTGTGGTCCTGCGTGGCGAGCCCCGAGAGGTGGTCGCCCTGCCCCGACTCGACGATGATCTGCGCGATCGTGCATCCTGCGGGGTGCCCGTACTCCTCCTGACACGCGAGCGCCTCCTCGACCATCTCGTAGGTGATGTAGGGCGGCAGCCCCTCGAGGGAGGCTTTGGACGCCTCGTTTTCCCAGAACCCGAAAAGGGCGCTCACGATCTGGGAGATTGCGAGCACGGCGAGCAAAAACGCCATGATCGCCGCGAGCACGCCCGCCACGGGGACAGCAACCGACGAGCCCGCGCTCACGACCGCGCCCTTGCCGCCGGCGGATGCCGCAGCCTTCGCAGCCCCGGCAGATGCCTGGCTGACGGCCGCATGCCGGGCCTTCGCGGCAGCGCCTTGACCGAAGGCCCCCGCCTTGGCATGCTTTGCGGCCCCTTTCAGCGGGCCTTTAGGCTTCGAGGCGGCAGTAGCCTTCTTGGAGGCGGAATGCCGTGCGATGACGGAGCGTGCGCCGCGGAAGGTGTTGCTCGCCTGTCCGATGCCGGAGAGCTCCTCGGAGTCGTCCGCCTCGGACGCGGCGGCATCGGCGATCGCGCGCTTGAGGTTCCCCTTGGCCTGGGCGGCGAGGCGGGATTTCACCTTCGGCCTGCCCGCACCGACAGGGGAGGGTTCGGCGAAGTCCGCCCTGCCCCGCCCCGGAGATTCGCCCTTCGATGAGAGCACCTCGCCCGCGCGCTCGGTCGATCCTTTCACGATCCCCGCCGAGATGGCGTCTGGCCGGTCGTCCATCCCGAGCGCACGCGCCTGCTCGCGGCTTGCCGCCTCGAGCCGTGCCGATCCGTCCGAGTATGTCGCCGCGCTCTCAGGCATCGCCGCCCTCCCGGGCCCGCGCGAACGCCTGGGCGCGCTTTATCTGGGCGATCTCCTCGGGCTTGGTGTTGAACAGGTCGTAGAGCGCGCCCTTCGGGAAGTCGTCCTTGAGCGGCACGCGCACGCCTCCCGCCACCAGGAGGCCCTCGCCGGCCTTGATCGAGTCGTCGATGTAGCCCTCCTCCTGGGCCGAGAGGGCCAGCAGGTCGACCCAGCTCTTGCGGTCGAGGTGGCTCTGCTTGTGCAGGAGCACGAAATCCGAGTTCAGCACCATGTTGCGGGCGTCCTCGTGCTCGAGCATGTAGGTCGAGTTCTGCGTGATGCCCGTGCAGATCAGGTTGAACTTGCGGCCCTCCGCCCAGAACTTGGAGAAGTAGCTGATGATCGCCGGGTGCCCGAAGAGGCTCTGCACCTCGTCGATGTAGAGCCAGGTGGTCACGCCGCGCTCGAAGTTCGCGTACATGCGGTTGCGCACCGCTTCCAGCGCCGTGAGCATGCCGAAGACCCTCATGTTCTGCGAGAGGTCCTTGAAGTCGACGTTGGTGATGCGGTTGGTGAAACCCACGTTGCTCTGGTGGTTGAAGAACGAAAGCGCCCCCTTCACGTAGCGCTCGTAGCGAAGCGCGATGTCGCGCGCCTCGGGCTCCTCCTGCTCGAGCAGCAGCTCGTAGAAGTCGCCGAGGACGGGCAGGCGCCCCTTGCCCTCACAGCGCATGTAGGCAAGCTCCACGCAGCGGCTGATGATCGACTTGTCCGCCTCGGGCAGCCCCTCGCGCCCCTCTGCCATGGTCGCGCTCGAGAGTGCCAGTATCGCGTCGATCTTGAAGGCGAGCTGCGCCTGGTTGGCCTTGTCGGCGACGTCGGAGAGGTCGAAGGGGTTCACGAACGTGTCGGTGTCCGGCGAGAAGCGTATGCAGGTCCCGCCCGCGGGCTCCACGACCGGCGCGTACTCGCCCGCCGGGTCGAAGACGATCACCTCGTCGTCGGGATAGGCCAGGATAGTGTTCATGATCTCGCGCTTGACGCTGAAGCTCTTGCCCGAGCCCGGCTTGCCGCAGACGAACCCCATGGGGCTCGCGAGCTTCTTGCGGTTGCAGATGACGAGGTTGCCCGACTGCTTGGACTGGCCGTAGTAGCCGCCGCCTTCCTGGTTGAGCTCCTGGGAGGCGAAGGGCATCTGTATGACGATCTGCGCGGTCGTCATGTAGCGCGAAACCTCCACGTGGTTGAGCCCCAAAGGCAGGATCGAGTTCATGCCCTGGCGCTGGCGGTACGAAAGCGGCTCCACCTCGATGGAGCGCTGGCGCGCCGCCGCCATGATCTGGCGGGTCTGGTGGTCGAGGGCCTCTGCCGTGTCCGCGTAGGTGAACACGAGCCCCGTGTAGGTGAACAGTCGCTGGTTCTTGTTCTGGAGCTGGTCGAGGAGCTCTTCGGCCTCCTCCTTGGAGTGCGAGAGCTCGGGAGGCAGGATGGAGAAGTCGTAGCCCTTCTTGACCGCGCTCATCTGCTCGTCGATGACCTCCTTGTCCATCCAGGCGATGCGCTTCTTCACGTAGGCCACCGCGGCGGCCTTGCCCATGGGATGGATGTGGAGCGTGACGTTGAGCGGCATCGGCAGGTCTACGACGTTGGCGATGCAGTCGTCCTCGAGATCGCTGCCAAATCCGCGGAAGACCAGCACGCGGCACCAGGTGCCGTCCGCCCGGTAGCAGTCGGCGCGCCCGTCCGGCTTGAAGTCGAGCACCGAGGGCGCAATGAGGTCCTTGGTGCGAAGCCCGCTTAGCTGGGACAGTTTGTCCCACGAGAAGGTGAACTCCGCTTTCGGCCGCAGCTGTGACTGGACGAGCTCGAGGCGCTCTGCCCCGTCGAGCATGCGCGCCTCGCAGCGGATGCGGGCGAGCGTCTGCATGCAGTCGCCGCGGGCTCGGGCGAGCCTGGGCGCTGCGGCATCGAGGTCGTCCGCCCCCACGAGGAAGGTGAGATAGCGGTGGCGCACGAGGTTGGAGACCCCCTCGCGCATCTTGTCGTTGAGGATGCGGTTGTACTCCTCGACGTACTCGTCGACGCGCGGGTCGCTCTTCTCGAAGAAGCGCTTGCGCCCGATCTCGCGCTCGGGTATGGGAGTGTTGGTTATGGTGAGCTGCACGGAGGTCTCCGAGCCGAAGTAGTCGTAGAGCTCGCTCATCGCCGCGAACACCGACTGCTGGTTCTCCTCGCGCGCGGACTGGTAGCTGATGTCCCCGAACTCGATGGTCTGGCTGAAGAGGCCCTCCTCGACCTGCGCGGTCCCGTCGGCGTACATGGCGTCGTAGCCGATCGCGGAAAGGACGTCTTTGGCCTCGGCTCGCGCGCGCCTCTTGCGGCGCGCCGCCTGCTCGACTTTCTTCTCCTCTTCCTCGAGCCTCGTCGTGCGGGCATGCGCGCCGCGCACGGGCAGCCTGCCCTTGCGTGCCGCCGCCTCCTTTTCCTTGGGTTTCTTATTGGTCTTATCGAACAGCAGCATTCGCCTCCGCCCCCTTCCTCTTCGCCTTGCGCTTGGCCTTTCGCGAAGGGCGTCCCGGCACGGGAGAGGTCTGCGCACCCTCGAGCACGGGTGTGGAGCGGTAGAGGATCCTCTGGTCCTCGAGCTTGAAGTCGAGCCAGAGCGGGACGAACTTCTCGAATTTCATGTGATGGGGCCGCCAGAACCCCGCGAGCCAGAACGGCATGGATGCGCACATGACCGGCAAGGCTGCATCGCGCACCTCGATGCCGAGGGCGAACTGGCAGAGCGCCGCGGCTCCGACGGCGGAGGCGAGTCCGCCTGCGAGGCACGCGAGCGTGCGCGCGGAGAGCTTGCCCACGATCTTCTCGGTGTACTCGCCGATGTCCTTCTGGACCCTTACGGATAGCATTTGCACATCCTCCTTCCCTTAGGCGGGGAGCCAGGACGTGTCGAGCTGGCCGAAGTAGATGGCGGCGGCGATTATGATCGCCCCGCCAGCGATGGTCGAGATCGCGCTGGCGATCTGAGCGCCTCCCTGCTGCTCTCGGATGGCGAGGCCGAGCGACACCGCGCCCCAGACGATTAAGAAACCCCCTAGGAACGTGACGCAGCCGGAGACGAGTCCGATGATGTTTGAGAGCATCTTGGCTCCTTTGCATGTCTTGCTTGTGGGCGGCCGCAACGGTTGGGTTTGAGGCGGCCGCCCCGGTTGGTACAATTGGTCGTGGAGCGCATCTCGCGCCCCTTTGCATCCGGGACGGCGCGCGGCGGGCTTGTGTGGAAGCTGGCCGCGCCGCGCTTGTCAAGGGAGTGTCGGCTCCCGCCGTCCCATCTCTCATCTCATGGGCGCATCACCGCCTCTCCTTTCCCGGTACTCCTTGAAGTCGAAACGCTCCTCGTGCCTCGCGCCCGCATGCCCGGGGTCCACCTCGGGATAGGAGGGATGCTCCTCGATGCGGTACTTCGCGCCCTTCAGGGGGTAGGTCCCGCTGATGAGCACGATCGACTCGTCGCGCGGGAGCCTTCCCACCTCGTCGGGCGTCATGAGGTCGCGTTCGATCACGTTGTAGTTCTGGGTGGTGGAGCGGTTCGCGCCCCTCGAGTCGCTTTCCGTGAGCACCTTCACGGTCTGCTTGCCGACCATCTTGGAGATCATCTCGTTGGTCTCGGTCGACTTGCCGCCGAGAAACACCACGGTGTCGCAGCAGTCCAGGATGGTCTTCGCGCCCTCCTTCTTGTAGGCGCGCTCGAGCTGGCTGGCCGACTGCAGGATGATGCTGAAGCTCACGTTGCGCGAGCGGGCCGTGGCGATGACGCGCTCGAAGTCGGGCACCGTGCCGATGTTGCCGAACTCGTCGAGCAGGAAGTGCACGGGGCGCTTGAGCGAGCCCCCGAAGCGAGCGAGAGCCGTCTTGTAGAGCACGCTCGTGGCCTGCCACATGAGCAGCGCGAAGAGGAAGTCGAAAGTCGAGTCCGAGTCCGACATGCTCGCGAAGATGGCGTGGCTGCCCTCTCCCGAGCCGAGAGAGTCGAGCGCCATCTCGTCGTATGCGACGAGATCGGAGACCGCATCGACCGAAAGGGGCTTCAAGCGCACGTTGCAGCTAATGATGATCGACTTCAGGGTCTTCCCGGCCGCCACCTTGAAGGCGCGGTAGTTTGACAGCGCGAAGTCCTCCTCCGGGTCGCGGGGCTCGGCGATGCGGACCCAGCCCCAGTCGCCCCCGTCGTCGAAGGGGCGCTCTTCCCGCGCCTCGCGCCCGCGCCCGCGCTCCATGAAGCGCATGCCCGTCTCGAGCTCCTCGAATATGAGGTCGAGCGGGCTCATGTAGGACTCGTCCTCCTCGCGCGCCTCCGCGAGGCTCAGTAGCAGCATGAGGGAGTTGAGGTCCCTCTCCTCGGGTCGCGCGTGGTAGACGAGGTAGGCCACCAGCGCCGTGTAGAGCAGGCGCTCGGAGTTCTCCCAGAAGGGGTCCGACCCCTTGCGGTCGTCGGGCGTGGTGTTCTTGATCAGGCACTCCACGAAGACGAGGATGTCGGCCTGGTCCTTCACGTATGAAAGCGGGTTGTAGTGCATCGAGCGGGAGAAGTCGGTCGTGTCGAAGGTGCGTATGTCGTATCCGGCGTCCTCGAGCATCCAGCCGACATCGCCGAGGAGGGTTCCCTTGGGATCGGTGACGAGGAAGTCGGCGTTTGCCTGCATGAGGTTGGGCTTGACGTAGTAGCGCGTCTTGCCCGATCCGGGGCCGCCGAGCACGCAGACGTTGCGGTTTCGGTCGTGCTTGAGGTCGAAGCGCTTCGGCTTGAGCGCGAGCGCGAAGTCCCTCGAGAGCAGGATGTTGTTCGCCTTGTCTTTCCTGTCCATGAACGCTCGTCCCTCCTTGAGGGTTCCCCAGCGGGCGGAGCCGTGCTCCTCGCCCTGGCGGTACGTGCCCGCGCGCACGAGGCTGCGCGCCCAGACCGCCCAGGGTATGCATGCGGCCATGAGGCCCACGGCAAGCGCCATGGGCTCCGCCGCGAGCCCCGTTTCGGGAATCGCCGACAGCAGGACTGGGGCGTCGCATGCGGGGAACCCCGACGCGGCGGCCGCAGCCGCGAGCGCGTCTCCGGCGCAGAAGCAGGCGGCGCTTGCGGCACCCGCCGCGAGCGCCTGCGCAAGCGGCCTCATTTCGCCCTCGTCTCGACGCCGCGCGACATCTCGCGCGACTTTCCCTTGGCGGCCTCCAGTCGGGATGACGCCTCCCTGGCGCGCGCCGCCTTCTCCGCGATGGGTTCGCCCTTGATACGCTCGCGCATCTGCGAGAGTTCCTTTCCCGCGCGCTGGGCGGATGCGCGCGTGGTCTTCTCGAGGTCCTTGAAAGCCTCGTTCACTGCGGGCGCATCCTCGACCATGAAGACGAGATGCTCGCCCTCCGGCATGGGCGCGAACTCGTGTCGGATGCCCTCGCGCGAGAGTTTCTCGTCGATGGCCTGGCGGATGGTCTCGTACTCGGGAAGCGCTGTGAATTCGGACAGGTCGAGCTTTGCCCACTCGGCCACGCTGCGGCCAGGTTCGGCCCCGCCTTCGATTGCGTCTTCGCCGCGGGCGCGCCTGAATGCCGATGCGAGCCGCTCGCCGCTGGCCATCATGGCCGCCTCGCCGGCATCCTGACCTATGCGGATCATCCAGTCGACGAGTTTCTCTCCGGAGTCGTCGCCGAAGTCGTTTGTCATGCTTCTTGTCCCTTCCTCTTGGTGGGACAGACTGTCCCAGTCGCTTTCCGAAAACAGAGAAGGCGGGGTGAACCCGCCTTCGTAAGTGTGTTCAGCGAAGCTCCGCCCGCGCGCCGCGCGTGGGCGTCATCGCCGTTTTGTTCAGTTGCTGGATGGAATCGCGTGCGCGTCTGGCGGCATCCTCGATGCTCGGAACCGCCTCCATGTACTCGAGGCGCTTGCACTGCTCTGGAGTTGCGCGATGCATGCACTCTATCGCATGTGAGAACCTCTCGGGCTCCTGCACGATGCGGCCGAAGGACCAACTCTCGAAGGCGAGCCAGCCGGAGTCGGTGCGCTTCAGCGTCCACCACTCGTCGCCGCCGTCGACCTGCTGCACGAAGGCGAGATCCTCGTACACGATCCCCTGGCGCAGCGCCCAGTTTCCGTGCGCGAAGAAGCCGCGCAGCTCTTCCACGCTGCCGGCCTTCGCGAACTCGTAGGGGTATTCCTCGAGGTAGGGGTCGTCTTGCCAGGGGTATCCGCCCCGCCTGAGCCAGCCGTTCTCCTGGCATTTGTCGGCGAGCTCCCGCTTGGTTCTCTCGTCGGCTTCCTTCAACCTGCCCGTCATCGTTCCTCCATCGCCTTCCGGAGTCGGCTGCCATCCGCACGCCGACTGCCCTCGATTCTTGTCGCGATTTACTCACAGACTCGCCGATGGCGTCGGCGGGAGAAGGCGCCGTCGTCCCGGCAAGTCCCGTCGGTCACATCCTTGACGCAATCCTCATATCCGGCCCCGTGAGGTGGATGGGGATGGTGGTCTCCGAGAGCCGGCTCGCGATAGCCTCGGCGGTCTCCGTCTCTCCCTTCCTTCCAAGCCTTTTCGATAGCGCCTGGGGCGAGTAGTTCGAGGTGAAGATGGTCGGCCTCATGTTTTCGTATCGGGCGTTTATCACAAGGAACATCATGTTCGAGGACCACTCCTTGGCATCCTCTTTGCCGAGGTCGTCGAGGACGAGGACGTCGCATGCAGCGTATCTGGAAATGACCGAATCGGTCTCCCCGTTCCCCGAGAAGCTCGCCTTGATCCTCTCGAGCATCGCCGATGCCGTTGTGAACACCGTGCGGTAGCCGGCGTCCACGAAGGCGTTCGCCAAGGCTGCGGCTGAATAGCTTTTCCCCCTTCCGACCGAGCCGTATATGTAGAGGCCTCGCCCTGCGCTGCCCTCGAACGACTCGAGGTAGTCGATGAGGTCCTGGTGCTGGACGGTCGCGCCGAGGAACCGCTTCGGGATCCCCGCGCGCTTGCGGCGCTCGGCCAGGCGCGCTTCCCTCTTCGCGGCTTCCATCCTCTCGGCTCGCGCCCTTTGCCCGCGTGCGCCCTCGCAGTCGCATTCGCGGAACCCCGCGACGATCCGCCTGGCGCCGAACTCGACCACGCATGGAGCGAGGGGGCGCCCGCAGTATTCGCAGCAAGCCTCCGAATGCGTCGGCTTCGATTCGCCCATGGCACGTCCTATCTGTAATCTTTGTTTTCCGTCTTTGTTATTAGCTGGCAAGGCGTCAGGGGTCGGCATGGCGTCTGGTCATGCAGAAGGCGGCACGGGCGCGGCCCGCGGTCATCCGATGGCATTTCGCCATGCGTCGACTGGCCGGCCCCCTCGATTGCCCCCTTCGCCCTTCGGGCCGCCTCGAAGTCTATGCGGTAGACCTTCGTCTCCCTCCCTTTGGAAAGCTCTTGGCGGCCTACCTCGAACACAAGGCCCACCTCCTCGAGCTTCCTCACCGCTCGGACAACGCTTCGCGTGTCGACTCCGAGAATCTTGCCCAGATGCGCCTTGCTCTCGAAGTAGGGGGATCCGCTTTCGCAGAAGCCGTAGATCCGGGCGTACACAAGGAGGGGGAGGCCTGTGAGGCCGAGCCCCCTCGTCATGAACTCCCTTACGATGATGAAAGCCTCGTCGCTACGCTCCGCCATGCCGGTCGTTCCCCGCGTCCCTAGACCGCATTGCGCTTGCTCCACTCGAGGAGCTCGTCGCGATAGGCGAAGAACCCGCGCTTCTTGCCGTTCATGCGCCTCAAAGGCAGGGGGTCGTCCTCGCGCTTGTGCCACTCGTAGACGCTGTTTCGGCTTACGCGGAACAGAATTGCAATCTCCTCGACCGAATACGTGTCCTGGACAAGGACGGGCGTCTTGACGAAGACGCCAGATGTTTTTCTATCAGAAATCATATCGAGTGCTCCTTCCGAAGGCGGCGGAACGCGGCAGCGCGCGCAAGAGCGCCGTCAGCATGCCTACCGCCTTCCAAGGGCCCGGTCGACAGCTTCGATATCGAAGCGAATGGTCTTCGCGCTGAGCCTCACGCAGGGAATCGAGCCCTTGCGGGCCATCGACAGCACCCTTCTGGGCGTTATTCCGAGATGCCGGGACACTTCCTCCGCATCAACGAGGTCGGACAGCGATTGGCTCGATCCTCCGAATCGCCGAAGGCCTCTGATGCCGTCTTCCGATACGTCCATGGGTTTCCTTTCGTCTCCACAAGGCGCTCTTAAAGCGTTTCGAGCACCGATAGCTCCAATAAAGTCCTTTCGGTCATGTTCGAGCCGGAGTCGAATGGGGTCAAAACGGGAAAAGCGGGCTTGTCCCGCTAAGTCCCTGCATGTCATTCGTTGACGAAATCTGCGCAATCCGCCGCAAGCGCCACCCAGGTAGTAGTTTTGCTTTATGTGCCTTGATTTTCGGGATGCGTCCTGCAACTTGAAGGCCTTGGCCGCAGATAATCGAGATGATGAGGTGGGGACCTGACAAGGAAGAAGAGAACGACATAGCAAAGCGGCCCCGTCCAATTCGGAGGGCCGCTTTGCTGGTAGGGGAACTCACCAGATGAATCGGGGCTATCATGAAAGATAAGCCGACTCCGCATTGCCGAAGGCGATGAGGCCGGTCGCTTGGTGATGCTGATCCCTTATCGAAGGGAATCCTGAATCCGCCCTAGGTGGGAGGAGAGCTTCTCGAAAGAATCCGTGGAGATGCAGTGCTCCATGCGGCATACCTCTTTGGAGGCAACTTCCGCATTCACCCCGGCGTTGGCGAGCAGACGCTCGAAGAAGCGGTGTTTAGATAGCGTCTCCTCGGCAAGGTGCTTTCCAGCTGCGGTCAAGCGAACGTCGTGATCGACCACCTCGACAAGGCCCTTACGAGCCAGGTTGCCGAGCGCCTTGGTGACGCTCGCCTTCGAGAAGCCCAGGCGCTCGGCGATGTCCACGTTGCGGCACGACCCGCGCAGGCGGCGGATCACGAGGATGGCCTCGAGGTAGTCTTCGGACGACTTGGTTGTCGCCCTGCTCCGTGAGCCGCGGCTCGCATCGGCTTCATCCCTCATTCAAATCATCCTCTCGTTCGCCTAGTCCCTGCAGGCGACACGGCTTCGCGAACAGTCCGCCGCACGAGCCGACCCCGCATCGGCGAAGACGATGGGGCCGGCCGATTGGCGATGCCGATCCCTCATCGAAGAGAATCCTCGATCCGCTCCAGGCAGGAGGAGGGGTTCTCGAAAGAATCCGTAGATGCACTGCCCCATGCGGCACGCCTCTTCTGCCATCCGGGAAGGGACGTGGAATCGGCTTCCGCTACGTCGAGTGAAGACAACTAGCGAACGCACCCCATGAACCTAAGGACGCTTTTGCTGGATCCGGGCGCCCGCAGGTCGACCTTCTCGCAGCCGTCTCGCCCCACCATCAGAGCCGAAGTGCAGACCTTGAACAGGAACTCAAGGTCATGGGTGATGACGGCCACGGGACGGCCTTTGGCAAGCTCCTCGATGAGCCCGGCAATCCTCGCCATGTGCATGAAGTCGAGTCCCGATGTCGGCTCATCCAGAACGACAATCTCCTTGCTGCTCAGAAAGGCGCAAGCCAGCGCCAAACGCTGCTTCTGGCCTCCTGATAGGTTTTGCGGATGCTCGGTCCTCTTGTCCCATAGGTCGATGGCCTTGACGATACGCGCCACCTCGTTGAGACGGTTGTCGTCGATGCTTTTCTGGTCGGTCAGGATTTCGTTTTCCACCGTGTCGAAGAACAATTGGTAATCGACGTCTTGCATCATGTAGTACGATCGGCGAAGCCTCTGCCGAGGCCGAACTCCCCACGAGAAGGCCTGTCGACCGCCCGCAAGGCCGCACATCGCCCGGGCGAGCGTGCTCTTTCCGACTCCGTTTGCCCCAAGGACGCCCATAACCTCGCCCTCTCGCAAAGAGAGCGTCAAGGGCCCGATCAGGGCTCGCCCGCCTGCGGAGACCGAAACGCCTTTCATTGAAGCGACCTCCGCCCCGAGCTGACGGTGGTTTTCCGGGTTCAGGCCGTGTAGATCGAGCGCGCGAAGTCCATAGCGCGCGCAATCCTCCGCGCGAAGCCGACCCGCTGCGAACGAATCGACGATTTGGCCGCCCGCCATGACGTGGAGCCTGTCGTAGAGATCCGCCAGAAAGTAAAGCCTGTGCTCGGCGATGACGACGGTCTTGCCGAGGGCCTTCAAATCGGCGAGGATTCGGCGAAAGTCCTCTATCCCTTCGTGGTCGAGGCTGGCGGACGGCTCGTCGAAGAAAATCACCTGGGTGTCGTAGACGAGCGTCGAGGCTATGGCGACGCGCTGCTTCTCTCCTCCCGAGAGGCCTATGAGGTCCTTGCCCGCCAGATGCGCGATTTTCATGCTCTCGAAAGCCGACTCGACCCTTTCGATCAGCTCCTCGCGAGGCATGCCCAGATTCTCGCCGACGAGGGCCACCTCGTCGGCCGCCTTGCGGGTGAAGAACTGATCGGTCGGATTCTGGAACACGTTGCCGATCGTGCGGGCGAGCTCGCCGGAGGAGAACTCTCCCAGGCTTTTCCCGAGAAGCTCGATTCTCCCATCGAGCTCGCCTTCGTACTGATCGGGAATCAAACCGTTCATGGCGCGCAGGAGAGTGGTCTTCCCGCACCCGGAGTTGCCGGTGAGTACGACGAGCTCGCCGCGCTCCACCGAAAACCGCACGTTCTTCAATGCCGCGAGATCTTCTCCCTTGTATGAGAAAGACCGAATGTCGACGTCAATCACATCCATACCGCGACCCCCAAAAGAACGACTCCGACGCCCAAGGCGGCTCCGTCAAGCAGACCGAAGGAGAGACTTCGGTAGCTCGTCTTTTCGCAATTCGCTTCGATTCCTTTCGAAATCACGGAGGAGACGAGCGTCTCGCTCACGTGCAGGCACTTGTACACAAGGGGAACGAAGTAGAGCTCGAAGGCGTGCACGGGACGAAGCGGGCTCGGGCGCAGCCCGCGAACCCGCATCCCGCGCTTTATCTCCTTCACGCGATCGCCCATCTCGTCGAGGAAGCGCAACCCTATGACTGCGCCGACTGCGGCTCTGTTCGGAACGTGCAGCTTGCGCATGCTCGCCAGAAGCTTCGAGGAGCTCGTCATCATGAGGGCGCAACCGATGTTGACGACGGGGAAGACCCTCACCACCAAAACCGCCACGCCCAGGAAGATGCTCGTGACATAGCCGATGTCGACATGCAGGATCAGCTGCACGACCCCGCATGCCACCGCAAAGAGCGCGAGCTGCCTCAAGAAGGACGCCGGCGAGACGTCCAAAAGGACGAGAAACGACAGCGCCAGAACGAGGGCATATACCAGCTGATTGGCGAGAAACGCTTGGATGAGCGCCAGAAGCGTCAGCGCGAAGAGCGTCAGCGGGTGCAGATGCCCCTCGCGCCCGCTGTCGAGCAGACCCGTTCGCCCCATCAACCCAGCCTGCTTTCCTTCGCGCCCTTTTCGAAGAACTTGTCGTTGATGAACATTCCGAAACGCCCGGCCAGAAGCTCGGTCACAATATTGATCAGCACGCAGATGACCATCATATCGACCGTGTACATCGCCACCATCTGCTGCGCCTGTTCAAGCGAGATGCTCTCGACGAAAGTCGCCAGCCCATCGGATCCCAGAACGAGCACGAACACTATCATGTGCATCGAGTAGATGAACATCGATGCCGAAAACGACAGCCACACCCTCTTCTTGTTTCCGTAGTCGCCGGCGATGATCTCTGCGACGATGCCCGCGATCAGGCACAGGGGCGTCGCGACGGCGAAGCCCATGATCGCGTAGAGCACGCCGTAGATCAACCAGAAGCAGAAGGCCGTCCCCCGTTTTTGCACCTTGCGCGCCATGATGGTGTAAACGGGACCGACGAAGAAGGCCGCGAATCCCGCCGAGACGTACATGGAAAGCGCGCCGAACATGCCTGTTATCATGCCGACGCCCATCCCGAGGGCGAATCCGATCACTCCCAGTACCGCTATTGTCGCGATGTCCTTCAGTTTCATGTGAGCCTCCTTTTGCTCTGTTTGCTAGACCAATTGCCACTGGGAGCTCGCGTTGCGCTTGTCCCAGAAGTCTTTGTATTCTCCTTCGAGGGCGATCAGCTCGTTGTGCGTCCCTGTCTCCGCAACCTTGCCCGAGCTATCCATGACCACGATCTTGTCCGCCATGCGCACGGTTTCGAGCTTGTGCGCGACCACGATGAGCGTGGAGCGCCGTTTGAGCGTCTCTATTGAGCGAACGACGTTCTTCTCGTTTTCCGCATCGAGAGCCGACGTCGCCTCGTCCAGGAGCACGATGGGGGCTTGCTTGAGAAGCGCGCGGGCTATGGAAACGCGCTGCCGCTCGCCGCCGGAAAGCGAGCGACCCCCTTCGCCGCACAGCGTCTCCCAGCCCTCAGGAAGGCGCTCGACGACCTCCGTCACCCCGGCAAGGTCAGCGACCGCGCGAAGCTGCTCCTCCGAAGCATCCGGGTTCGCCATAAGGACGTTGTTTCGCAGCGTGTCGTTAAAGAGATAGACGTCCTGGAAAACGAAAGACACCCGAGCGAAAAGATCCTCTGTCGTCATATCGCGGACGTCTACGCCGCCGATCCTGACCGCTCCGTCGTCGACGTCGTAAAAACGCGCGATTAGCTTGAGCATGGTCGTCTTGCCGCAGCCAGACGGGCCCACGATGGCGACCATGCTGCCTTCCGGAACGTCGAGATCGACTCCACGAAGGATTGGCTTCTCCTTCACGTAGGAAAAGCGAACCTCTCCCATCCGGACGCTTGCGTCGGTCGGACAAGCTTTCGACGCGTCCACAACCGGCAGCTCGGCCGCTTCGACGACCTCGTCCATGCCGTCGAGCATTGCCCGACGGTCCTCCATCCCGAATAGGGCTGAGGCGATCTCGTTGAGGAGCGTGGTGAACCTTAGTGCGACGCCGATCATGACCACTGTTTCAAGCGCCCCGATGCTTCCGCTTGCACCCAAGTAGCTCACCGCGATGATCATGCTCACAACGAGCATCTGCACGCTCGCCCCGGAAAGGATTTCGCCGAGGGCGCTCCACCACAGGCCGCGGACCGACCGCTTTCTGCCTTCTACGAAACTATCCTCAAGCTCCGCATAGTCGGCACCCGCACGGCAGGCGCGCAGGGCTCCCTGGCATCGTGCGAACTCGACTATCCTCGCGGCGATGTCCCGCTCGGCGGAATCCTCTAACCCGTTTCCTTTTCCGACGCATGCCTGTGAAACGCGCAGAAGAAGGAAAAGGATTGGGATGGAAAGCGTCAGCATGATTCCAATTTGCCAGCTCCAAAGCCACACGGCAGCACAGAACACGATTGCGGCAGCAGCGTTTTTTATAAGCTGGCCAACATAAAGAGCAGCGGCCTGTCCGGTCGAGATCATTTCCTGCGTAACCATGCGCGAAAGCCTTCCGGCACTATCCGCCTTAAACCAGCCAAGTGGCAAACGCGACACCTTGTTCCCGATGACCACCTGCATATTGCGCATGAAGCCTAACCCCGCTGCATAGCTGAGCTTGGTACCGAAGAACGAGGCTGTTGAGCCGACGACTGTCACCGCCGCAAGCGCGACTGCCCAGCCCCAAAACGTCAAGCCCCATTGGGGGTCGCCGGACTGGAGAGCCATGGTCGCCGGCATCATGATGGCGAGACCGATGCCGCACATCACGCCGGAAAGGGCGTAGAGCAAAGTTCCCAAACGGTGCTGGCGCCTATCACCCTCGTCCATATAACGACGAAGTCTCGGTAAGAAGCGTTTGGAATTACTCATCTGCATCGCCCTCTTCTTCACTGCCGCAGAGGCCTCCTTGCTTGAGAAGCGCCTGATAATGCTCGTTGTCTTGAATCTCCGCATGCGTTCCAAGGGCGACGATCTTACCTTCTTCCAACACGGCAATTTGATCGGCGCCTAGGATTGCGTTGAGCCGGTGGGCGATGGCCAGAACCGTTCGGCCTTCGACCAAGGAACTTAGTGCTTTCTGGATCTCGAGCTCCGAATCTGGGTCGGCAAAAGCGGTGGCCTCATCCATGATGAGGATCGGCGTGTCGGCTAAAAGGGCACGCGCTATACTCACGCGCTGGCTCTCGCCGCCTGAGAGCGAGCAGTCCGTTCCCAAAACGCTGTCGTATCCCTTGGGCAGCGACATGATGAAATCGTCGATCTGCGCCGTACGGGCAGCCTCCCGAATCTCCTCCAGGGAAGCCTCCGGCTTAGCTAAAGAAATGTTTCTTCCGATGGAGGCGTTGATCAGCATCGGGTCCTGGAGCACGAACGAAACCGTGTTGTAGAGGTCACGGGAGGAGATGTCTCTCAGATCGACGCCGCCGAGACGGATGGAGCCGCTTTCCGGGTCGTCGAAGCGTGCAATGAGTGTGGCGAGCGTCGATTTACCCGAGCCTGACGGGCCGATGAGCGCCGTCGTGGTACCGGGATTAAGGACAAGACTGACACCGCGCAAGGCCTGGGTATCGCCGTAGGAGTACGATACGTCGTTCACCTCAACGACGACCCCGTCGGGCTTCTTTGGGGTTTTCGGCTCGGGAATCGACGGCGTGTCCAGAATCTCGCACAGCCTGACTGCGGCAGCGCCGGCCATCTGGTACGACCACGTGCTGTTGGCGACAGCGCTGATGGCGGTCGGAAGCACGATGGCTATCAGCGCGCACGCGAGAACCTGGGGGAGGCTGGCCAACCCTGCCCCCATGACAAGCGCGCCGCCGCAGAGGTTGATCAGCAGCAGCAAGGGGGAGGAGATGAGCTCGCCGGCAATCGAGCAAAGCCCGATGAGCGGGGCGCACCAGTCCCAGTACGACTGCGAGAATGCCGATGCGGCGTCCGCGTAATTACGATGCGCCTCTCCTGTTTTTCCGAACGCTTTGACCACCTTGATGCCGGACACGAGCTCGACCATCGTCGAGGACACTTGTGCAAGGTGCCCGTTCATCTCGGCGGTTTTCGGTCCCATATCCTTCATAGAGAGCGCCTGCAGCAGGAAATAGAAGGGGATCGTGGCGATGCCGATGAGCGCCAAGCGCCAATTGATCCAGAACATGAAAGCCAGAAGAACCATCGGCTGCAAAACGCCGTTAAGACGGTCGACCGGTCCGTGTGCGATGACGGTGTGGACCGTCTTCGTGTCATCCTGCACAGCGCTTCTGACCTTGCCGGATTCCGTAGCGCTAAACCAAGCAAGAGGCGCGCGGCTCAACCGCTCAACGATACCCTTGCGAATGACGTAGCGCAGTTTCATATCGGCAAAATGCGTGATGATGAGCGCAAGAGCGCGAAAGAACAGCTGCGAGAGGAACGCCATGACGAGGAGGAGGGCAATTTCGTGCACCTTGGAGGCATCGGCCTGCGCGAGCGGGCCTTCCCCCGCCAGAAATAGGTCTCCCAGCCATACCAAAGCCAAATACGGGGCAAAGGATAAAAGCGCCGAGAGCACCGTGAACGCCTGCGCCAGCATGACGCGTCCCTTGACGGGGCAAGACAGGCGCCTGATAGCCTCCCGCCCCGCTTCATCCCGTTGCCGGTCTTGTTCGCTTGTCTCTGCCATGGGCACCACCTCAAGTATAGTTTCGGTTAATAATGACTTAGTTATCTTTGACGCAAAAAAAGAAAGAGCCGTCAAAGCGTGCGATATTTCTCCCAGCCCGCATTGAAGAACGTTGAAATGACCTCGGTCGTCGCGTTGAGCTCCTCGACGCTCTTCGCGTGGATGATATTCTCGGAAAGGGCGCTGTAGAACGCGTGGTTGACGATGTGGAGAGACTCTTTCGAGATGACGGTTCGAGCCTTCTCTGCGCCGTGGATCAGCTCGAGAACGCGGAGGGTGGTCCTGTCCTCCTCGTCGACGAGCCAGTCAAGGAAGTGCTCGTAGGGGGTGCCGTAGGAGCGGAACACAAGGAGCTCGTAGATGTCGCGATGGGAGTACAGCATCGCCGTGGTCGCGAGCGTCCCCGCCGCCTTGGCCTCGAGCGCGGCGCGCACCTGCTCCGGGGTCACGGGCTTCCCTTCGTCGTACCCGGCGAAACCTCGCTTCTCGCCTTGGGCGTAAGCTTTGCGAATCATGCTCGCCAGCGGCTCGACCAGCTCCGAGAAGAGCGCCTCCTTGTCTTTGAAATGCTTGTAGAACGCCCCGGTGGTCACGCCGGCAGCCTTGCAGATCCTGCGCAGGTTCGCCTTCTCGAACCCCTCTTCCAGAAACGCCGCAAGGCCGCTCTTCAAGATGCGCTCGTGCGTCTCCTGGTAGTTGCCGTTGCTCACTGCAGTCACCTCCCTCCAATAATAACTTAGCTATCTTTCGTGTTGGGAATTCTGCCACCAAAGTTAGTCACTGTCAACTCTTATGCTCATGATATCTCAGTAGAAGCGGCCTTGGCTTGATAGACGGAGGAGCCTCGATGAACCGCCTAGTTAATTTGGGCGGGAACTATCTCTACTCGAATCGAAGCGGGGCGTCCTGAAAGGTTCTGTCTGACTACAATCACGTCGCGTGCCGTTTGCTCCACTCGAGGAGCTCGTCCCTGAACGCGAAGCGCCCCCTCTTTCTGCCCATCATCCTCCTCAGTGGCAGGGGGTCGTCCTCGAGGAGGCTCCATTCGTAGACCGCGTTCCTGCTCACACGTAAGAGTATCGCTATCTCCGCCACCGAGTACGTGTCCTGTATCGGCACGGGGATCTTGACGTACGGGCATCCTGCTGATTCGACTGCCATGCGTCTGCTCCTTCCGGAGCGGCAGACGCTGCACCTCGGCGTCGCGGGGCTTGGCGGCGATGGCGCGATGCTCGTTGCCATCGCCGCCGCTCGATATCGTCCCCTCGCTCAGCGAGGAGTTGCCTAGTGGGCGGTATCCGAAACTGAGCCAGTCGCCCAGTCTGGCCTGCAAGCCGCCCTCCGTTTACCCGCCATCGCCCTCGTCTCGTCGGCTCCCGAGATAGGCCGCGAAACGTCTGTAGGAGTCCTCTGACAGGCAGTGCTCCATGCGGCAGGCCTCCGCCGAGGCGGTCTCGGCGTCCACGCCTGACTCGACGAGCAGCCGCTCGAAGAAGCGGTGCTTGTCGAGGGTGGCCTCGGCGAGGCGCCCGCCCTCCTCGGTCAGCCGCACGTCGCGGCCGACCACCTCGGCGAGGCCCCTGCGCGCCAGGTTGCCGAGCGCCTTGGTGACGCTCGGCTTGGCGACGCCCATGCGCTCGGCGATGTCCACGTTGCGGCACGACCCGCGCAGGCGGCGGATCACGAGGATGGCCTCGAGGTAGTCCTCGGAGGATTCTCGCCCGCCCATCCGCTCATCTGCCCGTCGGGACATCGGCGGCATCGCCCCTGTCGGCGGGAACGGTCCACGACGAGCTTTCCTGCTGGAGCCTCCACAGCCTCGCGTACAGCCCGTCCTCGGCGAGCAGCGTCTTGTGGTTCCCCTCCTCCGCCACGCGCCCGCTGTCTAGGACGACGATCTTGTCCGCATTGGCGACGGTCCTCAGTCGATGGGCGATGACGATCACCGTTTTGCCTGCGCACAGGGTTCCGACCGCTCTCTGGATAAGCGTCTCGTTCTCGGGGTCGAGCGAGGCGGTCGCCTCGTCGAGGAGCACCACGGGCGCGTCTTTCAGGAGAGCCCTCGCAATGGAGAGGCGTTGGCGCTCCCCGCCCGAGAGGGAGGCGCCGTTCTCGCCCAGCACCGTGTCGAACCCCTGGGGAAGCCTCTCGATGAACTCCAGGCAGTGCGCCGCCCTTGCAGCCTCGGCCACCTCTTCGTCGGAGGCGCCTTCGCGGCCGATGCGAATATTGTTCGCAACCGTGTCGTCGAAAAGGACCACGTCCTGGAAGACTATGGAGACGTGCGCGAGCCACGATTCCTCGGAGAACTCGGCGATGTCCTTTCCAGAGCAGAGGACCCTGCCGCTGTCGGGCTCCCAGAATTTGGCCGCCAGCTGGGCGCAGGTCGACTTGCCCGAGCCGCTCGGCCCGACGAGCGCGGTGACTTCCCCCTCGCGCGCGACGAAGCTTACGCCGTGGAGCACCTCTTCGTCGCCGTACCCGAACCGGACGCCCTGGAAGGACAGGTCGTGGCCGGGCACATCCGCCGAGGCGGACCCCCTCGCTTCGGGCTCGTCCATGACCGCCTTGATGCGGGCGGTCTTCGTCGAGAGGTTGAGAAGGTTGGGCAGCTGCGAGACGAGGGCGAGGATGGGCCCGTAGACGCGGGAGACGATGAGCAAGAACATGAGCAGAACCATGAAGTCCACGCCGCCGGAGGCGAGAAGCACCGCCCCGACGCAGGCGGTCAAACCGACTCCCGAGCGGAGGATGGCGCTCGCGAGGGAGACGGAGACGTCGACGGCGAGCTCGACCCGCATCGTCACCCTCTTGAGCTCGAGCATCGCCTGCTCCATGGCGGCGGAGTCCTTGCCCACCGCCCTGCAGGCCCTCATGTCCTTGATGCCCTCGAGGTAGTCCTGCACGCACGCCAGCGCATCCAGGCGGACGCGGTTCTGCCTTTCGAAAAGGCGCGACTGATGACGGCGGCTCAAGGCGATGACCCCTGCCGAAAGCGGAAGCGTGACCATAACGCAGCAGGCGAGCCGCCAGTCGAAGAATGCCAGCATCGCGCAGATGACCACGGTCGACACGATTCCGGCGATGAGCTGCGGGAGCGTCGACGAGAGCATGGACTCCTGCGCCGTCACGTCCCCCATGATGCGGTCGGCCACGTCGGTCGTGTCCCGGCGGTTGAAGAAGCTCATGGGCAGCTTCCTCAGGTGGTCGGCGAGGCGCAGGCGGGTGCCTTCGGACTCGGTGTACGCGGCCACGTAGGTTTTCTTGTAGTCGTTTCTCGAAGCGACGAAGACCACCACCATCCCCGCAAGCCCCACGGCGAAGATCGACCAGAGCGCGGCGGCGTCGAACGGCTCGCCCGCAAGGGTCCCCACGAGAGCCGCGAACGCGGCGACCGTGCAGACGAAGGGGATCATGAGCGCCAGATCGCTCAAGGTGCAAGCAATGGCCGAGCGCTTGAGGCCGACGTAGCCCTCGTCGGAAAGGTTGAACGTCCTCTGAAGCCAAGGCGCCCTGCCGCTCGACGGCTTGCCGGGTTTCTCCGCAGGGTCGTACTCCTCGGCGGAGACGCCCTGCGTTGCATGCGGGGCGGTCGCTTCGGAGGATCGGGTGTCGTCGCGCGGGGCCGCTTCGATGCCCCATTCGACCGCTTCCGTGTACTGCCTCCACATCTTCGCGTACGTCCCCGATGCGGCGAGGAGCTCTTGATGGGTGCCTTCCTCGACTTTGCGCCCGCCGTCGAGCACGACTATCTTGTCGGCACCGACGACCGTGGAGAGCCTGTGGGCGACCATGATCACGGTCTTGCCGGCCATGAGCCTCTCGAACGCCTTCTGGATCAAATGCTCGTTCTCGGGATCGGAGAACGCGGTCGCCTCGTCCAGCACCACGATGGGCGCGTCCGAGATGATCGAGCGCGCGATGGCTATCCGCTGCTGTTCGCCGCCGGACAGGTGCACGCCTTCGGAGCCTATTACCGTGGCGTAGCCATGGGGAAGGCCGTTTATGAACGCGTCCGCCTGGGCGGCCTTCGCGGCCTCGACCACCTCGTCGTCGGTCGCCCCCGGCCTGCCGCGCCTGATGTTCTCCGCGACGCTCTCGCGAAAGAGGTGGGAATCCTGGAACACCAGGCTGAGGCTGCCCATCAGCTCATCCTGGCCCATCTCGCGGACGTCGACGCCGCCGACGAGAACCTGGCCCGAATCGACGTCCCAGAAGCGGGCGACGAGGTTCGCGAGGGTCGATTTGCCCGAGCCGCTCGGCCCGACGACCGCGCACACCGTGCCGGCGGGGATTTCCAGCGAGACGTTGCGCAACGCCGGCTCCGCGTCGTCTTCGTAGGAGAAAGTCACGTCCCGAAGGGACACCGAGGCGTCCTTCGGGGCTTTCGGCGCCTCGGGACAAGAGAGCTCTTCGATGCCGAGCACGGAGTCGATGCGGTCGATGTTTGCCTGGGCGAGCATCCCGTCCTCGCTCACGTAGAGGATCTTCGTGAACACGCTCGATATCGAATGCACGAACAGGAGGTAGAAGACGAGCGAGAGCACGAACGTCGGCCAGTCCTGCGCGCCCGGGGCGAGGAGTATGCCGACGGGCAGAACGAACAGGTACGCGTTGTTGAGGACCGCCGTGAAGCCCGGCATGGAGTTCCTGAAGAAGAGCGTGACGTCGAGGGAGAGGCCGGTGTAGTCCTTTATCGCGTCGGAGAGGCGCTTGAACGAGCGCGCCGTCTGGCCGAAAGCCTTCACGACGCGCATTCCGCGGACGTACTCCACGGAGGCGTTGCCCATCTGCTCCTTGACTTCCTGGTAGCGCCCCATGCTCGCCATGACGCGCTTGTCGGCATAGCCGGAGAACTGCACGACGCATGCGACGGCGACCGCCGCCAGCGTGGCGACGCCGAAGCGCCAGTCGAAGACGAAAAGCAGCGCCGCCAAAACGACGGGCGCGGCGGCGGTGGCCGCCAGGTCCGGGATGGAATGGCCGATGAACTGCTCGATCCCGCCGACGCTCTCGTCCATGACCTTCGAGATCCTACCCGTGCCGAGCCGCGCTATGTGCCCAAGAGGGATCCTCCCGAGATGGGCGGCGATATCGAGCTTCGTGCGGTACTGCGCGTCGAACGCCGCGGCGTGAGAGCACAGCAGCGCGGCAAGATAGCACCCCACGTCAACGACTATGCCTGCCACCGCCAAGCCCGCGTAGCCCGTCATCGCCGAAACGTCGACGGCGGCCAGGTTCGGATAGACCCCGACCGCATCCCTAATCATGAAGTAGATCGCCACGTATGGGACGAAGGACGCCGCCGCGGATAGGACCGCCAGCGCCATGGAGGCGAACACGAGGGGCTTTCTTCTCCCCGCGAACCGCAGGCAGCGGGAAAGGGCCCCCGGCTTCCTTCCTTTGCTTTCCTTGCTCATTGAATACCTCTTCTCTCATGTTGCTTTGAAAAAGGGCGCTAGGCGATTCCCGCGCGCTCGAGGTGCTTCTTGAACACCGCCCGTCCGACCAGCGAGCCGATGATGCCGCCCGCGAAGGTCACGACCGCGATGATCGCGAACGTCTCGGGAGTCACCGTGGACAGAAGGGCTTCCATGTAGGCCGGGTCGATGCTGTTGGACCCCATCAGCTCGCGGTAGTAGTCCTGGGAGGCGAACATGGGAACGAAAAGGCCCGCCGCCCAGCAGGTCTCGAAAAGCGCGTACCCCACGGCGACGCCTGCGAACCTCCCGTACCCGAGCGCTTTCCGCGCCAGCTCGGAGACGGCGCCGCCGACGGCGAGGCCGAGCGCCACGGGCCATCCCGACCCGATGACGAAGATGACCACGGCGAAGACGAGGGCCATGATCAGCGAGGTTCCTGCGCGCGGCACGCGCGCATGCATGTAGACCCAGACGATCCCGGCGGGTATCGCCGCGATGGCGCAGCAGCCGCAGTACGCCACGACGCTCATGGAGGTGATTCCCACGACGAGCATGCTCACCACCATGAACAGCAGAGAGAAGACGCCGAGGGCTATGAGGTCCCTGGAGCTGAGGCTGCCGCTTTCCTTCTGTTTTGCTTTTGCTGTCATTTCCAAATCCTTTCTTTCATAGGAATCCTTCTCAGTCTTTGCAGGCCGGCTCACTCGATGAGCACGATCTGGTCGCAGGCCTTAGACAGGAACTCCGTGTCGTGGCTGACGACCGCCACCGTCTTCCCGCGAGACGCCTCTTCGCGCAAGATGAGCGCGAGGCGCTCCATGTTCCGGAAGTCCAGGCCGCTCGTGGGCTCGTCGAGGAGAAGCGCCTGCGCTCCCGATTCCGACGCGATGGCGCAGACGCACCGCTGCTTCTGCCCTCCCGAGAGCGATGCGGGATGGCGGTCGGCGACATCTCCCAGGCCGAACTCCTCCAGGACCGCTTCGAGACGAAGTTCGTCGACGTCGGAAGGAGACGGGGCCGCGGATGCCAACTCGTCGCGCACGCTCGGGCGAAAGAGCTGGTAGTCGGGGTCTTGCATGACCAGAAACGCATGATTGGGTCTTCTCTTGGGAGGGACTACCGAGCCTTGGAACCGGACATGCCCGAGCTCTTCTTTCTTGATCCCCGCCAGGCACTTGAGCAGGGTTGACTTGCCTGCCCCGTTTCGCCCGACCACGCCGACGACCCTCCCGGGGTCGAACGAGACGGTAATCCCCTCGAGGACCGGCACACCCCTCTCGTACCCCGCATAGATTCCCCTCGCCTCGACGGCGGGAAAGGCGGAGGCGGGACGGGAAAGGCGCTGCATCAGGTCGGCGAGCTTCGGCGGCTCGGAGGATCTGAGCCCGCAGGACTCTCGCTCCGCGTCGGACAGCCCCAGGAATCGCTGCGCGTCCCATTCGGCGGCGACGGAACCGCCTTCGAAGAGCAAGTACCGGTCGGCGACGCTCGCGAGGTAGGAGAGCCTGTGCTCGGCGATGATCACGGCAGACCCGCTCGACTTGGCTTTCGAGATGAAGGAGGCGAGCTTCTCCATGGAGGGAGGGTCCAGATTGCTCGAAGGCTCGTCGAGGACGTAGACGCTCGGCTTGCAGGCCCATGCGCTCGCGAAGGCCACCGATTGCATCTGGCCCCCGGAGAGCTCGAAGATGCCTCTGCCCATCAGGCACTCTATGCCGAGCTCGCGCACGACGTCGCGCACGCGCCTGTGCATCTCCTTCCTGGGAACGCCGAGGTTCTCCATGCCAAACGCAATCTCGCCGGTCGTGTCGAGGTTGAAGAACTGGGTGCGGGGATTCTGGAAAACGCTGCCCGTCAAAGACGAGAGCTCCCAATCCTCCAGGTCGTCGATGTCCCTGCTTGCTACAAGGATCTCCCCCGTCCGGCTGCCCTCGTAGAACCCTCCCGCCAGCCCGTTGACGATCCGGGTCGCGGTGGTCTTTCCGCAGCCAGACTCCCCGCAAAGAACGATGCATTCGCCCGGTGCGACGGCAAGGCTCACGTCGTCGACCGCCGGGGCATCGAACCCCGCATAGGTGAAGGAGACGCTTCTGAGCTCGACGGCGTTTTTCGTCACAGCAGGCCTCCGATCCCCTGATTGACCTTCACGGCTACGAGAAGCGAGCAGCAGATAACGAGGAACGCGAGCGACAGGAAATCGACCCGTCCGAACCGGGGCGCGTTGTAGGAGGTCTTCCTCCCGGGCCGGTCGATGCCGCGCGCAACCGCCGCAGCAGCGAGCTCGTCTGCGATCTTGGCGCAGCGCAGCATCACGGGCACGACCGCGGATTCGAACATCAGCGCCGGCTTCGAAACGAGATTCTTAAGCGAAAGGGCGAGCCCCCTCACCCTCATCGCGTCCGCTACGGCAGAAGACTCCTCCTTGAGCGTCGGAAAGAACCGCACCGCTATCACCAGCGGAACGACAACCGTCTTCGGCAGCCTCATCCCGTAGAGGGCGGCCGTGAGGTCGCCGATCTTGGTGGTAGTCGCGAAGACCGCCGCGAACAGGCAGATGGGCATGCAGGTGCGGCAGGCCAGGGCGAACGAGCCGAGGGCTCCGGCGGCGTTCGGCGGAAGCATCGTCGTGACCCAGAAGATGCCCATGAGAAAGAGATAGGCGAAAGAGAAAGAAGCCGCCATCCTTCCGCGCCCGATTGCGAAGGAGAGGAGGACGACGACGGCAAAGAGGACCGAGCCCAGAACGTAATCCTTCACGATAGCCCCGGTCGCTATGAGCACGACGAGCATGGCCACCTTCGTTCTGACATCGATGTCCTCCGCGAGTGTTTTCCGTGTTCTTCTTCGCAAAACCAGAGAGCCTTTCTTTTATCGCTATAATTGACAAAGAAATGTTAGCCTTGGTTAATATGAATCAGGTTGCACCTGGAGGGAAAAGTCCGAGCGCGCAAGAATTGCGTCCGAACGCGAATAAAAGGATCGGAAGATGTACGACAGGGAAACGATGTTCTCCCACGCCGCCCAAGCCGCGGCGGAGACCTTTGCGGCCTCGCTTGAGCCAATCGGCCTCGTCTTGGCGGACGGTTGGAACGGCGAGGGAGCCCTCTTCGAAGGCGACGGATGCCGATGCGAGGGGTGGTACTGGGCGTGGGAGGCGCGGCGGTTCTTCTCCGTCGTCTGCTGCGATTTCACTTTGAAAGAACCCCTGCCCTTCTGTTTCGATTCTGGCGGTTATTTCGCCGTCCGCCGCGAAAGACATGGCCTCATGCCGCAATCAAGCGTTTCCGCCTTTCTGGAAGCAAAGCCCAAGACAAGCTCGATCCTGCTTCCAAAAGAAGCGAGATTCTCTTACACGGAGATCGAGTACTACGACGAATACTGTCAAAGCGTCTTCGGGGAAAGAATCGACAAGGCGCTAAAACCGCTAGCGACCAGCCTGAAGGGTCTTAGGAACCAGGCTTCCTGGGATCCGGAAATAGCGGAGATGCTCGGCGAGATAACTCCAAGGGAGATCCCGGGGCCGGAAGCGAGCCTCCTGTATTCCGGAATCGCGAACTTGGTGATGGCAAGGCTGCTCAGGATGGGAGAGAGCCTGTGCGAGGGAGTGGCCGAGCAGGACCGCCTTTCGATCGCGAGAGCCGTATCGTACATCGAGAACAACCTAGGCGGTGCGATCAGGCAGAAGGATCTGCTCGAGGCCGCGAACATGGGGTCAACCAAATTCAAGAAGACATTCAAGCAGGTGACGGGATTGACAGTGACCGAGTTCGTCTCCTCGGAAAGAATCGAGCTGGCGAAAAGACTGCTCACCGACCATGATATGAGCATAGACGAGGTAGCGCATCGTTGCGGGTATGCACGAGCAACAAGCTTTTCCGCCCTCTTCGCGAAATCGGTCGGCATGCCCCCACGCAAGTGGAGATCGATCGCGAAGGTCGCTTTCGATGACGACCCGGAATCGAAATTACTGGGTGTTCTCGCAAGCGGGCGCTCCTGCGTCAGCGAGGCGGAATCTCATTCTTAGCTATCTTCGGAGACGTCGTGAGTTTGCCCTGAAATGACAGCGAAATCCTTCTGAAGAGCGAACTTGCCCCCTTTGAGTTTCGATCAGAATGATGCTTGGCAAGCCGACTCGAAATGAAGGGCATCAAGAACCCTTATCGTAGTCGCGTTCTCGATGGGTGTTTCATTCGAAAGAAAAGGATTCAATCGAACGGGGATAGCGGGTTTTCGCAGGCCGCGCACCAAATCCATCCTTCGTCGAAACTCAGGCGTAAAACTCACGAAATGGCAAAATGAAAAGAGCTGAGTTTGGGATGAGTTTTCTCTGAGAGAGGCTAACCGAATACAGCTGACAACGAGAAAAAACCACGGATAAAACGAGGACAAAATCGTAAAAATGAAACACTATTGTTTTATCGAGTGGGAGTAGGCTGATAGGGTTCTGACCTGCACTTTTGAGTGTCGCACTGTGCCACTGAGTTTCGTTTCGTACGAGAGTCATGGCAAAGCCGCCAGCGATTGCGGTGAGTAAATACGAAAATTGAGCCTCCGTTCCCGTGCTGGGACGGAGGCTTTTTCTTTGCCTTTTTACTCCCTTTCACCTGCGATTTCGCGATTTACTCCCCGTGTTTCAAGATGGAAGCGTTTGATTGCGAGGCACGCCGGTGTGAGAGCCTGAGTCGTCAGGCCCTCACAGGGGGACCGCGATGGTGGCCACCGCGCCGCCCGAGGGACTGTTGGCGAGCGAGACGGAGCCCCCGTGGGCGCTCGCGGCCTCGGAGGTGGCGTGGAGGCCGAGCCCGTAGTGGCGGCCTCCGTCGCGCGAGGAGCGGGAGGAGTC